>Ga0310917_10000033_pt1 | contig 51558 bp, 46 predicted proteins | sample GREbulkMGLF178_FD_203531 | JGI IMG/M metagenome (GOLD analysis project Ga0310917, IMG submission 203531) | Lab enrichment of tropical soil microbial communities from Luquillo Experimental Forest, Puerto Rico - GRE.bulkMG.LF178 | ecosystem: Environmental > Terrestrial > Soil > Tropical forest >... | reverse complement strand
CAAGCGACCACTGAAACGCGGGCGGTGTTAGTAAAGGTGCTACCAGTAAAAGAGCCGGTACATAGAGACGCGATAATCCAGGCCACAAACAGTCAGAACGCTATGAGTTCTGGCTCGCTTAGAGCGACAGATTATGTGCATAACCAAATAGAAGATCTCTTCAAGACCTTCGGGCTCTTTTATGATCGCAAGAAGGGCTTTCATCGCGATCAGGGAGCGCCTATAGCCGCGATTGTCAGCGTAACCGAACTTGTGCAGGCCCTTGTCTCTATTCTTCAAGCCAGACCCGACAGTGCGCGAGCGAGACCAGGCGATTATATCAATAAGGATCCAGAATATCGGAAGATTTTCGGAAGGGATAAGGTTCCGTTGGGTGCCTATTATAAGTGCGTCAGCATAGTTAGAGCGATTGACGAATTTTTGAGAACTAGCGGTGTTGATAAAGGCGAGCAGAGGAATCAAAAATATTACCTGGCGTATGTGTTGGTTGCAGAATTGACTAAGAGAGTACACCCAAGCCCTGAGGAAGTGCTCGGAATAGAGTCTCATCTGGTGAATGACGTAACAATCAAACAGGCATCGGACGTCGTCAGTAAGCACTATATTGACCTGATTCTTGGCGAACCACCGGATGCGGTAGCAAAAGGCCCGGAATTTCTCAGGTTATTGAAGGCCGAGTTATCTGCGAAATATGTCGATGTGGCCTCTCCTAGGACCCGCAAACGGAAGCCAAAGGATGTCTTGACTGAAGGGGGTCTTAGGTGAAGGGCAAGAAGCCCCACGACGACGCCGATTCCTATCCGCTAGAGGAAACGGCGCGACGCATGGAGCGCGTCGTGCGGCGTTTCCTGAACATGCCGCCGCTACCGCACGGCAAGAATCCGAAATCTCCACCGCCTCCGAAGCGGAAAGAACGCCAAGTCTCGAAGGGCCGCGTCCACAAGGCTAAGTCTCGCTCTTAGGTTTGCGCGGAGGTTTCTGCGGAAGGTCGTTGATAGCGCAGTCGCTTGCCACCAGTGCCGACAATGACGCGGCGGGCGCGCTCTGTGTCGTCAATCCCGAGCTTGGCACGATTGGAGTACCGAAAATCGAACTCGGCGAGGTAGTGATGCAGGTGAGCCTCTGAAACATGGTGATAGACGCCATAGATGCCGCGCTTCAGGATCGAAAAATATCCCTCAGCGGTATTGGTATGCGCATCGCCGCGAACATACTCTTCACGACTGTGATCGACCGTACGATGAGTTTTGAACTCCTCGCCAACCGACCAGTAGACGCCGCTTTCGTCCGTCCGGAAATGCGAGTCTGTTGAAGCGGCTGAGACAATGATCGGACGCAATGTCCTTGCGGTCACATTGGCGACATGGAATGACCGGGATTTGCCGCCGCGCTCAACCAGCGAGAAGACAGCCTCTTTCTTCGGGGTTTTGCCTTTGCGGTTACGTGCCTTGCCTCCGATGTAGGTTTCGTCGGCCTCGACGAATTTGCCCTCGCCGCCGAGTGCGTTCGGCGCGCTGTCGTCCATTGCTAGCCTAATCCGGTGCGCCATGAACCAAGCGCTCCGATATGTAACGCCGAGCATTCTGTGCAGCTGGTGAGCGCTGATTCCCTTCTTGCTGCCGGTCATAAGCCGAATAGCGAGCAGCCACTTATGCATCGCAATGTGCGAGCGCTCCAAAACAGAGCCGACCCGCACCGTGAATTTCTCTCGGCATTTGCCGCACCAGTACCAGCCTTGCCCCATCGATTCGCCGCCAAGCGGCGCAACCGTATCGAGAGCGCCGCAATGCGGGCAATAAGGGCCGCTCGGCCAACGGATCGACTCGAACGCGACCCGCGCGGCTTCATCATCGTGGTAGCAGGGATGGGAAAGCTCCACCGGGAGCGACATAGGCTATCTCCTTGTGATAGAAGATAGTTCATGTGGACTGTTCAGTCAAGGGCATAATCGCTCCTATTTGCCATTGATGACCCTAAGCCGCAACAAAAGGCACATGGTAGTTGCAGCAACTAGGATCAGGCGCTCTAATTTGCCCGTTCTGACCGACGATGTTTACAATGGTGCAGCAACCCGGTTGACGGAACGGAACTCTGCAAAATGGCAAGGCTCATCGCGTTCGCCGGCCTTTCCGGAACCGGCAAGTCTTCAATCGCGCGCGGATTGGCGAGGGAGATTGGGGCTGTATGGTTACGGATTGATTCCATCGAACAGGCGATCAGGGAATCAGGCGTCGTGCTCGGAATAATGGACGATGCGGGTTATCGGGCCGCTTACGCCGTGGCGCAGGACAATCTGCGTCTCGGCCGGGACGTCATCGGCGACTCAGTAAATCCTTGGATGCTTTCGCGAAACGCTTGGCGAGACGCCGGCCTACTAGCCGGTGCTCACGTCGTAGAGGTCGAGACCATATGCACAGACGTGGAGGAGCATAGGCGTCGCGTCGAAATTAGGGGAAGTGAAGTGGCAGGCCTAATCCTTCCCGATTGGCGCGCCGTGATCGGGCGCGACTATCATCCATGGGATCGGGATCACCTGACTATCGATACCGCCGGCCGCAGCATCGACGTTTGCGTTAAGCTTGTCCTCGCTGCGTTGTAGACAACAGTCATTCGCAGCAGCAAAAAAACAGCGCCGCACCGGCAGCCGGTGTCGAGGGTCCATAAGTCAAGAAAAACGCACCACCATGGCACCACGACCACTTCAGCGGATCAGGCACGTGCGGCCACACGGATGGTATGCCGCTTGGTAGGGCCATTCGGCGTAATCTGCTCGAACTGAAGCGTCTCCACGTTGACCGTGACAAAGCCAGCGCCGCGACACAGGGCGTCCCACGCAGCGGCGTTGCGGAGATGAACGCCATATTCCGGCTGGGCGAAATCCGACGGATCCTTTGGCGCGAGACAGCCCATGACCATCAAGCCGCCCGAACGCATAACCCGGTGCACTTCGACGAGCGATGCGTCCGGCTCGGCGCAAAAATGGATGACACCAATGGAGAACACACGATCGAAGGTGCGATCGTTGAACGGCATGTGTTCTGCCGAGCTCAGGTGAAAGCTGGCTTTGCCTGCGGCGACCAGCGCGGCATTAAAACGGGATGCCTCCGCGACCATCGTCGGCGATATGTCGATGCCCGTATATCGAACATCCGCCGCTTGACCGATCACGTCGGGCACGGTGCGGCCATTGCCGAAACCGATTTCGAGCACATGATCGCCCGCTATCACTCCCAGAAGAGCGACAGTCTTCGCGTTTGCCGCCTTGTTGGTCTCGTTGAGCCAGTCTGCGACCGCGATACCGACCTCGCCTTCAGGGTTGCCAAGTTGGCGTGCACGCTCAGCTGGTGTGAGCTTCTCAAAAATGGCCATCGCTGTCACAAATCATGATAATTGGGCTGACGCCCGTTATCGCGGATTAGGGGCGAGAGGCAGCCGGTCCGCAAGTGTGTGCAATTTGGCGGGCTTCGCCGCGGCTTGGCCGTCTGCATGCAGGAGCCGGAACATTTACCGCGAGAATAGTGACGGGCGCGCGGGCTGATCGGCCTGCTGCTCCGCATGCTCGACCGCCGCGCCGCCGCCGGCGTGCCGGCAGCCCGCATTTCTCGATCATCTTGACAAATTTGCATTATTATGCTAGAAATCGCAACGTGAGGGCAAATCGGGGCGATGCAACTTTTAGAAGATTGGACACGCAGAGGATGCCGTAAACGAAGAGGGGCTCCTGTATTTTTCCTGTAAAAGCAGGCGCGGACGCGAAGAGCGGGCCAAAATGATAACGTTAGAGTTGACCGTACGCGGGCTTCCATCGTTTGATCTTCCGGCATTGCCGTAATCGTCCGGGGGAGGGAAGCGCATGGCGGGGATGGTAGAGAGCAAGGTCGCCGTCGTGACCGGCGCCGGCGGCGGCATCGGGCGCGAAATCGCCATCGCGATGGCGCGGGCCGGCGCCAAGGTGCTGATCAACGACATCGGCGCCTCGCTCGCCGGCGAGGGACAATCGGCGACCCCTGCCGAGGAGACCAAGCGGCTGATCGAGGCGGCAGGTGGGGTCGCGGCGATCAGCACCGACTCGGTCGCCGAATGGGGCTCGGCGCAAAAGATTGCGCAGGCGGCACTCGACCATTTCGGCGGTCTCGACATTGTCGTCATCAATGCCGGCGTGCTGCGCGACCAGATCTTTCACCGCATGACCGCGGAGGACTGGCTGGCGGTGATCTCGGTCCATCTCAACGGCAGTTTCTTTGTCAGCCGCGCCGCCGCCGACCAGTACCGCAAGCAGGAGAGCGGGGCCTTTGTCCACATCACCAGCACCTCGGGCCTGATCGGCAACTTTGGCCAGGCCAATTACGCTTCGGCGAAGCTCGGCATTACAGCCTTGTCGAAGGCGATCGCAATCGACATGAAGCGGTTCAACGTGCGCTCGAACTGCCTGTCACCCTGGGCGTGGAGCCGCATGACCCAGTCGATCCCGGCACGCACCGAGGAGGAAAGGGCACGGGTCGCCAAGATCCAGCAGATGACGCCCGACAAGAATGCGCCGATGGCGGTGTTCCTCGCCTCCGATGCCGCATGCGGCGTCACCGGCCAGGTCTTTGGGACGCGGATGAACGAGATCTATCTGTTCAGCTCGCCGCGCCCGATCCACAGCCTGCATCGCGCCGCGGGCTGGACCCCGGAAGCCATCGCCGAGCATGCCTTGCCGGCGCTGCAGGCCTCGTTCATGCCGCTCGACCGCTCGGGTGACGTATTCTCTTGGGATCCGCTCTGAAGGGAGAACGGCAATGTCGAACAAGCGTTGTGTGCTGCTCGTGCTGGCAGCGCAGTTGTGGGCCGGGGCGGCCGCGGCGCAGGCGCCTTCTCTGGCGCCGCCGCCGACAACCCCTTATGGTGCGCCGATCGGCATCGAGGACGCCAAAAAGGTCGCCGCCGCAGCCGTCGCCGAGGTCGCAAAAGCCGGATCTCCGCCCGATGCGATCGCGATCGTCGATCACGGCGGGTTCCTGATCTACTTCGAGAGAATGGATAATACCCAACTCGGTTCGGTCGAGATCGCAATCGCGAAGGCCCGCTCCGCCGCCCTGTTCCGCCGGCCGAGCAAAGTATTCGAGGACGCGCTCGCCGGCGGCGGCGCTAACATGCGCATTCTAGCGCTGCACGGCGTGATACCGGTCGATGGCGGGGTGCCGATCATTTCCGGCGGCAAACTCGTCGGCGCGATCGGCGCCAGCGGCGGGACGGGGCAGCAGGACGGCCAGGTCGCCAAGGCCGGCGCCGACGCGATCAAATAGGCCGCGGGCAAGTAGGTCGGAGGATCAGGATTTCGGCAGCTTGAAGACCTGGCCCGGATAGATCCGCCCGGGATCGCGGATCTGGCCGACATTGGCCGCGTAAATGATTACGTAGCGGACGCCGTTGCCGTAAGTCCGGCGGGCGATCTGCCACAGGCTGTTGCCGGGCTGCACGACATAGCTCTGGCCTGCTGCGAGCTGAACCGCGGCCGCCTGCGCGAGCGGCATCGCGACGCGCTGGACGACGTGGCCGTCCGCCGCCAGCTGATCGAGCCTAAGCTCGCCGTGGCCGGCCGTCGCGGACCGCGCCGATGTCGCCGACCAGCGGCCCGCGGCGTCTGCTGTTGCCGTCGCCAGCGGCTCATTGCCGAGATAAATCTGAACCTTAGCTCCGGGAGCCGCGTGGCCCGACAGTGCGATTCGGCCCTGCTCGTCGTATTCCACCGCATCCACGGAGAGGGCGGCCGGCTTGTCGCCAGTGGCCGCTTCTGCGGGGTTTGACGCAGTATTCACCGGGCGCTGCAGTACCCTCGCCGCGCCGCCGCCGTCACGCGGCAGTATCACCGCAAGCGCCGTCTCGGTCGTCGTGCCCGGTGCCGCCGGGGTGACCGAAAGCGCAACCGTCTCCTCGGATTTGACTGCTGCGCCACCCTGCGGGCTGGAGGCGTCGAGGGAAAGCAGCCGGTCGCCCGGACCGAGCGGCTGTTGCGGGGTAAGCACCCATTCTCCGCGACTGTCGGCGGTGACCTGCCCGATAATCTTGTCGCCGTCGCGAACGGTGACTTGGCTGCCCGGCTCGGCGCGCCCGGCAATCACCGCGGTTCCGCTCGGCGCGACCTTGACGATATCGAAGCTCGGCGGCACCGGCGGCTGCGGCGCGGGACTGGGCTCGGCCGGTTCGCTACCCTTAGAAGGGAGGCTGCCCGGGGAAAGCGCGGCCGTTTGCGGGCTCGACGGCCCATTCGGCGTCGGACCGCGGTGGTGGAGGACCAGAGCGGTGGCGACAACGAGTAACCCGATTGCGGCCACCGAGCCGAGGAGAACGCCGTGCCGCACAAATCCTCACGAGAATTATCGAAACGTGATCCAGACAAGTGTATGCCTCCGTAGGGTGGCGTGCAATCCTTCGCAACCTGACGGGGTCCGAGCGCCGATGCAGAAAATCCGGCGGTTATGCGTGTACTGTGGATCGTCTGGGGCAGTCGATCGCCAATACCGGGAGGCGGCAAGCGAGCTCGGCGCCCGTCTCGCCGCGGCGGGGATCGGGCTCATCTATGGCGGCGGCCGGGTCGGGCTGATGGGTCTCCTCGCCGATGCCGCGCTCGCCGGCGGCGGCGTTGTCACCGGCGTCATCCCATCGCGCCTTCGCGATGCCGAGCTCGCCCATGAGGGCGCGACCGAGCTGGTCGTCGTCGCCAGCATGCACGACCGCAAGCGGGTCATGGCCGAGAGAGCCGACGCCTTCGCGATCTTACCGGGCGGCGTCGGAACCCTCGACGAGACGTTCGAGATCCTCAGCTGGAAGCAGCTCGAGCTGCATGACAAGCCGATTTTCCTCGTCGATATCGGCGGCTACTGGGCGCCTCTGCGCGCCCTCCTCGACCATATCGTTGCCATGGGTTTCGCGCGACCGCAGATACGAGAGCTGCTTCGGATCGTCGCCAGCGTGCCGGCGCTGATCGCAGCACTCGCGGCCGAGCCGGCAGCGACGTCGGAAATGAACCCGGAAGCCTTTTGAAGATCGGAGATATTCGCGCACGGTGGATAAGCCTGTCCAGCTTGCCTCGTCTCACAACGCTTCTTATTTTCGCCCCATCACGAAGCCGGCCGGCGTGGTCCTTCAGCCGCATGCGAGGATGGCCTTCATGACAAAGATCAAAGTAGCGCAGCCCGTCATCGAGCTCGACGGCGACGAGATGGCACGGATCATGTGGGCATTCATCAAGGACAAGCTGATCCTGCCGTATCTCGACGTCGACCTGAAATATTACGACCTCGTTATGAAGAGCCGCGACACCCTTACGTCAGTGCGACAAGACAGGTCGTAATCGTCAATAGATCGACTCAGCCGAGCGAAGCGGCGCGCGGAGGTGTAAGCATGTCAGATCTCGAAATCGTTTGGACGAAGGTTGATGAAGCACCTGCGCTTGCCACATTTTCCCTTCTGCCGATCGTCGAAGCCTTCGTTGGGGCGGCCGGCGTGAAGATGAAGCTGAAGGACATTTCGCTGACTGGCCGCATCATCGCCAACTTTCCCGACAAACTGACGCCAGCGCAAAAGATTAGCGACCAGCTCGCCGAACTTGGCCAACTTGCGATGCGCCCCGAGGCCAACATCATCAAGCTGCCCAACATCTCCGCCTCGATCCCGCAGCTGCAGGCTGCGATCAAGGAGTTGCAGAGCAAGGGTTACGATGTGCCGGACTATCCGGACAGCGACGCGACGCCGGCCGATAAGGAAATCCGCGCCCGCTACGGCAAGGTGCTCGGCAGCGCGGTCAATCCGGTGCTGCGCGAGGGCAATTCCGACCGCCGCGCCGCCGGCGCCGTGAAGCAATACGCGCGCAACAATCCGCATAGGATGGGCGCCTGGACCAGGGACTCGAAAACGCGCGTTGCGCACATGTCGGGCAGCGATTTCTACGGCTCGGAGGTTGCGACGACCGTTGCGGCGCCGACCAATGCCCGTATCGAGTTGGTCGGCAGCGATGGCGCGGTCACGGTGCTGAAGGCGAAGACGCCACTTCAGACCGGCGAGATCATCGACGCGTCGGTGATGAACTGTAAGGCGTTGCGCGCCTTTTTCGCCGCGCAGATCGACGCCGCGAAGAAGGACGGCATCCTATTCTCGCTGCACGTCAAGACAACCATGATGAAGATCTCTGATCCCATCCTGTTCGGTCATTGCGTTTCCGTGTTCTTCGCCGACGTGTTCGAGAAGCATGGCGCCACACTGGCGCGCCTGGGTGTTGATCCCGACAACGGCGTGGGCGACATGCTGACCCGGCTCGAGACGTTGCCAGAGGCTGAAAAGGCGGTGATTAAGGCCGATATCCAAGCCACCTACGCGAAGCGGCCTGGCCTAGCCATGGTCAATTCCGACCGGGGAATCACCAATCTGCACGTGCCGAGCGACGTGATCATCGATGCATCGATGCCGGCGATGATTCGCGAATCCGGGCACATGTGGGGCCCTGACGGCAAGCTGCACGACGTGATCGCCGCAATCCCCGATCGTAGCTACTCGACGCTGTTCCAGGCCGTCATCGAGGACTGCAAGGCGCATGGCGCTTTCGACCCGAAAACGATGGGCGATGTGCCGAACGTTGGGTTGATGGCGCAGCAAGCCGAGGAGTATGGCTCGCACGACAAGACGTTTGAGGTCGCCACGGGCGGAACGGTGCGCGTGGTCGCCGATTACGGCACGGTTCTGCTGTCACAGCCGGTCGAGACCGGTGACATCTTCCGGATGTGCCAAGTCAAGGACGCGCCGATCCAGGACTGGGTCAAGCTTGGGGTGCGTCGCGCGCGCCTGACCCGCACCCCAGCGGTGTTCTGGCTCGACGCCAAACGCGCACACGACGCGCAGTTGATCGCCAAGGTCGAGACATACCTGAAGAACGAGGACACATCGGGTCTCGACATCCGTATCCTGGCGCCGGTCGAGGCAATGAAGTTCTCGCTCGATCGCATCCGCAAGGGGCTCGACACCATCTCTGTCACCGGCAATGTGCTGCGCGACTACTTGACCGATCTTTTCCCGATCATGGAGCTGGGCACGTCGGCCAAGATGCTGTCGATCGTTCCGCTTCTGGCGGGCGGCGGGTTGTTCGAGACCGGGGCCGGCGGTTCGGCGCCCAAGCATGTGCAGCAGTTCCAGCAGGAAGGCTATCTGCGCTGGGATTCGTTGGGCGAGTTCCTGGCGCTTGGCGCTTCGCTGGAACATTTGGCGCAGACAAGCGGGAATAAGGACGTGCAGGTTCTGGCCGATGCGCTCGATGAGGCCAACGGCAAGATCCTCGAGTACAACCGCTCGCCGGCGCGGAAAATTGGCGAACTGGACAATCGTGGCAGCCATTTCTACCTGACGTTGTATTGGGCGCAGGCGCTGGCGGGGCAGGACAAAAGCCCGGCACTGGCGGCCCGCTTCAAACCGCTGGCGGAGGCGCTGGCGGCCAACGAGGCCAAGATCAATGCCGAGCTGATCGCCGCGCAGGGCAAGCCGGTGGATACCGGCGGTTATTATCTGCCCGATCCGGCCAAGACATCGGCGGCGATGCGGCCGAGTGCGACGCTGAACGCTGCGCTCGCCGCTCTTTGATGCGGCGTCAGGTGGAGCCGCTGGGGGGCACCTGGACACCAATCTGAAGAGGGCGATGGCCTGACCAGAACCGACGCCGCTCACAGCGGCGCAGCGCCTCAGAGCCCGGCCTGGGCCGCCCGGTCTTTCACTCTTTAGTGATTTAGATGGTAGGGCGGTGAATAGGCGGGGCCTGATCCGGGTCTATCGGCCTAGAATAACTCGCGTGATGCGTGAGGCCGGAATGCGGTTCATGGATATTAACGGCGCCTTGCTGGCGGGGTGGACTGTTCTCGCATTGTTGTTGTTCCTAGGGCTCCCCGCGCAGGCAGGTGAGCCTCCGGCGGCGCCGGCGATGGACAGCGCGATGAGCTCCCAAGGCTGGCTGCAACAGATCGTCATCAAACTCGAAAACGAAGCCAGCGAGGACATCGAGATGCTGCCTGCGACGCCGGGCGCGCTGGTGCTGGAGTGGCGATCCTTTGACCCCAACGGCTCAGCGCTCGGCGCGCTCGTCAATGTCGGCTGGGTTGCGCTCGCCGCCTGCCTGGCGTTGTTGGCTCAGATACTCGTTCGGCGTGCCCTCAGCGTCCGCATTCGCCGCCTATTGCAGCTGCGGCCGGAAGGACTAACGCTGGGGACTCTGTTGCGGCTCGTGCTGTGCGATCTTGGCGGCCTGGGCGTCTTCACCGGCGTGTTCATCTACAGCCGCCATTGGCTGATGGGCGCCGGGGTGGGAAGCGCGCTGATCATATTTTCGGTCAACGTACTGGTTCGCTGGCGCGTCTGCGCATTGATCATCGGCATTGTGCTGCGCCCTGGCGAGCCCGCCGCCCGCCTGATCGATTTGTCCGATCGCGAGGCACATCGCCTCGCGAGGTTTCTCTCGGCGACGATCCTGGCGGTAATCACCCTGGTCGGCTTCGCCCGCTATTACGCGCTGATGGACGAGGACAGCGGCGCGTCGCATGTCCTCGGGCTGCTCGTAGCCCTCATCGTGTGCGGACTCTATGTGCTGATCGTTTTTCGAACGCGGGCCGCGGTCGAAGCGTTGATCCGGGGGCGCGCGACCGGCACCATCGGCGCGGCGCTGCGCGCCGGGATTGCGCGCGCCTGGCTGACCATCGGCCTAACCGCGATCGCCGGTCTGTTCCTGTTCTTCGTGTTCGGGCTGTCTCTTGGATTGCTGTCCTACTATTACGGTGCGACCTCAACGGTCGGCATGCTGTTTGTCCTGCTTGTGCTCGAGCGGCTGACCGAGAGGGGATGGCACGACGCCGACCCCGATGCTGACCACCGATCGGCCGGACCGGATCATTTGGTGGCGCGCAGCATGCACCGTATTTTGCGCATGCTCGTCTCGCTGACGGCGGTGCTGGCGCTGGTTTGGATCTGGGTCGACGCGATCGAACTACCGGCGGCCGAAGCGGCGCAGACGCTACGATCGGCAACGGCAGAAATCGCCACCTTGCTGATCGCCTATGTCGCATGGGTGCTCTGCCGGCTGGCGATTGATCGCCATCTGCAAGGGCTCAGTGCCGGACCAAAAGTGCCGGGCTACGACGACGACAGCGAGTCGACGCCGAGCTCGCGGTTGCAGACCATGCTGCCATTGTTGCGTGCGGCCTTCGGGATCATTATCGCAGTGATCGCGACGCTGATCGTACTGTCGCGGCTCGGCATCGACACCGCGCCACTAATCGCCGGCGCCGGGGTGTTCGGCTTGGCAATCTCATTCGGCTCGCAGTCGCTGGTGCGGGACATCATCTCCGGGTTGTTTTACATGTGGGACGACGCCTTCCGCGTTGGCGAATACATCGATACTGGCCGGCTCAAGGGCACGGTCGAAAAGCTCGGTGTCCGCTCCCTGAAGCTGCGCCACCATAACGGTCCGCTGCACACGATCCCCTATGGCCAGCTCGGAGCTGTCACCAATTTGAGCCGCGATTTCGCGACGAGCAAATTCAACCTGCGGCTCGAACCCGGTACCAATATCGAGCTGGTCCGCCGGACAGCTAAGCAAATCGGCCTGGCGATGCAGCAGGATCCCGAAATTGCCGCCGAGGTGATCCTGCCGCTCAAGATGCAGGGTATCGCGGAGATCACCGAGAATGCGGTCGTTGTGCGCTTCAAGTTCACGGCCCGTCCGGTAAAGCCGAGTTGGGTACAGCGCGAATACCTGAAGCAGATGTATCGAGCCTTCGCAGAGAAAGGGATCACCTTTGCCTCCGGTGCCTTGACCTTGCAGACCGCGCCGCTGCGGCCGGTCACGGCGCCACTGGGCGAAGGCCCGGCGGTCACGCCGCTGGCGGCGGAAGGTTCGCCAAAGCCAGGACATGGGGAGGTTTCCGCCCCGGCGTTGTCGGCAGCTCGCGGCTTTGCCTGAGAGATCGGACACCGCTCGGTCTCGATACCCCGCGGCGCCGCTCGCCCGACAACTACGAAACGAGTAGGATGAGGTCATCAGGCGAAACCGCTATGCCGCCCGGTAGCGCCGCTTATGGGCTTCGCGCTGCGTCAACCGATCCGGCTATTCGAGGAAGGTCATGCGACTGAGCATTTTGGATGATTACCAGGGCGTCGCCCTCGACATGGCGGACTGGTCACCGATCCGCGCCCGCGGTGTTGAGATCGCGGTCGAGCGCCATCCCTTCGTCGATGAAGACTCTACGGTGCGCGCACTCGCCGACTCGGAAATCGTCGCCGCGATGCGCGAGCGCACGGCATTCCCGAAAAGTTTGGTCGGTCGACTGCCGAAACTGAAGCTGTTGATCACCACCGGCATGCGCAATGCGTCCTTTGATATGACAGCGCTGAAGGACCGCGGCGTGACCGTCTGCGGCACCGGCGGCCCCGGCGGCGGTAATGAGGACACCGCCGAGCTAGCCTGGGGTCTGATCCTTAGTGCCGCGCGACGCATCTCCGAAGACCACCAGCTGATGCGCCTCGGAGGTTGGCAGACGCGTATCGGTCATCGCGTCGCAGGCAAGACCTTGGGCCTGTTAGGCCTCGGTCGGCTCGGCAGCGCGGTCGCACGCGTCGGACTGGCCTTTCGCATGAAGGCGATCGCCTGGAGCCAGAATTTGACCGCCGAGCGAGCGGCCGAGCACGGCGTCGAACGGGTCGAGAAGGACGAGCTATTTCGTCGCTCGGACATTCTCTCGGCGCATCTCGTGCTCAGCGCGCGCAGCCGCGGCCTTGTCGGTGCGCGCGAGATCGGGCTGATGAAACCGAGTGCGATCCTCGTCAACACCTCGCGCGGTCCGATCTGTGACACCGAGGCAATCATCGCGGCGCTCAAGGCCAAGCGGCTCGCCTACGGCGGTTTCGACGTCTACGACAAGGAGCCGCTGCCGATCGATCATCCGCTGCGCACCGCGCCGAACGTGATCCTGACGCCGCATATCGGCTATGTCACCGACGAGAACTACCGCAGCTCATATCCGCAGATCGTCGAGAACGTGCTCGCCTTCCTCGACGGCAACCCGGTCCGGGTCATTTCAGCCTGAAACCGTATGAGGGGCAGCGGTTTCGCCATCCGGGACTCGCGCGACGACGACCTTGCCACGATTACCGCGATATACGGCTATCACGTCCTGCATGGAATTGCGTCGTTCGAAGAGATCCCGCCCGAACTCGACGAACTGGCAGGACGGCGCCGAGAAATCCTCGCGCAGGGACTGCCGTATTTAGTTGCCGAAACGGCTGGACGCGTCCTTGGCTATTGTTACGCTTCGCGCTACCGCATGCGTTCGGCGTACCGGTTCACCCTTGAGGACTCAATTTATGTCGATGCGGCGGAACTCGGGCGCGGGATCGGGCGGGCGCTCCTTTCGACGCTCGTCGAGCGCTGTGACAAGCTCGGATATCGCCAGATGATCGCTGTCATCGGGGGCAGCGATCAGTGGCCCTCGATCCGCTTGCACGAGGCGCTCGGTTTTGCGCGAAGTGGGGTTCTGACCGCCGTCGGTTTCAAATTCGGCGGCTGGGTCGACACCGTTTTGATGCAGCGCCCGCTTGGTGAAGGCACGGCGGGCCTCCCGAGAGTGACTGGTTTGCCAAGAGAAGGAGTCTCGCATGGCTGAGAGCTTCGCCGATCCCGACGTGATCTCGGGATACCACGCCCACCTCTATTACGATCCGCGGACACGTCCGATTGCCGAGCGGCTGCGCGCGGCCATCGGTGACCGCTTTCCCCGGGCTCGCGTCGGGAGCTGGCATGACGAGCCTGTCGGGCCTCATCCGGTGGCAATGTATCAGGTAGTCTTCTCTGCCGAGGACTTCCGGCTCATAGTGCCATGGCTGATGCTGAACCGGGAGGGCCTCGATGTGCTCGTCCATCCGCAAACTGGTGACAGTGTCGCCGATCACACGCGGTTCGCGCTGTGGCTCGGCTCGCCTCTTCCGCTGCGGGTTGACGTGCTGCGGCGGGGCCGCGTCTAACGTGAGGCGGCGGCTAGTTTCGGCGTTGCGCGACGTTCCTTACCAGTGACGGATTGGTCCACAGTCGATGTGAACGAAGTCCGCGCGCGGGTAATAGCCGACGCCGCCACATTGCAGGCCCATCGCCGCCTCGCGCAGCTCCGGCAAGCTCCGGCTTTCTGAGCGCAGATCGATCGCCATCCCTTTGATGTGGTAGCTGTGTTTGGCCGCCCCCTCGCCGTGCAGATACATTCTCGTATTCGTGGTCGGCGAGCGGTAGCCGCTGACCACCAGGAACGGGTCGGCGGTCTCGAGGCGTTCGCGCATCATTCCGAGCACGTCGAGCACCCCGGCATTCATCGGACGCATCTCGTCAGTGTAATGATCCCGTAGGATCCAGTTGATGTCCCTGACCGCCTCGCGGATATAGTGGCCATCGGCCCAGTAAACGGTGCGCAGCCACTCACCGGTATGAGTGTTGTAGAGGGATATTGATCGTGGCGCGTAGGAAATTGCCGGAACCGGATTGCACAGACCAACAGTAGCAGCCGCCGCCGCGGCGCCGAACAGTCGACGGCGGGTGAGCAAAGAAGACGCTTGCACTGGTCACTCCCCCGAGTTTTCCCCCGAGCGCGGCAATAGCATCATAAGACTTGGCGAACAAGCCGGATTGGCCGAAATTGGCTCGCAGCCGCAGCTTTCGGTGTTCATTTTGGCGCGTGGGTTGAAATCAACTACTCCGCACTCACCCTTTCCGCTGGCCTACCGAAGAATCTTGAGCCACCGGGAGCTGCTGAGTGCGGGTCAGGCGCTGCCAAATCTCGTCATCGCGCTGATACGGGTCTGCACGGAACTGTATCGAGCCATCCGATTCGGCGTACGCGGTCTGATAGACGATGAAAATCGGCATCGGTGCCGGCAACTGGCGCTGATGGGTACGCCCGGCGGCGATTCCATTGTCGATCGCCTCCACCGGTTGTCCGAGCAGCAGAGCTGCCAGCATGCGGGGATTCTCGACGCGTACGCAGCCGTGGCTCATCATTCGCGCAGCGGCCTGGAACAACGATTTGGTCGGCGTATCGTGCAGGTAAACGTCGTAGCGGTCGCTCATCTCGAATTTCAACCGGCCGAGCGCGTTGTAAGGTCCGGCTTCTTGCTGGATCGCGCCATTGCTGCGAAAGCGCATGTGATGGCTGGTCAGGTAACCGGGATCGGTCGCGAGTTTCGGCAGAATTTCCTTTTGCGCGATCGAGCGCGGGATGTTCCACGGCGGATTGAACAGCACATCGCTGATCGTCGATTGGAGCTCGGGCGTCTGCTTGTCGGTTTCGCCGACAACCACCCGGGTCGTGAACACCGGCCGGTCGTTGCGGAACAATTGCAGCCGCGCGATCGCCGCATTGACGACGACGCGATCGGCGGGCATCCGCCGCGGCAACCAGCGCAAACGTTCGAGATTGACCGCAAGCTGCCGTGCCCGCCGTTCCGCTGCCGCCGCCTGTTCCGGTGGCGCGTGCTCGGACCTGCCGCGGACGTTCCGGGTGCCGGCGGCGATCGCGCGAAACTCCGCGTAAGCGCGGCGCATTGCTGTGTATTCGGCAGAGGAGGGAGCGAGCGCTTCGATCGCCTTCGCCGGATCGGGTTCGACGATCGCCGCGTCTAGTATCGCGGCGACGTCGATCGGCTCGGGCGTCAAATCCTCGTCGTCCAGCCGCTGTTCGATCGGCAAAACGCCGCGTGACAGGGCATCGGCATAGGACAGAAAGGCATCTGACCGCGCCAGGTCTCGTTCGACCGGTGACAGGCTCTGGCCGCGCTCGCCGAGCAGCGCCCCATGGAACAAGCCAGGGTCGAGGCCGTGATTACCGACCCGCAGCACCGCATCACGCAGACGGTTTGCTTCGATTGGTCGAGTGTCCCAAACGGTCTGGTAGCCGTGCGCGATATAAAACCGTCGCAGCAAGGCAAGGTGAATGCGCTCGCCTGCAATGACTAGGCTTCCCGGCGCATCGAGGCGCGCCTTCAATTCGACATTCCCGGTAAACATTGCGCCTTTCGGGAGCGTGGTCTCCGATTCCGGAGCCGCCGCGCTCGCCGCCGGCACCGTGTCGTCCGCGAAGGCGGCGCCGTCGCGAGCGAGCCCGAGCACAGCAATGATGCTCGCCGCCAGCAGCAGCCCGGTCCAGCGCCGGGTGGTGCGACAGGTCGGCACGTGACCTCGCTTTGCGCTCAATTCGCAGTGGGCCTTTATGACAGCCCAGCCTAAAACATCCTGCTTCAGCCGCAGTTCTCCCCTGTCAACGCGAACTCCGAATGTTAGCGCTAACGAGGTGCCCTCAACAACTCCAGGACGAAGATTGGCACCCCGCTATGACCGGCGCGCAAGCGCCGCGATTTCCTGTTCCACCTGTTTCTGCAGGAAATCTACAGGCATTAACTTTTCCTTCGGCGGCGTCCATCTTGCCGTTGCGATAGGGACAATACCAGGCGAATGTGGCAAAATTAGCGACGAGTACGACGCGTAAATCGTAATTAGTTCTGCGCCGGCCAGCGCTCGCCTCGACGAGGTCGATTTCATCGCACGCCGTACTCCGGAGTTGCGGTAGTATCGCACCGAAATCCGTCGCCGGAAGCGGGGAACTCCTTGGACATCGGCGCCTGGCTGCGCGGTCTGGGTCTAGAGCGCTACGAGGCCGCTTTCCGCGAGAACCGGATCGAGGCTGACGTCCTCGCGAGCCTGACCGTCGAGGACCTGAAGGACCTCGGCGTAACCTTGGTAGGCGATCGCCGCAGACTCCTCGGCGCGATTGCCAAGCTTGGCGTCGAGGCGTCGACGGCACCCGGGGACCCCGGCGATGCAGCGCTCCGTCCGAGTCTGCCCACCGCGCCAACCGACGGCAGTCCCCTCCCTAACCCTCCCCCACTTGCGGGGGAGGGAAGGGTGGGGGTGGAAGCCGAACGCCGGCAGCTGACGGTGATGTTCAGCGACCTGGTGGGTTCGACAGAGCTCTCGTCACGGCTTGATCCCGAGGATCTGCGCGAGATCATCGCCGCGTATCATCGCGTCGTCACCGAGGTCGTCCGGAGCTTCGACGGGTTTGTCGCCAAATACATGGGCGACGGCGTGCTCATTTATTTCGGCTATCCGCAAGCGCATGAGGACGATACCGAGCGGGCGGTGCGCGCCGGCTTGGGTGTGATCGACGCAGTCGGCCGTCTCGATACCAAATCGGTCAAGCTCCAGGCCCGCGTCGGGATCGCCACCGGGCTGGTGGTTGTCGGCGATCTGATCGGCGAAGGCTCGGCGCGGGAGCAATCGGTCGTTGGCGAGACGCCCAATCTCGCGGCCCGTCTGCAAGCCCTGGCCGAGCCCGACGCGGTCGTGATAGCGGCAAGCACGCGCCGGCTGGTCGGCGATCTGTTCGAGTGCCGAGATCTCGGCGCCGTCGAGGTCAAAGGCATCGCCGGACCGGTGCCGGCCTGGCAGGTATTGCGGCCGAGCGTCGTTGAGAGCCGGTTCGAGGCGTTACGCGGGTCAGCATTGACCCAGCTGGTCGGGCGCGACGAGGAAATCGAGCTGCTGGTGCGCCACTGGGCGCGTGCCAAGGCGGGTGACGGCCAGGTCGTGCTGATCTCCGGCGAACCCGGCATCGGCAAGTCGCGCATCACTGCCGAGCTGGAAGGGCGCCTCCACGCCGAACCCCGTATCCGCCGGCGCTATTTCTGCTCGCCATACTACCAAGACAGCGCGCTCTACCCGTTCATCGACCAGCTCGGGCGGGCGGCCGGATTCGCACCTGACGACCCGCCCGCGGCCAGGCTGGAGAAGCTCAAGGCCTTGCTCGCTGGCGCCGCGCCGCCCGACGAAGATGTGGCATTTATCGCCGATCTGCTGTCGTTGCCGGCTTCGGAGCGCCATCCGCTGCCGAACCTCAGTCCGCAACGCAAAAAGGAGCGGACACTGGAAGCGCTGATCCGACAGCTCAAGGGTCTGGCGCGTGAGCAACCGGTGCTCATGGTCTTCGAGGACGCGCATTGGATCGACCCGACTTCGCGCGAATTGCTCGACCTCATAATCGAGCGCCTTCGCAACCTGCCGGTGCTTTTGATCGTGACTTTCCGCCCCGAGTTCCAGCCGGTTTGGACCGGCCAGCCGCAGGTAACGATGCTCGCCCTCAATCGCCTTGACCGGCGCGATCGGAGCGCGCTGGTAGCGCAGATCGCCGGCGGCAAGTCGCTGCCCGATGAGGTCCTCGACCAGATCGCCGATCGTACCGACGACGTGCCCTTGTTCATCGAGGAATTGACCAAGAGCGTTGTGGAGAGCGGCGTGGCGCTCGTGATCCCCACAACGTTGCACGACTCGCTGATGTCGCGGCTCGACCGTTTGGCGTCGGTGCGACTCGTGGCGCAGATCGGCGCCGCGGTAGGACGCCAGTTTCCCTACGTGCTGCTGCGGGCCGTCTCGATGCGCGGACAGACGGCGGCGCGATGTGCCGATTGCGCCATATCACCGCCGAGTACATTGACCTTTCCCGATTGGATCTGTCGCGCGCCGGCAATGATGGCGAGCAGTGACGACTTGCCGACGCCGTCGGGCCCGATCAGCCCGACCGTGCACCCGGCCGGAAGAGCCAGCATGACGGCGTCGAGCGCCGCCACCTTGCCGTAACGCTGGGTTACATCCTCGACGCACGCGATCCGTTCGTTCATCGCGAGACCGGGGGTGGGATGCTCGGCGGCGCACTCGGCCGCAAGCCGGGCGGCCAGGCGACCGAGGGGTCCGTGGCCACATAGGCGAGACCCGGCAGCCCGCTTCTGACAATCGCCGCGCGACCCTCGAGCCGATCGGGATCGATCCGCACCCTTATCCGGAACATCAGCTTGTCGCGCTCGGTCTTGGTCTCAACGGTTTTCGGCGTGAACTGCGCCTGGCTGGCGATGAACACGACCTTGGCCGGGATGACATGGTCGGGATAGGCGTCGAGCACGATGCGGGCGTCGGACCCGATCCTGATCCGCCCGGCTTCGGCCGTCGGCAGGTAGATGTCCATGTAGACATAGGAGGCGTCGAGCATCGTGAAGACCTTGCCGCCTGCCGGCAGCACCTCGCCGACATTGGCGACGCGGTATTCGATCGGTCCCTCGCGCGGCGCGATGAGGGTATTGTCCTCGATGTTGACCCGATACAGTTCGACATCGTGCGTGGCGGCGTCGAGCGCATGCTGCGCCTCGGCAACCCGTTGGGTCGCCGCATTTTCCGCGGCGACGGCGGCGTTCATCTGTTGCCGTCGCTGATCGAGTAGTTCGACCGTGGCAAAGCCCTTGGGCACCAGCGCAGTTGTGCGGTCGAGCTCCTGTTGCGCGAGCTTTAACTGGGTCTGCTGCTGCACGAGGTTCGCTTTCGCCTCGTCGAGCACGCGCTGCGCCTGATTTACCAGCGCCTCGGACTTCTTCAGCGAAGCTTCCAGATCCCGCGTATCCATCACAGCAACCACCTGATCACCATGTCGCCTTCATCGACAAAAAGCTTGGCGATGCGGCCGGCGAACTTTGTGTCGATATCGATTTCGTCGGCTTCGAGACGGCCATTTCCGAATGCGAGCCCAGGCGGCAACCGCAGCTGATGCTGATGCCACCAGAACCAGCCGACGCCTGCTCCGGCGACGATCAGCAATAACGCAGCGAGGATCGAAACTCGCCCCCTCCGTCTCCTGGGCGGCGGAGCGTGTTCGATGACGGCCGGGAGGCCGGCCTGCGGCTCTTGCGGCCCGGCGCTCAGTTCGACGTCCGGGCCATGGCTTTGCGTTTTCTGCTCGGACGTCGACATGCTTCGGGGCACCTCCGCGCGCCCCATCCGTTCAACCGCCGACTTTGACCAGATCGGTGTGCCCGAAGCCTTTGCGATAGTCGAGAACGGAGATGATTTCCGGCGTAACCCGGAACAGCACGATCTGCTCCAGCTCGGCCGGCGCATAGCCTGCGATCTGCGGGAACTTCTCGAACATTAGCTGACTGACTTGGTCCATCTCTTGCGGGTCGGTGACGCGCTCCGCGCTGCCGCCGATCGAGAGACCGCGAATTTCCTTCCAACTCGCATAGGGCAGGTTGACGGTGAGCGAGATCTTCCTGATGCGGGCAAGGTTTTTCGCCTTCTGAGATTCCGCCGCGCAGCCAAAATAGATCTTGAGACCGTCGTTGACATAGCTGACGGTCGTGGCTTGCGGATAACCGTCTTGCCGGACAGTCGCGATCGTCATGTCTATTGCGTTGTCGAGGATTGAGATGATCTCGTCTGTCAATACTGGGTCCATCACAATGCTTCCGGACAGCCAAGCTCACGCGATTTTCCAAGTCCCGTCCGGCTGTAGGCAACTGATGAAATAATATTGCTCAATGTAGACGGGCGTGCCGCCCGAGCGCACCGTATATTTAATTCGCTCACATTGCTGGCTGTTCCGAATCAGCTTCCTGACCAGTTTGATCGACCCCGAATTGCCCGAAACAGAGTTGGTCCAGGTAGCCTTGGTCCCTACCGGCTTACCGTGGACCTGATTGGTCACGGTGCCGCGGATCATGTCGAGGTCTTGCTGAGTAAGGGTGATGTGCGTTTCCCAGGTCGGCAGCAATTGGGCCTGCGCCGACGCCGCTACCATCAATCCTGCGACAAACGGAGCAAGCGCTTTTACCTGCAGTATCATTTGTTTCCCTTTCAGCACTGGCATGGGCGAACGTAGCGAGAAACGCAGGACTGGCACCGCGCGTAGAGCTTCTCGAACTCCGGCGACAGCGCCGCCAACGCGGCATTGACGATCTCGCGAATCGCCCGCAGTGGGTGGTCCTTGGCCACCCGCGCCTCACAGCTCACGTAACTGAACAGTGCCCCCGTGTTCCGGTCCCCACTACGCATCGATGCCCCCAACATCTCGCACGCAGGGCCTGTTGTACCCCAATATCTGCCACATTCTCGGCTTTTTTCCGCATCCTGCTAGGCGCTGGGACGGGCGTTCCTGCGGCCAGCTCTAGCACGGGTCGGGTGCAGCGCGCCGCTCGGCAAACCAGACCACCAGATATGGCCAGAATGCTCCCACCGCAAGAAAGAAGATGATCAATAAAAGCGAAACCACCATTTCGATCACGTCGATACTGGCAGTATCGCGCGCTACAAACCAACCGGTTATAATGCTTGCGATAAACATCACAAGTCGGACGATCCAAACAAGCATGTCTTGTTCCTGACACCTGGGAGCTAAGCGGCCGCCACACAACGCACCTGACACGCTTATCTCAAAAAACTGCGGATGCGGCGCAGCTCAGGCCTTGCGGTGGGTTCGTCTTGCTCCGCGCGACGAATCGGGGCCGAAGATCGGCCAAGAAGATCTGGACGGTGGCGAGGTCAAGCATAGGGCGCATTGACTTGGATCAAAAAGCCCAAATGGGGACGGTGAGGGACAGAGAAGGGCGATAGTGCCGGCGGTTGCGGGAGGCCTCTGATGTATGCCAATGATCGCTCGTCGCGAGCAGCCGCAAATCCCTAGAAAGCACGTTCGAATGACGCCCTCTGAAGACACCGATTTGGCCGCTGCAGGACCGGATCCGGTCGCTATGCCGGCTGCTGAGCCGGGACAGCCGCTTCCGGTGGCGCTCCTGTACCGGCCTTGCGATCCCAGCGAGTTACGGTTCGAGCTGGTCAGCGAGCTCGCGGACCCGCCGGGGCCTATCGGCCAGGATCGCGCGGTCGAGGCGCTGGAGTTCGGCGTTGCGATGCGACGCAAAGGCTATAATATTTATGCTCTCGGCCCCAGCGGCACCGGCAAACACACGGTCATAGAGGACCTCTTGCGGCGCCAGGCGATGGGCATGCCAGAGCCGCCCGACTGGTGTTACGTCAACAACTTCACCGACCCGCAGAAACCCCGTCGTCTGCAATTGCCGCCCGGGCGCGCTGTCGGCCTGCGCGATGGGATGAAACGGCTCGTTGACGAATTGCGCGTCACCTTGCCGGCGGCCTTCGAGCGCGATGACTACCGGGCGCGGCGCGATGTCATCGAGCAGCAGTTCCGAGGACGCAGCGACGAGGGTTTTGGCGCGCTGCAGCGTCGTGCCGAACAAAAGGGCATCACCTTGCTGCGCACGCCGATGGGTTTGGCGCTCGCGCCGCGCCGTGACGGCAAGGTATTGACGCCGGAGATGTTCGAAGCGCTGCCAGCCGCCGAGCGTGAGCAGATCCAACACGACTTGGAGGAGGTGCAGGGCGAGCTCGAAGCGGTGATGCAGAAGGTCCCGCAATGGGAGCGCGAGCATCGCGAGGCGGTACGCGAGCTCAATCGCGAGACCACCGGCGCTGCAATCGCAACCATGATGAACGAGCTGCGTGCCGGCTATCGCGACCTGCCCGAAATCATGCAGTACCTCGACGCCATCGAGCGCGACATCAAAGAGAACGCCGACGATTTTCTGCCGCAAGCGCCGGCCCCCGCGCCAGGGGTGCCGGTGCCGGCCCCAGTCGAGGAGGCCGTCGCCGAGAACCGCTTCCGGCGCTACCAGGTCAATGTCCTTGTCGACAACAGCGCCCAGCAAGGCGCCCCGGTCGTCTTCGAGGACAATCCGACCCATCAGACGCTGGTCGGCCGGGTCGAGCACATTGCACGCTTCGGTGCGCTCGTCACCGACTTCAATCTGCTTGCGCCCGGGGCATTGCATCGTGCCAATGGCGGTTATCTGCTTCTCGATGCCCAGCGGCTGCTGGCGGGGAATTTCGGCTGGGCATCTCTAAAACGCGCGCTCAATGCCGGCGAGATCCGCATTGAGAGCCTGGAACAATTGTTGAGCCTGGCGAGCACGGTCTCGCTGCAGCCCGAGCCGATCCCTCTCGACGTCAAGATCGTACTGCTCGGTCCGCCGGCGCTCTATTACCTGCTCAGCGCTGTCGACGACGACTTCAAGGACCTGTTCAAGATCCCTGCCGATTTCGACGACCGTGTCGAGCGCACGCCGGAATCGACGGTGCTTTACGCGCGGTTTGTCGCCAGCGTCGTGCGTCAAAACCGTCTACTGCCCCTCGACCGTGGCGCGGTCGCGCGGGTGATCGAGCGGGCTTCGCGCCTCGCCGGCGATGCCGACAGGCTGTCGACAGGGCTGCGCGAGATTGTCGATCTGCTGCAGGAGGCCGACCAGGTTGCCGCGAGCGCCGGCAAGCAGATCGTCACGGCGGCGGAGGTGCAACGCGCGATCGATGCGCAGTTTCGCCGCGGTGACCGGATCTACCGTCGCTTGCAGGAAGAGATCGGACGCAAGACAATCCGCATCGAGACCGACGGCGACGAAATCGGCCAGGTCAACGGGCTTTCGGTCATGACGCTCGGCGGTCTCAGCTTTGGCAATCCCAGTCGCATCACCGCCCGGGTGCGGCTCGGCCGCGGCGAAGTCGTCGATATCGAGCGCGAGGTCGAGCTCGGCGGACCGTTGCATTCCAAGGGGGTGCTAATCCTCTCCGGCTTTCTCGGCGGGCGCTTCGGCAAGACACGGCCGCTTTCGCTCAACGCCAGCCTCGTCTTCGAGCAGTCCTATGGCGGGGTCGACGGCGATAGCGCCTCGGCCGCCGAACTCTTCGCGCTGCTGTCGGCGCTCGCCGAAGCGCCGATCAAGCAGTCCTTCGCGGTCACGGGCTCGGTCGACCAGCACGGCCGGATCCAGGCGATCGGTGGCGTCAATGAGAAGATCGAGGGCTTTTTCGACGCCTGCGGCGCTACCAGCTTCAGCGGCCGGCAAGGGGTGATCATTCCGGCGACCAACGTCAAGCACCTGATGCTCCGCCAGGATGTCGTCGCAGCGGCGGCGAAGGAAAGCTTCCGGATCTTTCCGATCGAGACCGTCGATCAGGGCTTGAGCTTGTTGACCGGTCTTCCCGCCGGCGAGCCAGACGCCGAGGGCAACTATCCAGCGGGCACGCTCAACCATCGGATCGCCGGGCGGCTCGACGCGTTCACCGCCAAAGCCACAGAGCTGGCGCGCGCCGCCTCTCTTACCCTGGCCCGCACATGACGCATTCGATCAAACGTGTGGTCATCCCGCTCGATGCCGCGTCGGAGACTCGGACGGCAATCGACACTGCAGCGCGCCTGGCAGCGCGCTGGCAGGTTCCGTTGCACGGGATCTTCGTCGAGGACGAGGAACTCGTCGGTCTCGCCTGTCTGCCCTTCGCGCGACAAGTCGCGCTCGGCTCAGGTCTTCAGCCGCTGACCAGAGACCATGTGGAGGACCATTTTCGCGCGTTTGTCGAACGAACCCGGCGCGAACTTGCAATAGCAGCGGAGCGCCACGGTGTGAAATGGTCGTTCGAGGTGGCGCGAGGCCCGCTCGCCTTCGATGCCGTCGACGGCGCAGAAAACGATTTGGTCGTGGCCGGGGCGTCGACGCGGCCGGTCGGTGCTCATTTTCGCGTCCCGTCGCGCTGGTGGTCGTCGCTGGCGATCATCGCGCGGCCATTCCTGTTGGCGAAGCGCGCATGGGAGTCCGGTGGATCGGTCTTCGCCTTGCTGCACCGGCGCGGCCCGGAGGCGGAGCGGGCGCTCGACCTGGCGGCGCAAATCGCCGGTTTCGGCAGTGGCAATTTGACCGTCGCCGCGACCGCCGACCTCGCCGCATCCGACGATTTTGCGGCGTGGGTCTCCGGACTTGTGGCAAGACATTCGCTGACTCTTCAGACCGAGACAGCGGCCTCGGAGCCGGCGGCTCTGCGGGGGCGGATCATCGAGCTCGATTGCCGCCTGTTGGTGGCCGAAGCGTCAACCGAAGAGACGCGCATTGCCGCTCTGCGCGAACTGGTCGAGCACGCGCTCTGCGATGTTCTGATCATCCGCTGAGGGGTCTCTTGCCGCGGCGCGGTTGCGGCGCTTATTCTCGCTTCATGCGATAAACAGAGGGAGGACATCCTATGACGACCGATGGTCTCATCTATCTGGGCCTGGCCGGCGAAACCGCGCCCGGCAGGGCGGTTCACTCCGGTCTCTTCCGCATGGCCGACAGCAGCAACGAGTGGGAGCCGCTGCAGCGCGGCTTACCCGAGGCCCCGGCGGTGCGCGATCTGGTGGTGCATCCGCACAAGCCCGAGATGGTCTACGCCGGCACCCAAGCGGGGCCCTATCGCAGCGCCGACCGCGGTGAACACTGGGAAAAGATCGATGTGCCCGATCACGGTCTGCCGGTGTGGTCGTTTCTGTTCCACCCGCACGATCCCGAGGTGATGTTCATCGGTTATGAGAACTGCGAGATCTACCGCAGTGACGATGGCGGCGAACGCTGGACGAGGCTGCCGGTGAGTGTGCGCTTCCCCGAGATTACGACCGCGCCGGGCGCCAATCCGGCGAAACGGGTGCTGAAGATGGACGCCAGCGCCAGCGAGCCTGAGCTGATCTATGCCGCGATCGAGGTCGGCGGCATGCTCCGCTCGACCGATGGCGGTGAGCATTGGGAGAATTTGAGCCACGGCCAATACGTCAACGACGACACGGTCGACATGCACGGCGTGCTGGTGAGCCGCTGGCGTCCCGGCACGGTCATCGGCATCAGCCGGGCCGGCATGTTCCACAGCGCCGACCATGGCGACCACTGGCGGCCGATGCCGCTCGAGCCGCTCAACCCCAAGGGGCAGATCTACTGCCGCGACATCCGCGAGGTGCCGGGGACTCCGCGCAAGCTCTGGGTCGCGGCCGGAGCCGGGTTCCAAAGCGAAGTGGGCGTGCTGTTGCGCAGCTCCGACGGGGGCGACAGCTGGACGCGCGTCGAGATGGGGGTCAAGCCGGCGCACACGATGTTCACGCTGGCCTTTGACGAGCGCCGGCCGGAGCGGATGTCGTGCGCCACCAACGGCGGCGAGGTCTACAGCAGCTTCGACGGCGGCACGACCTGGACCGCCCACCCGCCACCGCCGGGAGGAACCCAGATCTACGCGCTGGCGCGCGGCTGAGTGGAGTGCAATCTCCCTCGCCCCGCTTGCGGCGAGAGCAACGGGGTGTGCGCGCACCGGATAGATAGGTAACAAAATAGAGCGGGTAGATGGGTGACACGTCTGAATTATCGGCGGGAGGGTCTGCCGATGCCGTGGAGCGACCTGTCAGAGCCGATGTCGAGCTTGGATACATCCATCCGCAGCGGCACCGGCTCAGCCCCGTTCGCTGCCGAGCGAGCACCAGAGCTGTGGATTGGATGGAGATCGCTGCTGCGATTCTGCCCAATCCCACAGCCCAGCAACCGCAACATCCCCGATGCTAAATCGATTAAGATCTCATCCATCCAGCGGGTTCAACCTGTCACCGCTCAATCCGCTTGCACACCCGTCGCGTCAGCGATGGGAGGGTGAGGGGCCACACGCGACAGGTTCGGCTTGTTCAAAAAGATCCTGATCGCCAACCGCGGCGAAATTGCCTGCCGCATCATCCGCACGGCCCGGCGGATGGGGATCGCGACGGTCGCGGTGTACTCGGACGCCGATGCGGAGGCATTGCATGTGCAGATGGCGGACGAAGCGATCCGTATCGGGCTTCCGCCCTCGACCGAGAGCTACCTCAAGATCGATCGGATCGTCGCGGCGTGCCGCCAGAGCGGAGCGGAGGCGGTCCACCCCGGCTACGGGTTTCTGTCTGAGAATCCTGCCCTCGCCCAGGCGCTCCCAACAGCGGGTGTGACGTTCGTCGGCCCGACGCCGGAGGCGATCGCGGCGATAGGCGACAAGATTGCCTCCAAGAAACTGGCCCACGCCGCAGGGGTCTCCAGCGTGCCCGGCCGCCTCGACGTCATCGCCGATCCCGAGGGTGCAGTCGCGATCGCCCGCGACATCGGCTATCCGGTCATGATCAAGGCGTCCGCGGGGGGCGGCGGTAAAGGCATGCGCATCGCCGCGACCGATGCCGAGGTCCGCGAAGGCTTCCGCTCGGCGACGAGCGAGGCCAAGTCGAGCTTCGCCGACGAGCGTATCTTTATCGAGAAATATATTGAAGAGCCGCGGCACATCGAAATCCAAGTGCTCGGAGACCATCACGGCAACATCATCCATCTCGGCGAGCGCGAATGCTCGATCCAGCGCCGCCACCAAAAAGTCGTCGAGGAGTCACCGAGCCCGTTTCTCGACCGTGAAACGCGAGAAGCAATGGGGCGGCAGGCGGTCGCGCTGGCGCGCGCCGTCGGATACCGTTCGGCTGGCACGGTGGAATTCATTGCCGACCAGCAGCGCAACTTTTATTTCCTCGAGATGAATACCCGGCTACAGGTCGAGCATCCCGTCACCGAACTGGTGACCGGCCTCGATCTCGTTGAATTGATGATCCGCATCGCGGCGGGCGAGCCGCTCCCGATCGCGCAGGAGGATGTGCGCCTCGACGGTTGGGCGATCGAAGCGCGGGTCTATGCCGAGGACCCGACCCGCAATTTCCTGCCGTCGATCGGCCGGCTTGTGCGATATCGCCCACCGGCCGGGGACGGAATCCGGCTCGATGCCGGGGTCGTCGAGGGTAGCGAGATCAGCGTCCATTACGATCCACTGATCGCCAAGCTCGTCACTTCGGGCCCGGACCGCGACGCCGCCATCGACCGGCTCTCCGGCGCGCTGGACCAGTTTTATATCGCTGGCGTGCAGCACAACATCCCGTTCCTCGCGGCTGTAGCGGCGAAGTCCCGCTTTCAGGCCGGCGCGCTCTCCACCAACTTCATAGCCGATGAATTTCCCGACGGGTTCGCCCCGCCGTCCGGAATTGTCGAGGCCGACCAGATAATCTTGCTCGCCGCTGCCCTGGCGCGCCGCCGGTTGCACGAGCGCGAGGCGGCGATTGACGGCAAGCTCGCGACGCCACGGGACATACTCGAGGATTACGTGATTCTGCTCGACGGTCGGCCGCATGTCGCGGGTATGCGACCGGACGGCGGCGCCTATCGTGTCGACATCGATGGCGACAGCCGCCTAGCGACGAGTGATTGGCAGCCAAGCCAACCTTTGCTGCGAGTGCGCGTCGGGCGGCATGTCGCGACTGTGCAGATCGAGCGGTCGCCGGGGTCGGCGTTTCGCCTCGTGCATCGCGGTGTCGTCCGCCGGGTCCAGGTGCTGTCGCCGCGCGCTGCCGAGCTACTCGCGCTGATGCCCGAGAAGAAAGCGCCGGACACCTCGCGCCTGCTGCTGTCGCCGATGCCGGGCCTGCTCGCCTCGGTGGCGGTCACGCAAGGCCAGGAGGTCAAGGCCGGCGAGGCGCTCGCCATCGTCGAAGCGATGAAGATGGAGAATGTTCTGCGGGCCGAACGCGATGGCCGCGTCGCGCGCATCCGTGCCAATCCCGGCGACAGTCTAGCCGTCGACCAGGTCATCCTCGAATTCGAGTAGCCGAGCCAAATGCCAGCTCGAATGGAAACCGTTCGGCTCATCGTCACCGGCAGGGTACAGGGAGTCGGGTATCGACTGTGGACGACCCGCATAGCGGCAAGGCTCGGGCTGCGCGGCTGGGTGCGCAACCGGGCCGACGGCAGCGTCGAGGCGCTGGTGACCGGCCCGCTGGAGGCTGTTGAGGCGATCGTGGAGGCCAGTCGAGAGGGTCCGTACGGGGCCCGGGTTACGGATGTGACCGTCACTCCGGATCGGGATGACGGTAGCATCGGGTTTACGGCGCGACGGACCGAATAGCTACTCGAACAACGACAGATCGATGGCGTCGCCCATCGTGTTGTAGCCGAGATCGCTCGGGTGCAGACCGTCGTCGCAATCGTATTTCGCCAGCATCTGCGTCGGACGCTCGGGATCGCGCAGGGCCTTGTCGAAGTCGGCCACCCCGTCGAAGGCGCCGCCGTCACGGATCCAGCCGTTGACCGCCAAACGAACCTCTTCGCGCCGCGGGTTCCAGGCATTGGCCATGTAGGTCTCGTTGCCGAACGGAGTCAGCGTGGCGCCGATGATCTTGATCCCGCGGCTGTGAGCACGCACCACCATCTGCTTGAGGCCGGCAATCATCTGCGCCGCGGTGGGTTCCTCTTCCGGCTTCTTCCAACGGTTGCGCAGATCGTTGGTGCCGAGCATGACGATGACGTGGGTGACCCCTGGTTGGGACAGCACATCGCGGTCGAAGCGGCGCAGCCCGCTGTCACCGCGGATGTCGAACAGGATGCGGTTACCGCCTAGCCCTTGATTCATCACCGCCATCGGCCGGCCGCGATGACGCGCCATAAGGCGGCGAGCGAGCTGGTCGGGCCAGCGGCAAAAGGCGTCCATCGTCGAGATGTTGCCGTCGGTCAGTGAGTCGCCGAGCGCGACGATCCCGCCGGCATCGGCGCTGGCGAGCACATCGATACCGCAGACGAAGAACCAGTCGCTGGTCAGGCTGGCGATCGGCATCACCTTCGCCGCGGCAAAATCGCCAGGGGGCGAGATGTAGTTGGTCTGCCGAGCGTAACGGCAGGTGATCTGAAAATCGTTCGGTATCTCGCCCGGCAAGTAGAGGCTGACCGCGAGATCCGATAGCGGAGCCACGCTGAGCGCTACCGGGTCGCTGAACAGGACAGCGCCCGCCGCGATGGTCGCCGCCTGCTCACCGCCGAAGCTGAGCTTCCGGTCCGAGCCGGCAACGATCGCCGGCCCCGCGTCGCGCAATGCGATGCAGGCGCCACCGACATCCAGCGGACGATGTCCATAGCCGTTCGATATCCGCACGCGTACGGTATCGCCGCCGAGACTGGCGCGCATGGTCATGCGGAGGGTTTGATTGCTAAAGGCGCCGCTCTCGGCCGGGGCGGGTGACGTCGTCCAGGTGCCAACCCAGTGCAGGTTGTCCGCCATTATGTTCCTCCCTCCTTGCTGTTGCGGTCGATCGAAACCAGCCATTGCGGTTCGCGGTGATTATGTCAGAACGCGGTCATTCGCCAACCAAAAGCCTCTTCCGACGCATGAAGCCTCGGCCGAAATTGGCAACCGCCGAGCGCGGAACCCGGTTTGGCAGCCTGCTGGTACTAGGCCTCCTCGCGCCGATCGCGGGGGCCGCGTCGGGGCTGCTGGGAGCTCTTTTTCGGCTTGCGCTCGCGGAAGCGGACCGGTGGCGGGCGACACTGATTACCGCGGCGCAGCACCTCGGTCTTTGGGGCTTGCTGTTGGTCGTTCTCGGCTGTGCGCTCTCCGTTGGAGCCGCTGCATGGCTGGTCCGGCGCTATTCCCCTTACGCTTCGGGCAGCGGAATACCGCATGTCGAGGCTGTTCTCAATGAGGAGGTGCCCGCGGCGCCACCTGCCCTGATACCGGTCAAGTTTGTCGGCGGCGTGCTCGCGATCGGCGCGGGTTTGGCTCTCGGCCGTGAAGGTCCCACCGTGCAGATGGGTGCAGCGATTGCGCATCTCGTCGGAAAGGTGTTCCGCCGGAATTGGGCGGATTGCAGGGTGCTGCTCGCGGCAGGTGCGGGCGCCGGTCTTGCGACGGCTTTCAACGCGCCTATCGCCGGCGCGGTCTTCGTGCTCGAGGAATTGGTCCGGCGGTTCGAAGCGCATATTGCAATCGCCGCGCTCGGCGCTTCGGCGGCGGCCATCGCGGTGGCGCGGGCCTTTTTGGGCGAGGCACCCGATTTTGCAGTCAAACCGCTCGCTTATGTCGGCGTGCAAATGTGGCCGTTCGTCATAGTGCTGGGAGCGGTCGCGGGTGTCGCAGGCACTCTCTACAATCTCACGCTGCTGCGGACGCTCGCCGCCGCAGATCGGCTCGGCCGCTGGCCGGTCGAAGCCCGCGCGGCGATGATCAGCGCCGCGGTGGGGGCGCTCGCCTGGTTCCTGCCCGCGCTGGTCGGGGGCGGCGATGACATCACGCAGCGGATGCTCTCCGGCGGGGCGCCTCTGACATTGCTCGCGTTAGCCTTTCTCCTCCGCTTCGGCCTCGGCGCGGTATCCTACGCTGCGGCTACCCCAGGCGGCCTCTTCGCCCCGATCCTGGTGCTCGGAGCGCAGATCGGACTCTTTTTCGGCACCTTGTGCGCACAGACCTTCCCTGGCGCGGATCTCGACCCGACCGCCTTTGCCGGGTCGGTATGGCAGCGTTCTTTACCGGGGTCGTTCAATCTCCCGTTACTGGAATCGTGCTCGTCATCGAGATGACTGGCAGTTTTACGATGCTATTGCCGATGATCGCGGCCAGCTTTGCGGCGATGCTTGTGCCCAACTTGCTGGGCAACGCGCCGATCTACGATGCGCTGCGGGAGCGGACTACTCGAGCGGCAGGTGAACCAGCAGAAAATAGCCGTTGATCATCAATAACGTGCCGCCAATCGCGAGGATGCCGCTCAGATGGACGAGCGGGCGCGAGGCGGCGACGATGCTGACCGAGCCGAGCACGATCGCGATCTGGAATAAGGCCTCGGCGAAGTCGAAATTCGGGTCGCGCTCGGCGGCGCGGTCGCGCGTGGCTTCGAATTCCTTGGCCTTGGCCAGCAATTCCTTCTTCCCATCTCCGGTCGACGGGTCGCTCTCATAGCGGTCAACCCGCTCGCGATAGCGCTTGACCCTGTCCTGGATCTTAGCTTTGGCCGCCTCGGGCATTTCGGGCAGCGTGAGAAGTTGCGTGTCGAGTTCCTCGGCGGCGATCTGGTAGGCGGTCTGGCGGATATTTCTCGCCTGATAGAAGCCGTAAGTGTCGGAGGCCTGAATGTTGGAATTGACGATCGTTTTCGTCGCGTGCGCGCCGCCCAGCGCGGTGATCGCCAGCAGCATCGCGACAATGCCTAGATAAATCCCGGTCAGCTTGCGGAAGTTGGCGTCCGCTTCAGCGCTGTGCGCGTCCCTTTCATGGGCATGGATCCTTTCGGCGATCTCGCTCGCTTCAGTCGCTTCCACCTTTCCCCCCTTAGCGAGCGCCGAGCGCCGCCTTGTACGCTCGGACTGCCTCCGCAAACCCCATGACGAGGGCGTCCGCGGTCAGCTCGTGACCGATCGAGGCCTCGGCGGCGGCGGGCAATGCCGCGACCAGCGGCGGCAGGTTGTGCAAGTTGAGGTCGTGCCCGATGTTGACGACAAGCCCCAATTCGGCGGCGCGCTCCGCCGCAGCGGCGCAGGAGCGCAGCAATGCCGCGTGGTCGCCGTGGCGGAACGCGGCGGCGTAAGATCCGGTGTAGATCTCGATGCCGTCAGCCCCGGTGTTGCGTACCGGCGCGACCGCGGCGGGGTTGGGATCGATGAACAAGATGACCCGGCAGCCGAGCGGCTTGAGCTCGCCGAGCGCGGCGTCGACCAGGCGGTGCTGCGCGGCGTCGAGCTTCCAGCCCTCCTCCGAGGTGAAGGCCTCGGGACTGTCGGGCACCAAGGTGCACTGCTCCGGCCTCACCTCGACGACAATGTCGAGAAAGCGGCGGTCGGGATAGCCTTCGAGGTTGAATTCGAACGCGGGCCGCCATGGCCGCATCAGCTCGGCCAGCGCGGCCACGTCGCTGCGGCGGATGTGCCGTTCGTCAGGGCGGGGATGCGCGGTCAGCCCGTCGGCGCCGACGTCATGCGCAATGCGGCCAAATTGCAGTACGTCAGGGACGCCGGTGCGCCGCGAATTGCGCAGCAGCGCGATCTTGTTGAGATTCACACTGAGTCGAGCCATCGCCCCGGAGAATATAGCGGACCACGTCGCCGCGGCCAGCCGCTATTCGGCAGCAGCCACCACTCTTTTACGGTCTGCCGCGGTCTCGAAGAACCGTCTGCCGGTGGTACGTTGATTTTCGTAGATCGACCCCTGATACTCGGCCGGCGGCAGCGGCAACCGGACCGGCACCGGGGCGAGCCGCGGCGTCATCGTCGGCTCGCCGACGAGCAGCAGTTCATCGAACTTCTCTATTCCCCCGGGAAAACCAAGCAGCGGCCAAGCGTCCGCGGCACGGTACTGGAACAGTAACAGACGCCGCTCTCTGCCGGAGAAGTTGGTAGCCGAGCCGTGCACCGCGCGCACGTGATGGACAGTAATCGACCCGGCCTTGCCGAGGCACGTCACTGCGCGCGACACATCGAGGTCGCAGGCCACCGGATCGATCGCGCCGCAAAACCGGCCGTCGGGCCCGTGATGGTCGTGGATCGGGCCGCGATGGCTGCCCGGTATCACCATCATCGGGCCGTTCTCGCCGTCGCAATCGTCGAGCATGATCCCGACTGCGGCCAGGTCGTCGTTGGTGTGCGGGTAGAACGCCCAATCCTGGTGCCATTCGACCGGCGCGCCATAGCCGGCCGACTTCATGTTGAGCTTGCCGGTATCGAAGCGTACCGTGCCCCACAGATCAGTCAGCACCTCGACGATCTTCGGATGCCGCGCCGCCCGCGCTTATTCCGGATCGTGCAAATGCGGTGTCTTGATGCGCCGCACCCGCGGCTCGTCGAGCGAATGCGAGTCCTCGAGGTCGTAGATTTCATTATTGGCCGCGACGAAGCGCGCTTTATGAACGAACTTGTCCGTCACCCGGCGCAATGCTTCGACCTCGTCCCGGGTTAAGACATCGGGCAGCACGATGAACCCATCCCGGCGATAAGCGGCGAACTCGATCGACGACAGCATCGCTCCTCCTGTAACCTCGGCCCAATTGCTGAGCCCGCGGCACGGGATTGTCAACCCGCTGCAAGGCTCCGACTCTCACCGCTCGCTTAAGCTCAAACGAATGGCTCGGAGATGCGCGATCGGCAATGGCGCTGTCAGTCCCACCAGTACGCATTATCGAATTGACAAAAAGCGATTATCATGATATCGTTCTAACCATGGGGATTTTGCCAACTGTCGCTTGGAAGCTGCTTTCCGCAACCGTGCCATCCCCTCGGGGTCGTTGACGAAGAAAACAGTGAAAAAACAGCAAAGAACAACGACCGCTTCGCTGTTTTTTCGATGCGCTAGAGCCCCGACAGCCCAGCAATTCCGCCGAAAACAAGGAGCCGCTCGCTGATAATTTGCTGCCAAAACAGCGATAACAGCGAAATGCCAAACCGTCCCGCAATGCTTAGCGGAGGTTTTGGGCGCCTACAAGCCAATGCTCCCTGGAGGACCCTGTCGGTGGGTTGCAATCGTTTCCCCCCGATGCGCGCACAAAATGCTGGGGCTCTTCGGTCGGAAAGTCAGTACGTGTTATATTTCGGTTGATTTTCGCGCGTCCTAGGTGCCTAATGCGTCACAGGGGATTGCCACATTCGGGATCCGACTGTGCGGATCGTCAGCTGCGTCGCCACAAGTCTGGCCGCGTTCTTTTGCGTGTTGCTCGCAACCGTGGGTTTCTGCGGATCCACGGCGGGGGCTACGGATCATTGCGTCAGGGACGCCCAGGTGGCGGCAGTCGATTTATCTGCACCGGTCGACCAGAACTTTCTGAACCAGATGCAGGCCAGCGGCATCAATACCATAATCCGATACTATGACCATACGAACGAAACTCTTCCTGGCAAAACTCTGACAAGGACAGAGCGTGATTTCATTCTCGCCAATGGTTTCAAGATCGCCGTCGTCTTTCAACATCATAACGACCGGCTGACTTCATTCAGTTGGTGGCGTGGACGGCAGGATGCCGAGCGATCTCTCGAGCTGGCGCAAGCAAACTCTCAACTAAGCGGCAGCGCCATCTATTTTGGAGTGGATGGTCCCTGGCACAGGGATTACGAGCTCACAAACATAATGAGCTATTTCAGAGAAGTGAAGGCCGAATTCGCGAAGGCCCCCTACCGCGTAGGGGTTTATGGCAGCGGATTGATATGCGAAATGCTATCGAGGTACGCGCTTGCCGATTTATGCTGGCTCGCGGCCCCGAGTTTTTGGCCGCAATACTATGAGTATTATCAAACGAGAAAGTGGAGACTGGCACAGCTGCCCACTACGCGGTGCGGTGGCCGAAGCGTCGATTTCAATCTCGTCAGCGGTGCCCCCGCCGATTTCGGCCAATTCGGGTACTGACTGTCATCGGCCCAGCGTGTATTTCGTCGCAGTCCGATCGACGAGGCGCTGCAGACCTGCTAGATTCGGCCGGAGCCATCAATCCGATAGATATGGAGGATTTAAAGCATGCCGCTCAATGCTCTGCACCACGTCACGGTCAAGACTGCCGATCTCGAGGCGACGCGGGATTTTTATCGCGACATTCTCGGGCTCGAAGTCGGCTTCCGCCCCGATCTCAATTTCCCGGGCTATTGGCTCTATTGCGGCGACACCCCGGTCGTGCATCTGGTGCCGGAAGGGAGTGCGATCGGCGGCGGCCCGTCGTTCGATACCGGTCCGTTCGACCATTTCGCGTTCCTCGCCAGCGATTTCGACGGCATCAAGGCGAAACTCGACAGGCATGGCGTCAAGTATCGGGAAAATCATGTCAATCGTCCGCCGATCGATCAGCTCTTCTTCCCCGACAACAATAACGTGATGGTCGAGCTCAACTTTCCGCGCGCCTGACCGGGCTCGTGGCGAAGTTCGCATACAGCCTCTCGCCGATTCCTCAAGCGGCTGACCCAACATGAATTGAGTGATTTCAGCTGGTTGTAGCAAACTGGTTGTGCCTAGCAAACAGCGAAGTCAAACAGGGTACGCCGGAAATCGCCGGCCGGTAGTTTCGACCCGATCCGCTTAGCCAAGTAGGCAACTTCCGCCTCGGGTAAGAGTTCCTCGAAGACCTCTCGCCAAGAGGGGGACTGGTCCAACCGCACCTTTGTGAGAAATTTTTTCAGACGGTCGAACTCGATTTCTACTGAGTAATTGAAATTGCTGGCGTTTGTGTGGAGGCTGCCCCTCTATAACACGGTCCACAACATTCTGACCAATCTCGTCTATGCGGGTGCCTATGCCTTTGGCCGCACGATGAGCCGAGTGAGCGGCGAGGACGGTCGCAAGCGCGTCAAGCGGTTTGCGACGCCCGCAGTCGGAATGGGATATGCCGCTCAAGGATTAGCACGAAGGTTATATCACCTGGAGCGAGTTCGAGCGGAACCAGCAGGTGATTGCCAACAATGCGACCGGTAAAGGCTCTGCGGTCACTGGAGCAGTACGGCGCGGAGAACTACTCTTGGCGGGCTTCTACGCTGTGCTCATTGCGGCCGCAAAATATATGTCGGTTATGGAGGCAAAGCGGAGCGCAATTATTGCCACGGTGCTCTCGTGAACCACGGTACTGCGCGGTGCATCTCATTTGGCGGGCTGCGCGCCTCCAAGAACCGCGGTGTAGTCGGGCGGCCGTGCGTCGTCCGAGGCTGGAGGTCGCAGCAGGCGTTCCAACGCAGTTGCCCGGGTTCGTCGGGGCGTTCGTCGTCGCTCTAATGCTTCTGCTGGCGTCGAGTTTGCTCCGAAATCCGCCCGCGGCCCGCGTTAGCGGCGGTGGTAATCGCTTCCGCCATCGGCTTGTCGAGGTCAGCGAGCTAATTCGTATCTTCCATATTCAGCCTTGGGAGTTCTGGCTGTCGATCGTCTGTTTCGCGGGTGTCGCCGTTCTTGGTGGGATCCTGGGCATAGGCTTAGCCGTCGCAATCGCTATCATTGGGTTCCTCTGGGCCGGCTGACTCCCGCACTCGGATGTCAAGGGGTACCCCGATATCACGCGATATCTCGACGCTCGCCAGATACCTGGTCTCGTGCTCATTCGATGAGATGCACCGTTATTCTTTGCCAATGCTGAATTGTTCAAAGAGCGTGTCCTCGAAGCCGCGGCAAACTCGCATTCCCGTTCACTGGATGGTTGTCGCAGCACGCAGCTCGAGCAGGTCGCTGTACGCCACTGCTTTTGAAGAATGATTTTCCTTGAACGAAATGACAGGCGACTATCCGGCCCTATAGAATGCGCCGCTTGCCCGTGGCACCACAGGTGCGGTCTTGAGCTCTCCTATCAGTGCTCGCGGACGAAGGCGTTGACGGCTATCGTTCTCTAGGAGGTTGTGATGGCAATTAAGAACGCGTTCTACGCCCAGTCCGGCGGGGTTAGCGCAGTGATCAATGCCTCGGCCTGTGGCGTGCTGCAAACAGCTCGCCAACAGCCGGGGCAGATTGGCAAGGTCTATGCCGGGCGCAACGGCATCGTCGGCGCCCTGACTGAAGATCTCATCGACACCAGCGCCGAGCCAGATGCCGCGATCGCCGCGCTCAGACATACCCCGGGTGCGGCCTTCGGTTCTTGTCGCTACAAGCTCGGGTCAATTCACGAGCACCGCGCACAATACGAGCGCTTGATCGAAGTCTTTCGTGCGCATGACATCGGCTTCTTTTTCTACAACGGCGGTGGCGACTCGCAAGACACTGCCTACAAGGTCAGCCAAACGGGCACTGAACTGGCCTACCCGATCGTCTGCGTCGGTATTCCCAAGACGATCGACAATGACCTGCCGATTACCGACTGTTCACCGGGCTTCGGCTCGGTTGCGAAATATGTTGCGACGTCGCTTCGCGAGGCGGCGCTCGATGTGGCAGCGATGAGCCGCACTTCGACCAAAGTCTTCACTCTGGAAGTGATGGGCCGGCACGCCGGCTGGACGACCGCCGCTTGCGCGCTCGCCGCTGAACACGAAGGCGATGCTCCGCACATCTTGTTGCTGCCCGAGGTCGCGTTCGATGAGGGGCGGTTCCTTGTCAAGGTCGAGGAGGCTTTGGCGCGGCACGACCACTGCGTGATCGCTGTATCGGAAGGGATCAAGCAACCAAACGGAGAGTTCCTCTCGGCCTCGGGCTTGGCGGACTCCTTCGGTCACGCACAGCTGGGTGGGGTTGCGCCGGTGATCACTAGCCTGATAAGCACGAAGCTCGGCTGCAGGTGCCATTGGGCGGTTCCCGATTACCTTCTGCGCTCGGCACGCCACATTGCTTCCGGGACCGATGTCCAGCAGGCCTACGCGGTCGGCCGCGCGGCGGTGGAATTCGCAATCGCGGGGAGAAGCGCAGTGATGCCGGCGATCCGCCGGCTTAGCGATGCTCCCTATCGCTGGGACATCTTCGCAGCGCCGCTCGCCGAGATCGCCAACCGGGAGAAGCTGTTGCCCGCAGACTTCATCAGCGCCGACGGTTTCGGCATCACCGAGGCGGCCCGACGGTATCTGGCGCCGCTGATCGTTGGCGAAGCCTTTCCGCCGTTTAAGAATGGCCTTCCCGACTATGTGAGGCTGCGGAACGCACCGGTGCCGAAAAAACTGACCAGGGAATTCAGCGTCTGAACTCAATAATGACTGTCTCGATCAAGACAAACGATCGAGTTCCAGCGGCGCAAAAATGGTGCAACTCTTAATTTTTCGAATAGAGTATCGTTCTCGCACAGGAACCTCGTCTTCCGCGTGATCATCGGGCATCGGCTTGGTTATTATGCCGCTATTCTCGATTGCCGATAGCGAGGCAAGAAGATCGGCGTCCTTACCCACGACCCGGCCACCCGGCGATAGTCGCTATCAAGGAGACAGAACATGAGGACCCTGCGCGCTCGGAGCGGAAATCGACGTTACTCGTGGCGGGATCGCGCTCGCGACCCGGCACTCACCGCGATGCTGGCGGTTCAGTGTCTGATAATATTTTCGGAACCTTTCGATGCGATGGGGTTCGAGACCTGAGCGAAGCAGTGCAACTTCTGTTTTTCGCCATCACTTTCATCGTATACTTGATCGTCCGTGGCCCAATTGCCACGACCCTCGCGATATCGGCATTTATCGCCGATTTGGCAGGTTATGTGCTCGGTCTGGTCGACCCGTCAAAGACTTCTCTGATCCTTGGCTATGCCGGACTCATTATCGCCTTTGTTATGGCTTGTTACGCCCTCGGCTATGCGGCGCTCGCCCCTGGTGTAGTGACCGTTCATCGGGTGCTGGGGGCGATCGCGCTCTATTTGAACATCGGCCTAATGTTCGGCACCATATATGGATTGATCTGGTATTTCATTCCGAACGCTTTCACCAACATCCCGAGCGGGGCTCGCTGGCAGGCCGAAGGCACGATCGTCTATTTCAGCTTTGTCACGCTGACATCGACCGGCTTTGGCGATGTCACGCCGCTTCACCCTATCGTCCGCACGCTCTCCAATGTGGAGGCCATCATCGGTCAATTGTTTCCGGCGACTCTGCTGGCTCGCCTAACTTCGGGGGTATCGACAGCGCTCCTAGATCCGGGCCCGCTTAGCTGGGCATAATGTCAATGGCGCTGGCGGCGCAAAATCATCATGACTGACAAAAGTGTCGCGAGGGTTCGGGTTCCGCTGCGAGAGTTAAACGTTATGGCTTGGGAGGGAGCAAATCATGGACAAAACGCCGACAATCGAACCGGGCAAGACGGTCGAGGCGCAACGGCTGGATGAGGCGCGGGAGCAAGGAGCGCCGTGGCGGCAGTGGGGGCCCTACCTCAGCGAACGCCAGTGGGGCACGGTCCGCGAGGACTACAGCAATGACGGCAACGCGTGGGATTATTTCAGCCACGATCAAGCCCGCTCTCGCGCCTATCACTGGGGCGAGGATGGTCTCGCCGGTATCAGTGATGATCACCAGCGGCTGTGTTTTGCGCTGGCGCTATGGAACGGCAAGGACCCGATACTCAAGGAGCGGGCGTTCGGGCTGACCAATAGCGAGGGCAATCACGGGGAGGACGTCAAGGAGTATTATTATTACTTGGACAGCACACCGACTCACTCGTATATGAAGTATCTCTACAGATATCCACAGAATTCGTATCCCTATGCGGATCTGATAAACACCAACCGACATCGCACTCGTATGGATCCCGAATACGAACTGCTCGACACCGGCATATTCAATGAAGACCGGTATTTCGACGTCTTTGTCGAATACGCAAAGGCCGCACCGACAGATTTGCTGATAGAGATCAGCGTATGCAACCGGGGGCCCGACGAGAGCGTGATCCACGTGTTGCCGACCCTTTGGTTCCGCAACATCTGGAGCTGGTGGCCGGAGGAGCCAAAACCTTCCTTAAAAGGACGGATCACAAGGAAACCGCGCTGGCACGATCGCTGCGACCGACTCGTCACTGGGGACCTATTTTCTCTATTGCGAAGGCTCGGCGCGCCTGCTGTTCACCGAAAACGACACCAACAACCAGCGGCTTTTTGAAACCGCCAATCCGACACCTTATGTCAAGGACGGGATCAACGATTATGTGGTGGCAGGCCGGCAGAACACGGTCAACCCGGGTAACACGGGAACCAAAGCGGCCGCACATTACCAGTTACGAGTAGGCGCAGGGGCGAATGCCGTCATCCGCCTGCGGCTCACCAATGTCGCAGGTGGTGGTGAGGAACCGTTTGGTGCGCGGTTTGTGCAAATCCTTGAAGCGCGCCGGCGCGAGGCCGACGAATTCTACCGATCGATAACGCCTCCCGGTGTCGGCGAAGATGCGGCCAATGTGATGCGGCAGGCTCTGGCCGGGATGCTGTGGAGCAAGCAATACTTCTTCTACGATGTCGACAAATGGCTCGAGGAGCATCGCGCTGATCCGCTGCTGGCGGAAACCGGTGCGGTACGGAACCGCGAGTGGTTCCATATGATCAGCGACCATGTCATCTCGATGCCCGACAAGTGGGAATACCCGTGGTTTGCCGCTTGGGACCTCGCCTTTCATACGATCGCGCTCTCCACCGTCGACATTGATCTCGCCAAGGAGCAGCTGAACCTGCTGCTCGCCGGGGCCTACCAGCACCCGACCGGCCAGATCCCGGCCTATGAGTGGAACTTCAGCGACGTCGATCCGCCGGTGCATGGATGGGCCACGATCTTTCTCTACCGCATGGAACAGGCATTGCGCGGAACGCGCGATCTCCAGTTCCTCCGGCGGGTCTTCGGCAAGCTGACGTGGAACTTCGGATGGTGGGCAAACCGCAAGGACAACTCCGGCAATAACCTCTACGAAGGCGGGTTTCTCGGTCTCGACAACATTGGCGTCTTCGACCGCAGCGCACCACTACCCACTGGGGGCTATCTGGAGCAAGCCGATGGCACGGCATGGATGGCTCTTTATTCGCAGAACATGATCGAGATTGCCGTCGAGCTGGCGTCGAGCGACCCGGCATATGAGGATTTGGCAGAAAATTTTGCGGCCCACTTTGTGTTGATCGCCCACGCCATGAACCAGATCGGACCGGATGGCATGTGGGATGAGGAGGACGGCTTCTATTACGACATCCTTCGCAGTCCTGAGGGGAGAACAACCAGGCTGAAGCTCCACTCGATGGTGGGTCTGTTGCCGCTCTGCGCCGTGACCGTCATAGAGAAGTGGCAGCGAGAGCGGGTTTCAAAGATGACAGAGCATCTGTTTCAGCGCCTGCGGCGGATGCCGGAGTTGGCGGACTCGATCCATGCGACGGGCCCTGGCCACCATGGCTATGCCGAGCGCGGCATCCTGGCCCTGGTGAACGAGGACCGGCTGCGCCGGATACTCTGCCGAATGCTCGACCAGCACGAATTTCTGAGCCCCTACGGGATCCGGGCATTGTCCCGTTATCACGCCGATCATCCGTATGTCTTTTCGGTGCACGGCCAGGAATACCGGGTAAATTATCTCCCGGCGGAGTCGGACACTGGTATGTTCGGTGGAAACTCGAACTGGCGCGGACCGATCTGGATGCCGGTCAATGTATTGCTGACCCGCTCTCTGCTGCAGTACTATTTATATTACGGCGACAACTTCAAGATTGAGTGCCCCACCGGCTCGGGCAACGCGATGAACTTGTTCGAGGTGGCTCGCGAGATTGCCAACCGGTTGACTAGCATCTTCCTTCGCAATCAAGCGGGCCGCCGGCCGGTGTTCGGCGGAGCGCAGAAGTTCCAGAACGACCCCTATTGGCGGGATAATTTATTGTTCTACGAATATTTTCACGGTGACAACGGCGCCGGCATCGGCGCCAGTCATCAAACCGGTTGGACCGGGGTAGTGGCGTCGCTAATCGAAATTTTCGGGCACCTCGACGCCCAAACCTTTCTCGAACACGGGCGGGAGGCCGCTTTTGAGCTCTGATGAATGTTCGCAGCCAAGGGACAGCCGTCACACTATCTGCGTCGGCGCGCGGCCAGTTGGTTCAAGGTCTCTACCGCGACCGAGAATCCGATCGCGGCATAAATATAACCTTTGGGGACATCGAAGCCGGCGCCATTGGCGACCAGTGTCTGCCGATTAGCAACAGGAAACTCAATCCCAGCATCTTCACCGTCGGATTTCGCTCGACGAAACCGGCAAGGGGCTTTGATGCCACGAGCATGATCGCGGCGGCGATAGTGATCGCGGCCGCCATGACCCACAGCGTATTGGCCGCCGACGGGGGTAATCACGCTGTCCAGCGAAAAGACGATGTCGAGCAACATGATCTGCGCGACCACGCGGGCAAAGCTTGTCCGCCCACCTCCCGCCTCCCCCTTCTGCCCGTCGCCTTCCAATCCGTGATGGATCTCTCTCGTGCCTTTGTAGAGCAGGAAGAGGCCGCCTGCGATCAGCACGATATGATATCCCGCCAAGAAACGGGCTGGCCGAAAGGTCGAACATAGGCCGGGTGAGGCCGATGATCCAGACGATCGAGGCGAGCAAGGCCAGGCGGGTGATCAGCGCCAGTGCGAGCCCGACCTGCCGAGCGCGGTTCTGGCGCTCCGGTGGCAACCGCCCGGCGACGATCGCGATAAACACCAGATTGTCGATGCCCAGCACAATCTCGAGGGCGGTCAGTGTCACCAGGCTCGCCCAGATCTGCGGATCGGTCAGCCAATCCATACCAGCACTTTCGCGATCACTCGCCGCCCACAAAATCCGAAGGAACAACCTTCAATTAGCGCAGTGTCAACGCCTGCATCCCAGTGCGAGACGGTGGCACCGGGTTGCCGCAGGCAATCCGCGTGCAGACCTCGGCTGCGTGAAGCAGCAGGATGCGGCGCACCTCCTCGATCGTGTACGGGTTCGATTGTGTCGAGTGAGTGGAGCGGACGATGTATTCGGAATCCACACCGTCGAGATGCGCGCTCGAATATTCGACGACACCGTCGTTGCCGCCCTCGACCGGCCCATCGCCTTTAACCGCGATGATCGAATGCGCGTGGACACCGGGAGCAATCGGCGTAACGGCCATCGTTTGCAGGACCGGGTTGTTTGGCGTCATCCCGAACAGGCTGCCCGACCCCAGATTGCGCGGGTTGACCTTGAAGTCGCCGGCGTTGCGCGCGAGGTCGGCACCGATCTGGAGGATGCGCACTGGGAGGGTAAGAAATCGCCCCAAGAGCTCGGTGACCGGATATTCGGTGAGATAGCTGCCACGGTGCGGTGTGGCAATGAAGATGACACGACGCACATAGGGCAATGGCTTGATAAAGACGGCCTGGCGCAAGATATCGCGCCTTTCCGGCGAGAGGTTGACCTCGTCGAACGGCTTATAGGCGATGGCGTCCCACACCCGATCGCCGGTATCGACGACCTGTGCCTTGGCGAGAAGGCCGCCCTGGCTGTGGCCGATGACGACCATCTCCGACAGCGCCGGGTCCGCCCCCGCCGGGTCGAGCTTGTGCAACGCGCCGCGCAGCGATTCGCGCAGGAGTGCTGCCGAATAGAGGACGGGGTTGCCGGTATCGTAGGTGAAGAACCAGAATTGGTACCGGTCGCGGATCCGCGGGTCGTCCAGCAAATCATTGACCATGTCGCCCCAGCGCCCAGCGCTGGAGGCGGTGCCGTGGACAAAGACGACCGGTATCCGCCCAGGCCTATAGGCGTCGATCGAGGCGAGCTGGGTCGGCACCGATTCCGAGAACACCCCGGAGAAGAATGCCTTGAGCTCGCGCTCCCAGATTTCCGGTGAAGCGAGGACGTAGGCGAGCACCGCGGTCTCGTCCGTCTCGAGCGGCACCGCTTTGTCGGCGATCGCGGTCGTGTCGACATCGTGCGTATTGTACAGATCGAGCGTCACGTGCAGCTGCCGCTGCGCCAGCTGTCGCCGCGGCATATCGAGGCGCAGCACCGCCGTCATCGGCAGCTTCATGCGCGGCGCCACCTGCATACCGCGCTCGGCAACGACCGGCTCGGTCGCCGCAGCGAGCGGCGCGCCAATCCCGGGGTGACGATAGCGGTTGGCGAGCCCGCGGACCGCCACCTCCTCCAATGGCGTCAGCGCCACGACGCGTCGGTTGTGCCATTCGAACCCCGATGGGTTGACCGCGACCTGGACCCACCCAAAGGGCGCCTGGTAATTGCCGGTCTTGAACTCCACGGTGATGTCGTCAGGGGACGCGAAGGCATGGATAATGCCGAGGCTGTAGAGGTCGGCTGCCAACCGAAGCCGCGGGTCATAGGGACTCGGCGGTTTCAATCCCTTCTCGGGAAAGAGAAATGCGAAGCTGTAGATGGCGGCGCCGAGGAAGTACGGCCGCTGATGCGTCTTCTCGGCATAGAGGTAGGCCATTTCCGCCAGTGTGATCACTTCGTCTTCATCGCCGCGGCCGTCGGTGGCGATTGTGTGCAGCGCCGCGATTGCACCGGCTGGATCGTCGTCGTAGCGGTCCGAGAGAACCCAGCGGCGCAGCACCTTGCGGGCGGATGGACTGAGCTCGTCTGTGGTGAGAGCGTTCGCGGTGAGCTGGCGCTGGGCGGTGCTGGCGTCGACGCGCTCCACGCCGACTGGCGTCGCGCACCCGACGGCGAGCAGGAGCCAAATCATGGAGCACAAAGCGAGGGGAAGGTGTCGCGCTGGCGAGCGCTTCATATCGTCAGAAAAGTTCGGCAAGCTTTGGTCGGTCGATTACGCCGCATCCGCGTTGCAAGGGTGTGTCCGTGCTATAATCTGCCGTCGCAAGATGCGGGGGCTGGTGCCAGGAGTAGATTCCAAGAACCGCGATGGCAAGAGAATCAGCGCACCGCCGGCACACCCTCGCGAAGTCGTGACGAGAACTCTATCTCGGTCAAGCTGGCGTCTACTCGGCTCGTAACATCTGCTCGTTGGCGCAGCTCTTCGAGCGGGATGCTCGTATCTACCGCACCGTGCTCGTACAGATAACCGGGCAGATGCCCGGTCAAGATGATGCGCCAGTCAAAGGGGATCGAGGATGTCACGGCACGGATCATGTCGAAGATCGTCGTGGTGCAGTTCGTCGTCAGTGTATTGTAGAACCTTGGACGAACGGCAAGGTCGTTGGCTTGCTCGATGTATTCGACAAGCAGCGCGCGGGCGCGCGCTGGAGGGGTCCTGAGCCGATAGAGCTGGATCTGCTCGTTGCGCACCTTGCGGAGGGTCATCAGGTCACGTTCGTCGGCCCCGATGTAGACCAGTTCGTGCGTCTTGAAAAACCCTGCGACGGCCGAATATTGGTCATCCTGCACCCGTCGCAGCTCGATAGAAAAATCGAGGTAGCGCCCGTCGTCGAAACCGAAGCTCATGATTGTGTGGGCAATAGACGGTCCCATCCAATAAACAAGGAACAGATCGAGCGATCGAAGCTTCGAAAGGTCATATATCCGCTGCTCCCAACGCTCGGTGTAATCCATTTCGGTATGCCAAATGAAATTGCGGACCTCCCGTGCGGAGAGCCGGTCGCCGTCAATGATGCCGGTAATGCCATGAGCGACATCGGCAGCCCAGTTCTTATCGTTCGAGGGACTGATGGAACCCGACCACGCAAGAAATACTGCATAGACGGCAGCATAAACCATCACGGCTCGCCAGCGTCTGCGCCGCACGACCGCGACCAAAGCGGCAACTGCTATCACATCCAAGGCCAGGCATGCTCCGATCCGCACCCCGGCGGATCCCGTCATTTGATAAGTGATCGCAAGATTTGCCCAAATCGCAGAAAAAAGTAGACAAACGAGAAGGGCGACGATTCCGCCAATTTGCAAGATGCGTCGCATCAATGCGCGAACCGTTCTACGGTATCTTTAGGTCTGGCACCGGTTGAATCTTTAAGTTTTTTGGAGTCGACCGCTTGTCCCGCCCCCGATTGGGCGATAGCAATGAGCGCGAGTGGAATCCGGCTGGTCGCGATACAATTCTGCTTTCATGCGGCTAATTATGGCAAGATTCGCGATTATGTCATATTGATCGCGGACGGTAAGATGGTCGAGCAATCAAACACCCTCCTTAGGCCGGCGTGTCATTCAATCAGCTCGCGTCGCGGAGATCGTGCGGAATGCGGAAGGCGAAACGTGATACAATATTACTTATCCAGTCGTTCCACTCGGTGTATTCCTTGGAGCAACTGAGCTTAGCGCCGGGCTACTCGATAACCCCCAGCTCCTTGTAGACCCGCTCGGCGCCCGGATGCAGCGGCGCGGTCAACCCGTCTCTGACCATATCGCGCGGTCTCAGTCGGCCGAGCGCCGGGTGCAGCGAGCGCAGCTCGGCGACGTGGTTGAGCACCGCCTTGGCGACCACATCCACCACACGCGGGTCGATCCCAGCCGATGTCACCAAGCTTGCGCGGCCGCCGAAGGTCGGGATTTCGCCGACGATCCCATATATCTCGCCAGGGATGGTTTCGTGTTTATATATAATACAGATTTTCGTGCAACAGCTTCTCGATCGCCGGGCCGGTCATCGCGACGAAGTTGACAGGACACGCGGCCAGCTGGGCTTTGACGAACGGCGATGGATGCCCGACGATCAGCAGGCTGGCGTCGATAGTCCGGCTGCAAAGCGCGGATGTCGTCGCGTCGGCCTTCAGCTCCGCCGGCAGCTCCCGCTCCTGGTCGCGCCAGCCGAGTTCCGCTTCGAGGGCATCCCAGGTTGTTCAGGTGCCGGTGCCCCGGCTGCCTATATTGATCCGTTTGCCCGCCAGGCCTGCAGGATCCTGAATATGCAAATCGGCGCGAGCCATGACGGTAACGAGCTCGGGATAGAGGGACATCACCGAGCGCAAACCAAGGAACGGTTGTCCGCTCCACGTGCCTTCGCCTTTGTAGGCGGCGAAGTGAACATCGGACTGGACGATCGCGAACTCGAGTTCGCCGGACTGAAGCGCCCCCGATATTATAGACAGATCCCAGCGTCGTCTCGGGCGAGCAGCGGACTCTGTACATACTGAAATCCCGGTTCGCGATTTGACAGATCGCCTTGCCCACCGGGTAGTAGACGCCGTTCGGTTCGCCGGTGCCGACTGAGGCAAAGACCTCGTCAGCACGCGCGGAAACCGAGAGGGCTGCGGCGGCCCCAATCAGCACCGCAACCAGCGCGGCGGCGACAGGCCGCACTCGACAGGCCTCCGACGCTCGGGCTTGGTCGCTCATGCGGGCTCGTCCCACTTCATCACCTGATCATAGACCGATATGAATGAATCCGGCGGGATGCTGACCGCGCCCTGCAGCGGATGATCCATGGCATAGATCAGAAAGATCACGATCCCGAGGAAGAAGCCGGTGATCCCGCCCAACAGGATCTGCGGCACCAGATCCATGTGCAGCATCCACAGAAAAGCAATGCTGAGAAGGGCGCCGATGGCGACCACGTACCATAGAACGGGCGGGATGGCCGCGGTGACGCTCGCGAGTCGCTGCTCGCGCTGCACCGTCATGGCATCCAAATAACGCAGCAGCTCGCTGTGCAGCACCTCCTGAGTTTTCGTCGCTGGCTCGACCGACATCAATTGCGCGCGGATCGCCTGCAGCCGATGCTCGCCGCCCATGGGTACGACTCCCTTTCGGTGGGCGGGCCAGTCCTTGTCGATGACATAGTGGATGTAGTCGCGCAGCTGGGCTTTCAACTCGCTGCGGAGCGGTTCGGGATAGGCATCGGTTGTGCGGTAAATGGTCGATAGGCTCGAGGCCTCGCGGCCGACGTCGTCCTGCAGATCCTTGGTGTTTTGAAATGTCGCGACCGTCAGCAGCCCGAGCAAGACCGCATAGACCAGTCCGAAGGTCCCGGCGATATGGATGATCAGCTCGTTGGACGGCTCCTCACGGTGCAGCAGGCGCCGCATCAATGGATGGACGAGCAGAATGCCCAACCAGGTGATGCCGACAAAGAAAGCGCAAACGACTAGGGCCAGCTGTCCAGCCGGCAAACGGTCGAGCCAACCCGTGATCCAGTCCGGCATAGCCTCCTCGCGTCCTCACTTCACACCGTCAGTTGTCGGCTACTCCTCGGCGAGTCGTCGTCCGGCACCGTGAAATGAAGCGAGTCTCATCAATCGCGCATCGCAATCCCCCAACACGGCTTGTCCGGGGTGGTCGATGCGCTTCGCCACGGTAAGCGGCGGCACTACGGCACCAGCCGTCGGGAGCGGATCATCACGGCGGTGGACGCGCCGCTGCCACGATTGGCGCCTTGCGGCGAGCCATCCACTTAAGCGTGTTGATCCGCGGAAGCCCGATCTTGCACGGCGCCAGCTGCATGCCTTCGTAATCCCCAGGCCTGTGACCGTCGGGCACACGGGCCAAAAAGGCGGGCGCCCGCGTGCCCGCCCGCCTCTGAGGTTCTCTCACACTGTAGCGAGAAGGGCCGACGTCAGGTCACTCAGACTGCTATAGCTGCGATCGGGAAGCTGCTCGACCCTCCGTAGCCCCATCGCGTCTTCGTTGCTCGCTCGTGCCGCTCGCAGCAGCTCTTGCTTGGTCGCTGGAAACGAGACGGTCCGGAGATAGGCCGGTATTCTATCGGTAGCCTCGTCATGCACATGCACGGTGGTCGGAGCGGAGGCCACCGGCTCGTAGCGGGTTGTGGCCGCCGGCTCGTAGGTGGTGTAGCGGGTTGTAGCCGCCGGCTCGTAGGCATGGTGGGTCACGGTGGTCGTTGTGTGCGTGTCGTACTCCGGTTCGTGGGGGGTCAGTACCCGTGCGTGCCGGGTCCCGAGCCACGCGCCCACCAGCGCCCCGGCCAGGCTGAGCAGAAGTCCCGAAAAGAGCCCTTTGGCACCGGCAGCCGCTCCGCGTGCCGCGGTTTCGGCCGCCTTGCGAGCCTGCTGCTCTGCGTTCGCCAACGCCGTCACGGCGTCCTGCTCCATTCGCGCCACCCGCCGTGCCGCTTCCTCTTTGCTGATACCGGCCTGTGCCGCGACCAACGTGGCGAGCCGGTCGCGCTCCTGGTCGGTCAAGTTGCCATTGACGACCCGCCGCCCGGCCAACGCTGCTATTTCGCTGGTAATTTGCGCGCGCGTCATCTGCGTCGGGTCACCGCTGGACGTCAGGGTTTCCTCGAGCTGGTCGACCAAGCCCTTGGGGCTGACCTGTTGGGCGACACCGCTCGCGAGCGAGCCGGCACTGCTAACTGCGCCACTGGCAGCTGTACCGGCGGTCGACGCCACAGTACCGACAATTGCACCGACCGCCTGAGCAAGCAAGATCGTCATTATTAATATCGCAACAGCCCAAACTGTGATCCCGTGCAACTCGGCATCGAGGTGGCTGTGCGTTCCGGAGAGGCGGGCAGCGACGTACGCGCCAAACCCCATCGACAAGATCAGATTGATGGCCGTCCAAATCCCGGCGCCGAGCCCATAGCCCGCCATATCGGAGGCGGTGCTCTGGGTGAAGTGGAGCCCGCCGGCGCCAAACGCCACGCCGAGAATGCTGAGCAGGATCATGCTCGCTCCGGCAACGACCGCCCCGGCCAACACGGAACCCCAGGAGATGCGGCTGTAAGTGCGTCGCGATCCCGCACGCACCGCCGTGGGAAGATTGGTTTCGTCGTAAGCGGAATATGCCATGTTCAACTCCCCTCTATCTTGATTTGATTGAGTCGTTCCCGCTGCACGGCTGCCCGACCCAGGGATGGCGGCGCGGCCGATTCGGAAGCTGCCATTTTATACTTCCGAATTCGACCAAGCCTCATCCCCAGAACGAGCCGCGACGGTTAAGTCGGCTTTACGACCCGGTACTCGATGCGACGATTGCGGAATTTACCCTCCAGCGTGTCGTTGGTGGCGACCGGGTTGGCGCTGCCGTAACCCTTGGCCACCAGCATGCTCGGATCTACACCCGCCGAAACCAGTGCCGCGCGCACCGCATCGGCACGTTGTTGCGACAGTTGCACGTTTGCCGACGGATCGCCGGTGTTGTCGGTGTGCCCGGCGATCTCGACCACGGTTCCGGACGGAAGCTGCTTGAAAGCTGTCGCGGCATGCTGAAGCAGTGTCTTGCTGGCCGCCGGAATTTCCGCGCTGTTGGTCGGAAAATTGATGATCGACTGGTTGAGTATGTTTAGCAGGTCGGTCGTGGTGAAGCCCGGATGCAGCGCGGACAACGCCGACTCGGTTCGGCTGGTGACCTCAGTAACCAGATTGCCCACCTTGTCGCTAAGCGCGCCGAACACCAGACCGGTCGGGAGCGCCCTCCGTAGCGAATTGATGATCCCCTCTCGATCGGCGTCGCCGATCAACCCGCCGACTTTGAGCGAATTCCCATCGAATACCGCCTGCACGCCGGAAGTCTTGAGATTTTCCAACGCGGTCCGCAGATCGACCAACCACGGCGCCGGCCCGGCAGTCCCGTTGATCGTGATGTCGCCCTTGACCTTGTCGGCGCCGAAAGTGCCTTTGAGCGCGTCGACGATCGAGGTACGCGTCGATTCGTCGTGCACCACACCGGAATAGGTAATGACCCCGTCGTCATTGGTAATTGCCAAATGAGCCGGTATCGATGGTATTGGCGCCGGCGGCAATACAGCCGGAGCGGCGGTTGTCGCCACGACCGTCGGCTGCGGGGTGCCGGACAACAGATACCAGAATAGGCCGAGTATCCCCAGCCCGGCCAGCAGCGGGATCAGCCAACGTCCCAGATGAGGAGCATCGTGGATCACGCTGATCGCCCGCGGTGCTACTTGCTCGATGCGGCGTGTCGTCGTCTGGATCGGTGTTCCCTGTAGAAAGCCGGAGAGCGCGGCCGGGATGCCCGATGGGATGACCCCCCCAGGGGTAATCTGGCCGATCAGTTTTGGCAGGATGTAGCCGATGGCGGTCGCGACGACACCGCTCCCCAGGCCGAGCCTGCTCGCGATCCCGCCAAGCGCCGTGTTGCCAAGTGCACGCTCGACCTGAGTGCCTGCAAGCGCCGCTCCATCGGTTCTGCCGAGCCATGAGGTGACTTCGGAGCCGAGCCCGGCTGACCTGAACTTGTCGATGAACCCGCTCACCCCGCCCGGGGAGCCGGTGATCAAGTGCACGAGCTCCTGCATCAGCTGGCCTGATTTAGGGCCAAGCCCAAACCGGCCCGCAACATCCTCGATCGCATTATCGATCATTGCCATCTTACTCTCCCATAAGGGCATACGGATACTTGCTATCCGCGTTCAAGTTTGTCGTTCTTGCTGTAACGCTGCTCCAGGTCTTGTCACAGGCGGTGTTGGTCTGTGGTCGCGGTGGCTGCGGACGGACACCCGCCCGCCGCGCAGCCTTCTCCCTCCGCGAGGTCGTCCGAGACGGCCGATCCGTCGCAGACGCCTCAACTGTTCTTTACGCTCTCGGTGCCGTCAGGGGCCTCCCGTCCGGGCCGATGCGCTCGATCTCGACCTGCTGGCGGCGGATCTTGTCGTGTACGGTCTCGACGTGGTCGCTGCCGATCTTCTTCAGCCCAACCTCCTCGACCACCCGCGCGGTCTTGCTGACCAGTGCCTGTTCGGCCGTCTCGCGGACTTCGATCGTGGCGTCCGCCCAATCGATCTCGCCGATGTATTTGGGGTCGGTGACGGC
>Ga0310917_10000032_pt1 | contig 52615 bp, 47 predicted proteins | sample GREbulkMGLF178_FD_203531 | JGI IMG/M metagenome (GOLD analysis project Ga0310917, IMG submission 203531) | Lab enrichment of tropical soil microbial communities from Luquillo Experimental Forest, Puerto Rico - GRE.bulkMG.LF178 | ecosystem: Environmental > Terrestrial > Soil > Tropical forest >... | reverse complement strand
CCCGCTGCCGCCGAATATCGTATCGTTGCCGGCGCCGGCCTGGATCGTGTCGGGCCCATTGCCGGTGACGAAGACGCCGTAATTCCCGGTCAGCAGGTCGAGCGTGTGCCCCTGATTGGAGAGCAGCGCAACCCCTTGATAACCGTTCGGCAGAGGATACGAGGTACCTTGCGGCGAGGTCACCACCTCGAGGTTGAAAGCGCCCGTCATCGGCGAGGGCAAGCCCTGGCCGTCCGGCGTCAGTACGACATTGACCGGCTTACCCTCTGCAAAGAACGAATATTGCCCGCCTGGAACAGATGCCATTCCCCAATTCCTTCAATTTTCGCGGTAAAACCGCGTACAACCAGCGATGATTTCGAGCGACACCAAAACACGCTTTGGGGGTTTCGTCGATGCTTTTCTGTTCCAATTTGACCCGGTTGTGCTTCGATATTGTCGAATTACAAGGAGCTTATTGAACGAGAATATGTCTCTAATTTCGAGAATAAGTGCCCGGCCGAGAATGAATCTACAATGTCAACGATCCACTCTTCTCCGCGATCCACCGTTCTGAACCGCCTCGGCCTAAAAAATGGAAAACTGCCTCTACCGAGCGGGACGATCGCGAGGTAGTGTCGGTTGGCGACGACCGCGGAGGAGCTGAGCATGGCGATTGAGGACCGGGCGAGCATCTGCACCTTCGATTGTCCCGACACCTGCAGCCTCAGCGTCGACGTTGACGGGGGCCATATCGTTAAGGTGCGCGGCTCTCGTGCGCTGCCCTATACCGCCGGCGTCATCTGCAACAAGGTCGCCCGCGACAGCGCCGATTTCGTGCACGGACCGGGCCGCCTCTTGCAGCCATTGCGTCGCGTCGGTCCCAAGGGCTCGGGAGAGTTCACTCGGATCTCGTGGGAAGCGGCGCTCGACGAAATCTATGAGCGCGTCAGCGAAATCATCGCGCGGTGGGGACCGCAGGCGGTAATGCCGCTCAACTATGCCGGCCCGCACGGCTTTCTCGCCGGCGACAGCATGTCGTCGCGCTTCTTCAACCGATTGGGCGCCACGCAGCTCTACCGCCGCGCGCTGTGCGGTGGTGTGCGCAGCGAGGCCTGGGCCGGCACCTATGGTGCCGTGCCCGGCTGTCCACCCGAATTTGCCGAGCGGGCCAAACTCAACATCGTCTGGGGCAACAACGCGACGGTCTCCAATCTTCATCTTGTCAGAGGCGTCCGCAAGGCCAAGCGGGCGGGTGGGCGGCTCGTCGTCGTCGACCCGCTGCGCACCAAGATCGCCGAGCAGGCGGACCTTTATCTGCAATTGCGGCCCGGCACCGATGTTCTCCTTGCCTGGGCTCTGGCCACTGAGCTCGAGCGGGCGGGAGCGCTCGACACAGCCTTCATCGCCGCCAATGTGCTCGGGTTCGACGAGTTCATGGCGCGGGCCCGAGAGTGGCCAGCCGCGCGGGCAGCCGCCGCGTGCGGTCTGGAGGAAGTCCGGATCCTCACTTTCGCGCGTTGGCTCGCCGAGGCCGAACCGGTCGTGCTGGCGCCGGGCAACGGGCTCGAACGCGGCCGCAACGGCGGCAGCGGCATCAGGGCGGCGATCGCGCTGCCGGCGCTGCTCGGCAAGCTCGGCCGAGGCAGCGGCATCGTGCTCGCGGCGAGCAACGCCTTTCCGAAAACTCCGGCCAGGCTGCAGCGGCCGGATCTGATCCCGGCGGGCACCCGCACATTGACGATCAACGACATCGGCCGGCACTTGACCGAGGACGACATCGACCCGCCGCTGCGCGCGCTGTTCATTTACAATCACAATCCGCTCGTCGTGCATCCCGACCAGAACCGGATGCGCCGCGGGCTCGCGCGGTCCGAGGTCTTCGCGGTCGGCATTGAGCTGACGATGACGGAAAGCATGACCCATTGCGACGTCGTGCTGCCGGCGGCAACGCATTTCGAATACGCCGATCTTTACCCGTCCTACGGCCATCATTGGCTGCAGCGGGCTGAGGCGGTGATCCCGCCCGTCGGGGAATCGCTGCCGAATACCGAGATCTTTCGCCGGCTCGCCGCGCGCTTTGGGTTTGACGAGCCGTGTTTCAGGGCCAGCGATGAGGAGTTGATCGACGATGCCGTTGATGCCGCTGATCCGCGGCTGGCGGACGTCCTGCCGAGCCGGATCCCGACCCGGCAGGCGCTGCCGATGAAGGGGCCGGACGGCAAGCCGATGGTCCTCTTCGACAATATCCATCCGGGAACGCCGTCGGGAAAGGTCGAGCTCAGATCCGAGACCTTGGCCGAGCGCTGGGGGGCCACGGCATTGCTGCCGGACTGGCGGGAGCGGGAGCTCTCTTATCCATTGATGCTGATTTCGCCGGCTTCCGACAAACGCATCTCCTCGACTTTCGGCGACCTCGCCGCGTCACGGCAGTCGCCGCCGCTGCTGATGAACCCCGGAGACGCGGCGCGGCGAAGCCTCACGCACGGCCGCGAGGTCAGGGTGTGGAACGAGCGCGGCGAGGTTATCCTGCCGCTGGTGGTCAGCGATGCGGTGGCGCCGGGGGTCGTGGCCAGCGAAAAGGGCGCCTGGCTCGCGACGAGCCGCACCGGTCAGACGATCTCGGCGTTGGTGTCCGCTGATCTCAAGGCAGATCTCGCCGAAGGAGCTTGCTTCAACGATACGGCGGTCGAGGTCAGCGGCGTCTGATTTGACCGCGCGCGGCCGCTACCACGCGTAGGGATTGTAGTAGGGCGGCGGATAATAGTTCGAGCTCGCCGCCGCATAGGCCGCCGAAGTGGCCGCTGACGTTGCTACGGCGCCGACCGCCGCACCCGCCACCGCCGCGCCGGCGACCGCGCCGGCGCCATACCCTGTATAACCCGGGGTCACGACCGTCGTCCCGTGATAGACGGTGCCACCGTAATAGCCACCGTGGTAAGCAGTGCCACCGTAATAGGTGCCGCCGCCGGGAGGGCGATAGGCGGTGCCGCCATACGGTCCACGAGCCGCCGCGCCGCCATAAGGGCCGCGAACCGCAGTAGTACCCGCCGGACCGTGATACGCACCGCCACCATAGGGGCCGCGAACCGCCGTCGCGCCCATCGGACCGCGATAGGCGGCGCCGCCATAGGCGCCGTGGTAACTCCCCCACCCAAAGGCCTTGGGCGCTGCCGATGCCGCCAACAGCGCACCGAGAGCGACGATCGTCATCCGTTTCATCACTTGCCTGCTTTCTTGCTGGCCGGAGCCGGCGCGGCGGCCGGCTTCAACGCCACCTGTTCCGCGCCAGCCGGAGGCTGAAAGGCGAAATCTGCATCGGCGGGATGAATGTTGAAGTTCCAATCGGAGAACTCGGCGATGAAGTTGGGCTGGCCCGGCAGCGATCGGTAGGTGACAATCAGCCACCGCGGCACTGCCGGCTCGTTTTTCGCCAGCCACAGTTCGAGCTCGATGCCGGGTGGCTGCGAAAAGAACAGGTGATCATAGGGCGCGCCGTCGATCGTCACGGTGTTGACAACGCGGCCCGAGGTCACCCCCGTTAGAAACGCCTTGTTCGGCGCCTCGCTGAGAAAATCGGCGAGCGGGAAATCGACGCCGAGGCGGCCGATCGCCTCCTTCATCATGGCTTCGATCGTGCCCTCCGGCACCGGTATGCTCGCGTATTTGTTGTGCGCGGCCGAATAGACGATCGCGGTCTTGCCATCGAAGGCGAGCTTGGTCGAGCCGTCGTCTCCGCTCACCTCGGCCAGCAGCCGGTTCGGCCGGTGCACGGTGACCCTTACCGTATGAAAGATGTGAAGCGGCTCCCCGTTCGGGTCCGCGTAAACCCGGATCGTCTTCGCCTGAAACGAGAACTGATCCGCACGCAAGCTCTGCCCCATGCGCAGAAGGGCTGCACTTGCGTCATCGCCGATCGCCGGTTTCGCCTCTTTGGCGGGCTGCGCTGCGGGGGCCATTACCGGCATAAGGCCGACGGTACTGCCGGCAAACAGTCCGCCCAGAACCATGAGGTATCTCAGCTTCACGAGTTCCCCTCCTTTGCTGAAGTCTACCGCACAACATCACTCGATGCCGGCGCCGCGCGCTATGCAGTTGTGAAAAAATTGCAAGATTGACCTCGATCAATCATAGCCCGACACGGCGTGATGTAGCCATATGCGATACGACCGGGGCTGAGATCAATACGCCGCTCAGTATGGTTGCACATGCGCGGCGCCGCAGCACCGGTCCGGCGCAGCCTGCCCCGAGCCCGATATCCCTGGCCCAAGGAGTCTCATCGCTTACCGCGAGACCATTCTCGGGCGCGGGTTGTCGCCACCCGCTATCGCGGTCGGATCAAGCCTCCCGCGCCGCTTGTGATGCGGCTTCTCGATTTGAACGAAGCAGCCCAAAGTCCGCAGAAATCAAAGGGCCACGCCAAAAATTAACCAAACTTTGCGTAGCGCGGCGTGATCCAGCGGGATACTCTCGGGCGCGAATTCCGGGGCAGCCGCTTCTGAAGCGTGCGGGAAGTTGCTTTCCCATTTAGCGGCGCGCGCAGCTGGATGGCGGCGCTGACGGCATGAAAATGCGCTAGATGCTCACCTCGGTTCTGACCAAGGCTGAAGGCACTTGGCGAGCCTTGTGCGACAGGTTGCCACCGGCACTCGCCATTTGCCTTGGTGTTGTGAGGGCCGATCCCGAGTATGCCGGGCGCTTACGAACCGCTCAGATCGCCGCCATCGTCCGCCTCACTCCGCTTACGATTGGCGCAAGCTGCCTGAACGCATCGATCCTGTTGCTGACCTTCAGACGCATGGGGCTGCTTGGCCCCAGCTTATGGATCTGGTGCTCCCTGGTTTTTGCTGCGGCCCTTTACTATGGGCGGAACTGGATGCTCAGCAGGCCCCGAGGATCGCGCCGGCAGGTCACCGTCAAAACGATACAGAGGGCGATAGTCCACGGCGGGCTGTTCGGCGGCTTATGGGGTGCCATGCCGGTGCTGGCCTTTCCTGGCCGAAGCGCAGGTTCAAAAAGAAATTGCTGAGCGCGATCGGGTGCAGGCGCAGGCGGCGCATACCGATCGGATGACCGCTCTCGGCGAGCTCGCGGGCGGCATCGCCCATGATGTCAATAATGTCTTGCAGACCATCGGGGGCGAGGCGGATTTGATCGAACGGCACTGCAGGGACCCCGAGGAGATCCGCCGGCTGGCGCGGATTGTGCTGAGAGCCGTCGAGCGGGGCGGCGCGATCAGCCGCCGTCTGCTGGCATTCGCGCGGCGTGACACGCTCGTCAGCGAGCCGGTGGATCCGGCCGCAATGCTGAAGGGGGTCTGCGAGCTGCTCAACGACACGCTCGGGCCCCACATTGCGCTTCATGTCGAATTGGAGGCGGAGCTTGGCGCGATCCTCGCAGACAAGACCCAGCTCGAGACCGTCCTGCTGAGCCTGGCGACGAATGCGCGCGATGCCATCCCTGACGGCGGCAGCCTTACTTTTCCGCAGCGCCCGAGACGGTGACGCAGGACCACGGGGATGCCCGCCTGAGGGCAGGGCGTTATGTTCGAATAGCGGTCGCGGATACCGGGACGGGGATGGATGCGGCCACACTTCTCCGCGCCACCGAGCCGTTTTTCACCACCAAGCCGAGGGATAGAGGCACCGGGCTCGGCCTCTCGATGGCTCAAGGCTTTGCCGAGCAATCGGGTGGCGCGCTCTCGATCCGCAGCGAGCCCGGCTACGGCACGACCGTCACGATGTGGCTACCGCGAACGAATATGGTCGGCACTACTCAGCCTGAGACTGACGCATCACCCGGCCCCGCTATGGTCGCGCAGGATCGCGGGCGCCATGTCCTCGTAGTCGAAGATGACGAGCTTGTCCGTGAGGTCGTTGTAATGTCGCTTGCGGAGGCGGGGTTCGCGACGGCAGGAGCGGAGGATGCCGGCCGCGCCCTCGCCTATCTGGATCAAGGGAGGGCGGCGGACGCCTTGATAACCGATTTCTCCATGCCCGGCATGAACGGTCTCGACCTGATCCGCGAAGTGCATAGGCGGAAGCCGGCGCTGCCTGCGATCCTGTTGACGGGCCACGTCGGGGATATCGCAGCGGCGCCCTTCGGTGCGACGGGCGAGCGGGTCACCGTATTGCAGAAGCCTGTACGCCCGGCAAAGCTCGCGGCGCGCCTTGCGGCTTGCATGGCCCAGACCAACCGGGAACCGACCTCGCAAAACTAACCCTCGTTGCGCGCAGAAGCTCGCCCGATGCGAAAGCGTCGGCAGGTGGGTCTGCGACACGCACAAGACGCGCCCGTCGTTGCCATGCCGCGGAGTTCCGCCGTGGCTTCGGCTTCCCCCGTTGGGGCGTTTTGCCGCGGCGTATCGGGTTGCTTTCGGCTGTACCCCGTCGGCCTCCTTGCGGAGGCTTCGAAAGCTCTCTTGATCGCCCCGCAGATTTTGACCGATTCTGCATAATCGGCCGTAAAGACCATCGGTCTAGGCTCGCAAGCCCGGCGAGCTTCACTCCGCTCGACGTAACCCGACGGGAGACAAAGCGATGACTATAAATTTGGCTGCTGCAGCGCGTGTCGTCCCGTTTACTGCGCTGATGCTGGCCGCTTGCGTATCGCAGAGCGCATACGAACAGCAAAGCCAGGAACTGGAGCAGGCGCGCGCTCATGCGGCGGCGCAGCAGGCCGAAATTGCCAAGATGCAGCGCGAGCAAAAATGGGTCGTCGCGGGCGATATTCTGTTCCCGGAGGGTGGCTATCAGCTCAGCGCCAACGGCAAGCAAGCGCTCAATCAATACGTCCCGCAGCTGCAAAATCTGCAGAACGCCAAGATCGTTGTCTACGGCTACACCGACAACAAGCCGGTCGGCCCCGCGCTGCAGCAGGCGGGCATCAAGAACAACATCGATCTGTCCTCGCGCCGGGCCGACAATGTCGCCGCCTTTCTGACCTCGCAAGGCGTAAACCCCAACATCGTTTCGGCCAAGGGGTTTGGCGACACGCACCCGGTCGCCTCGAACGATACGTCGCAAGGCCGCGCGCAAAACCGCCGCATCGAGATCGTGCTCGAGGGCCCCGGCGCCTGACGCCGACGGGCGCGCACGTTGAACTGGATCAATACCAGCTGCCCGGCTTGGCGATTAAGCTACGGCTCAGAAAACAGGAGCGTTCGATGGAGCTCAAGACTTTCCTCGCCGCGTGTTTGGCTATTGTAATAGGGCCGCCGGTGCTGACGCCGGAAGACGTGAAGAAGCTCCAACAGGCCGGCCGCAACAACAGCATGGCGGAGTAGTTTTCGCCGAGCGATCCGTGAACCGCCAATCCGGCGAGCGATGGGTGGCCGTGGCCGCGGTGGTCGAGATGGTCACGGGGTTGGTCCTGCTCATTTACCCGCCGCTATTCGGCTGGCTGCTGTTCGGCGCCGCGCTGTCGGACGCGGGCCAGGCGCTCGGCCGGCTCGCCGGCATCGCTCTACTCGCGTTGGCCTTGGCCTGCTGGCCGGGCCTAGCAGAGAGAAAGTCGTCAGCTCGGGCCCTGATCCTCTTTAGCCTGCTTAGCGCGATCTACCTTCTTTATCTCGGGGTCGGCAGTGGACCGGTGGGGATCTTACTATGGCCGGCCGCTGCCCTTCATGCGGCCTTGACGATCCTCCTCGTTTGGACTTGGCTCACAGTTCACCAAGCGCCAGCAGATCACCCAGACTGATCCAGATCAATGTTCCTCGGAAGAAAGGATGAAGAGCAGATGTTTCCTCAACGACCCATTTCTCTCGTGCGCATTTCTGTGCTTTTGTCGGCACTGCTCGCGGCCTGCGTGCCGGCACAGCAATACGACGCGCTCGAAAACGACTACAACCAGCTGAACCAGCGTCTCTCGGGCGAAATCGCGTCGCAGCAGGTGCACATCACGCGGCTGCAGGGTGCGATCAAAGTCGCCGTCAACAGCGAATTGCTGTTCCCGTCGGGCGGCTGGCAGATGCCTCCTGACGCGGCGCAGACGATCGCTCGGATGGCTCCGATCCTGGCGCCGTTCCAGACGACCACGATCATCGTCACGGGCTACACCGACAACGTGCCGATCGGCCCCGAACTGCGCGCAAGAGGGGTTGAAAGCAACCAGGAGCTGTCGCTGAAGAGGGCGCAGACCGTCGCCGATTTCCTCATCTCGCAAGGGGTCAAACCGAACCTGGTTTCGACGCGCGGGCTCGGCGACGCCGACCCGATTGCCCCGAACGACACGCCGCAGGGGCGGGCCCAGAATCGGCGCGTGGAGCTTACCCTGGCCGGCCCCGGCACCTGACGCGGCGATCGCTAGGGTGGAAGAATGTTCAGGGGGAGGGCTGGGCGATTAGCTTTCATTGCAGCAGCGGCGGGCTTGCTCCTCGTCGCATGCGCCCAGCCTAGTCCCGACACCGCTGCCGGCAGGTCCGACATCGCGGGACAGCAATGTGCCTTCTGCATGGCGGAAAATCCTGGAGATTACTGGGCATGTCATGCCATCTGCGTTCAGCGTGTCGAGGATGAAGAATCATATCTGAAGGCAGTCGGACGATGAGCCGCCTCGTTCTCGCGATCTCGATTGGGGCCTTGCTCGGGATGCCGACAGTGGCAGTCGCCTGACAATAGCATCGGTAATTTCGCCATAATCATATCGTATTGTCGATCCCACAACGGCGCTCGGCGTGTTGGGCGCCGTCGAAAGAAGAGTTAATGCCTGTAGATTCCCTGCAAAAACAGGAGCAGCGGGCCGCCGGAGCCGTAACGGTCGAGGTCAAGAACCCGGAGCACGAGACCGACGACGAGACCGACGTCGATGCGAAGCTCGAAAAGGATCTGTCCGACAAGTCCGCTGGTCGTCCCGGAGTTTGAAACTCTTGCGCGATTACGACCCAGCGGAATAATAGTTTCGCGCAATCCGCGTTGCCCCATTAGCGACGGAGGAGGACAAGTTGACGAAGAGGTACGTGATTATCGGCACGATCTTATTACTCTCGACCTCAGGGGCGATGGCACAGATGCGGCCCGGCGCGCGGGCGGTCTTGCAGGCATGCAAGCCTGATATTGCGCGCTTCTGCAGTCAGGTCCCGCCCGGCGAGGGCCGTATCAAGGCCTGCATGAAGGAGCACCTCCCCGAGCTTTCAGAGCCCTGCAAAGAAGGACTCTTCCAGGCTTGGCTGCGGCAATGAGGATCTGAGCCTCGGCATGGGCACGTTCACGCGCGAGCGGGGGCTCGCCGCCCGGCAACAATGAGGGGAAATCAATGTCCACGCGCATTTCGTCGATTATCGGGGCGAACGGACGGACCCGCTGGGCACTGGCGCGCCTTGTCATAATCTTGGCTGCGGTTGGTGTGGAAGAGCGTCCGGCTGTAGCGCAGGACATGACCACTCCGAGCGGGTACCAGTTCTTTGTCACGCCCTATCTGTGGATGGCAAGCATCCACGCAACTACAAAGACACCACTGGCGCTCGTGCCCGAAGTGAATTCCAACGTCAGTTTCATCGATCTCCTCGGACACCTCGACGGGGCTCCGTTCATGGGTTCGGCAGAAGTTCGCTACGGGCAGCTCGGGTTTCTCGCCGGCTACCTCCACCTGCCGGTGAGCACCAGCATCACCACCCATAACATCTTTTTTCAGGGCGGAACCGCCGAGCTGGCGGCGAATGCCGGCTCTGGGATCGCTCTCTACCGCGTGCTCGAGGACCCGGTGCAGTACGCCGATGCCGGCCTTGGATTTCGTGCCTGGGGGTTCTCGTCGGACCTGGGCCTCAACCCAGGGCTCCTCCAGGGCGTATCCGTCTCCCGCTCCGCTGGCTGGACCGATCCGCTGATCGCCGCGCGCTATTACCGGGACCTCGGTAACGGCTTCGGGCTGACTGCGTATGGCGATTTCGGCGGTTTCGGGGTCGGCGCGCATGTCGATTGGCAGGTGCTCGGCACGATTGACTACTTCCCCAAACCATGGCTGAACATCCAGCTCGGCTATCGCAGTCTCAATTTCAATATTACGGGAAGCGAAGGCAGGTTTGGCTTCGATGTCCATATGAGGGGGCCGATCATTGCCGGCACTTTCCGCTTTTAGCGTTCCGTTGCTCGCGCCTAGGACCCGCTGGTAAAAAAAAAGACCCATCCGGCGCGAGGAGCGGCAACATGCTGACACGAGCACCCTTTTTGAACACCGCCTACGGCGCGTACCACCATCGCGATCGGCCCCCGGCAGACAAAGAGCTCACCCGTGTCGGGCCGGGGACACCATGCGGCGAGTACCTGCGGCGCTTCTGGCAGCCGGTCATTCTCTCCGAGGAATTGGGCGATCTGCCGCGGCGGCTGCGCATCCTGGGCGAGGATCTCGTCGCCTTTCGTGACCGCGGCGGCGCGGTGGGCCTGTTGGAGCTGCACTGCCCGCATCGCGGCACGTCGCTCGAGTTCGGCCTGATTTCCGAGCGAGGCATCCGCTGCTGCTATCACGGCTGGTTGTTCGGCGTCGACGGCACGATCCTCGAGACACCGGGAGAGGGAGCGGACAGCACCCTGAAGGATCGGCTCTTCCACGGCGCCTACCCGGTGCAGGAGTACCAGGGCTTGGTCTTTGCCTATATGGGCCCGCCGGAGCAACAGCCTGATTTTCCGATCCTCGACACCTTCGACCTGCCCGGCTACCGACTCATTGCCCGCGCGCCGGTGATGTGGGAGTGCAATTGGTTGCAGGTGAAGGAAAACAGCATGGACCCGGCGCACCTCGCCTTCCTGCACACGCTTCCGGGCAGCCAGGGGTTCACCGAGGATCTCGGCGCGCTCGGCGAGTGGGATTGGATGGAGACCCCGGCCGGCATGGTCTACATCGATACCCGGCGGCAAGGCGACCGCGTCTGGGTCCGGGTGGCCGATTTCATTCCGCCCAATATACACCAGTTCCCGCCCAACGCCGACCCGATGGCCAAGCGCACGACGATCAACCGCCCGATGGCGACGACCTGGGCGGTGCCGCTCGATGACACGCACACGATGCAGATCGGCTATTACCGCGCGCCCGAGAGGCAGGAGACGCGCCGCGGCCCGGGTTTCGGGCAGGACGCGAGCCGGTCCTACGAAGAACGGCAGCGCGTGCCCGGCGATTACGACGCGCAAACGAGCATTCACGGCGGCGTTGCGCGGCACGGCCTGGAACATCTCGCCTCGACCGACCGCGGTGTCACGATGCTCCGCAACATGATCCGCGCGGGCATCCGTGCCGTGCAGAACGGCGAGGATCTGCGGCTCGATGCACAATGCAACGGCGGCGCCATCGTCACTTACGCGCACGACAGGGTCGTCTCGGGCATTCCAGCGGCTCCGACCTCAGAGGAGGACAGCCGGCTGTTGCGCGAGGTCGCCCGCGCCGTCGTCACTGAAATGGTGCGCAATGCGGGCGAGAACCCGAGTTGAAAGGCCGAGCCGCGCAGGCCGGATTTATCGCGCTCGCAGGCGGTACCAGGGGTGCGGCTGGCCGGGTGTTTTCCCCGCAACGTGTAGACCGAGGTGCGGGCAGTGAAGAACAGCGTCTTCAGGTCGGGGCCGCCGAAGCACAGATTAGCCGGGATCTCGGGCGTGCGAATGATGCCGAGCCGCCTGCCGTCTGGCGCGAAGACCCAGGTACCGCCGGGGCCGGTGCAATAGACCCGGCCCTCGACATCGACCTTCATGCCGTCGGGGACCCCATCGGTTTCCTCTGACGACATGTCGGCGAATATGCGTCGGCGCACCATGTTGCCCGCGCTGTCGAGCTCGATCGCATGGATGTACTGGGCGTGGCGCGTATTGGCGATGTAGAGGACGCGCTCGTCAGGCGAGAAGGCGAGCCCGTTCGGGTATTCGAACTCGGCGACGAGGCGGCTCGTCCCGTCGGGCTTGACGGCGTAAACCCCGGAATGCGGAAGCTCCTTGTCGGCGAGTGGCACGCGCAGCCCGGGGTCGGTGAACCAGATGCTGCCATCCGATTTGCAGACGACGTCGTTGGGCCGGTTGATCCGCTTGCCCTCGTAGCGGTCCATCACGACCTCGGTGTGGCTCTCGTCGGACCATCGGGTGACGCGGCGGTTGCCGCCCTCGCAGATGACGAGCCTTCCTTGCAGATCAAAGGTCGTGCCGTTACCTTCACCGGTTCCGGTGCGCACGGTTTCGGGCGCTTGTCCCAACCGCAGCCGATAGAACACGCTGCTGCGGACATCGGCGAAATAATAATAGCCATCGGGATGCCACAGCGGGCCTTCAGTGAAGACAAACCCTGTCGCCGGGCGTTCCGCGGTCGTCGTTTCCAGGATGGTATCGAGTCCGGCCATCTTGTCCCCTCCCATCAAAAAATGCCTTCAAGCGAGAGGCTACTCCCGACCCGGGGATGGTGTCTATTTTCCGACCCGTGCACAGCGCATTGGAGGGATGCGATGATGAAATGGCGCATCGGCGAGGTTACGATCACCAAGCTCGTCGAGCTGGAAGCCACCGGAGGCAGCCGGTTCATCCTGCCGCAGGCGACCCCCGAGGCGATCCTCCCGATCGAATGGCTCCAGCCCGATTTCGCCGACGAGCACGGGCGGCTCAAGATGAGCATTCACGCGCTCCTCGTCGAGACCCCGGGCCGACGCATCATTGTCGACACCTGTCTCGGCAACGACAAGGAAAACCGGCGTATCCCCAGTTGGAACAAATTGCAGACGAGCTTTCTCGCCGATCTGGCGGCGGCCGGATATGCGCGCGAGACGATCGACACCGTCGTCTGTACGCATCTCCATGTCGATCACGTCGGCTGGAACACGATGCTGATCGACGGCCGGTGGGTCCCGACGTTCCCCAATGCGCGCTACCTGATGGGTGGTGTCGAATTCGGGTACTGGACCAGTCGCCGCGAGCGTGAGGATATGGCGGTCGTGCTTGCCGACTCGGTGATGCCGGTGTGGGAAGCGGGGCTCGTCGACCTCGTCGAGACAGATTACTACATCTGCGACGAGGTCAGCCTCGTGCCGACCCTGGGCCATACACCCGGTCATGTCAGCGTGCGGATCGTCTCGCAAGGCGAAGAAGCACTGATCACCGGCGATTTCATGCACCATCCCTGCCAGATTGCGCGCCCGGAGTGGTCATCGACCGCGGACAGCGACCCGGCTGAGGCGCGCCTAACGCGCGAGGGGACGTTGACCCGCCTCGCCGATGCCCCGATCCTCGTCATCGGCACGCATTTCGCGGGCCGCACCGCCGGTCGTATCCTGCACGATGGCGAGGCATTCCGCTTGGAGTGAGAGAATGGGTGAGCGCGTCTTCGACGGCCTCAAGGTGATCGACTGTGCGAGCTTCATCGCCGGCCCTGCCGCGGCGACGGTGATGTCGGATTTCGGTGCCGCGGTCGTCAAGATCGAGCCGCCGGGTATGGGCGACCCCTACCGGCGGCGAGCGACACCGTCGATGGGGCCGGGGCTCGCAGGCAACCCCGGTTTTGTGCTCGACGGCCGCAACAAAAAGAGCCTGGCGCTCGATCTTCGCGTGCCGACTGGGCAGGCGGTGCTGCGCCGGCTGGCCGCCCAGGCCGATGTTTTCATCACCAATTATCCGCCGCCGGTGCGCCGGCGGCTCAAGATCACCTATGACGATCTGGCGCCGCTCAACGGTCGTCTGATCTACGCTTCCTTCAGCGGCTATGGCGAGACCGGGCCGGAGGCCGACAAGCCTGGCTTCGATGCGACGGCGTGGTGGGCGCGCACCGGCCTGATGCATCTCGTGCGCGCCGGCGAGGAGGCGACACCGGCGCGGTCGTTACCGGGGATGGGCGACCATCCTTCGGCGATGGCGACCTATGGCGCGATCGTCACCGCGCTCTATCAGCGCGAGCGCACCGGCAAGGGCGGCTATGTCGGCTCCTCGCTATTGGCCAACGGTCTCTGGGCCAATGGCTGCTCGGTGCAGGCAGCGTTGTGCGGCGAGAAAGTCGTGCCGCAGCCGCCGCGCGAGCGCGGCCTCAATGCCCTCAGAGTTCATTACCGGTGCCGCGATGGCCACTGGCTGTTGCTGTCGGTCGCGCCCGACGAGTGGCGTTGGGAGAAATTCACGGAATGCCTCGGCGCGGGCGCACTCGACGAGCCGCGCTTTGCGACGCAGGAGGGCCGTGAAGCCAATGCGCGCGAGCTGATCGCTATTCTCGACGGGGTTTTTGCGACAAAGGATTTCACCGAATGGCGCTCGATCCTCGAAGCCGCCGGGATCATTTTCGGCATTGTCTCCAAGATGGAGGATATTCCCGAAGACCCTCAGATGCTTGCCAGCGAGGCCCTGGTGCCGTTCGAAGGTCAGCAAACGCTGACGGTCAACAGCCCGTTCTGGATCACTGGTCAGGACAAGGTGAAGCCGCGGCGCGCCCCCAATGTCGGCGAGCACAGCGACGAGGTATTGCGCGAAGCAGGCTATTCCGATGCCGAGATCGACGAGCTGCGCGTCGAAGGCGTGGTCGCCTGAGCTTCTGTGGAAAGGAGCCGATCTCGTTCCCGAGACCGGCTCCTGGACATGTCGGTTTACTAGAACTTGAACAGATCCATTAGATCACCGATCGCCGGCCCATTCGTCGGCTTGTAAGGGTCTGCCCCGGTGGTCGGGTTCGGCAGATTGTCGCGGCTGCGTCCGGTGATCGGCGGCACATTCCAGTTCGCCTCGATGAATTTCAATATCGAGACGTGGTCGGTGTAGGTGTGCGAGATGTGACCGCCAGTGCTATAATTCGACACCACGATCAGCGGAATGCGGGTCCCGTCGCCGAAATAGTCGAGCGGCTGCACGTAACCCGAGTCATAGTAACCACCGCCCTCATCCATCGTGATGAAGATAGCCGTATTGCCGGCCAGCGTGCTGTTCGCCTGGGTCCGATCGACGATCTTCTTGGCAAAGCCTTCGATCAGGTTGACCTTTGACGATGCCGGATGGCCATCGAGATTGCCGTCCGGTTTGACAAACGATACTGCTGGCAGGTTGCAGCTTTGCGCGCTGCAACTAATCAGGTCGGCATAGAGGTTGGTCGTGTCCTGCACCGCCGTCTGCCGCACTGCCGGGTTTGTCATGATCGAGGTCGAGTACTGGAAGAAGTTGCAGATGTTGCAGTACGAATCCTGCGGGTTGTAGGCGAACGGATTGGCGAGGTAGGCGTTGAACTGATCGCCGAAATAGGCAAACGTTACATCTTTTTTTAGAAGAGCATCGCCGATATTCGGGAGGCTCGAGGGTGGAATAGTGAAGACGGTGTTTTGCGGATTGTTGATTTGCGCGTAGGCGTCGGTTCCGTCACCGAAATAGCCTGGATTATAGTTGTTGAGCAGATAGTAATGCCCCTCCTGGCAATTCGGTTTGACGTTGGCCGATTTGAGATAGGAGAGGATCGCCGCTACCCCCGGCGCCGACGGATTGGCGCAATTGGTGTAGCTGCCGCCGCCATAGGGTCTGCCGTTAGAATCGGTGTTGCCATAGCCGTCTTGTATATACCAATTATTGGTCCGCGGGGTCTGCAGCGGGTTGGGATTTTCGATCTCGTGGACGATCCCAGCGGTGCTGCCGGTCCCAACGCTCTGGTTGTGCGGCGGTGTTAATGGATTGCCGTTACCATCGCTGAACCAGATCGCGTCGCCAGTGCCGAGCATGATATGGTTGGCGCCGGTGCCGCCGTTCACCGATTGGTGAAAATTGTCACTCATCGCATAGGCGTCGGCGAGCTGCTTGAAATAGGGGACGTCTCCTTGTTGGATGTTGTAAAAGCCCATCGCTGTGGCGCCCTCTACGTAGCCGCGCTCAGTAAAACCGGAATTACTGGAGGGCGGCTTGCCGTTGCTGCCCGCGCCGACCGTGGCTTCGACCCATGGAAACAGATCGTTTAGGCAACCGGCGGCGGTGCTGCAGTCGGTCTGCTGCCACATCTGGTAAAAGCGATGCACCGGGCTCTCGGCGTAGTCGTCGGCGGTCAGAAACTGACCATTGGGGTTGTTGCTGTTGGTCAGCTGGTACGGACCCGGCGGCAGGTGGTTGACGTCGTTGCCGTTGTAATAGATCCGAGTGTCCGGCTGGCCGACGATGGAGGCGGGGACCGTACCTGTCGTCAAAAATTGATAGTAATCTGTCGGCAGGCCGTTTTCGAAGGTTTGAGCCTCCTCGACAGTTGAAAATGGCGGCGGGCCGCCATTGGCGATCGGCGCTGGCAAGGTGCTGTATGGGGTGGATTTGGTGGGGTTGATTTGATAAGTCGTGTAGTTCTGCGCCTTATACTGGGTGGCGTTCGTGTAGTTCGGTCCCGGAGTGCCGTCGGAGTTGATGATTTTCTGTGACAGAAGGTTCAGCACAGTCTCATTACCGTTGACCGGCTGATAGGTCGCGAACAAGTGATCGAAGGTGCGGTTCTCGCCAATGATGACGATGACGTGTTTGATCGGCGTCGTCGTATTGTTGTCATTGGTGTTGCTCTCTCCGGCAGCGTTGGCGATCGGCGCAAGGGCATTGATTGCCATTGCACAGACCGCGACACCACATAACAGTTTGCGCTTAGCCAGATGTCTGGTTCGCATGGTTCACCTCCAATGGAGTTGGTTGATGCTGCACATTGGACCGACAGCGCGATCGTACGCTGCCGGTCAGTGCCCGTTTAGCCGCGCCGGTGATGTCTGACGTCAGCTCTTGCGAGCAAAATCGAACATGTCGAACAGATCACCGATTGCGGGGCTGTTCACCGGCACGTAAGGGTTGTCTTTATTGGTTCGAGGGTTCGGCAGATTGTCGCGGCTGCGGCCGGTGAGCGGCAGCAGGTGCCAATTACGCTCGATGAATTTGAGGATCGAGGCGTGGTCAGCGTAGCTGTGTACGACATGCCCGCCCTTCGAGTAGGGCGAAACCACGACAAGCGGAATACGCGGCCCGTCGCCAAAGAAATCCAGAGGTTGGATGAAGCCGCTGTCGTAATAGCCGCCGCCTTCATCAAACGTGATGAAGAGCGCCGTTTCGGCCTTCAGCTCGGGATTGCCGTCGAGGGTGTTGAGGATCTTTTGCAGCATGCCTTCGAGAAGAATGACTTTCGAGGATGCAGGATGACCGTCGAGCAGACCATCGGGCTTCACGAATGACACCGCCGGCAAGGTGCCGTTGCCCACCGCCGCATAGAAATCCGTGGCGTCCTTAATGTGCGCCGCTCGCTGGGTTGCATCCCCCATGATCGACGACGCGTAGGATTCAAAATTGCAGATCTGGCAATAGGTCTGACCGATGGCATATGCCGGGTTCGTCGGGTCATTGGCGAGATTGACGGCGGCATTGTAGGCACCGCCGTAATAGGCCCAGGAGATGCTCTTCTCATTGAGAGCATCACCAATCGTGCGCACGCTGCTCGGCGGAATCGATCCTCCGGTTTGAATGCCGGCGGTGTCGATCTGCCCATTCGGCAAGAAACCGGGGTTCGTGTTATTGAGCATGTAGTAGTGTTCGGTGTCGCAATTCACCTCGACGGGATAAGGCAGGGAATCGAGGTACTGTACGATTGGCAATACTCCGGGGGCGTTGAACACATCCGAACAATTGCTGAAACGTACGTCGGCAGTGTATTGGTTGTTGGTCCCGGTTTTTGGATTGGGGTTGGCGATTTGTGTTTCTGGCGGCGTTGTCGGATTGCCGTTACCGTCGCTCCAGTAGATGTCGTCGCCAGTGCCGAGAAAGACATGCTGTATACCGGTGCCGCCTTGACCCGGCTGATGGTAGTTGTCGCTGATCGTGTACTCGTCGGCTAGCTTTTTGAAGAGCGGGGCGTCCTCGTCTTGCATATTGTAGAACGCCATCGAGGTGCCGCCACCGTGGTCTGCGGTGGGGCCGCCATAAGTCGTCATGACAAACGGGTAGAGATCGTTGAGGCAACCTGTCGGATTGTCCTTTGAGAAATTTTGAGGACCGCAGTCGGATTGCTGCCACATCTGGTAAAAGCGATGGGCCGTATCCCCGGTATAGGTATCATAGAGGAGATTGGGACCGGTCAGCTGAAAGGGTCCATTCGGCAACGCGGCATAATTCACAATCCGCGTATCGGGTGCGCCGCTGGTGACTGCCGCGCCGGTAGCGCCTGTGGTGAGCAGAAAGAGGTCGTCGGGTTCCAGGGACGGCTCGATCGCCGCCAACTGTGCGTCAGTAAGTCCGGTGAAGGGCGGCGATGTCATCCTCGGCTGGTTCGGCGCGCCGCCCAGTGTCGGGGCGGGAAGAGTCGTGTAGGCTGTCTTGTTATTACTGTCGACGCCGATGAAATAACTCGTCTGACCCGATGTCGTGAACTGCTTTGCTGCGGCGAAATTCGGCCCGGGTGAGCCGTCTGGACCTACGATACCTTCCGACAGCAGGTTCAGGATCGTATCGCCGCTTTTTGGCAAATAAGTCCCGTAGAGGTGATCGAAGCTGCGGTTCTCGCCGATGACGACGATGACGTGCTTGATCGGCGTTGCAGTTTTTACCCGATCCGTCGCGGCATCCGGATCGGCGCTGTGCACAGGCGCGGCAATGGTTGCGCCGAGCAGCGCCACCCCGGATACAATGGCAGCGTTGCGGCAGCGGCGACTGCGCCGGCCGACAGATCCCGATTGCATTCTTCCCCCTGAGTGATTGTGTCGGAAGCGCGGCAAAATTAACGGATTGCCAGTGACGCTTTCGTGACCGCACCGTGACAGAACGGTTAATGATTACTTTCGGTGCATCCGCTGGCCGTCCGCGGTAAAATGAACGCGCTGACAGCCCAGGGAGGACAGATCGATGCCGACGAGCGTCAGAGAGATGCTGGCCGAGGCCAATGCCGCGGTGCCGCGGCTCAATCCAGCCGAAGTTCGCGACATGATCGGCAAAGGGAATGTGCTGATCGTCGATGTTCGTGACGCCCCCGAGCTCGCCGCCGGCGGCAAGCTCAAGGGCGCGGTCAATGCGTCACGCGGTATGCTCGAATTCCGTGCCGATCCCGAGAGCCCGTCTCACGATCCCGCTTTTCAACGAGACAAAACGGTCCTTGTCTACTGCGGGTCGGGCGGCCGCGCCGCGCTGAGTGGCAAGACCCTGAAGGACCTCGGCTACCAGTCGGTCTACAACGCCGGCGGCTTCAAGGAGCTGGCCGACGCCGGGCTCGAAACCGAACCGGTGTGAGGGCTTACGTCAGCTGTCGATGACGGCAACAGCCTCGATCTCGATCATCGCGTCGGGGTCGGCAAGGCGACTGATCTGGACCGTCGTACTGGTCGGCGTGGCGGGCCCGAAATAGCGTCGCCGCATGTCGCCGTGCTTCGAGAATTCCTCGTAGTCGGTGACAAAGGTATTGGTCTTGACGATGTCGGCAAGGGTGGCGCCGGCGGCTTCGAGACAGGCCTTGATGTTCTCGCCGACCTGCTGGATCTGTGCCCGCATGTCGCCCTTTCCGACGCAGTTGCCATTGGCGTCGCGGGCGAGCTGCCCGGCGACAAAAACCATTTTCCCGGTGCCGCTGACCGTGACGACGTGCGTATAGGCCGGGTGACCGGCCCGCATCGCGATATGGAGGCCTTGCGGCTGGATCTTTTCGCGTTTGATCGCCATTGCGTTCCCTTTCCGTATAATGCGGACGCGATGATACGCCGAGAGCGAGGCCGTCGATGACCCAAATCACATTGCGCCACGGGATCTTTCTGCCGCCGTTCCATCCGATGGAGGAGAACCCGACGGCCTGCCTCGACCGCGACCTCGAACTGATGGTATGGCTCGACCGGCTCGGCTTTCACGAGGCGTGGATCGGCGAGCACCACTCCGCCGGTTTCGAGATCATCGGCTCGCCCGAGATCTTCATTGCGATCGCCGCCGAGCGCACCAAATTCATTCGCTTCGGCACCGGCGTCATCTCATTGCCGTACCATAATCCGCTGATGGTCGCGGACCGCATCGTGCAGCTCGACCATCATACGCGCGGCCGCGTCATGTTTGGCGCCGGGCCGGGGCTGCTCGCCTCAGACGCGCTGATGCTCGGCATCGACCCGATGACGCAGCGCGACCGCATGGCCGAGGGCATCGACGTGATATTGCGCTTGTTCCGCGGCGAGACCGTGACCGAGAGAACGGACTGGTACACGCTCGTGGGCGCCAAACTGCACCTGCCGCCTCACACGAAGCCCTATCCCGAGACCGCGGTCGTCAGCGCCGTCACACCCTCCGGCGGCCGGCTCGCCGGCAAATACGACCTGAGCATGATCTGCGTTGCCGCCACCAACCCCTTCGGCTACGACGCGCTCGCCAGCAACTGGCAGATCGCCTGCGACATCGCCGCTGAGCACGGCCGCCAGATGGATCCGGAGCGGCTGCGCCTCGTCGGCCCGATGCACCTCGCCGAGACCCGCGAAAATGCCTTTGCCAACGCCCGCTTCGGCTTCGAGAAATATTTGAATTACCTCAACAACAACCAGCGGCGCTTTATTGTGCCGGCTGGTGCAGACCCGCTCGAATGGTTTGTCGAGAACAATTATGGCGTCGTCGGCACCCCCGCCGACGCGATCACATTGATCGAGCGATTGCAGGCGAAACAGGGTGAGTTCGGCGTCTTCCTGCACCAGGCCCACAACTGGGCCGATTGGGAAGAGACCAAGCGCTCTTACGAACTCTACGCCCGCTACGTGATGCCGCATTTCAGCCGCGACAATCGCCCGCGCATCGACTCCTACGACTGGTGCACCGAGCACCGCGACGAGCTCAGCGAAAAGCGCTCGGCCGCCGCCCGCGCAATGTTCGACAAACACGAAGCCGAGCAGCGCGCCGCAATGAGCCGCCCGCCGCGCGGCCGCGAAGCGTGGTGAGACCATCATGGGGCAGGTTACGCCCAAACAGATCCCTGGGCGCCCTTTAGCGGCCAAGCCGCAAGATTGGGCACCCGCCAACTGGGATTGCGGATACCGCGCGGCCGGTCATGTGGGTTGCCGGGGCTTCCCTTGGTGAAGCCCTCGCGCGCATGCGCGCGAGGCACAAAAGGATCAGGACCAAGTTGTTGATATCCCTCGATTCCGGATCTCGAAAACAGGGGAAAACAGGAGGGCGAGGACGCATCGGTGGGAAGGTCCGGCATCAGCGGGGCTCCGGGGTAAGCGGGCCAGCGTCATATGGTTCATCGTTTGTTCTGATTCCTCCGATGCGACGGTTCGTCGCATTCGGGCTGTCCGGGCAAATGTCCGACCCTCCGGCCCCTAACCTCGATCGCCTCGTGCTGCTTATTAAAAATACGACTTGTTCACCTCTTACCATTTGTTAACTTCTGCGCTCAAACTGTAAACACCCCGTAACAGTTCTTGACAATTTTAGCCGACTTCCACCTTGTTGCGGTGCCAAGTGCCGTCGCCTCGATCCGGCGCTTGCTCGCGCGGGCTGAAGCAATACTGGAGGGAGGGGTTCGATGAAGTTCGCGGCTAGCTGTAGCATTCATCAGGACAAATTGATGCAGCCCTGCACGAGGTGGGCCCCAATATCGCTGCAGAAACGAACGAATGCCGGCTACGGCCTGAAGATCATCGGTTACTGGGGCGATCTGGCAGCACGCGCCAGCGTCATGATTTTCTGGATTTTTGCGCTCTCAATTCTCATCGCCCCACGAGTAGCGTGCGCTGCAACTTGGCAAGCCACTGTCGGGTCTCAGAGCACCGACAAGGGAATACAGGCGCTGGCTTTCCTGCCCAATGAGTTGTGGATTCACGCCGGCGACAGCATCACCTGGACCTTTCCCTCCCACGAGATTCACACAGTGACATTCTTACAACAAGATACCGACCCCCAGCAGCTCCGGCCTAATCGCCCAGGTGCCCCCGGAGGGGGTTGTCCAGGGACGACGGCCAGTCCTTCCAGCTTCGATGGCTCAACCTGCGTGACCTCCGGCGACGATTTGTTTGTGGATGGGGCCACCTACACCGTGACATTTCCAACGGCCGGTAACTTCAAGCTCGTCTGTCTGGTGCATAACAACATGACAGGTGTTGTGCATGTGCTCGCTTCAAAGGAGAAGCTGCCCCATAAGCAAGCCTTCTATGACGATCAGGCGCATAAGCGGCAAACCGAGTTGCTTTCGGATGGCGCTGGCTTGGAGGATCAGGCAACGGCGACAGAACAGGAGCGCGAAGGCGAGCACCAACAGGGAAGCGAGAAGAGTCAGGGTTCCAAAGATGCGGTGACCGTCGGCATCGGGGAGATCGTGGCCACGGGAGGAGGCTCCGATACTGTGTCGGTCATGCGCTTCCTGCAGGGTTCGATCTACGTCCGCGTCGGGGACACGGTCGCGTGGACAAACTTGGATCCGGTGACGCCGCACACCGTCACATTCGGGTTCCCGATCGAGCCTGCGCCGCCTCAGCCTCCTGCTCCCGCGGGCGTGGTGACTCTGGATAGCGACGGAGCTAGGCATGCGGATGTAAACTCGCCCACCGAAGACGTGCACTCAGGTTTTCTTGTCGCGGCGCTTCAAGACAGGGGCCCGCCCCCGCCACCGGCCGCGTCGCCGCCACCCCCCGCCTTCGCACCCCTGCCGCAGTCGCCGCTGACCGTGACGCGCTTCCGGGTAACATTCACCAAGCCCGGGATCTTCAATTACAGATGCATTCTCCACGACGACCTTGGCATGACCGGGCAGGTGATTGTTCGCCGGTAGGGGCCCGCGGCGCAGATCTCGGCTCAGCGTGTATGAATGACGCTGCGATTTCTCTTCGGATGCTTTGTCATCCCGGCATTCTTGTTTGGGATTGTTGACCAACAGGCGGTAGCGGCAGGGCCACAAGAGGGGCCTGCCCTACCCCAGGCGGGCCGTGCGGCGGTAACATACCACGGCGGACTCGTAACCCCGCCGCTGCCGAAACCAAAATTCACGCTAGTCGACACCTCTGGCGCATCGTTTGATTTCTGGTCGGGGACCCAGAGGTATGTCACGCTGCTCTTTTTCGGCTACACTCATTGTCCCGATGAGTGTCCACTCCACATGGCCAATATCGCGACCAGCCTACAACAGCTGCCCGCCCAGGTCGGGGAGCAAGTCAAGGTCGTGTTTGTCACCACTGATCCCGCTAGGGACAGCGGTGCCGTACTGCGTGCCTGGCTGGATAATTTCGACGCACGTTTTATCGGTCTGACAGGCAGTGAAGCCGCCGTCGCAGCAGCCCAGCGCGCCGCATATATACCTCCGGCCAGCAAGACGGCGCATACCGACCACAATTATGGAATGAATCACGCGTCTTTTGTGCTGGCCTACACAAAAGATAATCTGGCTCATGTGATCTATCCTGGCGGGGTGACCTCCACGGACTGGGCAGAAGATTTGCCCTTCCTCGTTAGGGAGACGTGGTCGAACCGCTAAGACTGTTCTCAGACTGCCTCCATCGTTACACGCCCGCCACCGGCGTTCTACTCGCCTTGGCTTCGGCGTTGCCTATAGCTCGATTGCGACCGGGACTGCTACGGCGGCAGCAGCAGCGGCGGTCGACAAGCTCCTCCAGTTCGCCGCAGGCGTGCGCGGGGCTGACGCTAATCAGAAGGGACTTTGCTTCCGGTGCGCGGAGCTTGGCGGTTTGGCGCCGGCAATCGCTTAGAGTGCGGGGGAAATTACCAGATCACTGCGCGGTGGTACCGCCGTCGACAACGAGGCCGGCGCCGGTCATGAAACCGGCATCGTCGGAGGCGAGAAAGACGATGCCCTTGGCAATGTCGGTAACCGTGCCCAGGCGGCCGATCGGGAGCCGCTCGAGCGACTGCCGGCGGGCCGCGTCGAGATCGTTCGTGCCGAGCTCCTGCGCCCGGCTTGCGAAGACTTGAGCGCCCATATCGGTCTCGATCAGGCCGGGGTGGATCGAGTTGACGCGGATCTTGTAACCCTTGCGCGCAAATTCGAGCGCCGCCGACTTCGTGAACAGCGCTACCCCGCCCTTGGTCATCGAATAGAGCGGATCGCTGGGCGACCCGACGATCCCGGCGACCGACGAGAGATTGACGATCGCGCTGCCGAGCGGGCTGCGGGCTGCGCTGTCGCGCAATGCCGGCAACGCCAGTTTGGTGCCGAGAAAGACGCCGGTCAAGTTGACCGCGCAGAGCCGATGCCAGTCGGCGAGCGTCGCCTCTTCGATGTTCAGGCCGAGATACACGCCGGCGTTGTTGACGAGAATGTCGAGGGCGCCAAAACGGCCGGTCACGGCCGTGATCGCTGCGGTCCATTCCTCCTCGCGGGTGACGTCCAGATGTGTGTAAGTGACCTCGCCACTGATGTTCTCGAGCGCGCGCACGGTCTCGCGCCCGCGCTCGTCGAGCACGTCGGCGACGGCGACTTTGGCACCAGCTTCGACCATCAGTCGCGCGGTCTCTGCGCCGATCCCGCGCGCCGCTCCGGAAATCAATGCGACTTTGCCATCGAGCCGGTTCATCGCCGCTCCTCCTTCTCGCTGTCGGGGACGCCGGCTTCGAGTTCCTCGAGCCAGACTTTGGCGGTGGCGTCGGAAGGGGCGCGCCAGTCGCCCCGCGGCGACAGTGAGCCGCCCGACGAGATCTTGGGGCCATTGGGCAGGGCCGAGCGCTTGAATTGGCTGAGCTCGAAGAAGCGGTAAAGAAACACCCGCAGCCATTGCTTGATTTCGGGCAGGCGATACGCGCGCTTAGTCGCCTCGGGGATGTTGTCCGGCCAATGCCCACGCATTGGATCGCTCCAGGCATTCCACGAAAGGTAGGCGATCTTCGACGGACGAAAGCCGTAGCGCGTCGCGTAAAACAAGTTGAAATCCTGCAATGCATACGGTCCGACCACGCTTTCGGTCGACTGGATGATGCCGTCCGCTCCGGGCGGAACCAGCTCCGGCGAAATTTCTGTCGCCAGGATGTCGTAAAGGACTTTCGCGGTCTTCTCACCCAGCTCGCCCGAGGTCGCGACAAAGCGGATCAGATGCTGGATCAGGGTCTTGGCGACCGAGGCATTGGGGTTGTAGTGCGACATCTGATCGCCGACCCCGTAGGTGCACCAGCCAAGTCCGAGCTCTGAGAGGTCTCCGGTCCCGACCACCAGACCGCCATTGTGGTTGGCGAGCCGGAACAAATAGTCGGTACGCAACCCGGCCTGGACATTCTCGAAAGTGACATCATAGAGCGCTTCGCCGGTCGCCGAGGCGTGCCCGATGTCCTGCAGCAGCTGCCGCGCGGCCGGCCGGATGTCGATCTCGCCGCCGGTGACGCCGAGGGACCGCATCAGCCGCCACGCATTGGCCCTGGTCTTCTCGCTCGTCGCAAAACCGGGCAGCGTGTAGGCGAGTACGTTGCGGCGCGGTATCCCGAGGCGGTCCATCGCGCGGGCCGAGACGATCAGCGCCTGCGTCGAGTCGAGCCCGCCGGAGACGCCGATGATAAATTTTTTCAACCCCGTCGCGCTGAGGCGCTGGGCCAAACCCTGCACTTGGATGTTGTAAGCTTCGTAGCAATTCTCGCGCAGCATCGCCGGATCGGCCGGCACATATGGGAAGCGTTCGACGCCGCGGCGCAGTTCGAGAGGTTCCTCGGGCGCGGCGAAATCGAACGCGAGCGTCCGGAACGGCACGTAGTCGTCGCTGGTAGCGCGTGCATTGTCGCCGAAGGAATTCGTGCGCATTCGCTCCTGGCGGATGCGGCCGAGATCGACATCGGCGACCGCCATCTCCGGATCCGGCGAGAAACGCTCGGTCTCGGCGAGCAAGTCGCTGCATTCGAAAATGCCGGCTTGCCCATCCCAGGCGAGGTCGGTCGTCGACTCGCCGGCGCCGGCGGCGGAATAGGCATAGGCCGAGACGCAGCGGGCAGATTGCGACGCACATAAGAGGCGGCGCATTTCCGCCTTGCCGATCGTGATGTTGCTGGCCGAGAGATTGAGGAGGATTTCTGCCCCGGCCAGCGCCGCATCGGTGCTCGGCGGATGCGGCACCCACAAATCTTCGCAGATCTCGAGGTGAAACGTAAAAGCCGCTTTTCCGCGCGCAGCGAACAGCAGATCGCGGCCAAAGGCGACCCTGTGCCCGGCGATCTCGATCGCCTGACCGATGACGTCCTCGCCAGAGGTAAGTTGCCGCCGCTCGTAGAATTCGCGGTAATTCGGCAGGTACACCTTGGGAACGACGCCGAGCAGTTCTCCCCGGTGGATCGCCACGCCGCAATTGTAGAGGTGCCCGCGATGCCGCAACGGGGCCCCGACGACAAAAACCGGAAAGAGCTCCCGGCTCGCCGCCATGAGGCGGTCGATTTGCCGCTCGACCTCGTCGAGCATCGCATCCTGAAGCAACAGATCGTCGATCGCATAGGCCGAGAGCCCCAGCTCGGGGAACACCATCAATGCGATCCTCGATCTGTCGCCCTCGGCGAGGAGGCCCAGAACGTTGTCAGCGTTCTGCCGCGGGTCGGCGACTGCGACGTTCGGGACGCAGGCTCCGACGCGCAGAAACTCGTGGCTGTAGGGGGAAAAGAACGAAGTCATTGGTCGGCCCTCAGGACCTCGATCGGCCCGGCCGCAGCATCGCCCAGATCACGCCGACGATGCCGAATGCAGTCAGGCCGCCGAACACGACAGCTACAGTGTTGGCCGATCCGATCAGGCGGTCGCCGACATCGCCGACCGCGTCTCCAGCAAACAACAACATCGGCGCCCAGACGATTGCCGAAGTGAGATTGGCAAACCAGAAGCGGCCGCGCGGCATCCTCATGATGCCGGCGGCGAGCGGAATGACAGCCCTCACCGGGCCAAAAAAGCGGCCGATAAAAACACTCTTGCCGCCGTGTTTGCGAAAAAATCGGACGCCGCTCGGTAACAGCTCTGCATTGCGCGAGAACGGCCAGATCCGGGCGATCCCGCCGCCATAGCGGTGACCCAGCCAGAACGAAACCGAATCGCCGAGCACCGCGCCGACGACCGCCCCCGCCAGTACCGGCCAGTACGGCAACGAGCCTGCCGACATCAGCGTCCCTGCCACAATAAGTATCGAGGTGCCGGGGAACAGCAGGCTCACAAATACGAACGACTCGCCGAACGAGGTGATGAACATGACCGGGAAGGCCCAGCCCGCATTCGTCGCGATGAAATCTAGTGTGGGCTGAACGATGCTTTCCATGATCCCTCTATATAGGAGGCCGCAGGCGGCACAAACGGTATGGCGGTTCTAACGGCGAGAGCCGCCTCGCCATTACGGTTTTGGGAGGTTCGTTTAAAGTATATAACGGCGAAAAATTCGCTCGGACCGATGTCCTAAGCGCGATGCGTCCCGCTAGAGAGCGGCGGAGTTACGACAGTGCTGCAGCGCGGCGGTAGTTATGACGAGGTGTACGACAGCTTCCGGTGGGAGCCGCCCGAGCGTTTCAATATCGGGACGGCGGCATGCGACCGTCACGCCGACGGCGGCGGCCGGCTCGCGCTCATCTATGAGGCGCCGGATGGGTCCATCGTGCGGTTTACCTTTGATGATCTCAAGCGCCTGTCTAATAAGTGCGCCAATGCGTTGTCGGCTCTCGGCATCCGGGCTGGCGACCGAGTTGGTGTTTTGCTGCCACAGCGTCCGGAGACGGCGATTGCACATCTTGCGATCTACAAGCTCGGCGCTGTCGCGCTGCCGCTGTTCACGCAATTCGGCCCGGATGCGCTCGAGCATCGGCTCACCGACAGCGGCGCAACAGCACTGATCACCGACGGCGAGAATTTACCCAAGCTTTCCGCCGACCTGCCCGAGCTCGCGACGATCCTAGTCACCGACGGCGACAGCGCCGGCAACCCGCTGTTCTGGTCCACCCTGGAACGAGGGTCCGACGAGTTCTCTCCGCTTGCAACCGGCATCGACGACGCGGCGCTCGTCATCTACACCTCGGGGACGACCGGCAGGCCAAAGGGTGCTCTGCACGCCGCGCGCGTGCTGCTCGGTCACATCCCGGGGGTACAGCTGCCGCACGAATTCTTCCCCGCCCCGGGCGATCTTTACTGGACCCCGGCCGATTGGGCGTGGATCGGCGGGCTCCTCGATGTGCTGTTGCCAAGCCTTTATTTCGGCATCCCGGTGCTCGCGCACCGCGCACGCAAGTTCGAGCCCGAGGAAGCGTTCGCGTTGATGGCGCGGCACGGTGTTAGGAACGCCTTTCTGCCGCCGACGGCGCTCAAGATGATGCGGCAAGTGCCGTCGCCGCGGCGCTTCGGCCATCGGCTCCGCTCGGTGGCGAGTGGCGGCGAACCGCTCGGCGAGGACATCCTCGAGTGGGGTCGCGAAGCCTTCGGCCTCGACATCAACGAGTTCTATGGCCAGACCGAGGCCAATCTCCTTGTCGGCAATTGCGCTTCGCTGTTCCCAATCCGGCCGGGCTCGATGGGCCGGCCGATTCCCGGGCACCGGGTCGAGGTGGTATCGCCGGATGGCCGGCCACTGCCGGCCGGCGAGAGCGGGATTATCGCCGTCCGCCGGCCCGACCCGGTGATGTTCCTCGGCTATTGGAACAATCCGGAAGCCACCCGTGCGAAATTCGCCGGAGATTGGTGTCTGACCGGCGACGTGGCGGTCAAGGACGATGACGGATACATCTGGTATAAGGGGCGCGAAGACGATCTGATCTCGAGCGGCGGCTATCGTATCGGCCCGACCGATATCGAGGACTGCCTGATGAAGCATCCGGCGGTGGTGATGGCCGCTGTGGTCGGGGTCCCCGATCCGGTTCGCGGCGAAGTCGTCAAAGCCTTCGTCGTCCCGAAGCCCGAGATCGCGGCGGGTCCGGCACTCGCCAACGAGATCCGCGGGTTTGTCGGGCAGCGCCTCGCGCATTACCAGGCGCCGCGCGAGATCGTTTTCACCCCATCGCTGCCGCTCACCGCCACCGGGAAGATTGTGCGGCGCGAGCTTCGGACTCTAACAAACGTCTCGACCACAGAGACACAGGGGTCGCAGGGCAGAAAATAAAACTCCGGGACCTTTGTGTCTCTGTGTTAAAAAATTCGCGGAGGCTCCAGATGGCCACCCTCGACGCACGTCAAAAGGCCGGGCGCGTCGCCGAATTGTTCCGCCGACGTCGGCCCACCGAAGTATTGCCGCCAGAGCTGTATCCGTCGGCCCTCGACGAGGCTTACGCGATCCAGCGTATCTTTTGCGAGATCGAGGAGACGAGAGGCCGGGGCGCGATCATCGGCTACAAGATCGGTCTGACAACCCCGGTGATGCAGCAGTTCTGCGGCGTCGACGAACCCTGCTATGGCGCAATGTTCGCATCCGAGGTCCACCAAAGGCACGCCGAGATTTTTGCGCGCGATTATTGCCGGATCGGCGTCGAGACCGAGATCGCATTTCAGCTCGGCAATGATTTGCCGCAGGGCGGCGACCGGAGCCGGGTCGCCGCGGCGGTCGAGAGCACGATGGCGGCGATCGAGCTGATCGAGGATCTGCGCTTCGATTACCGGCGCCTCGATGCGGCGGCGCTGGTCGCTGGTAATGTATGGAACGCCGGGGCGGTGCTCGGCGCGCCGGTCTTAGAGTGGCGAGGGCTCGACCTCGCGAGGGTTACGGCGCGGCTCTCGATCAATGGCCGCGAGATCGGCTCCGGCAAGGGCGAAGATGTGATGGGCCATCCGCTCAACGCGCTCGCCTGGCTTGCCAGCAAGCTCGCCGCCGACGGCGCGCCGCTGCGCCGCGGGATGGTCGTGCTGACCGGCAGCATGGTCCCGATCCAATACCCGGCGGCAGGAGACCGAGTATTGGTCGAAGTTTCCAGCCTTGGCACCGCCGAACTCGTCGTGACGTGATACGGCGGGGCTAGTCGCGGACCGCTTGGAGGGTGCGATGTTTTGGGTTGTCGTAGCGATCCTCTATTTCGTGCTGGCGGCCGTAGCCCCGAATATTCTCGGGCTTTTCGTCAATCGCGCCCGACCGGATTTCCGCGCGCTTTCGCTGTCGCTGAGAGGCGTCTTTTTCGTGATCGCGTTGATTTGCCTGGCGGCGACCTCGTACGTCCACGTCGAGTCGGACGAGATTGCAGTGCTCAACAAGATTTACGGAACGACTTCGCTTCCGACCGAGCACATCGTCGCAACCAACGGCGAAAAAGGCCCACAGGCGGAGATCCTTACCCCGGGCTGGCATCCCTGGTTTCTCGTCAACGTAATTTATCAAGTCGAAAACAAAAAAATCGTTTCGATACCCTCCGGCAAATACGGGTTCCTGAACGCAAAGGACGGGGCACCGCTACGGCCCGACCAATACCTGGCCGACGCGTTTCCCGCCGAGCACGAGCTGGACATGCTCGACGCCGAGTATTTTCTTACCCACGGCGGTCAGCGCGGGCCGCAGACGACGATCCTGACGCCGGGCAGTTACCGCCTTAATACCTATCTCTGGGATCTGAGCATCTATAACGCCGTGGATGTCGCCGAAGGTTCTGTCGGCGTCGTCAAATCCAATGTCATCGCCGCCGTCAATTTCGGCAATATGCTCGCCGAAAGACCGAGCTCCTGCCCGCAAAAGCGCGTGTCCACAAGCTCGAGCGGCGAAGCGGTCGCCGATAAAAAGAAAGAGGATGAGGGTGTGCTGACCGCCATCCTCGTCCCGGTCGGCTGCATCGGCGTTTGGGAACAAGCGCTGCAGCCGGGCCGGTATTACGTCAATGAAGCGGCCTATAAGGTCACGATGATCAGCACCCGGGTGCAGACCTGGGAATTCAAGGGCGGATATAAGAGACGCTACATTGATCTCAGCCTCGATCAAGCGGGCAATCTGAAGCAAACAGAACATTCCGACACCGAGGGAATAAAAAAACCCGATGGCGCGGCCGACCCGGCCGTGACGCCGTTTGTCGAAGGCTGGCTGGTGCCGCTCGAGCTTCGTGTGCTCGCTCAGGTGACCCCGGACAATGCACCTTTTGTCGTCGCCGCCGTCGGCGGGTTAAAGGAAATCGAAGACAACATCATGGTCCCGACCATCCGATCGATCGTCCGCAATGTCGTCGGCGCCCAAGGCCGCCACGTATTGGACCTCGCCGACAACCGCGCCGAGTTGGAGCACGCAGTCGAGGATGCGATCCGTCCCGAAGGCCTGCGCGCCGGCATCGTCATCAAGGAGGTCAAGTTTGGTGACGTGGCGCTTCCGCCTGAGCTTTTGGTCTCGCGGCTGCGTCAGCAACTCGCCGACCAGCTCCAGGTGACCTACCAGCAGGAGCAGAAGGCGCAAACACAGCGGATCGACACCGAAAGGGCCCGCGCGACCGCGGAGCAGCAGCACCAGCTCGTCGAAGCGGTGATCGGCGTTCAGGTCGCCGAGCAGAACAAGAACGCCGCCAAGCTGCGCGGCGAAGGGCAGAAGCTCGAATTGGAGGAAGTCGCGCAAGGGCAGCACGCGCAGGCCGACGTCCTCGGACAGGACCGGGTACTGACGATCACGCTGGTCCAGCAAATGCTGAAGACCATCGAGGAAAAGCCGGAGATCGTGTCGCTTATCGGCCGCCTCGTGCCGCAAACGGTGATTTCGACAGGGGGTCAGGGTACCGGGCTCGACAGCGCTGCAGCGATCCTCGGCGCGCTGATCAACAACGGCGCAGGGACCACCTCAGGACTGGCCGGACCGTCGAGCAAAAAGTGAAGCGCATGGCCGATATCGTGCTGATAAATCCGCGTTTTGAGATCTCGTACTGGGGCCTCGAATACGCGATTCCATTTCTCGGCGTCAAAGCGGTCATGCCGGTCGCCAATCTGCCGTTGCTCGCCGCACTGACACCGCTTGGACACAACGTTACCTTAGTCGACGAGAACGTCGAGCCAATCGACTTTGCACGCTGCGCCCGCGCCGACATCGTCGGCTTGACCGGGATGAACGTCCAGCGCTGGCGGATGAAGGAAATTCTCCGCGAGCTCAAGCGTCATGGCGTTTTCACAGTGGCCGGGGGTCCGTGGGTCACGGTACAGGAGGACGACATCACGGAGCTCGCTGATGTCGTCTTCATCGGCGAGGCTGAGGAGACCTGGCCGCAGTTTCTCCGCGAGTGGGGCGAGGGCTGCCATCAAACACGCTATCAACAGGCCGAACGGACCGACATGGCGACGGTTCCGGTGCCACGCCTCGACCTGTTGCGAGTGGAGCATTACGCATTTGGCAGCGTGCAGTTTTCGCGTGGTTGCCCCTTCGAGTGCGAGTTCTGCGACATCATCGTTACGTTTGGCCGGCGCCCGAGGATGAAGACCTCCGCTCAGGTCCTCGCCGAGCTCGATGCCTTGGTCGCGGCGGGCAAGGATGCCGCGTTCATCGTCGATGACAACCTGATCGGCAACAAGAAGGCGATCAAGCTGTTGTTGCGCGATGTGATCGCGTGGCAGCAGACACACGGCTATCCGCTGATGTTCGCGACTGAGGCCTCGATCGATCTCGCCGACGATGCGGAATTGATGCAGCTGATGGTCGAGGCCAACATCGGCGATGTGTTCGTCGGCATCGAGACTCCGAACGAAGCGTCGTTGCGCGAAACGCGAAAATTGCAAAATTTGCGTAGCCGCGGCGGCAGCATGCTCGACAAGGTGCATCGCATCCAAGAAGCCGGCATGGAAGTCTGGTGCGGCATCATCGTCGGCTTCGATAACGACGATCAGAGTATTTTCGCCCTGCAGAAGCGCTTCGTGCGGGAAGCGCGGATCGTCAACGCGATGGTCAACATGCTGGTAGCGATCCCGCGGACCCCGCTCTACACCCGTCTCGCGAACGAAGGCAGGCTCGACTTGTCGGACGATGCGTCGAGCTGGGGCGGCTTCGGCACGAACGTCATACCCCGCCGGATCGGTCGGGAGGCGCTGCGCGCCGGTTACGTCGAGCTGATGCGCGACCTCTACACAACCGAGGCTTATTTTGGGCGACTCGACTCGTTATATCTCGATGCTCGGCTGGAACTGGGTCGCGCGCGGATGCGCTATCTGCGGCGTCGCCCGCTGCGCTGGCTCAAGCTCAATTTGCAACTCCTCGCCCAAGCGGTCGGGCTCTTCGTGCTGCTGATGCGCGGCGTGCCAGATCCGGCGTTGCGTCGCGAGTATCGCCGTCGCTTAATGCGAGCCGCCTGGCGTCAGCGCAACCCGCAGATGCTGCAGGAATACGCGCTCAAATGCGCAATGCACTACCACGCGCACCGCATGGTGCAAGAGATGCTGGCGCAGCCCCGGCTTTCCGCCCGCATCGCCGCCTGAGCCACGGGAGGGTACGATGGCGCACCCGATCGTCTATGGCCCGGCCTTCAGCACCTATGTCTGGAGCGCGCGGCTGGCGCTGGCGGAAAAAGGGGTGACGCACGAGCTGATCGAGGTGCCGCTCGGCGCCCAGCGCGAAGAGCCGCACCTCTCGCGCCACCCATTCGCCAAAGTCCCGGCCTTCGAGCACGACGGCTTCGCGCTTTACGAGACGCAGGCGATCATGCGCTATGTCGACGAGCGTTTTGCCGGCGCGCCGCTGCAGCCCGAAGACGTGCACGAATGGTCGCGAATGAACCAGATCATCGGCATCGTCGACGCCTACGCCTGGCCGAGCATCGCCGGTACGATCCTGGTTAACCGGGTGCTGAAACCCCGCTTTCTCGGCGGCGCGCCCGACGAGGCCGCGATCGCGGCAGCGCTGCCGCGCGCACGGCTCTGCCTGTCGGAAATCGACCGGCTGATGGAAGACCACCGCTTTCTCGCGAGCGAGCATCTCAGCCTCGCCGATCTGATGGTGGCTCCGCTGCTTTATTACTTCAGCAATGTGCCGGACGGCCGGGAGCCGATGGCCGAGCACCCGAAATTGCAGAACTGGATGCGGCAGATGGAAAGCCGGCAGAGCTTCCAGGTCACCAAACCGCCCCCTCTGTGACGAGCGGTGCTCCCTATCGCAGCCCTCCCCGCACGTGGGGGCGCGTTAGGGTAGGGGCTGCATCTTTGCTTCGCGGGCGGCGATCGCGGCTTCGCGTTCGAGCAGCAGGCGGGCGCGCTCGACGACTGGTACGTCGATCATCTTGCATCTTGCCGTCGACGGTGACGGCGCCGACACCCTCGGCGAGCGCCTTGTCATAGGCGGCGGCGACGCGGCGGGCATGTTCGATCTCCTCGGGGCTGGCGCGGAACTCCGCGTTGAGGATCGGCACCTGGCTCGGATGGATGACCGAGGCGCCGATGAAGCAGAGCCGCCGCGAGCGCCGGATCGTCTGCCGGAAGCCGTCGAGGTCGTGGTATTCGGCGACTGTGCCGATAAAGCCCAGCGGCATGATGCCGGCGGCGCGGGCGGCGAACACCGCCATCTGCTTCGGCATGAAGAGGCCCTCGGCTTCGGGCAGGATGCCGGCCGACAGCGCGAAATCCTCGGCGCCGAGATTGAGCGCGCAGAGCCGCGGGTGGGCACGGGCGATCTCGGCGATGCGGAAGAACGCCGCCGCGGTCTCGACCATGGCAATAAACAGGGTCGCCCCGGGTGCCATGCCGCGCTCGGCTTCGACCTCGTCGACGATCTCGGCGAGCAGCCGCACATGCTCGGGGCCGTCCACTTTGGGCAAGGCCAGCGCCACGACGCGCGGGCCGACCGCCGCCTCGATGTCGCGCACCGCCATGCGCAACGGCCGGTTGATGCGCACGACAACGTCGGCGCCGCCGCGCGAAACGATCTCGGCGGCTTCTGCCACCAAGGTGCGCGCCCGTTCCTTCTCCGACGCTGCGACGCTGTCTTCGAGGTCGAGGATGATCGCATCGGCCCCGCGCCTTGCGGCGCCATCGACAAAGCGCTTGGCAGTGACCGGCACAAACAAAAGCGAACGCCACACCGGCAAGGGCGGCAGACTCATGGGCGATCACCCCCGAGATGGATAATGTCTTCGCGCGCGAGTCCGTCGATATCGGCCGGCCCGAGGCCGAGCGAGCCGAGGATCTCGGCGGTATGCTCACCCAATGCCGGCGCAGGATGGCGCAGCCGGCCGGGTGTGTCGGACAGGCGCGGGATGATGTTGTGCATCGGCAGGCGGCCGGTCTGCTCGTCGGGCAGGTCGATGAGGATCTCGCGCCCGATGACGTGTGGGTCGGCCATAAACTGGTCGATGTCGTAGACCGGCGCGGCGGTGACCTCGGCGCGCTCGAAGATCGCCATGTTCTCAGCCAATGTGCGTGCCGCGATGAAGGCGGCGATCGGCCCCTCGCAGGCCTCGGCGTTCCTGACCCGGTCGGTGTTGGTGCGGAACCACGCGTCGGTGATCATGTCCTCCCGGCCGATCGCGCGGAACAGCCGCTCCGCCATAGCCTGGATCGAGGCGGAGATGCCGATGTACCGCCCGTCTTTGGTGCGGAAGACATTGCGCGGCGAGGTCGTCTCCGAGCGGCTGCCGGTGCGTTCGCGCACCGTATCGGTCAGACGGTAGATCGCCGCCTCTGTCGCGATGAACGAGAATAGCGGGTCGAGCAGCGGCAGATCGATGACCTGCCCGGCGCTCCCCTTCGTCTCGACCTCCCGCAACGCAACCATGACCGCGAACGCGCCGTAGAGACCGGCGACCATGTCGGCGAGAGCGGTCGGCGGCAATGCCGGCTCGCGGTCGGGAAAGCCAGTGCGCGAGGCGTAGCCGGACATGCTCTCGACCAAGGTGCCGAAACCGGGCCGGTCGCGATAAGGACCGTCTTGCCCCCAGCCGGACACACGCAGGATGACCAGCCCGGAATTGCACCGGTGCAGGAGCTCGGGGCGGAGGCCCATCTTTTCGAGCGTGCCGGGGCGGAAATTCTCGATCAGCACCTGCGCGGACGCGACGAGGTCGAGAAACAGTTCGCGCCCGCGTGGTTCCCTCAGGCTCAGCGCCACGCTCTTCTTGTTGCGGCAGTAGACCTTCCAATGGACGCTGACGCCGTCGGTCTGCCAGGCGCGCAGCGGGTCGCCGCGCTTGGGGTCCTCGATCTTGATCACCTCGGCGCCGAAATCGGCGAGCTGCAGGCTGACCATATTGCCCGAGACGAGGCGCGACATGTCGACGACCCGCACACCGTCAAGCGGACAGGGCGCTCCCGGCTCGAACGATTTTTCCGGCACACGCATTGCTCAGACCCTATTCTGCGGCGCTTTGGAGCCGCATTATGCTGGACCGCATTCTCGTTACCAATGACGACGGCATCGAAGCGCCGGGCTTGGCGGTGCTCGAACGGATCGCCGCCGCGCTTGCGCGAGAAGTGTGGGTCGTCGCGCCCGAGCACGACCAGAGCGGCGTCTCGCATGCCGTCAGCCTGCACCACCCGGTCCGGGTCAGCGAGCGCAGCATCCGGCGCTACGCGATTACCGGAACGCCGGGAGATTGCGCGGTGATGGGCGCGTGTCACCTGATGCCGAAGCCGCCGCAGCTGCTGCTCTCCGGTGTCAATCGCGGCGCCAATCTCGGCCTCGAGACGGTATTTTCCGGTACCGTAGGCGGGGCGATGACCGGGATGCTGCTCGGCATTCCATCGATCGCGCTGAGCCAGGGCTTGACCGATCGCGCGCATGTGCGCTGGGACACCGCAGCTGCGCTCGGCGCTGGCGTCGTCCGGCGGTTGCTGGCGATCGGCTGGGGCGCGTCGACCTGCCTCAATGTGAACTTCCCCGACCTCCCAGCCCCCGATTGCGGGCCGCTGACCTTGGCGCGCCAAGGCCCCGGGCTCATCCAAGGCCTGCAGGTGGAGACCCGCACCGACCCGCGCGGACTTACTTATCACTGGATCAGCTTCCGCCGCGGACCCCGCGACCAGGGACCGGAAAGCGACGTCGAGGCTTTGGCAGGCGGCCATATCGTTGTGACGCCGCTGCGCTATGACCGCACCGACGAAGAAGCCTATACGGCGCTGGCACAGATGCTGCCCCGCTGATTCGGCCAAATCCTGGTGATGTCATCACGACGTGGCGCGTATAATGCGTTAACGGCTCTTGGGAGGACGAGACCGATGGCCTGCGATCCGAAAGAGGCGGCGTTGGCGTTGCATCGGTTCGGGTTCGGGCCGCGAGAGGGCTCGATCGCGGCAATCGCCGAGGATCCGCGCGGTGCACTGTTCGCCGAACTCGAACCAGCCAATGCAGGACAGATCATCAACTCGGGTCTGCCGACGAGCGGCGCCGCCAACCGTGCCGTCTTCGAATACCGTGCCGAGCGCAATGCCGAGCAAAAGCGCCAGCGCCGGGAGGGGGCAGCACAGCCGGCAATGGAGGCACCCCCGGCCCAGTCCGACCCGCCGCCACTGCCGCGCCGGCTGTTTCTGAACGAAGCCAAGGCGCGGATCGATGCGGCGCGCGATGCTGAAATCGGGTTGGTCGAACGCTTGGTGTGGTTCTGGTCGAACCATTTCTGCGTCAGTCAGGACAAGACCGTGATGGCCGGCGCCTATGAACGCGAGGTGATCCGGCCGCACGTGCTGGGCCGGTTCAGCGACATGCTGCTCGCCGCCGAGGGGCATCCGGCGATGCTCATCTACCTCGACAATGCCCAATCGATCGGCCCCGACTCGGTTGCCGGCATCAATCGCGACAAGGGCCTCAACGAGAACCTCGCGCGCGAGGTCCTCGAATTACACACGCTCGGCGTGCGCACGGTGTACACGCAGGACGATGTCACCAATTTCGCCAAGGTCCTGACGGGCTGGACGATCATCCCGACGGTCAACAACCCCGACCACGGCGGCGAGTTCGTCTTCATCAAGCGGGCGCACGAGCCCGGCCCCAAAACCGTCATCGGCAAAGAATACGACGACACAGGCACCGGGCAGGGCCGGGCAGTGCTCGCCGACCTCGCCCGCCATCCGGCGACCGCCAAGCACGTCGCAACCAAGCTCGCGCGGCACTTCATTGCCGACGATCCGCCGCCGGCGCTCGTCGAGCTCCTGACGCAGCGCTTTCTCGACACCGATGGCGACCTCAAGGAGGTCGCGAAAGCGCTGATCGCTTCCCCCGAAGCTTGGATGCCCGAGCAGGCCAAGATCAAGCGCCCGGGCGAATGGATCGTCGCGGCGCTGCGCGCGACCGGGGAGGCGGGCGACATCCGCCGCATCGTCCAGGCGCAGGCGATGCTCGGCGAACCGTTGTGGCGGCCGCCGGCACCGAAGGGCTTCTCGGACGATAACGCGGCCTGGCTCGACGGTCTGGCGCAACGCCTCGACATGGCCAACGCCTTTGCGCACCGCGAAGGCCTCGCCCTCGAACCGGAAGCCACCATGGAAGCGGCGCTGGGGCCACTCGCTTCGGCGGAGACCCGCCAGACGGTCGCCCGCGCCGAGAGCCGGCCGCAGGCGCTGACGATGTTGCTGATGGCGCCGGAATTCCAGCGGAGGTGATGATGTCCCCAACCAGACGCGATCTGCTGCTCGGCTCCGGCGCATTCTTCGCCTGGGCCGCGGTGCCGCGCCTCGCGCGTGCCGAGCGCCGCGATCCGCGGCTTCTCGTCATTGTCCTGCGCGGTGCGCTCGACGGGCTCGCTGTCGTCGCGCCGGTCGGCGACCCCGATTGGAAAAAGCTGCGCGGTGACAAGGCGCTGGCCCTCGACGGGACCGCGCCGGCGCTGCCTCTCGACGGCTTCTTTGCGCTGAACCCGGCCATGGCGAATTTCCATCGCCTTTATCAGGCTAGTCAGGCGACGATCGTGCACGCGGTCGCGACCCCCTATCGCGAGCGCTCGCATTTCGACGGGCAGGACGTGCTGGAGAGTGGACTCCCGAAGCCCGGCGGCGCCGATACGGGCTGGCTCAACCGCGCATTGGCGGCGCTCGAACCCGGCGGGCCAGCCGATCCGCACAACCGTCAGGCCTTTGCCGTCGGGCCGATCGCCCCGCTCGTCGTGCGCGGCCGGGCGCCGGTCTTGGCGTGGGTGCCGCCAAAATTGCCGCCGGTCGGCGACGAAACGACAAACCGCCTGCTCGATCTTTATCGCCATACCGACCCGACCTTTGCGCGTGTGCTCGAGGAGCGCGTCGGCCTCGCCGCTATCGCGCGCGCCGGCGGCATGACCAGCGAGCCGAGCGAGGAGCGTCCGACCCCGCAAGGCGGTGGCATCGCGCAAGTGCGCGCCTATTTCGCCGACACTGGCGCCGCCGCCGCGAAATTCCTTGCTCAGCCCGAAGGGCCGCGGGTCGGTGCGCTGGCCTTCGACGGCTGGGACACGCATGTCGACGAGGGCATTGCCAAGGGCCGGCTCGCCAACCTGCTCGGCGCGCTCGACGGCGCGATCGCCGCGATCGAGACCAATATGGGCGAGGCCTGGCGCGAGACCGTCGTCGTGCTCGTCACCGAATTCGGCCGCACTGCGCGCATCAACGGCAATGACGGCACCGACCACGGCACGGCGACGGTGGCGCTGCTCGCCGGCGGCGCGCTTAAGGGCGGGCGCGTCGTAGCCGACTGGCCCGGCCTCGCTGAGGCCAATCTTTATGAGAACCGCGACCTGAAGCCGACGACCGATCTGCGCGCTGTCCTCAAGGGCCTCCTCGAAGACCACCTCCGCGCCGATCCACGGGTCCTGGAGACGGCAGTGTTCCCCAACAGCGTCGGCGCGCAGCCGTTGCGCGGCCTCCTCGCCTAGGGTGACTAAAAGACTGCGGTGCGGTCGTGCGTGCTTCCTGCCTGGAATTTTATAGGGCCGACAACCGTTCTGTTGAATTTTCTTTATGATCTCTCGGTAATACCAAAAATTCACCACACCGATAAGGAATAGAGTCGCACAGAGGCCGTTCTTTGCCGCGACGGCGACTTGCCGCCAAAAGTAGGAGATCAAGATGTTCAAGTATATCCGGATGCCTGCCGGCATCCTGGCTTTGACGATTGCTGCGCCGGTATTGGCGCAGCCTGCAGCTACCACGATGCCGAACCCGACTTCCCCGCCGGCGACGACGGTGCCGAGCAAAGCCGAGATGGTCGACCTCAATTCCGCGACCGCGGCGGAATTGAAGGCACTGCCCGGGGTCAGCGACAGCGACGCCGCCAAGATCATCCAGGGCCGGCCTTACACCGACAGGAACCAGCTGGTCGGGAAGAAGGTCGTGTCCGAGGCGACTTACGAAAAGATCAAGGACCACGTCGTCGCCAAGCACCCGAAATCGTAAAGCGATCCCCGCAGGCCGTTCCGGGCCATGCCGGGACCGCCTGCGGGGAAGGTGCGAGCCTTCTACTCTTCGGCACAGGCCGAACCCGATGCCGAAGGGTCATGGTCGAGGGCTTTTTGCGACTTGCGCTCAGCCCGGCGCCAAGACGATTGGGCGATTGGCTATCTCCAACAGCTTTTAAACCTTTTCGACCGGCATCGCCAGCTTCTCGGCAATTTCCTCGGGCGTCGGCTCGCGGCCGAGATCGACGAGTAGCCGACGGGATACGCGTACCAGCTTGTTGATCGTCTCGATGAGATGCGCCGGGATCTTCTCAGCCATTATCGGAACTCGCAATGAAGGGTCAGCCGCAATACCCGATCACGGTCGGGGTAGACGCCGAATGAAGTCGATCATTGCGGCATTGACTTCGGACGCCCGCTCCTCTTGGGTGATATGCCCGCAGCCGGGCAGCATGATCGGGCCGTGGAGCTGCGGCACGAATTTCGGCATATCGGCAATGTGGCGTTCCATGCCGGGGAATTTGACAACCGGATCGCGGTCGCCGGCGATGTAGAGCGCCGGCACTCGCATCGCTACTCCATCGAACGGCGCGAGCAATTCCCAATTCCGGTCGATGTTGCGATACCAGTTGAGCCCGCCGCGAAACCCGGTGCGGGTGAATTCGCTGGTGTAATAGTCGACATCGGCCTCGGTCAGCCAAGCGGGCAGCGGCGGCGGCACCGCCGGGACGCGCGCGAACAAACCGCCCTGCAGGGGCACCATGCCGAAGGGCTGCGGCCGAGGCGGCGCATCGCCCGAGACATTGATCCGGCCGATGCGGAACGACGTGCGTACGTTGCGGTCGTACTCCGCCTCGGCGACCCCCGGTTCCTGGAAATAGAGCTGATACCAGACGGTATCATCGGTCCGCGGCATGGCCGTCGTCGGCCGCACTGTCCCGCGCGCCCGGAATGGCACGCTCAACGCGATCACTGCCGGGAAGCGGTCGGGGCGCAACTGCGCCGCAAGCCACGCCACCGGGGCGCCCCAGTCGTGCCCGGCGATCACCGCCCGTTCGATGCCGAGCACATCGAGCAAGCCGACCATGTCGCCGAGCAAGTGCAGCAGCGTATAGCGGTCGATCTCTGGCGGGGCATCGGTCTGTCCGTAGCCGCGCATATCGGGCGCAACGGCATGAAAACCAGCCGCCGCCAGCGCCCTCAGCTGATGCCGCCAGGAATACCAGCACTCGGGGAAGCCGTGGCACAACAGGACCGCCGGCCCGGCTCCCTGCTCCGCAATGTGCATCCGAATGCCATTGGTTTCGACGATACGGTGCTTTGTCTCTGCCGCTGTCATCTTCTGGGCCATCAAAAAGCTACTTGAGACTACGCGGGAACGGAATGAACCCATCCCGGTTCGACATTTTCACTTTAGACAGCGACTGCGCGTCGAGCACCTCGTCGGTCCCAACGATCCCGTTGAGATTGAGAATGTAGGCCGACACCGCATAGATCTCGTCATTGGTCAGCGATTTCGTCTCCGGGAACGGCATCGCCCGCCGAATGTAGTCAAACAGCGTCGTCGCGTACGGCCAGTAGCTGCCGACCGTCTTCACCGGTGTCTTGCCCTCGGCGAGAGACCCCATCCCGCCGACGAGGGCGTCGTTTGGTCCACCGACGCCTTTTTCACCGTGACAGGCTTGACACTTTGCGACATACACCGCCTCGCCCTGACTAGCCGTGCCGCTGCCCGGCGGAAGCCCTGCGCCGTCGGGACCGATGCTGATGTCCCAAGGCGCAATGTCGGCGGGCGCAATCGGGTGTCCGAACTGCGGCGCCTGCGCCAGGGCGGGCGCCGCGACAAACATCGCCGCGCACAGTGCGAGATGCTTACACGTAGACATTGGTCGCCTCGCCCTTTTCGTCGATGCGCCAGCTCGCGATCGCATTGTAATGGTAGACGCCGCGCAAGCCGCGCTCCGCGGCAAAGGCGGCGCGCGTCGGCTGCACCATCCCGGTGTCGTCGGTGGCGCGGCTTTGCAGCACCGCCGGGCCGCCATTCCATTGCCAAGACGCGCGGAAGCGCACCGGCGCCTTGGGCAGGATCGGGCCCTGCAGTGCCGCGGGCGCCCAGCTTTGCCCGCCATCCGCCGACACCTCGACCTGCCGGATGCTGCCATTGCCCGACCAGGCCAATCCGGAGATCTCGTAGAAACCCGGCCCCTTCAGCGTGATCCCCGGTGCCGGACGCGTGATCACCGATTTCACCTCCATCGGAAAAACGAACTGCCAGGCCTTCTCGTCCTTGAGCAGGATCGTGTATTTCGAGGTCTCGTCCTTGGTCATGGCCGGGCCGGAGGTCAGTTTCAGACGGCGCAGCCATTTGACGTTCATATTGCCCTCGAAGCCGGGGAGGAGCAGCCGAACAGGATAGCCGTTCGACGGGCGCACCGCCTCGCCGTTCTGGTAAAGGCAGAGGAGCGCGTCATCCATCATCTTGGCGAGCGGAATGCTGCGGCTCATGCCGGCGGCATCGGCGCCCTCGGCGATCACCCAGCGCGCGTATGGCTCGACACCGGCCTCGTCGAGTAGCGTCGAGACTTTGACGCCGGTCCATTCCGAACAGCCGAGGAGGCCGTGAATGGCGGCGATGCCGAGCGGCTGCGCCTGCGGGGCATTGAGCGCGCCGCTGTTGCCGGCGCATTCGACGAAGGCGATGCGGGACTGCATCGGGTAGCGGTGCAGTGCCTCGATCGTGAACACGAGCGGGCGCCGTACGAGCCCGTGGATGACGAGCCGGTGCTGGTCGGGGTCGATATCGGGTATGCCGGAGTGGCTGCGCTCGAAATGCAGGCCGCTGGGCGTGATCATCCCGTCGAGCAGGTGCAGCGGCGTGCGCGCCGTGCCGATGCCCGGCAGCGGCGGATTGGGTGGGATGACCCGCGCGACCTTGTCCTCGAAACGCGAGGGCTGGCCGTAGGGGGCAAAACCCGCCCCCGGCTCCTTCATCCAAGGTTGGACGGCGAGCGGCTCTGCCATCGCGCTCGAGACGCCCGCGCCCGCCGCACCAGCGACGGCTGCACCCTCGAGAAAAATCCGACGACTGAGAATTCCATTGCCGGCCGTCGGCTCTCCGAAGGGCCGCGCGTGACGCCGAGCAGATCGCGCATTCTTCATTGGCAGTCTCCTCTACGGTCGTTTCGAAAAGCCTGAACGCCGAAAGCTGCTCACTGCGGCGTCTGTGATTGGCCCGGCCTCGCGCCGTCGAGATTGGCCGCCAGAAAGGCGCGCGCTTTCTCTTCGGCATCCTTGGCCGCGGGCTCATTGTATTCGACCCAGTGGCCGAGAGCGCGGGTACCAGGCTTCAATTCGACGACGTCGAAGGCATGATGGGCTCCGGGATAAACGATCAAGCTGATCGCCGCGCCGTCCGTTCGTGCATGCTTCACCATTTCGCGGCACTGCTCGGCCTGGTTCCACTCGTCGGCCTCACCGATCAGCACCAGGGTCGGCGCCGTCATCCATGCCCCGGGGAGGCAATTGGGATAATAGGCGATCGCGGCGCGAAAGTGCTGGTCGAAATATTGCGCAGTCAAGCCGCGCTCGACGGCGTAGAGCGCCGCCGAGCCGCCCATCGATTGGCCGAGCACGGCCACCCGCGCCGCATCGACAAAATCCAGCTGCGACAGGTAATGCAGCGCCGCGTAAGCATCAAACGCTTGGTCGAGGGAACGGCCGCCGCAGCCGCTGGCGATGCCGCGCGGGCCGAGGCTGTCGACAGTAAGCGCCACATACTCCCACGAGCCCAGTTGATCGGCTATTTTCGCGGAGTGGCTGGAGATGCCGCCGCAGCCGTGCAGCACAACGACCGCCGGATAAGGTCCGGCGCGGTTGGAACGGCTGCCGAGTATTGCCGACAAACCGGTGTCCGGTCGCGCCAGATAACCGCGCAGGTGGGCCGGCGTCTGTTTCGGGAGGTTGGGAAATTCGATCAGCTCCCCGGCGCGCCCGGTTGCGGCACCGAAGAACGAGGCAAACCCGATCGCGAGCAGGAATATCCGGAGAGCGATCCTCATTCATCAAGTCCTGACCAAAGCGTGCGGAACTCGGCCAGAATGTCGAGATAGAGCCTGCGCATGAACGGTACGATCATCTCGGGCAACTGCTCCGGGCTGACCCATTTCCAGGCGTCGAATTCTGGATGATCGGTGACGAGGTCGATATCGGCGTCGGTGCCGGTAAACCGCATCGCGAACCATTTCTGACGATTGCCGCGATAGCGTCCGCCCATTAGCTCCCGGGCAATCTCGTCCGGTACGTCGTGATAAAACCAGCCACAGCTCTCGGCGAGGATTTCGGCTCGGTCGGTGCCGATCTCCTCTATCAACTCGCGCAGCGCCGCCTGGCGCGGAGTTTCGCCGGTATCAATGCCGCCCTGCGGCATCTGCCACTTCACCAGCCTCGCCGGCATCCGGATGCGGTGGCCAACGAAGGCCAAGCCCTCACGGTTGAGGAGCATGATCCCAACCCCCTGACGGTAGCGGGTGAGCTCGTATTTCGCCGCCGCCAAGGCCCCGGGCACGGCGCGTGGCTTCTACTCAGGCCACTCTTGTTGCTTCGGTCAGAACGGGGGTAATGCAGAAGAAATACGCCCCATTCTCCTCCAGTTTGGCGAATTCGTCGAACCACTCCGCGGTTTCTTCTTCTGTCACGCCCCGTCTGCTTACGACGAAAGGCCTGATGACCTGCGCGACCCAATAGCTGAAGCTGGCGGGATTATAGGAAGTGTTCAGGATTGGGATCGGCGTCTGCCGCAGAGGCTGGATCCCCGCCCGGCGAAGCCGTGCCGCCAGGATGCCCGGCAGATCCCGCACGGCGAATGCGGCGCCCAGGCGGTCAGTACCCGCTGCATCCGCGGCGCATTCTCGGAGTGCCATACCGCCGAACTCCAATCCGTCGCGATGACGATCAGCCGCCCGCCCGGACGGAGCATCCGGTGGATGTGGCGCAACGCGCCGTCGAGATCCGACAGATACTCCAGCGCCTGAACGGCAAAAACGACATCGAACTCGGCGTTCCCGTACGGCGCCGCTGCAATATCCGCCTTGCGACACTCGACCCAGGCGAACTCGGCACAGTGAGCTTGCGCTGCTGCAATCTGATCAGGGCTGATGTCGATGGCACAGACCCTCCCCGTCGGGCCGACAAACTGGGCGGCCTCATGCGTGTAATAGCCGCCTCCGCAACCCAGCTCTAATACCTGCTCACCGGTCCGCAGATTGAGCGTCTCGAGCACTACGCCGCGGCGGAGAACCAGATCGTGCGACTCGGCGATGGCCCGTTGCAGCCGCGCCATATCCCCGGCGAAAGACAGCGTGCTCATGGCGCCTCTCCTTATAATTCCTCATTCACCATCATAACTTCGACCGCTTAGTTTGAGATCGTCGACCATTGCTTACTCCTCCCTGCCATGCGCTGAAATTGCTCGCCCACGCTCCGCCTCAGTCTTGCGCGAGGTACTTCTGCGCCTCTTCGATTTCCGGCCGATCCCCGTCGCCACCGATGGTGAGTGCCGTCAGCGCCCGATAATAGCGCTTGGCCGCTTCGGCAGACCCGCTTTCACGGGCCGCGGCGGCCGCTCCCGCAATAATCCGGAAGCGGTTCGGCATGACCTTGTCCGACGCTTCGAATTCAACCAGCGCCTCCTTGTTCATACCTGCCGCCAGGTAGAGTTCGCCTAACAGCGCGCGGATCGGCACCAGCTTGTTCTCCATCGCGACGTTCTTCTCGCTGGCGTCGTCGAGATCGGCCGCCCTGCGCATTGCGGCAATCGCCTTGTCGCGCTGGCCATCGGAGAATATGACCCATGCCGCGACCGCCTGTTTCTGGATACGGGTTTGTCCGGCCCAGTAATCATCCTTGGCCGCGTCAAGCTTTGCTTCGATCTCGTCGAGACGGACGATCTCGGCGCGGGCTGCTGCTGCATTGCCCGAACGGGCGGCGCCGAGGGCGCGGGCGAAGTATGAGATAGACTGGGTCGCCGGAAACTGGCTGGCGCGAACACTCAATTGCGAGGCCTCATCCCATTGCCCGCGTTCGAGCGCAAAGCGTGCGGGTATGGCGGCTAACGCCGTGTCGCTTCCCAGTCCGCCGGAAATCGGCAACACCGAGTCGACAAGCTCTTTGGCGCGGCCGTCCTCCGCCCGTTGCAGAAAGGCGTAGACGAGAAAGTCTGTCTGGTGACCCACGGGCAGACCGTGACTTTCCGCGGCAGCTTTCGAGGCGAGATTGGAGCGGACCGAATCATCCCACATGCCAAGCATCGAATAAATGTGCGAGGGCATATGCAGGGCGTGCGGCGCCCCCGGCGCGATCTTGTCGTAGAGTTGGGCCGTTGACACGCACATTGCCGCGAGCGGCGCGAAATCATAGCTGTGGATCAGGTAGTGCGCGATGCCCGGATGGTTCGGCTGCTTTTTTGCTTCCTCATTCAAAATCGCCGCAGCTTTCAGCTGCTTGGTATAGTTCTTGTCGTTGAAGTCGACCGCGCCGTTGAGCGCCAGCGCGTAAAAGATCGCCGCTTCGGAATCATCCGGGTAGTGCTTGTGCAAATGCTGCATCGACTGCTCGTAGAGCCCAGCCCGCATATTATGGTCGATCTGGTCGTAGTCCTTGTAGAAGACCTCGATTGCGGCGAGGTATTCGGCTTCGCGCGGCGTCTGCGCCTTCGCGGCTTTGCCCTCCTGTATCGCCTTCGAGCCGGCCTTGAGGTTGGTAGCCGGGAAGGGCGGTACGAGCGGATTGCGCAGCTCGCTCATTGCTAAGCCCCAATAGGCGATCGCGCAGTCGGGATCTTCGTTGATGATGGCCTGGAAGGCTTTGATCGTTTCGGGGTAGAAGAAATTGTGCAACAGCGCCACGGCGCGATCGAATTTGACCTGTACTGCGGTACATGAGATCAGGAAATGCACAGTCCCGAGCTGATCGTCGGTGGTCTGTTGGGTATTGGCCGAAGCGGCCATAGCGACCGTTGCGACTGCAAGCGTGAAATTCCGAAGACTCACGGCTTCCTCCCTCTCATTCGTCGAGCACCTCGCAGCTGCCCAGATTGGGACTGTCGGCCATGCTGCGGGCATCCCGCTGCACCAGCGACGACCGCAGCTTCTAGAAAAGACCCGGCGATTGAGAATGCCGTTGCCGGCCGCCGGCTCGCCGAAAGCCGACACATGCCAGCGAGATCGCGCTTCTTCGTTGACAGTCTCCCTCCGGTATTTCCGCGTCGGAGGCTGGACACGGGCAACAAAGTGCGAGGTAGGTCCCAGCGGTTACAGGCCAGCGACGAAGAGGCTGCCTTGAAAGCGCTGGTCCATTTCCGGATGCTGGCGGCCGTCGGTCAGCATCGGTAGATGGGCCGACACATAGGAGGTCAACTCGCTCATCGAGATGATACCATCGTGGTTCTCGTCCGCCTCTCTGCCAAAGGCCTCGATCAGCACCTTGCTGAATGCGCCATTTTTCCACTTCTCATCCTCACGGGAGAATTCATTCGCGCTGGAAGATGTCAGCACCGTCACATTGCTCATGGACATCGCCGTACGCAACAAATCAGCGTTCGGGGTCAAGCTGGAACCATCGGTGGTGACCGCCCCGGACTGGCAGGCATCGAGCAATAGCAGGACACGGCCATGATGGGCCAGCTTGGCCACTTCAGCCTGGAAATCGTCCGCCGAGATAGCGGTCCCTTTGAGCTCGGCAAGCGTCCCGGCATTAACTCCATAAGGCAAAAGGTAAAAGCGGTTGTCTATGACGGCGCCGTGACCGGAAAACAAGACAACCGCCAAGTCTTCGCCTGCGGTGTCTTTGGCCATATCGCGCTGCATTGAGTCAAACGCGTTAAAGATTCCGGCCCGATCCGCGGTCGCATCGTGCAGGTACTGCGGCACGACGTCGGCATAGAGGCCACCTATTTTGTTGTATTCACTGCGTTGCGTGTTGACGAGAGCGTTGGCCACGTCACTGGCGTCCTTGTCGGCGAAGTTCAGGTGCAGCTGCACTGCCTTGTTGCCGTAATCACTGATGCCGATGGTCAATACGTGCAGCCGCGCGCCCGGAGGCTTTGCCGCCCCGGTCGCGATCTGGACATCATGGCGGGCGGCCGCCAGGTCGGCGATGCCCAATGCCCGTGCAGTCTCCATCTCCTGAAGCACGAGCGGAAGCGCATCCGGGCGGTTCAGCTTTGCGATTGCCAAGACCGGTACCGTGTCGGCCGCCGCGTCGACTCCGCGATTTACCTGCCAGCGCAGCACCCCGTAAGCGCCAGGTGTAGCGGCGTAGAAGCCTTCAGGTGTCCAGGCAACCCAGTTCTTTTTGTCGCCCAGCACCTGCAGGGCCACCAGTTCGCGTCCGTCGTCCATGCGGTGCCAGCGGATCGTGCCGTCCCCATAAGCGGCGACGACTAGCCGACCGTCTCCGCTGATGTTGACCGCTCGTACTTCAGTCGACACAGGACGATTCCAAAGAGCCTTGCCGTCGGCATCCACGGCGCGAAGCGAGAAAGCGGTGCCAAGGACGAAACGATGGCCGTCTGGATGGATCGCAAGGCTTCGCGCGATATCAGTTGCTTCAAGATCGATCGGCTTACCCCCAAGCTTCGGGTAATAGTTGTTATCCCAACTTTCGATAGGGACCCCGTCTTGCTTCGGCGGTCGGGTCACGTCATCATCGGGCCGATCCCCAGATAGTGTTAGTGATCGCAGATCAAAGCGCAGCGGGGACTTACCGAACCGCTCAAAATCGAAGTCAACGACCATTCCATCTGCGGACACTGCGAAGTTTTTCTCCTGATCCCGGAAAAAGGCACCGGGTCGCTGGTGAGCCCATCGGGGAGTGCCATTCGACCTCAGCACAGTCAGACAAGGGTCGCCAGTTGCGACCACAAGCTCGCCAGCTGTCATCGGCACGAGGCCGAACACCGTATTAGTGCCACAGGTCCGCCGGATGCGACGCGTTCCGAGGCCGCCTTGGTCCCAGGCAAGGATTGGCGAGTTTGACGGTTCGTTTACGTACCGCCCACCGGCAAAGAGGCTCTGCCCGTCGGTCGACCAGGCGACTGATTTCAAGTTCCCATTTTTTAAGTCATCGGTGTTCGGTCCCGGCAGCCGCGCCAGGCTGTGTCCGTCCAGAAGGTCCACCGCTGACACGTCGAAATACCCCACCGCCAACACGTTGCCGTCCGGACTGAAGGCGAGCCCGTCCGGCTGATATCCGCTTGGCGCGGATTGGGGAGGCACAATCGGCTTAAAGCTGCGATCGTAAAGCCGGATCTTGCCATCGTCGGACGCTGTGGCCAGTCGCCTGTCATGCGCGAACGCGATGCCAACAGTAGTCGCGCCGTAATCCGTATCACGAAACGTTTCGGCCCAATTCTTGTCTCGGTCGAAGACTCTAAGACCACCGTTTTGATAGAGTGTCGCGGCGAGATAACGGCCATCTGTGGAAAAGGCGAGGCCATGCGTCGTCGAGGACACGTCGCTTGCTATCCTGCCGGTCATCTTCCCCGTGCTTGGGTCGAATCGGTAGATCGGGTGGTCTCCCGGCCCCTCCATCCATCCTGCGGCAGCCACGAAGTTGCCGTCCGCACTCATTGCGACCGCATAGACCTTACCGACGTTACCCGGCCCTGCAGGCACCCGGATCGTCTGCAAAAGTTTGCCGTCGGAAGCCGACCAAATCCGAATGGTCTTGTCCAAAGAACCCGTGGCGATTATCCGGCCGGTTGCGTCCGCGGGCGCCATCCAGATGCCGGCCGTATGCATGCCCGGATCGACTATCAGAACCGGGCGCTCGTACAGACTCTGTCCCGCAGCAAACGGGCCGCCGAAAATCGCCAGAGATAACACCAGCAGCGTTATTGAGCCGCCTCTTCCTGTCAAAAGTCTGGCCATTTCGCGGCCTCCAACTGAGTTTGAATAGTCTGACGGGTCAACGCGTCGTCTTTCCGATGATTGTTGTAGAGGGCGGCCACTGCCTCCGACAGCGCCTTAATCACTGGTTCGACGGCGGCCTTGACCATGGCGTCAAGGAGACCCTTTTGCCCGGAAGCGTTCGGGACGAGATCGCTGACCGATTTGCAGAATTGTTCAAGACCCGTTGCGCCCTGTGCAAGCCTAGTATCGAGACTGAGTAAGCTCTCAGGATTTCCGCCCTCGCCGAGGGCTGTGATCAGCCCAGCGATGACACCGTCGAAATTCGCCTTCGCCACGCCGTAAGCTAGCCGCCCCTGCGCTTTCTGACCCTCATTGCCATACTTCTTGAGCGACGTGACGCAGACTTCCGCCTTGGTGCGTTCCTCTGCTAGCCGGCTGACCGCGTCAGGCCAATTAATGGCTGCCGTCTGGCCGAGCACCGGCGCCGCACACATAAGCCACACGACCACAGCCCAAACATGCTTGGTTCTACCCCCCATGAGACACCTTTTCACCAGCGCCTCGCATTTTACGGTTAAGAAGCGTGGGCGCAAATTTATCGGCCCGAAAGTGACCTAGGTCACACATGCAGAAATTTCTTGGGTTTTGCTGTTACGAACTGAGCTTGTGAAGTGACGAGCGCTTCTCACCCGAGACCGGAGGGATAGTTGCCCAAAGGCTGACGGCTTGTTGCGATAAGCATGATCACATAATTGCTATTCTGGCAGGCACTTTCGCCGTTGACATAGAAACCCGCCGAGCCCGGCATCGGGTTTAGTGGGCACTCCACAACTTATAGAAGAGTTTCTCGCCGATTATTTGCAATTGCGGGAGCAACATTCATTAATTGCTCAATTTATGATTGTGATTCATGGCAACAACGCGCGCCGCCTCGGTGGGCATCGGCGGAGCGGGAGTGCTTTACCGAACCGCAACGAGAGCGAGTTACGGGGATTGCTCGGCAGTGAGGGCGCGCTGCTGCAGCAGCGCGGCGACCTTCGGGTCGCGGCCGCGGAAGGCGCGGTAGAGCTCCATCGGGTCGCGGGTGTCGCCGGCGCTGTAGATGGCTTTGAGACGCGCGCCGAGCGCGGGATCGAAGACATCGCCCGCCTCGGTGAAGGCGGCAAAGCCGTCGGCCTCCAGCACCTCGGCCCAGAGATAGGCGTAGTACCCCGCGGCATAACCGCCGCCCGCGAACAGGTGCTGGAAATGCGGCAGGCGATGGCGCAGGCCGATCTCCTTTGGCACGCCCACGCGCTCGACGAACTCGCGTTCGAACCGCTCGGGATCCAAATCTTCGGAGTCGGCGCAGCGGTGCAGTTCGAGGTCGATCAGCGCCGAGGCGGTGTATTCGACCGTCGCAAAGCCCTGGTTGAAATTGCGCGCCGCAAGCAGGCGGTGCAGCAAATCCTCGGGGATCGGCTCGCCGGTGCGGTAATGGCGTGCGTAGCGTCGCAAGGTCTCCGGCGCCGACATCCAGTGCTCGAAAATCTGCGACGGGAACTCGACGAAGTCACGCCGCACCGCCGTGCCCGATTGCGAGCGGTAGCGCACCCGGCTCAGCAAGGTGTGCAGCCCGTGACCGAATTCGTGGAACAGGGTCTTGGCGTCGTCAAAGCTCAGCAGCGTCGGGTCGCCCTTGATAAAATTATTGTTGTTGACGACGATCGGCGTGACCCAGCCGTCGAGCCTTTGCTGATCGCGGTAGCGGCTCGACCAGGCGCCCGACTGCTTGCCGGGGCGGGCGAAATTGTCGTGCAGAAAGAGGCCGACATGTTTGCCCGCCGCGTCGCGCACTTCCCACACCCGCACATCGGGATGATAGACCGGGATGTTCTCGCGCGCGGTAAAGGTGAGACCGAAGAGACGGCCGGCAGTGTCGAACGCCGCCTCGACCATCCGGTCGAGGACGAAGTGCGGCTTCACTTCGGCTTCGTCGAGGTCGTACTCGGCCTGCCGGACCTTCTCGGCGTAATAGCGCCAGTCCCATGGCTCGACCGGCTCGTTGAGGCCCTCGGCGCGGGCCGCCGCCTCGAGCGCCCGTTGCTCCACGCGCGCCTTCTTTTTGGCCGGCTCCCACACTTGCGACAGCAGCCGTTCGGCCGCCATGACGGTTTTGGCCATCGTGTCGTCGAGCCGATAATCGGCAAAGCTCTCGTAACCCAAGAGCCGTGCCTGCTCGGCACGCAACGCAGCGATCTCGCGGATCAGCGGCCGATTGTCGGCGTCACCCTCATGGGCGCCGCGCGCGGTCCACGCCTCCCACAAGGTCCGGCGGAGATCGCGGCGGCGCGAGAAGGTCAGAAACGGCTCGACTGCGGAACGCGCAAGCGTCACCGCAAAGCGCCCGGTAAGCCCGCGCTCGCTCGCGGCCTCGGCTGCTGCCGCTCGCGCAAACCCCGGCAGCCCGTCGAGGTCCGCCTCGTCGAGGACGAGCTGCCAGCTTCGCTCGTCGCGCAGCACGTTTTGCCCGAACAGGGTGTGCAGCGTCGCGAGGCGCTCGCTGATCGCGGTCATCCGCTGCTTTTGCCCGGGGCTCAACAGCGCCCCGCTGCGCACGAAGCCCAGGCGATAGCGCTCGAGCAGGCGCAGCCGGTCGAGGTCCAAGCCAAGGCTCGTGCGGCGGGCAAACAGATCGGCGATGCGCGC
>Ga0310917_10000031_pt1 | contig 53435 bp, 52 predicted proteins | sample GREbulkMGLF178_FD_203531 | JGI IMG/M metagenome (GOLD analysis project Ga0310917, IMG submission 203531) | Lab enrichment of tropical soil microbial communities from Luquillo Experimental Forest, Puerto Rico - GRE.bulkMG.LF178 | ecosystem: Environmental > Terrestrial > Soil > Tropical forest >... | reverse complement strand
ATGGACGAGGAAGGCACTGACATTTATCCCATGCCGAAATCGGGAATGGCCGAGCGCGGTCGGCGTATTTACGCCGCGAACGGCTGCATTTATTGCCACAGCCAGCAAGTTCGACCCGACTACGTTTCCGCCGACCTCGACCGTACGCGCGATGCGGGTCCGTCGCCTCGGCCAAAATGGGCTGGGCGCCGCAGTGCCCCGCGCGATTATATTTTTGATCGACCGGTGCAACTTGGGCAGGAACGAATGGGTCCCGACCTGGCGGACATTGCCAAGGCCGCCCCCGGAGAAGAAGAAAGTCCGGCCACGGTGCCAGCTGGAACTGCTCCGGCCGCTTCGCCGGCTGCTCCACAATCGCCTGCGCCAAGGGCGAATGTTGCCGCTACTAAACCAGGCGTGTCGGCTCCGCCGACAACTTTGCCAGCACTGCAGGCCACAGGTGCGAATCCTTCACCAACACCGAGTCCGAATGGAGTCCCGCCCGCTTATTCTGCCGCTTGGCATCATCGACATCTCTACTCGCCGCGCAGCATGAGTCCCGACAACCTCGATTCCACGATGCCGGCCTACAAATTTCTCTACGAGAAACATCAGATTAGTGGCGAACCTTCGGCCAACGCACTTCAACTGACTGGACCCGACGCGCCACCGCCCGGTTGGGAAATTGTTCCGAGCTACGACGCCAAATGTCTCGTCGCATACCTGATGTCACTCCATCAATCGCATCCACTGAAGGAAGTTAGGAGTGCGGGAGGCGCGGCGCCGGTACCAGCAGCTTCGCCTCCGGCTACGCCAGCCGGGTCTCCTCCGCCAGCGCCTGCAAAGAAATGAACGACCAACCTCATAATCCCTCATCGTTGACGCGCCAAGGAATGGACTACGGCGAAACCGCCGACGTTCATGAAGTGCACGCTGCGATTCAGCGGGAGAAACGTGAACCGCGCGTCGGACTCGAACCCCTCTCAATTTGGTTGATCGCCGTTTATGGCCTCGCGATTTTTACGGGCGGCGCTTATCTCGGCCGTTACTCCGGAAATTTTTCCGGCGATGGTCTCGATCCGCTTATGGGACCGCCGCCCGCAAAAAAAACTGCCGGTGGTCTTGCCGGCGGAGAACAGCAGGTTGAGCTTTCGCCGCGTGATCGCGGCAAAAAGATTTTTTCGGCAAATTGTCAGACGTGCCATCAGGCCAACGGTCAGGGCGTTCCCGGCCAATATCCGCCGCTCGCTGGTTCGGAATTCACGACAGGTGGTTCGCGTCGTCCGGCGATGATTGTGATGAAAGGCTTGCAAGGGCCGGTGAAAGTGAAAGGACAGCAATACGGCACTGCGGTCATGCAACCGTGGGACAAGACGTTGACCGATCAAAAAATTGCCGACGTTTTGACTTACGAACGAAGCGAGTGGGGAAATCAGGCGAGTCCTGTGACTGCCGATCAGATTGCCACGCTGCGCAAAGAATTGGCGAGCCATCCCGAATCGTACACCGAGCCTGACATTCTCGCGGTTCCAGCAGACACTGAACTCCCCGGCGAAGCGTCTGCGGGCGGAGCGCAGCCTCCAAAACCGGGCGAAGCTGCGAAACCGGCGCCGCCGAAGCCCAGAGGTTAATCTACCGTCGCGTCTGCGAGCAGTTCGGCCATGTGCTTTGGCCAGACCTCGCTCAGATCGAGAATCTGGTGGCGGCAACTTGTTCCCGAGGCGATCACGATATCGGCATGTTGATTGTCGATTTTGCGCATTAAATCGGACGCGACTTGCTTCGACAGATCGTATTTTTCGACAAGCGCGCCGAAAGCCCCCGCCATTCCGCAGCAGCCGGTGTCTAGCAAAGTTGCGCGGCGCCCAGGCAATCGTTCGACCAGTCGGGTCATGAATTCCGGTTTGGTGAGTGACTTGACGTGGCAATGTGCATGAATCGCCACGTTTGCTTCGCGTTCCTTGAATCGAAGCGCATCCGGCTCGCGCTCCAACAAGTCTTCCACAAATTTCTCAAACAGGAAGCAACGCTCCGCGATTTGTTCCGCGCTTTTAATTTTCAACTCACGATAATCTTCGATGAACATCGACCAGCAGGACGGCTCGAGGAAAATGAGGGGCGCCGCGCTGTCCGTCGTGTTCGCAAGCTGGACATTATGCCGCCCCACATGTGCGGCGGAGTCGAGATTTCCCTGACTGAAAGCCGGTCGGCCGCAACATTTCCGATCTTTCAGGAGTTCAACTTCGAACCCGAGCGCTGCGAGCACCTTCACCGCGGCAATCCCGATGTTCGGTTCGTAATATCGAACAAACGTGTCATCCCAGAGGATCACTTTGCCGCGCGACGCACTCGCGCTGTGTCGTTTCGCATTTCTCGCGAACCAACGATCGAACCGTTCGCGCGCGTAATGCGGGAAGGAACGCTTCGCGGAAATGCCGAGGTTTTTTTCCATGAAACCGCGGACCGGCCGAAGATGGAGAACCGAATTTGAGAGCCACGGAACCAGGCAAGCGATTCGGCCAAATAAATCGACATTGCTGAAGAGACGTTCGCGCAACGGCAAGCCGTCGCGTTTCCAGCGCTCGTAAAGCACTTCCGCTTTCAACAATGCAAGATTCACGTTCGAAGGGCATTCCGGCGTGCACCCTTTGCAGGAAAGACAATTGCTCAGCGCAGCGTCGAGCTCGGCCGATCTCAACGGATCGTGTCCGTTACCGTGGAGCTCGAGCGAGCGTCGAATGATGTTCGCGCGGCCACGCGTGGACATCACTTCGTCGCCAGTCGCGATGAATGTCGGACACATAATCGGCGTGTCTTTCCTGCAACCGCCGCAGCCGTTGCACTGTTCGAGGTTCCCGACGAATGATCGGTCTTTGAACGCGAACGCCAACCGCGGCTCGAACGGCAACGCAATTGGCTTAGTGAAATTGCTGCGCAGGTGATTGTCGATCTTGTGGGTAAAGCCGAAAATTTTTCCTGGATTGAAAACGTTTTTCGGATCGAAGGTGCGCTTGATCTCGCGCATGACGTTGAGCAACGCGTCGCCGAGTTGATCGCGCATGTATTCGGTGCGCGCGATTCCGACGCCGTGCTCGGCCGAGATCGAACCTTTGAATTGGCGAACGAGCGCGGAAGTTTGATCCGCAACCCGCCGGAACTTTTGCAAGTCATCCGCGCTGTGAAGATCGAGAATCGGTCGCACGTGAAGCAAACCGCTTGCAGCGTGTCCATAATAGCTCGCTTCGAGCCCCAGTGATTTCATGATCGACTGCAAACCGCGGACGTAATCGGGAAGTTGCGCCGGGCGGACAGCTGCGTCTTCGATGAACGCGACCGGTTTCGCCGGGCCGACGCGACCGGTCAACAGCGAGAGCCCCGCTTTGCGCACCATCCAAACGAGATCCATTTCGTTCTGGTTGCGGCAAATTATTGTCCGCAGTCCGAGTTTGCGGGATTGCAGGCTCGACAATCCCTCATCGACATCGTCGTAAAACTCGATAAGCAGGAGCGCGTCACACGGTTGCGTGTCCAGCTCCATCAAATCGCGGGCGGGCTGGAAATGGAGTTGCCCTTTTGTTTGATCGAGCAGCGGACGATCGATATGTTCAATCGCGGCCGGTTTGAGATCGAGAAGCGCTACTGTCGCCTCCATCGCCTCTCGGACCGACGCAAAAAAAATCAGACCGAGTCCTTTTTTACGTGGAAGCGGCGAAATCTTAAGCGCCGCAGAAAAAATTGCAGCGAGTGTGCCTTCGCTGCCGGCAAGAATTTCGTTCAGGTTGTTTGGCGCGCGAGAAAATCGCTCGATTCCATACCCCGGCCAGCGTTTTAACAATCCCGGTGGCCAACGCTCGGCCATTTCCGCCGCCTGCGCACGAACAAGGCTGTCGATCTTGGCTCGTTCGTCGCGCAACGCTTCGTGCTTTGGGCTGATCTCCACGATTCGGCCATCCGCCATAACAATTTCGGTGGAAAGAACGTGATCGGCGGTCGTTCCGTAGATCGGAACATGCGCGCCGGAGGAATTGTTGGCGATCATTCCGCCAATAGTCGCGCGCGAGCTCGTCGCGACGTCAGGTCCGAAACAAAATCCGCGCGGCTTAAGGAACCCGTTCAATTGATCGAGCACAACCCCAGCGCCGACGCGGACCGAGCGTTCATCGATGTTAAGATTGTCGATTTTGTGATTGTGGCGCGAGAAATCGACGATTAATCCGTCACCAATCGAATTTCCGACTAAGCTGGTTCCGGCTCCGCGCGGCGTAATTGAAACATTTTCGTCCACGGCAGCTCTAATCACTGTGCTCGCTTCCTCGGACGTCGTTGGAAAAGCAACCCCGAGCGGCTCGATTTGGTAAATGGAAGCGTCGGTGGCATAAAGCTGGCGGGTCAGATTATCGAAACGAACATTGCACCCCGAAGCATGGATCCTTTGTTGAGCGGCGGCGGTGATCACCGGGTGGAATTTATCACAAGCAGCGTCCGTGCGACGCCGCTGGCAGGTATATTGCTATCTTTTCCGCCGGCAGTGAGCATCGCGCCGAAGACCAAGATTCGTTACAACGGCCAGGAATATTTCAGCGCCTCCCAATTGCCGCGCACAATCCGCGTGGCCTACGAAAAAGCCCTGCACGAGGGCGCGGTGAAGAAGAAGTTCGTGTTCAATGGCGAGCAATTTGCCAGCGAAGAAGACAAGCCGGCCGACGTGCGAAAATTGTGCGATGACGTGATGGGTGTGGTCGAGAACAATGGTGAGGTAACAATTGGATTAGAGGGTGTTACTTCCCCAAATCCTCACCGTGCACTCTATATAAAACGCTTATCAGCAGTGTGTTATAGCGAAATACTGGGAACCAAGGCCTCCGCTCAATTTCGATGCTTGGACACTTTTCGGCCCCAATTGCGCCCAAGAATCTAGCCCCGGGGTTTGCCGCACAACGTCATCTTGCCGAATCGGTTTGGCGGATGTCGAACTTGAGTTCAGGCGAATCTATCATCTAGATAGTACGCGGCTTCAGTTCGGCGACGAAATTTCGAGGTCTCACAGGCCATCCTCTTCCTTCGACGCTGTCGCGGGGTCGAGATGAAGCCGCCGCACGAGATCCACAAATCGCGGATCGGGGTATAGCGGGCGGAAAACGGAGAACCAGCTCCCGGCGTCCGCCGTTGCTTTCGCCTGTGGATCACGAGGAAAACGGTCGAGGATCAGCCAAATATTTAGATCTGACCCCGTTTTCCCGTTTCGTTTTCCGTTTCCGAGTTTACGAACGCTAGGTTCGCTGCGGTCTTGGCCGAAATCTTGGACGCCGTCTCGCTGGTTGCGACTGATGTCGCTGCGCTCCGTCCGGCCGCAGCCTTTGCTCTTCTACTTTGATCAGCTCGAACGTCCGAAATAATGGCGCCAGATCGATCACTTCGTTCGCGGCCGATCTTAATATATTACCGAGATTTTGCGCGACCGAGGCCACTTCCACACGGATCCCGCGCCGCCTCAATTTGATCGCCAGATGCGCGAAATCCGTATCACCGGTGACCAGAATGACGACATCAGGCTGCATCTCCACCGAAAGCTCGAGCGCGTCCATAGCCATCATCACGTCCACGTTCGCCTTATAACGGCCTTCCTCGGCCGGCGTTCCATCTTTGGTCACAACCATGAATCCATTGGAGCGCAACCACTGCGCAAACTTGTTTTTCTTATCGCGCTCTTCCTGCCAGATCGGCATGGCTGGTGGCAATCCGGCATAAACCACCATCTCGATCAAATCCCGTCCAGTAGTCTGGCCGGCCAAAAAATCGCGCAGTTTCAACCAATCCAGACCGCGTCCGGCGGTGCGCACCGAACTGCCAACATTCGATTCGTCTACCAATACCAACAACCGCTCACGTCGAGATGTGTTTAAATGTTTCTTTTGCATTTGTTTGGCTGCTCAGTGCTCTTACCTCCTGTTTTCTGGTCCGCCTTTCCCTCAAGGAGAGGATTGAAGTTAGGAAACTCCTGGCTTCGAACTCCTACCTCCCCAGTTCCGAGCTCCGTGCTGCTACGCTGCTCTTTTCTTCGTCTTTTTCTCGACCACGATTCCGGGAAATTCCACCACGTGGGTGGCGGCACCTTGCCCGTTCTGACCGAGGGTCGATTCGAATGACAATTTCCCGGCGGCGATCTCGGACAGCGCGATATCGGCGTGACCGAGTCCGGGAACAAATTCCACCATTGGCCGATGACCGAGACAAAGCTGTCGAACGCGTCGAGAGACCATGTTCACGAGGATTTGCTGATTTGGAATAACTTCGGACGCGGCTTGGACGAGATGTGACTTCATAATGAGTTAACGGGCGCTTTCTATCCGATCTCGGGCTTCCAGCTATGCCAGTCCGCTTGCACTAACCCGCTCACCACTTTGGTGAAATCAGTCGAGAAACTTAGTTTTATTATAGCCGATAATTGCCAGAATACAACCTCTCCCCGCCTCAACTTCTTATTCAGAAGTAGGAACGCCAAGAGAGTCGAAGACTATACCAGACTGGGCTGAGATTATCTGGCGCGACCGTAACGCGATTCGAAATCGAAACATCGACTTCGCGTTATTGCGTAATTCTGGCGCAAATCTGTGGAAAAAACGGTGTTCTGTTTTCTTTGCCATCCAAGACTGCTATCGACGGTCGATAGAAGTTCTAATCGCAACCCAAGTCTTACGATTTCTCTCGCTTCGGAATCCACCTTTGCAGACCGCTCACGTCTGCTTTGGTGTAACTGTGAAATGACATGAGAAAGCTGTCGGCATCCTCGCCGTTTATGTCAGTTTCGCGACTGCCGACGAATACTTTAATTGCGTGTCCAGCGTTGGTTTGAGTGATTCCGATAAACGAAACTGCGTCCGCGTCGATGAGATTTCCGCTTTTTGAAAGTTTGATTAATTGCATGGGGTAGATTTTAGATGGGCTTCGAATCGCGTCCACAAGCGCGGATCTTCGCGTCATTTTCCGAATTGATGGCCCGATCGTCACGACGCTCGATGTCGGGCATTTTATCGCGCAGAGCATCTGATAATTAGAGCATGAAGAAGGCTATTTTGCTTATCGCCGCTGTGGCGTTGTCGTTTGGCTCTTCCTACGCAGCGACACCAAAGGCGAAGGCTTGTCCACCGTGCCCACCCTGCGCGAAATGCCCGAAGGGTTGCTGCACCAAGTAAGTTCTCGGCGAGTTTCGACGCAGCCGCCAATTTAAAACGCGGACGGGCCCGACCGGCTCTCCCTTTATATATTACTACCAGCGCTCGATCCCTCGCAGAACTGCGCATTGGCGCACAACATCAAACAGGACTGGAGATCAGCAAATCTCATTCCCCGCGCATGCGCAAGGCGTGGGGCCCACGGCGTGACGAGGCGTTGAGAGTTGAGTGCGTTGGGCGATGGTGGCGATTGCCATGCCATTTCACGCGCTGCAACTTTCGCCTCAAGTCCTCAAAGCCATCCACGAAGCCGGATACACGCAGCCGACTCCAATTCAACTCGCCGCTATTCCCGAGGTCATGGCCGGGCATGATGTCATCGGTATCGCACAGACAGGTACCGGAAAAACGGCCGCGTTTGTTCTGCCGATCCTGACGAAGTTGATGGCCAGCAACGCGCAGCGACACGGAACGCGCGCTCTGATCGTTGCGCCCACGCGCGAGCTCGTCGTGCAGATCGAAGAAAATGTGCGCGCTTATGCGAAACATCTGTCGTTGCGAATGGCAACGATTTACGGCGGAGTGAGTGAACGCCCGCAGATCGCGGCGCTCCGTGCCGAAGTGGACCTGGTGGTCGCGACACCCGGTCGCCTGATTGATCTGATGCAACAGCGGCAAACGAATTTCTCAGGAATTGAGTTTCTCGTCCTGGATGAGGCCGATCGGATGCTGGACATGGGTTTCCTCCCGCAGATACGGCAAATCGTCAAAGCATTGCCAAGAGAACGGCAGACGTTGATGTTCTCGGCCTCGCTTTCGCGAGAAATCGAAAAGCTAACGCACGAGTTTCAACGGTCGCCGAAGCTGATCGAGATTGGTCGTCGCGCCAATCCGGCGGACACGGTCACGCAATTTGTTTACGAAGTGAGTCCGCATTTGAAATCGGGGCTTCTTATTCATTTGCTGGCCGATGCGCGATTTGACACCGTCCTTGTTTTCACGAGAACAAAGCGCGGCGCCGATCGCATTGCGCGAAGACTCGAAAGCGGCGGAATCAAGACGGGGACAATTCATTCGAACCGATCGCAAAATCAGCGCCTGCGCGCCTTAAAGGATTTCAAATCGGGCGCAGTGCGCGTCCTTGTCGCCACTGACATCGCTGCCCGCGGCATTGATGTCGACGGCATCTCGCATGTGGTGAATTACGACTTTCCCATGCACCCGGAGGATTACGTGCATCGAATTGGCCGGACAGGTCGAGCGCACGCCGTCGGCGATGCCGTCAGCTTTGTCACGCCAGAAGACCAGGGGCATTTGCGTTCGCTCGAGCGCTTCATCGGTCGCGGCATTGTGCGAAAGAAAGCCGACGGGTTTGATTATCACGCCCCCGCGCCGCCGCGTGAAGAACGGCGCCGAGGAGAACCGCGGGCTGGCCGGCCGGCGAAAATCGAGCCGCGATTGCTGGGAAATTCTCCGCGAGGAAACGGCGACGCGTTCCGGCGCAACGGCAATCAATTCCGAAATGTTTCCGTGCCAAATCGACCCCGAAGAAGGTCCTATCGGCGACACCGCTGAGAACGCGGAGCGCATAGACGGCGGCCCCCGTTTCGGCCACGGTGACCGCTGCGACTGACTTGGTTTGCTACGGGCTCACCTTCTGGGAGTTTCGACCCGCTAGTCGAAAGGAACAGTGCTATCGCGTGGAAGCTCCTTCAGGCTCTCGCGAAGCGGTTGCGCGCCACAGAGCCGAAATAGCATCGGGCTTTAAGGTGCGTCCAGAAAACTCAAAGAGCCGCGGCGTGAGTGTGTCGCAGCGGTTCTTGAGGAAGATTGGCTGTCAGCTGAAAAGCTGATGCAACAATTCAAGGATCTTCACATCCCCGCTGATGTAAGCTGCCGGACTGAAGTCTCGATCGGTATGCCGGTTGATGAAATCTGCAGTCGCAGTCGAAAACGTGAAACCGATCTCGTCGCAATGTCGACTCACGGTCGCACCGGTGTTCAGCATGCTCTGGTGGGAAGTGTGGCCGAGCGAGTCTTAAGGCATGCTGAGTGCCCGGTTCTTGTGGTGCCGGCCAGAATGCAACGTATTTCAAAAAACTGAACCGGAGAAAACCTATGGCGAAATGTGCACACTGCGGAAACGACTACGACAAAACATTCGAGATTAAACGCGACGGCAAAATGCTCGCTTTTGACAGCTTCGAATGCGCAATCCACATGATGGCGCCTCAATGCAATCATTGTGGCTGCCGCATCATCGGGCACGGACTTGAAAGCGGCGGCAAAACATTTTGTTGCGCTCACTGCGCACGGGAAAGCGGTGAGAAAACGCTGCGCGACCGTGGCTGAAAAAACTGGCGATCGGCGTATTTCTCCCCAGATGTAATCGAAGCGTTGAAGGCCGCAATAATAGAGAGTGCCTGGCTGTGTTGATACGTGCCGCTCGATTTTTCGCGCGGATCCGTGATGCTTGGCTAGCATTTCTGTGCAGCACTGAATCAGCTAGCTTACGCCGGCGATTTGGTCCCCAGCACAACGCGCACCTGGTGAGACAGCGCGTCGTCACGCAACGTCACGATTTTGTCGGCCGCCACGACTCCATCCAATTCCAAGAGGGTAACACCTCGGGAACAGTGCTCTGGATTCTCGACTGTGATGCGATAAATAGTGTTCTGGAAACGGTATCGTAAACGGAAGCCAAGCCAATCTTTCGGTATGACCGGGTTGATGGTAAACGAGTTGCCGCGGCGTTGAAATCCTAGAATTTCTTCGAGCCAGACGCGATAGGTCCAAGCCGCCGCGCCAGTGTACCAAGTCCAGCCACCGCGGCCGACACGGCCGGCTAACGAGTAAACGTCGCCCGGCATGACATAAGGCTCGACCTTGTAACGTTGGCAACCCTTTTCGTCGCGGGCGTGCTCGACGGGATTTAGCATCCGCAAAAGTCGGACGGCTTTGTCGCCATTACCCTGGCGAGCAAAAGCCATTGCTACCCAGGTGGCGGCATGGGTGTATTGGCCGCCGTTTTCCCGGACGCCAGGCGGATAAGCCTTTATGTAGCCGACGTCGGCGGTGGTTTTGTCGAAAGGCGGAGCGAAAAGCAAGATCAGGTCGTCGGCCTCACGCACTAGGTTTTCTTCCAGCGATCGAAGAGTGACGTCCACGCGATTCGAGTCGCCTGCGCCGGAAATTGCAGCCCAGGTTTGCGGGAGCGAATCGATGCGGGCCTCGGCATTTTCCCTGGATCCGAAAGGCGTGCCATCGTCAAAGTATCCACGGCGATACCACTCTCCGTCCCAAGCCTGAGCGTCGACCGTCTTTGCGAGTAATGCGACGCGGGCACGGCAGGCTTTTGCTTCGTCGTGGAGTTCGCGCAGGGCGAGCAATTCGGTGAAATCATTGAGCGCACAAATCTGAAACCAGGCCAGCCATACACTCTCGCCTTTGCCACCGAGTCCGACGTGGTTGAGGCCGTCATTCCAATCGCCGCCTCCGATAAGCGGCAGTCCATGCGGACCGGCGGTGGCCGAGTGCGCGATGGCGCGCCGGCAATGTTCGAGCAGGGTAGCATCCGTGTGGGAAGTGACCGGACTGGAGAAGCTTTCTGTCTGTTGGGCCTCGAGGGGTTTAGCTTCGAGAAACGGAACAGTCTCATCGAGGATCGCATCGTCGCCGGTGGTACGAACGTAATGCGCCGTGACGAAGGGAAGCCAGAGAAGGTCGTCACTGACACGGGTGCGCACACCAGCGCCTGAATCGGGGTGCCACCAATGCTGCACATCGCCTTCTAGGAATTGTCGCGCTGCCGCCCGCAGAATGTGGTGGCGCGCGAGTTGCGGTGCGGCGTGCACCAGTGCCATCACGTCCTGCAACTGGTCGCGGAATCCGTAGGCTCCGCTCGATTGATAGAGACCGGTGCGTCCCCAGAGCCGGCAGCTCAGCGTCTGATAAAGCAACCAGCGGTTGAGCAAGAAATTTGTGGAAAGTTCGGGCGTTTCCACTTCGATCGTGCTTAGAAGCCTGTGCCACCAACGGCAGGTTTCTTGGAAAGCGGATTCGACGTTGTCCGGATCGCGAAAACGTTGCACGAGAGCGCGCGCTTTTTCTTCGTCGTCCGCCTGGCCGAGCAGAAAAGTAATCTCAGTGGTTTGGTTTGGATCAATCTCGACCGTCAACTGCACCGCAGCGCAAGGATCCAAACCAGCGCCAGTGTCGCCGGTCAATCGCCGGTGCCCCATCGCTGCGGGATCGCGCAGCGAGCGGTTTCGTCCAATGAAGGCGGCGCGATCGCCGGTGAAGGAAGCGGGCGCGGGCGTGGAGCTAGCGAAGGCGACGCGTTCGGAGAGCTCAAGTTCGAAAGAGTTGCGGGCAAACAGGCTCTGGCTTTGCAGATCCCATTTCGTGACTACGTGCATGCCGGTCTCTTCCGGGTCGGATCCGAGAACGAGCCTGGCATAGGAGGTTACGGTCAACTTGCGCCGGCGCGAAGAGTTGTTGCGCAAGCGCAGCCGCTGCAAGCGCACCGGCAAGCCACCGGCGTCATCGACCGGCACGAAAGTCAGGAGCCGCTGTTCGATGGCGTGGCTGTTGTGCTCAAATCTTGTGTAACCCTGCCCGTGCCGCGTGCGATAGGCGTCCTTCTCCCGAATCGGTTGGGGCGTTGGCGACCATAGGGCGCCGATGTCATCATCGCGGATGTAGATTGCGGTTCCCGGTGGATCGGAGATCGGATCGTTGAACCACGGGGTGAGACGTTCGGTTTGGCTGTTCCTGCCCCAGACAAATTCCGCGCCCGCCTCGGAAACCAAGGTGCCGAACTTCGGATTGGCGATGATGTTGACCCACGCGAGCGGCGTGTCGCGGCCGGGCCCAAGATAGATAACGAATTCCTTTCCGCCCTGGGTAAAGCCGCCGAGTCCGTTGAAATAATTCAGCTTCATGAAGGCGAGCGGCGCGGAGGGCTCTTCGCGGAACTGCTGACCAGGTGAGAGCAGCTTCGGTTTCGTCGCGATGGGTGTGGTTGAGGCCAGTTGCTGGCGCAAGGTGCCGCGAGCTGCGATGAGAACCATGCGCGCGGCAGCTTGTAGCGCTATCGTTTCTTCCTTCGACATCTTGCTCGCCGAGCGAACATAAATGCCTCCGGGCCGATCCATGCCGATGAGGGCTGCGCGGCCTTCGGCCAGCCGCTGCAGATTGGCGGTCAGCGGTTCTTCGTAACTCGGCGGTTCCTCACTCACGAGCACGAGGTCGACCTTTAATCCGCGCAGATTCCAGAAGGTGTGCGCGGACAGAATTTCGCGCACCACTTCGATGTCGTGGAGGTGGCTGATCATGACCACGACAATCGGCACGTCGCCGGAAATGCCTTGCCGCCAGAGTGCGCGTTGACCTTCGGTGCGGCGGCTGAGCCGTGCGTGCGGCGGTCGCAATTCTGGCTGCGGAAAAATAATAAACGCTGCTAGTTGTTGGTACGTTTGCACGTCGCCCGGGCGAATGCGGAGCCGGCGCATTTCGAGTTGGGAATGCGTCCAAGCCGTCTCGAAGGCGCGCCCACAAGTATGAAAGTCACAGTAGCGTTCGGCCAGCCCAATGACTGCTTCGCGCGACTCCGCTACCAGCGTGACCAGCGCAAATTGGAAACGCTGATTGGGCAAAATCGTGACGCCCCGGCGCAGGCTCAAAATCGGGTCGAGCACGGCGCCGACGCGATTCGTCAGCCTGCGACGGAGCGCGTCGGGATTTTCCAGCGTACGCCCCCGGCCCAGGAATTCGGTTCGGTCGGTTTCGAACTCGATCGAGTTGCTGACGGACGATGACTCCACCACCATGAGGTGTGCGACCCAAACCGGACGATCGTCCGTAGCACGGAGGCGGCGGCGGGCAACGAGGGCTTGGCAATGTGGTACCCATTCGGTTTCGATGAAGAGCTTGCTGAAAGCGGGATGTGCCCGATCGGCCCGGTGCGGCGCGAGCGCGAGCTCGAGATAACTCGTCAGCTCGAGCCGAGCCGTTTTGTGTGAAGTGTTGACCAATGTCACGCGCCGCACCTCGGCGTCGTCTTCGGCGGAGATGACGATTTCAGTAATCGTCTCGCACGGTCCGCTTCTGCGCCGGAACTCGGCTTTGTCGGAGGTAAAACTCCACGTATAACGGCGCTGAGGGATTGGCACCGGTTGATGAGTGTTGCTCCAGAGCGTGTCATTTTCTAAATCGTGGATGTAACAAACCTGGCCCGGCACTTCGCAGGTGGCGTCGGCGTGCCACCGCGTGATGTCCAAATCCAGCCAGCGCAGGCCGCCGCCGCCCGAACTCGTGATCGTGGCCGAACACTTCCCGTTGCAGAGAAGTTGAATGCGCGGCGAGGCAAGATCAGGTGTTTGGACCAAGACCGCCGGGCCGCCGATCGGAATGCTGCGGGCAACGGGCCGCTCTTCGTGCGCCTCACCAGTAGTCGGCAAAATTTGTTCCGGGATATGCTCATGCAGGAGCGGCTCGGTTGCACGAACGCGTGGGTCGGCGAGAAAACGCCGTCGCATCGTGTTGCCGTTTAAAGCATTGTCGTAGGCGAGGAGCGACATGCCCTGGTGATGCGCCATGTAACAGTGAATGCTGATCCCAGCGGCGCCGCCGGGTTCGGTTCGCCGCGAATAATCAATTGCCTCGAAGTAGCCGTAGTCGCCGAGCAGGGCTGAGCTGTCGTCGATGGCGAGCTGGCGCAAATTCTTGGTCGCGGCGGTCGGCTCTACGCCGAGCGCGAGCGCTGCCGCGTAGGGAGCAACCACCAGGTCTTCTCCCTGTCCGCGTTTCAAAGCCAGCGCCGGCACACCGAAAGCCCGGTATTGATAGACGTTATGCCGGTCGAGCGCACTGAAGGCGGACTCCGAGATGCCCCACGGCACGTTGTTTTCCTGGGCATAGGCGATCTGACAGTGCACGGCGTCGTAACAGGCGCGATCGAGGAGCGAATTTTCGTGCGTTTGGGTGAACAACAGCGGCATCAAATACTCAAACATCGTCCCATTCCACGAGAGGAGGGGCAGGCGGCCGTAGGCCGAGCCAAAAGGGCGGCTCAAAACCCACCAATGTTCCACAGGTACTTCTCCGCGTGCTATGGCCAGAAAACTCGTCAGGCGCGCTTCGCTCGCGAGCAGGTCGTAGAATGACGTGTCGAGCCGACGCTCCGCCACTTGGTATCCGATGGCAAAAATCCGCCGTTCTTCATCGTAAAGAAACTGCAGCCCCATGCCGCCTTCCAGTTGCCGGCACTGTGCGATCAATTCATCTAATCGCGCCAGCTGCTCCGAGCCCCTCTGGCGTGAATGCTCCACCTCGGCGACGAGAAGATTGAGCCACTCGCGGACCGCCGGGGGTATCTCGGGTTGCTCTCGCCGGTCATGAAACGCGAGCAGCGGCACGAGCCCAGGGATGCCTTCAATGACGATGTTGCGCAGTGAAAAGGTAGCAGCGAGCGCCTCGCGCCGGCATTCGTGGGCCGTGTCGCCTAACGACATCAATTGTGCCGGCGGCGCCATCAGGATTTCCACTGGCCGCAGATACTTATCGACAACAGCATTCCACGCAGTGACCTGCTTCGAAATTTGTTGCGCCCAGTAGGCGCGCGGATCGTTTCCCTCTTTGGGGAATCGCCTCAGCAGTTCCTCCGTGGGCGCTCGAGCCGCGCGCAAACGCAGGATCACTCCCTCCAGGTTAGCCGGCTGATCTGCGGTCAGTTTCTCCAGTGAAAGAAGCGCCGAATAATCTGCCGGTTCCTTTAAGGCCTGCGTGACTTGCCGAAACACGCGAAGCGTATCGGCTAATCCACGCAGAGCGACTGTATCGAGGACCGGGCGTGTGGCCAGTTCGTCGCAGCTGCGTTCGAAAGTCCAAAGACTGGCGAGCAGATTCCCGCTGTCCACCGTCGAGACGTAGCGTGGATGCAACGGCTGGAGCGTATTCAGATCGTACCAATTCAAGAGGTGGCCTTCGAAACGCTCGAGCCGATCTACGATCTCCAGCGTGCCGAGATTGCGCGTGACCATGTCGTCGATTGTGATGTAACCGAAGTCATTTGCCGCTACGGTAGCCAGCATCCAAAGGCCGATGTTCGTAGGTGAGGTGCGCAGAAAAATTTCCCGCGTTGGAGTTTCCTGGACATTGTCCGGCGGCAGCCAAGAAGTTTGTGGCCCCACAAAATCATCAAAGTATCTCCAGGTCCGTCGCGCCGCCCCGCGCAGGAACCGCCGATCGTCCGCCGTTAAAATTCCGCCGCGCCAGGTCCTCGCCGGGCGATCGATCAGGATCACCGCCACAGGAAAGAGAGCCCACAAAATGAGGAACGGACACGCGCCCATCAATGCCGATGTGCCCCACCAAGCTGCGCCCGCGAGAATAAGCGCGCATGTGGCCGGGATCCAAAGCCGGGTGAGCACAAACTGGCGTTGTCGATTTTTGGCGCGCTGGTGAGCATCTTGCGCCGTCTCCCATTCAAGTAACAGCCTATGCGACCTGATGCGCCGGTAGGCGACCCTAACGATCGCATCGAGCGCCATGCCCGCGTAATCCGGCAGGAATAGCATCGCGAAAAGAGAGCGCAGCAGGCGGTCCCGTGGTTCGCGCCAGAACCGTGTGCCGGGCGGTGGCGGATGGAATAGAAGCGAGAGAAGAGAATTGAGGACGGGCCATAGCAAAAGGCCCGCGATAATCCCGGTCCAGAGCAGTGGCGCGGATGTGAAACACCAACCCGCCAGAAGTAGAGCAAAAGTAGCCGGCGGTACCAGACTGCGGCGAAGGTTATCAAAGATCTTCCACCGGTTAAAAGCGGAGAGCGGGTTGGGTTCGCCCCTGCCGCCGCCGACGGGCACGTGCGGCTTCAGCCAATCAATGATCTGCCAGTCACCGCGAATCCAGCGGTGCTGCCGACTCCACCACGCAATGTAGCTCGTCGGAAAGACGTCCAGCAATTCGATATCCGTCGCCAGTCCCACACCCACGTAGCTGCCTTCCAGCAGATCGTGACTCAACAAGTGCGCCGTTGGAAATCGCCCCGACAAAAGGCGATGAAATGTCCGCAATTCATAGATGGCTTTGCCGTGATAACTGCCTTCCCCGACCAAATCTTGGTAAACATCGGAAACGGCATGCGTGTAGGGATCGATTCCGCGCGGATCAGCAAAGATGCGTGAAAACCATGTCGCTGAAGCGCTCGGCAGGGAGGTGCTGACGCTGGGCTGAATGATCGTGTAACCGCGTATAACCCGCCGACCATCCGGTGAAAGGCGCGCCTGGTTGAGCGGATGGGCCAGCGTCTCGATCATGCGCCGGGCGGTGTCGCGGAGCAGTTGGGTATCGGCATCCAGGGTAATAACAAACCGAATGCCCTCGAGCTGCGCGCGATCGCCTGCACAGAGATATCCCTCCAACTCGGGCGCTGACTCGCCGACGAGGAATCGATTGAGCTGCTCGAGCTTGCCGCGTTTCCGCTCCCAGCCGATCCAGCGTTGTTCGCTCTCACTCCAGGAGCGCCCACGATGAAAAAGGAAGAAGTGCCCCGACCCGTGCCGGCGATTCAATTCCTCGATCCCACGGGCAATCATATCGATGCACTCCGTGTCCTCCGGCATGCTCTGCCGCGGCGCGTCGGCAAAATCAGTCAGGAGCGAAAAGCGCAGATTAGCGTCCGTATTTCCGAGGTAGCGAATTTCGAGGCGGTTGAGCTCGCTTTGGATTGCGCCTGGAGTGGTGAGTAACGTCGGCACCACCACCAAAGTGCGGCAGTCATCGGGAATGCCTTCTTTTTTGAAGGAAATCTTCGGCAAAGCCTGCGGTGGCAGGAACGATGTCACGCAATAATTCACGGCCAGCACCGCCAGATCACTCGCAGGCAGAAGCACGAGAAAACCGAGCAGTGCGAGCTTGATGGAAGAAACCGATCCGGCGATCGCAGCGAGCGGGATCGCCACCATCGCGACTGTCAACACGAAGACGCTTGCGAAATAGGACACTGCCGCGTCCGCGCGCAACCATCGGCGCGCCCGTTCCCCCAGTGGAACTCTGGCGGCGGTTGCCTGCTCGAGCGCCGGCCGGCCAGCGTCTAGCAAATAATAGGCAACAGTCTCCGCGACTTCGTCCGTTGCGGCTTTCGCCAGCGCCAGCGCTCGGTCAATAATTGTCTGTTCCGAACACTTCGACCATCGCGCGATTTCCTCCACCGCGCTCCGGCAACGATCACGCGTTTCAAAATCCTGCTGGGAGTAAATTCCAGCGGGATCGGCCGCCAACTCGTTCTCCGCCCAACTGGTCGCCTGGAAAAGTTCCCGCCACTGGACATGTGCGAGGCGCCGGCAGCTACCGATCGCATCGGCGAGCGCGGTTTGCTGCCCAGCCTGGCGCCGATGTTCCTGCTGGATGATCTCGACCAGGGGCGCGCGAAAATGGCGTTCCAGCCAGCCGCTCACCATCGGGAGCACCGTCTCTTCGTCGTAGAGATGCGCTACCAGCTCGCTGGCAAAATGCGCCGTCGGCTCGAGATACCGTTCCACCAGTGCCTCCATCATCCTGAGCAAGCGCGACGAACTGCGTCGGCCGGCGCCGATCAGCCGGTTCGCCCAAAAATCCGCCTCCTCGCTTTGGCTTTGCTGTTGCTCGACTTGGAGCGCAAGTCCGCGCAGGGATTCGAGTAACTGCAATCGCAACATCAGCGGCAGAGCCCAGAGTTCTCCGATGTCCAGCGGCGTGACCGCTTGGAAAGCGACCAGAAATGTCTGGATAATATTAGGGTCCAATGCCCCGGCGCTCTCAGCCACCATTTCCGAGGCGAGATGGTAAACGCGCGGCAATCCCGCTTCGGGGCCGCTCGCGATGAGCGGCAGCTCCCCATAATATTTTTCCGGGAGACTCCGCCGGAGGTCGGTCACCTGTTCGCGAATCAAATAGGCGTTATCAAGCAGCCACTCGGCGGAAAGGGTGAAGGCGTGATGCACTTCGGCCGACATCGTGAGACTTCCGTTCGCCCATTCCAGCGCGTGCTCGGTCTCGCGCAGCCGACTCAGAAAGGAGGGCCCCCGCGGCCGCGTCTGGCGGCTGACTGACATGGAATGCGCGAGGCGCCCTGCATTTTCGGCGACACGTTGGCTCGAAGGTCGCTCCTGGTCGGGCGCTCTTGCGCTGGTCTCGACGGGGAACGGCCGCGGCGAACGGAAAGCGAAGGTCACCGGCGCCGCCGCTCCGATGTTCCGCAAGATCGTAAGCAAGCGAGATGTCTCGTCGGCTTTCACCTCAGCCAGGACCATTGCTTCCTCGGGCAAGATTGTGCTGGTGCAGCGAGTCAGGCTCGTCCCATCAACGCGCTGCCGTAGCATTCGGGTGACAATCCATCCGGCGACAGCGCCAGCCAACGCGAAGGCAATGGAAAGCAGGATCAGCTCGCCGGACCGGGGTTGCTCCAGCATTGCCTCCCGCCAAAAAGCGAAGAGGCCCGCAGCCAGCCCAATCAGCGAGCCAGCCGTTGCCGCGCGGAGCGCGAGAAAGAAATCTTGCTCCACACGTGCCCGGCCCCTGGCCGAAGGACGGATGACGGCGACGCGGCGAAATCCGCCGCGACAGATGTTTTTCAGCACCGCCGGACCTACTTCCGGGCCGTGGAAAATGCCGACCATCAAAACGCGATCGCCATTCTTCCGCCAAAGTCTCATACCCAACCTTACAGGATTTATCGACTTGGGAATATCGACGCGATCGTCCAACTCTGGCTACAACAGACGGCCCAGCCGTAAAGCGACGCGCTCCAAGTGTGAATTTCAGGCCGGTTCGTGTACTAGAAACTTCCGGAGAGTTGATTCAGCGACGATGGGCGAAGTAGAGAGGCGTAAACCGTTGTGCAAAATTGCGACTGACATGGTCGAAAGAGTCTGCACCAAAGTCTTTCTGATTAACTGACAGGCCGTGGCGTGCTATTTTGCTCGCGCCGCAATTGGGGCCCAAAAGTGTCCAAGAAGTGTCCAAGCATCGAAATTGAGCCGAGGCCTTGGTTCCCAGTATTTCGCTATAACACACTGCTGATAAGCGTTTTATATAGAGTGCACGGTGAGGATTTGGGGAAGTAACACCCTCTAATTCCAAATGGGAAAGTCGAGCTGCTGTTAACGAAGCGCGAGATAGCCGTTGTCGCGTTGTTTACCGGCGGAATCATTGCGCTCGTCCTCGCCTGCTTACTGATGGGCTGAGCAGTTGCCCTACAATAGCGCGAGCTGCAATTCTTCGCTCCCGCTCTCGGCAAAGCGCACCCCGACGCCGATCAACCGCACTTTCTTGCCGGTTCGAGCGAAAGCCTCCGCAAGCAATGTGCCGAATGCCTGTAACGTTGGCTCCAGACCGGCGCGCTCGACCGTCGTCCGGGTGAAGTCGGCAAATTTTAACTTCACGAAGATTTTGGTGACGCGGCGATTCGTTTCCTTCTGCGCTAAATCGGCCATCAAATCTTGAAAAAGCTCTGCCAGGCGCTCTTCGCATTGCTCGAGCGTTTCGAGATCGCTGACAAAGGTTTCTTCCGTGCTGAGCGATTTGCGCGGCCGATCTGGTTCGACTGGCCGGTCATCGATTCCGCGGCAGAGATCGAACAACTCGCTACCAAATTTACCAAAAAGATCGACAAGTTCGGGACGCGGGAATCGTTGGAGGTCGCCGCAGGTTTTGACTCCGAGCTCCCACAACCGCTTTTCTGTTTTTTGACCGATGCCCCAGATTTCGCGGACCGACAAATCTTTCATAAACCCGGGAACTTCTTCGACGGTAACTTCCAACTGACCGTTCGGTTTGCACCTCGCACTCGCGATTTTAGCGATCAATTTGTTTGGGCCGACGCCAGCCGAAGAGGTCAGTTTCGATTTTTGAAATATCAAATCGCGAATCACTTGCGCGAGCCGTCCGGGCGCGCCCCGATCCGCAGTCACGTCCAGATAAGCTTCATCGAGCGAAAGCGGCTCCACTAAGGAGCTAAAGCGATGCAGAATTTCACGCACGACCGCGGCTTCGCGGCGGTAAACGTCAAAGCGCGTCGGGAGAACGATCAGGCTCGGACAGCGTTGCAACGCCATGAACGTCGGCATGGCCGAGTGCACACCGAATTTGCGCGCTTCGTAGTTGCAGGTCGTCAATACGCCGCGACGATCCCGGGCGCCGCCGACACCCACCGGTTTTCCGCGCAACGCGGGACGATCACGGACCTCAATTGCTGCGTAAAAGCAATCCATGTCCAGGTGAATGATGGCGCGAGCCGCGGCCTCGCTTGTCATTGATCCAATGTAGCCGCAACGCCGCCAAACTCATCTGAACTGCTACGATGTTTGGGTTGACTGGAAAAATCGGAATCGCTAAAAGATTTTAACTCCCAGCCTGGCCATGTCTCTGATCCCGAGCGAATCCTATAGTTTCCCCGATCACTTCACGAGCCCAGTCGCGGCGTCACGCAAACCAAAGAATGTTGAGTCAGAACCGGAACCAGTTGAGACACGACGCAAAAAGCCTGCGATTGTTGCGTTGCCAAGTCGCAAACGGGAGCCACCGCCAACCCCGAGGCCGGTAATGGGCAGGGAAGATCCAGAACCGGTGCGTCGCGCGACCGCGCCGCCTCCGCGGATCTTCGAACCGCCAGTTCGAAAAATCGCGCTGCCGCCCACCTTTAAAGCAAAGGTGCACTTGAATACACGCGCGCCGGCGATGGATCCGTCGTCGGCAGCGAACAACGGAAATGGCGCGGAGCACATTTCTTTTGAGTCCTTGATGCCCTCCTTAGAAAACGTGATTCAGATGCAGCCCCCGACGCTCGCGCGTCCGCTGCGCATTATGCCCCGTCCAGAAAATTTGGTACCGCAAAATCCTGTTCCAGTCGCGCCCCCGCCCAAGCCCGTTCCAGCAGCTGCGGTAGCAAGACCAGCGCCACCAGTTCAGGCTCCGATAGCGCGTGAGAATCTGCGGCCGGCCGTGGCTTCAAATCCTCAAGCTGACTCCTTCGAAATGTTCGCGCAAGGCGGCGAGACGGCTTTGTCGAAACGGCGTCGAAAAGCGAAAATGCGTCGATTTATCGTTTGCGAAAGCATCGCCGTCGGTGTTCTGTTGCCGCTCGCAATTCTCTGGCTTTCGCTTCGGCCTGCGAATGTCGTGCTGTATTGGATCATGAACATTTTGACGATCGCAGCGGCGGTCGCGGCGACGATCATTCCGATTTTTTTCTTCGCTTTGACCCCGACATTACCCGAAATCGAGCGATAGCAATTTGGCCGCGTCCATCTAAGATCTGCATTCTATGAAGCTGGCGGTTACGCGAGTCTTCATGGTGCGGCATGGGGCGACCATGTTGAGTGCTGAAGATCGCTTTGCTGGGGCGACGGACGTCGCTCTTTCCGATGAAGGCCGTGAGCAAACACGGCGATTGGCTCGTCGTTTAGGTAACGAAAAAATCGTGGCGGTATATGCGTCGCCGCTCGGTCGCACAGTTGAAACTGCGCAAATCCTCGCTGCGCCCCACAAACTCGAAGTGCAAATGCGCGACGGGCTCCGCGAAATTAATCACGGGCGTTGGGAAGAGATGACTCGGCGCGAAGTTGAACAAAAATTTCCGGGCGAAGCGGCGGAATGGGATAAGGACCCTTATACTTTCGCGCCGCTTGGCGGCGAAAGCGGGTTGGCGGTGACCGCGCGCTCGTTGCCGGTTTTGATCGACCTTGTTCGGGAACATGCCGGCCAAAACATTTTGGTTGTGTCGCACAAGGCCACGATTCGGCTGTTGCTTAGCTCGTTGCTTGGATTCGATCCACGCCGTTATCGGGACAACCTCGATCAGAAACCGGCCGCCCTGAATATTGTTGATTTTTGCGACGCGACCCGCGCGCGACTCACCCTGTTCAATGATACTTCGCATTACGATCGGGCCGGCACCGCCATTCCCGAAACTCCGGAATCGCGCTTGTCGAAATGGTGGAACAGACCGAGTGGACAGAGCTGACGCAGCTTTAGCCGTTCGATGTTTGAGCGCGTCGCTCGAGAAGTTTGCGCTTGAGTTCGGCGATCAAAGATTGGTGTTCTCTGCGGCCCACAAGATCTTCCATTTCGTCAGGATCTTTTTTCAGATCGAACAACCGATAGGGTTCGCCCTTTCGGTTCAGCATTAATTTCCAGTTGCGGTCGAGATACATCATTTCCTGTTTAAACTCGGTGAGGGCAAAATTTCGGTGCTCGACGCTAGGATCCTGAAGAAGCGGTGCCAATGAACGCGCGAAGTGGCGGTAATTGGTTTTTGCTCCAGCGAAATCGGTCAACGTTGGACCGGCATCAAACAGTTCGACCGGGTGATCGAGAACCTTGCTCGCCACGGGTGAACTCTTCGTCTCCGGTGCGCTAACGATAAGCGGAATGCGCACTGCCGGATCGAGAAAATTAGATTTGTGAATCAATCCGTAGTCACCGTTCATTTCGCCGTGATCGGAGGTAAACAAAATGACGGTTCGATCTAGTTCGTCGCGGTTTTCGATTGCCTTTAGGATCTCGCCGATCTGATCGTCAATGAGTGTCACTTTTCCGGCGTAACTCGCACGCAGCTCCCGCGCGTTGTCGATCTCGCCTGAATCCTCGTCGACAAACCTTTGATCCAGTTCCCCGGTAGGGCCTTTATGTCGAAGCGGCGGGCGCTTGCGCGGTTCCGGCATATCGGCCGCGCGATACATGCTGGCGTAAGGCTCGGGCGTGTCCCAGGGTTCGTGTGGCCCAGCAAAACTGACCCAACTAAACCACGGCTCGGAGCGGTTGTAATTCTGGAGGTAATTTTTGGCCTGCTGGCCGACGTAAACGTCGTAGTACTCAGCCAGGGGCAACGGCGACGGTCGAACCAGCGTTTTATTTCCCCCCATTCGCTCCTGAATGTCTTTCTGGAAGGGTTCGAACAGGCCTAACGAATCCCAGCGCGCGGTCATGTGGCAGATCGTTTCAGCGCTCGCGCGCGGCCCGCGGATTTCATTCACATCATCCAGGCCGTAGGAATGCAAAATGTACTCGAACTTGCGGATATCTGGCCCGCGTCGATGAAGCGCTGATTTTCCGAACAAGCTAGTCCGATATCCGGCAGCTCGGATCGCTGCCATCCAGGTCGGCGTGCCTTCTGGCAATTCGTACGGGCAATTGTCCCACACGCCGGTGTTGTGCGAATAACGTCCCGTTGCCAGCGAAATCCGCGCCGGCAGACAAACCGGCGAATTCGTAACGCAATTTGAAAACCGAATCCCCTCGCGGGCGATCCGATCAATGTTTGGCGTTTTGACCCAGTTCCCGGTGCGGCCGAGCGCATCAGAACGAAGCTGATCGCACATAATAAACAAAATGTTCGGCTTTGCGTTCATCCAGCGCCTAATCTTCTAAAAAGCGACCTAAAAAGATCACGGCGATTTCGTCGCGCGTAAATGGCGTCCGCTAGTTTCCGATAGCGAGTGTATGACTCGGACTTGTAAAAATTGGGTAGGGAACAATACGAATCGGAATTGCGCCTCTGATCCAGCTCGAGCGGCGATTTAGTTTCACGGCGACCCAACTCGGTTATCAACCGCTGATTCGATTCCTCGAACGCGTTGCGCAGTCGCGAGAGGTCGGAATCACTTAGTACGCTTCGCGTGTCACGGACACCGAGCTGCCGCGACGCTTTTTCGCTGGCGCTCTTGCAACGAAGAAAATCCGCGTAATCGATCGGCGCCTTCAAATCGAGCAAGTACGCAAGCTCGTAAAGATTCAGTGAAACCTGGGCCCGATCGACATCGCTCACGCCCGGCGCCCGCGGCAGACCTGCAGCAGCGATAAAAGCACCGAAAACATCCGATGCGACCTCGTCGTAGAACACGATATTGCAATTTCCGAAAGCGGCGCGCCACGCTTCGTAATACGCGAACCAGTCGGGACAACATAATCGTTGGTCGTTTCCTTCCAACAGGCGCGCAATAAAGGCGCTAACGTTTTCATGGATCTCGTTCGTTTTGATCATTTGATTGAAATAGGAATCGAGCCAGCGGTCCTGTCGCCGCACAAAGAGTACGACGACGCACGGCGCGTTGCTCGGAAGCAATTCGCGTAGGCGGTGCGCGTGAATTGGCCTGAGATTTTCGGCCGAAAGGACCAGTGACTCCGAATCGGATCGCCATTTCTGGAGAAGCTCGGCGATAATCCGCGTCGGGTTCAGCCCGCGAGTGTCGATTTGGGGAAAGGCGCGCTGAAAGGTCAATGAGGGACGCTGGCCGAGGGCGGTTGGCAAGAGCTTAGCGTTGCCCGCCATCTCCGCGACTGCCGGCAAGATTGGCACGTAAACTCCGTGCTCGCGCAAATGTTCCGAGTTCGCGCGCAAGCGGCGTTGAATATACGTCGACGCGGTTTTCGGAGCGCCGACGTGGAGAACAATCCGCGGACCTTTCGCCGCATTCACAGCGGAACCTTGACTGCCTTCACCAGTTTGCCCTTCTCGTATCGGTGAAGGTAACCCTTTTCGAGCGACCCGGCGTTTTTCGGCAAAGGTTCATACGAATGCCAAATGCGAATCGAACCACTAATCAATTCACCGAAACCGCGATAGTTGAAACTTGGCGACAAGCAATAAGGATTGAACCCCTGAAGCTCCATCGCCAGCGAGAGATAGGTCTGATCACTCCAAACGCGGTCGCAATATTTTTTTGCTATGGATACCGTTAAATCAAACACCGCGTGCACGTCCGGCCGGTGCGGTGTGTAAAACATCACGCCTGAATTGTAGATCATCTGGCCGCGCGGCGTGACTCCTTCCTTCAACATCACTTCACGAAAGTCGCGAAAATCCGCGAGCGAATAATGCGGCGCCGGTACGATTGCAATACCATGCTTCTCGGCTTTCTCGAAGCCAAGCGATACATCGTCAATCACGCGCGTGTCGGCATCGAGCAGCAGTGCGGTTTGAATTTGATCCGGCAGGCGGTTGAAGAACTCGGTTTTCCGGGCTTTGCCGGAGAGTCTGGAATCGCGTCGGACAACTCCGACACCTTTGGGCAACCCCGCGACCTGTGTCGCTCCGTCGGTGATCAGAAACAGCGGGTAATCAGGAAGGCGGCTCTCGCGGATGCAATTCGCGACTAGCTCGATATGCTTTGCGCCCCAAGCCAGAAACACGGTCGCGCGGTTGTTCTTGATCGACATCGGGAAATTACGGCAGCCGCAGGATATTGCTCAGCGGCCTTCACCATGGCAAGTGTCGGCGTGAACCAATCGGCTCCATTAGTGATCGGTGCGACGGGTGGCTCAGGTACGCGTGTGGTCGCGCGCATCGCCCGGCATGCCGGCTACGACCTCGGAACTTACCTGAACGAAGCCGGGGACGCGCTCGCTTTTCAACCATTCTTCAACATTTGGACGAATCGATTTCTTCGTGCGGGCCGCCGCGGCCTGCGAAAAAGGGAATGGGCGGGGATGGAGAGCGACTTTGAAGCTGCGCTGTCCAAACACCTTTCCACATCGCCTGCGGCGGGATTGCGCTGGGGATGGAAAGCGCCACGCAGTATTTATTTGCTTCCGTTCCTTCACCTGCGGTTTCCCGAATTAAAGTTTATCCACATCGTGCGGGATGGTCGGGACATGGCTTTCTCGAACAATCAAAATCAAGTGCTCAAACATGGCCGGGCCGTTTTGAACCCGCTCGAATACTTGCTCAATCCAGTGCCGATCCGGTCGATCCTGCTTTGGGACCGAGTGAACGCGAGAGCTGCGGAATTCGGGGAGACAAAGTTGTGCGAGAATTATCATCTGGTGCATTTTGAAGACCTTTGCCGGCAACCAATCGAGACCACGGCGCGTCTTCTCCGTTTTCTCGGTACCGGCCTTGATGCTCGCTCCGTGGCGGAAACGGAGGTTTCTCCGCCGACCACCTTGGGCCGCTGGAAAACCGCTCCCCCGATGCTGATTGCGAGACTGGAACGCTCGGCCGATCGATCGTTGCGCAAATTCGGCTATCTTACGTGAGCCGCTTAAAGGCGAGTGCAAATCGATCTGCCTTCGCCAAGGATTCTGCGTAGCAGGGCGCAGTTGGCGTCCGGCTACGGCCTGGCAGGGAATCGAATTAAATTTCTGACTTTGCAATAAGGCTTTCTCTCTCAATATTGGGAGGCAAGTATTTTCGCGAATGGACGCTTCCACCTTCGAAATACATCACGATGCTCACGCTCACGCCGGGGAACACGAACACCACGAGCTCGGGTTCTGGCGGAAATACATTTTTTCCACCGATCACAAAGTGATCGGGATTCAGTACGGACTCTGTGGACTAGTTTTCCTCTTTTTCGGTTTCTCATTAATGATGATCATGCGCTGGCAGCTGGCCTATCCGGGCCAGGGGCTGCCGGTCATTGGCAAATGGCTCCCGTATTTCTTCGGTGCCAACACGATGCCTGACGGCAAAATGACGCCTGAGTTCTACAACTCGCTCGGTGCAATGCACGGCACGATTATGATCTTTCTCGGGGTCGTCCCGGTGGCGTTCGCCGCGTTCGGAAATTTCGTCGTGCCGCTCCAAATCGGCGCCCCGGACATGACCTTTCCAAAGGTGAACGCCGCCAGTTTCTGGGCGTTTGCGGTCGGCGGCGCAATCATGTTGACCAGTTTTTTTGTTCCCGGGGGTGCTGCTAAGAGCGGTTGGACGTCCTACACTCCGCTAGCCGACATCGCGGATAAAGGCCAGGGGTTTAATCCCGTTCTTAATGGGCAATCGATGTGGGTGCTTGGATTCGTGTTCCTCATCACCTCATCGCTGCTCGGCGCAGTCAATTTCATTACGACGATCATTCAGTTGCGGGCCAAAGGGCTGACCTGGATGCGGCTGCCGTTTTTCGTTTGGGCTCAATTCGTAACGGCGTTTTTGCTCTTGCTAGCGTTCCCACCATTGGAGGCGGCGGCAATCATGCAGTTTATGGACCGCACCGCGGGCACGAGCTTTTTCCTGCCAGCCGGTATGATCGTGAACGGCGTGCCGGCCCACATCAGCGGCGGTGGCAGTCCGTTACTCTGGCAGCATCTCTTCTGGTTCCTCGGACACCCCGAAGTTTACGTTTTGATTTTGCCCGCGTTCGGAATTGTCGGCGAAATTTTGGCCAATAACTCGCGCAAACCGCTTTGGGGTTACAAATCGCTGGTCTTCTCTGTGCTCGTGATCGGATTTTTGTCGTTCATTGTTTGGGCGCACCACATGTGGCTGACTGGAATGGGCTCGACCGTGAGCGCGTTTTTCCAAACCACGACGCTGCTCATCTCTATTCCGTCAGTGATCATCCTCAGCGCGTTTTTCATTTCGCTTTGGGGCGGATCGATTCGATTCAACGTGCCGATGCTTTTCGTCAGCGCGTTCTTGCCGATGTTTGGAATCGGCGGACTGACTGGCATTCCGTTGGCGTTTAATTCCGCCGATCTCTATTTGCACGACACCTATTACGTTATCGCGCATTTCCATTACATCGTTGCGCCCGGCACGATCTTCGCGCTGTTCGCAGGTATTTATTATTGGTTCCCGAAAGCGACCGGCCGTACCATGAACGAGTTTTGGGGCAAAGTGCACTTCTGGCCGTCGCTTATTTGCATGAACGTGATTTTCCTCCCCATGTTTTTGCAGGGAATGCTCGGAATGCACCGCCGCTGGTACGACGGCGGCCAGGGCTGGACGCTGGCCGGTGAACACATTTGGGGCCTGACCGGTTTTCAGTGGAACACGCCGATCTCATGGGCGGCGTGGATCATGGGTCTGGCGCAAATTCCGTTCATTATCAACTTCTTCTGGAGTATCAAGCATGGTAAAAAGGTGAATGACAATCCGTGGGAAGCGACCACGCTTGAGTGGACCGCGCCGAACCGACCGCCGCATGGTAATTTCGTAACACCGCCGATCGCGTATCGCGGTCCCTACGAATACAGCCTGCCCGGACGCGTGAAAGATTTCACCATGCAGAACGAACCGGTCGAACCGGCCGAACGATCAAGGAGAATGGCCGAACCGGCGGTCGTGCATTAACGAATGGAAATCCCGTACACCATATCCACTCGGCCGGACACCGGTCTGTGGAACGCGAAAATTGGCATCTGGCTGTTCCTGGCCTCCGAAGTGATGCTCTTCGGCGGACTTTTCTCCGCCTACGTCTTTTTGCGGCTCGATGCGCAGCCTGGCGAATGGCCGCACGGTCTGCTCAACGTTCCAGTTGGCACGATGAACACCGCGATCCTGATCATGTCGTCGGTCACAGTCGTGCTGGCGTGGGCCTCGCTGAAAATGCGTCGTTACCGTCCGTACTGGTGGTACATGCTTGCTACCATCACGTGCGGCGTAGTCTTTCTTTTCGTAAAGCTTTATTACGAATGGCCGCAGAAATTTGAGCACTACGGCGTGTTCCTGAAGCCTGAGGTGCGCGAAAAGTACGAACAGTACTTGGGAAACCATCGCCGCGAAGAAAAGGGCTTGGAGCCGCGGATCGAGATCACCGGGCACTTGGAAAATCACGAGGCGCTGAAAGACGCCAACATTAAGGAGTATGAAATCGCGGTCGATCCCATTTACGCGGATCCAAACAATCCAGTGAACGATCGGCCGCACTTTCTCTACGTGCCGCCCACGGACAAGGTGGTGAAGATTGGGAAAGAGGACGTGGACCGAGTGGATTCATTCGGCCCTTGGCACAGCGCATATTTCGCAAGCTACTTCACCATCACCGGACTGCACGGAATGCACGTGCTCGGAGGCGTTCTTGTTTTTCTCTACATGTGGCTCCCGGTCAGCAAAAAGGTTTACCAGCGAAATCCCGAACATCTAGCTAACCGAGTCGAGGTCTCTGGACTCTTCTGGCACTTTGTCGATCTCGTTTGGATTTTTGTCTTCCCGCTTTTTTATTTGCTCTGAGTCATGAACAACCCGCCCGACATTTCGCAAGATCCAGCCGAGCACGAGGAATACGCGCACAACGTCAAGAAGCACGTCAAAGGCTATCTGACGGTCGGCGCGCTACTGCTCGCGTTCACCGCGATTACCGTCGCGCTCTCCTATGTCGATTTTGGCACCCGTAAGGCGAATATCGGTGTCGCCATGCTCGTGGCCACGCTCAAAGCTGGACTCGTCGCCGCGATCTTCATGCATTTGGCAGCGGAAAAACGACTTATCTATCGCGTGCTTATCTTCACCGCATTCTTCGTCCTCGGCCTTTTTTGGCTTACTTTTCTCGCCTGGTACAACCCCGTCGTTCGTTAAATGTCGCTTAAAGCGTTCCATATCGTCTTCGTGATTTTCTCGACGCTGCTGGCGTTGGGGGTTGGCGCCTGGTGCGTTTGGGTGAATCTCGTCGAAGGCGCGCCTATTTACCTCGCTGGGGCGATCGCGTCTTTCGCCTGCGCCATCGGGCTTACCATCTACGGGATCTGGTTTTATCGGAAAATGAAACGCCTCCGGATTATCACATGAAAAAGCTCTTGTCGATCGTATCGTTAGCGCTGTTGGTCGCGGCAGGGCAGGCAAGCGCGTGTCCGTTTTGTTACGGCGCGAAGGACGGCAAGTCGACCGAGCATATGGCGATCACGATTTGGTTTCTGTTTGGCGCTGTGATGTCAGTCATTGGCGGAATTGGCGCATTCAGTTTCAAGATTTGGCGACATGGTCGAATGCCAACGCCACCGCATGAACAATTGATCGAAGATTTGGACGAGGATGAATAGCCTCGCGCTGATAAACCAATTTCTCGGCCAGCCGGCGAATGCTTCTGAGCACGGCTACCAGATCGATCACATCCTCGAGTTCGCGCACTGGTTCATGGGCTCGCTCTTTGTGGGTTGGTCGATCTTTTTTATTTTTGTTCTCATCCGCTTCCACAAGAGCCGGCATCCCAAAGCCGATCACCACGGGGTTCGCAGTGCCATCTCTACGCACCTGGAATTTTCCTGCGTTTTGATTGAAGCCGTGTTGCTCATCGGATTTGCCATTCCGCTTTGGGCCAAGCGCGTAAACGAATTTCCGGCCGGACAGGACGCAATTCTGGTTCATGTTGTCGGTCAGCAATTCAATTGGACTTTTCACATGCCCGGACCCGACGGTCAGTTCGGCCGACGCGAAGTCGGTCTGGTCACGAACTCCAATCCGCTCGGCATCGATCCAAACGATCCGGCCGGCAAGGATGACATCGTCGTGTTGGGCGAATTGCACGTGCCGGTCGATCGTCCGGTGATTATCGAGCTGTCGTCGAAGGATGTGATTCACAATTTCGATTTGCCCCACATGCGGATCGCTGCTGACGCGATTCCCGGCTCGCGTATACCGATGTGGTTCAAGCCGATCAAGACCGGCACCTACGAAGTCGTGTGTGGCCAGCTTTGTGGTCTCGGTCATTATGGAATGAAGGGAACGCTCGTGGTCGATTCGCCGGCCGACTATCAGCAATGGCTGAAAGAAAGGGCCGAACTTGCCGGGACGCAGAGTGCGCCGCCGGCAGCCGGTCCAACACCGGGGACAGCCTCGCCGCCGGGTACGCCGAAAACCGAAAGTCCCGCCTCCAAGCTAGAACAAAGACCGGCGCCCCCCGCAGCCAGCCCGAGCGGCGAATAACTCAACGCGCACAAACGTGGCGCAGGGATCGACATCGTCGCGCTGGCTCAATCGCTTTATCTGGTTCACCGCGTCCGCGACGCTTTTGTTGATTTGCAGCGGCGGAATGGTCACGAGCAAGGGGGTTGGGCTCGCCGTTCCCGATTGGCCGACCACTTTCGGTTACAACATGTTCCTGTTTCCGGTTTCGAAATGGATTGGTGGCGTTTTGTTCGAGCACAGTCACCGCCTCATCGCTTCGACCGTCGGATTTCTCACCATCATCCTCGCGATCTGGCTGTCGCGCAGCGACAATCGACAAACAGTTAGAACACTCGGCCTCTTCGCGGTTGCGGGTGTGATTCTTCAGGGAATTCTCGGCGGGCTGCGCGTCACGATGTTGAAAGATCAGATCGGGATCTTTCACGCCTGTCTCGCGCAGGCGTTTCTAGGTTTGATTGTCGTGATCGCGGTCATGCGGACGAACTTCTGGAGATCGTTCATCAGTGCTGGTGTTGATCCGACGAAATTTCGGATGCTCAAAACGCTCGCGAGCGTGACGACGGTCGCGATTTACGCGCAACTGGCGCTCGGCGCAACGATGCGGCATCGGCACAAGGATTTGGCGATCCTCGATTTTCCGACCGCGAACGGCGCCTGGATTCCGGATACAAGCGCGGGGGCGCTTGCCAAAATCAATGCTTGGCGTGACGCGCGCGCACTTTCCGACGTCGATGCCTTCCAGATCTGGTTACAAATGGCGCACCGATTCGTTGCTGTTTTGATCGGCATCGCGGTGATCGTGTTTTGTATTCGAGTTTGGAAAGAAGCGCACCAAGTCGCCATACTTCGTCGATTGTCGCTCTTGTGGGTCGCCTTGTTTTTCCTTCAATTCACACTCGGCGCATCCACGATTTGGAGTAACAAGGCAGCCGATATCGCGACTGCGCATGTCGCTGTTGGCGCTGTCATGTTATCGTTTGGGGTGAGCGCGTGGGCGATGTGCTCGCGCGTCTTGCAGGCGAGGAATCCATGAAAGCAGCAACGATTGAATTCACTCAACCGGAAACGCGAAACGCGTTGGCAACATTCATTCGCGATTTGTTCGAGTTGGTGAAGGCGCGGCTCACGTTGTTGGTTTTGCTTACGACCGCGGTCGGTTTTTATCTCGGCGCCGAGCGTGGGATCAACTGGCTGGCGCTTCTGCACACCGTTTTGGGAACGGCTGCGGCTGCTGCCGGCGCGGCTGCGCTCAATCAATGGTGGGAATACAAACTCGACGCGATGATGCAACGAACGCGAACTCGTCCCGTTCCCGCCGGACGAATGCGACCAACCGAGGCGGTCGCCATAGGGAGTGCGTTCTCGATCTTCGGCGTCGTTTATCTCGCGTTCGTTTGCAATGCGCTCAGCGCCGCCCTCACCGCGATCACCATTATCATTTATATTTTCGCTTACACGCCGCTAAAACTCGTGAGCACTTTTAATACGGCGCTCGGCGCGGTTCCCGGCGCATTGCCGCCAATGATTGGCTGGGCGGCGGCTCGCGGAACTCTGAATGCCGGCGCGTGGATGCTCTTCGCTATCCTGTTTTTCTGGCAACTGCCGCACTTCTTTGCGATCGCGTGGATGTATCGCGACGATTACGCGCGCGCAGGTTTTCAAATGATTGCAAGTGACGACAGGACAGGCGCGCGCAGTGCGAGCCAAAGCGTCTTCTTTTGCATGATCCTTTTTGTTGTCGCCGGCTTGCCGGCATTTCTTGGGATCGCGACTGTCTTTTACCTTCTGGCGGAGCTGATTCTCGGGGGCATTTTTATCGCTGTCGCGATGCGGTTTTTGAAGACGTGCGCGCCGGCGGATGCCCGGCGCCTGTTCATTACGTCGATTATTTATTTGCCGATGTTGCTCGGCGCGCTTGTTTTGTCCAAGGCGTGAACGGGACTACAACTTTAGGTCAACAATCGACGAGGGCGGGAACGCTTTGGAAAGCAATATTGATCGCGATTCCCATCGTCACGCTCGTTCTTTTAATTTGGCTGCGGCAACTCGAAGTAAATGCGCTCCGCCAGCGAACTGTTTTTTCGTACGGAAATGTTCCGGAGTTCACACTGATCAATCAGGACGGAAAAGATTTCGGGTTGGCGGATCTGCGCGGCAAGATTTGGATCGCGGACTTCATTTACACGACTTGCCCCGGGCCGTGTCCAATGATCAGCAGTCGAATGAGCGAATTGCAAAAGCCGCTCGAGAAGACCGACGTTCATCTCGTCTCATTCACGGTAGATCCCGCAAAAGACACACCGCAAGTCTTGCGCGGTTACGCCGAAAAATTGGAGGCCGAACCGGGTCGTTGGGATTTTCTGACTGGTCCGCAATCGGCGATTTACGATTTATCTCGCAACGGATTCAAACTCGCAGTTTCGGACGGGAGCCATGCGAAAGGGATTCCGGTTCACAGCACGCGAATGATTTTGGTGGATCGGCGTGGCGAGATCCGAGGTTACTACGATGCGGTCGAACCCGACGCGATCACAAAATTAGTGGCAGACGCGACGCATCTCTTGCGGGAGCAGCCGAGATAAATCAGCCGACCGGCTCCGGACCGTCAGTCGTCCCTTCGTCACAAACCATTTTTAAGTAATCGTAATAGTCGCCCCTGGGAAGTTGATCGATCGTCTTTGCCAGCCGGTTACAGCTGATGAATTTCATCCGCAGCGCGACTTCTTCGAGGCACGCAACTTTCAGTCCCTGCCGATGTTCGATCGTTGCAATGTAATTGCCCGCTTCGAGCAAACTCGTTTGCGTTCCAGTGTCGAGCCAGGCCATCCCTCGGCTTAGCAATTTTACCTGGAGCTCGTTCTTCTTGAGATAGCGCAAGTTGAGATCGGTGATCTCCAACTCGCCGCGCGCGGACGGCCTTAGCGCCTTGCAAAGATCGACAACTTGCGAGTCGTAAACGTAAAGACCCGGGACGGCGAACTGCGTCTTCGGTTTTTTTGGTTTTTCTTCGAGACTAATTACCCGGCCGTTGCGGTCAAACTCGACCACCCCGTAACGTTCAGGGTCTCGCACTTGATAACCAAAAATGCAGGCGCCTTTTTTTATTGCGAGCGCTTCGCGGAAGAAATCGAGTTTCCCGTAAAAGATGTTGTCGCCGAGAATTAAGCACGCGCCCGAATCGCCAATAAATTTCGCGCCGATCAGAAATGCCTCGGCGATTCCGTTCGGTTTCGGCTGTTCCGCGTACTGGATTTTCATTCCCAGTTGCGTGCCGTCGCCCAAAAAATCGCGGATCATAGGCAAGTCCCTCGGCGTGGATATGATCAGGACATCGCGCAATCCGCCGAGCATTAGCGTCGCCAGCGGGTAACAGATCATCGGTTTGTCGTAAACCGGGAGCAGTTGCTTGCAGACGATCTTGGTGATCGGAAAAAGCCGGCTGCCGGCGCCGCCCGCAAGAATGATGGCCTTCTTAGTCAAAGAGAATCAGGAGAACCGCACGTCTTTGCCGGGATCCATCTCGAAATCCAAGCTGAGGGAGTCCGCCGTGTTCGGCTTGATGATTTCTTCCGTGAATTTCACAAAAATCGGGTCCTCCCGGAAAATGGCGAACTTGTCCATCGAATCGAAATCGATCGCGATGAAGAACGGCCATTGCAGTTCAGGGTCGACACGCTTGCCGCATTTGATGTTGAGGACCTCCGGAATTTTCAGGAGTTGCATGCGCGTATTCATCATCATCTCCTCGACGCGAGCGGGAGTGACCTCAGGCTTAAGCTTGTAAAGGACGATGTGGTGAATCATAGAAAGCTAAAGCTATTAGAGGCAGTCGGCAGGCCGCGCAAGTCGGAACCGTTGCAGAAATCGGCGCACCACTGAAGGTTGTCAATGCGACAGACATAGCCCGACGGCGGGCGAAGTGCGAGCGAGGACTTCACTGGGAACAATTTCCTCGAATCGACGGCGTGGAGTCTACGAAAGTTTGACTAGACCGCCGAAAAGCGCATTGAAATATCGCACGCGAATCTGGTGCGGTCCGGACGACAATTCACTGACCAATCCGAGCCGATGAGACGCGCCCAACACGGCCGAAATGGCAGCGAAGGGCACCGCGCTGAGCAGCGTCATGCCGGCGCCTTGTTTGGATAAATATGATCGGCGCCTTGTTTCCTGTAGTGGATTATATCAGCGGTGTTCCACCAGTATTGATTGATCTTGAGCGTGCGATCATGCACGATCGCGCGCATCTGATCGAATTGTGCCGCTTCATTATGATGCGTGGATTGATAAAATGGCCGTACGTTACATAGCGCGCCGCGTTATATCCTGGCGCTTTTTCCGGTCTTCATTCTTTTTGGAATGGCTGCGCGAAATCGGGTTTTGAACACTCTCATTGCGATATGGTTGCTGCTTTTGCTCGGACTGTTCAGCAGCATGTTCACGCACGGTTAGTGGGCCTTTTTTCATCGACATCACCGGTGAACAAATTTTCAGCCATCATTTTAGCGGCCCAAAAACTCGCTGCGCGCGTGCCCAAGGACGATTGGCTGGTCATCGCATGGTCACTCATATTCAAGCTCGTGCTCATTGGCTTTGGCATGATCAGTTTCCACATCAACAGCAATGCAGCGCTTCCAGCTGACCATGGTCCGTTGCAAATTTGGAACCGCTGGGATTCCATTCACTATCTGCAACTGGCGAAAGCGGGCTACAGCGCCGTCACTCCGTGGAAAGCCTGGTTTTATCCGCTGTATCCATGGTCGGTGCGAGCCGTCCAGCACGTCACCGGAGATTACCTGGTCGCCGGATTCGTGGTTTCAGCGATTGGTCTGCTGGCCGTCGTGATTCTGTTGCGCAGACTTATCTGCGTTGATTTCTCGCGCGAGGTCGGTCTGCGCGCGGTTTGGTTTCTATTGATTTTTCCGACGGCGTATTTTCTTCAGATAGCCTACACCGAAAGCTTGTTTCTCGCTCTCGCGATCGGATCGATTTTCGCTGCCCGGAGAGAACGTTGGTGGGCGGCTGGAGGTCTCGGTGCGCTCGCCTGGATGACGCGCGCCAACGGTGCGGTCCTTGTTCCGACGTTGGCAGTTGAAGCTGCGTACCAATGGTGGACGACGAAGCGCTGGAATTGGCATTGGCTTTGGATCGCGCTCGTCCCTCTTGGTTTCGCGGTTTATCTGTTGCTCAACTGGCGCGTTACCGGCGATCCGTTCACCGCATTGCGGATGCGCAAAACCATATCAGTGACGAGTTGGGCATGGCCGTGGACTGGGATGCGCGGCACGCTTGGGAATATGCACCGGACACCGGGTGAAGGGGAACTCGTCGGCGCGCAGGAGCTTTATTTTTCCTTACTCGGACTTACCTGTGTTGTTGCCAGTTGGATTAAGTTGCGCCCGCTCTACGCGGTTTGGGCGACCGGCAACTGGCTGCTCGTTAACGCGGTCACGTTTATCGAGAGTGTGCCGCGATACACGCTGGTGATTTTTCCGCTGTTCATCTTCTTCGGTTTGATCGGCGCGAACCGACTCTGGAATGGCGTGATTACGGTGTGGTCGCTTTTGTTTCTGTCTTTGTTCAGCAGCACATTTGTGCGCGGTTGGTGGGCATTCTGACTAGGGATCAGAAGTCAGAAGGCAGTCGTCAGACTACTTTCTGAAATCGAGCGCGCCTTTTTTAAGCGCGTAAACATAACCCACCATTAGGATCGTGATGAAGCTGAGCATGCTCCAGAAGATCACGCCGTTGTGCGCGATCGCGTCTTTGTAAACGACCGCCCACGGATACATAAACACGATCTCGAGGTCGAAAAGGATGAACAGCATCGCCACGAGGTAGAACTTCACACTGAACCGCGGCTGCCCCTCGCCCTGCGGGATCATCCCGCACTCGTACGGAGTGTCTTTCGTCGGTGTGCGGCGTCCGGTTTTTCCGAGCAACACACTGACCAGCAAGGCAGACGCAGCGAATCCGATTGCGACAATGATCTGCAGGAGAACCGCCAGATATTCCCGAATCATTCGCCGGCTCTCGCGAATCGCGGTGATTACTTGACCGTGGCCAATCTCGGGCTCGGAATGTGGCCGTTTTGCGGAGCAATCGCTTTGGCCAAAAACGAAGGCAGGCCCTTGTATTTCTTGCCATTCTTCTTCACCGCACCGCGCGCGACGAGGTTTTGAAGTTTTTCGTAAGCACGCAACCGAAGCATTTCCTCGCCTCCGCTTGCGGCGTTTCGCGCCCGGAGATTCTCGTGCACAATATCAAAGAGTTCCTTAAACTCGTAGGAGGTACGACGAGAGAGCACCGCTACAAGTTCCTCAGTTACCAGATCAGGAACTCGACGAGAAAATGCGTTTTTCTTGAGAATAGCCATAGGGCGCAAACAGTAGCACATTTTGGCCAGACTAACAGCACAATTGTGACACTAACGCCTAAGTTAGCTTATCTTAGGTAAATAGCGCCGAAATGACGCACCTAGCCAGCGACTCTCGTTGCCTTAATTGATCGTTTAATGGCTAAACGCCCAGCCGATCGCCGATAGACCGATTCCGATATCCAAGGTTACTGGCCCGGTCGATTCAGTCAGGTAACCGTCCTGCTCATAGCGCTGAGCCAAGACGATCGGACTCAGGTGTTTGGTGACCGTTGCCGCGGGCGGCAATTTGGTTACATCAACATAATCAGACACCGCCGGCATAAACGCCGCGCTCATCAGGAGCATTGGCCGCAGGGCCGCGTCCAATCGCGAGTAGAGGAGAGCGGTGTCCACGTAAACGAAACCTGTTGTGGGATTAAGGACCGTGCGGGCGGCGCTCTTGTAAACGGACGAATCGGCCAGGCTTGAGGTTGATTGTGGTTTCGGCTCAGACCTCGTCACCGCGGCTTCCACTGAGACCGAATCGAGTCCGACAATCACCTGCCGATTCGACACGGCAATCGTTGGAGCGATGGCAAATAACGCTACCGGCGACTGCATGTAATAATAGCGGATGCCGTTTTTCTCCGCTTTTCTCCATGGCGCGTCTTCATCGATCGATTGGGTCAGTGCATCCGCGATTTTAAGGGCGCGCGTCGGATCTTTGACTGGCAGCACTGCGACGATCGACGGTAGATGGGCAGTTTGCGGCCATTCGGCCAACGCGGTCCCTTCCAAATCGAACGCCGCCTGCCATTCCTCTGTCGTGATGCCGGCGCGGGTCGCGGCATCAAAAACTTTCTGGAACCAACCTCCAAGCGGCAATGTGTTTCCGGTCTGGCCGATTCCCACCAACCGATTGGGATTCAATAACGCGACAATGTACAAAAATGTGTCTGTCGTGCCGAGCCTGAGCGAGCTGCGCGTCAGCTCGGGAGCGATTGGCAGTTTCGGGAGGCCGACGAAAAGGACGTCGTGGATTTTTCCCCGATCGAATTTTGCCTCTGCACAGACACTCTGGATTTGCTCGAGCGCAGCGTGCGCTTCGCCCGAGAAATTTGTGTCCGCGGTGTTAGGAATCGACGAGATTCCGACTGAAAGCTTTTTCGGTTGAACATAACAAAGTAATCCATAACTCGATGGCATGTGCGCCAGCGCCGCGCGAAACATCTCGTTATTCTCAAGCGTTGTCTTCGGGTCCTTTTCGCGGCCATCGGCGCGATCGAGCACCGCCTTCAATTCCGCGAGATCGTTCGAGGCGAACAGCCATTGGCCGTCATACACTGTCGCGACCTGGTTCGGCGCCGGGCCGACGACCTCGATCTTGTGGGTTTCGTACTCGACTATTTCATTGGCCGAACTGTCGTGAACCAAATGCGACCGCCATTTGTCCACAATTTCCTCGGCATTCGTCTGGCTTCCGCGAAATCGAAAACCGCCGACAAAATGCGGATTGTTATTTTCGATTGCCGTAACGGCAAGAAACGTGTTCTTTGGATCGAGTCGCTCGATTTGGCTCAGCATTTCTGAGGTCGTGTCGCGTTTCGGAACTCGTAACGGTTTCAAGAAATCCTGCACCGCTTGTTCTTGGTAGAGCTTGTAGACGTCCGACTCGTGCCATTCTTGGCGGATCCGCTCGAAGTCGGGCATATGCCCAAACGCGATGGTGGTGCTCGGCAGCAACGCCGTTACCGCCGCGTGCGGCTTGCTCTGCGCCCGGTGCAGAGTGTAAACCACTCCGCCCGCCGCCACAGCAGCGATCAGAATAAGAAATGCGAGACGCTTCATGGGCCGCCTTCCATCCACTCTCAACCCTCAACAATCAACTACAAACGTCCGGCCCGGACTTTTGTTACGCCCGTGGATGAAACTGTCGATGCACCGCTTTCAATCGCTGTTGATCGACATGCGTGTAAACCTGCGTGGTCGAAATATCGGCATGTCCGAGCATTTCCTGAATGATCCGCAGGTCCGCACCGTTGCTTAGCAAATGGGTGGCGAAGCTGTGTCGGAACAAGTGCGGATAAATGTTCTTTTCCAGACCAGCGTGTCGCGCTTTTTCCTTCACGATCTGCCAGATCCGAGCGGTTGTTAATTTAGTGCCGCGCTCGGACAAGAAAATTTCGCTCCCGCTTCGCCGCTTGAGAAACTTTGGCCGTTCGGTCGACAAATAACACGCGAGCGCTTCGCAAGCTTTGCGGCCAACCGGTACGATCCGCGTTTTGTTTCCCTTGCCGATCACACGAATCGTTGCTCCCTCCGGATTGAAATTTTCTAGGCGCGCGCTCGCGAGCTCGGAAACGCGCAGCCCGCTCGCGTAAAGCAATTCCATCATCGCGCGGTCACGCAATCCGTGCGGCGTTTTCGTATCGATGCTGTTCAATAATTGCTCGATCTGCATCTCGTTCAACGTTTCCGGCAGATACCGGTCGATCCGCGGTAGACTGAGCGCTTCGGTCGGATCGCGTGTGATCTCGCTTTTGCTCGCGAGAAATCGAAAGAAAATTTTGAGCGCAACCACGATCAATTTGATCGACGCCGCCGACAGGCCGGCTCGTTTTTTGTCGGCAAGGTAATCGCTAATCGTCGCGAGGGTTACCGCTTTGAAGGTTTTCCGTGCTCCCGAGCACCATCTCGCGAAATCAGTTAGCGATCGTTGCGTCGAAAGTTGGTAGTTGTCGGAAAGCCCGCGCTCGACCGCCAAGTAGCGGATGAACGACTCGATGGCGCTTTCCACGCACGGAACATCAATCCGCATTCCACAACGCGCAATTGTGACTGGTGAGCGTTCACCTGGGTCCGCTGACATCTTTTTTTGGCCACACGCGCGGCGATTGACAATTGAAGCATAAATGTTCGATCATCAGTTCAGAATGAGCTTGGATTTGAGCACCATTCTAAAGGACTGGCCGCACGAGAACCGGGCCATCAAAGTGCGCAAGATCATGGGATTGGACGGCCGGCAAAAATTGCAGCTGCGGATTGATCTCGGCGTATTGCAAATGGAACTGACCGGTCGGCCTGACGGCGTGCGCCCGCATGGTTTCGAATCGCTTCTCACTTACCATCAACTTCGGGCTGCGCGCGCGCAGGCACGCGGTGAGGACTACGAGCTCACGCCCGAGCAGTGCGTCGAGCTTCAGCAGGAGGGCATTCAATATTATCATCGCTATCTGAGTTTGTTTCAGATCAACGATTTTCACGGCGTCGTCCGCGACAGTCAACGCAATCTCGATCTCTTCGACTTTGTCGATGCCCATACCGAGCGCGGCGAGGTTTCCTGGGCGCTGCAACAATTTCGTCCCTACGTCCTAATGATGAACACGCGCGCTAAAACCTCCATTTTTCTCGGGCAGGGAAAATTTCAGGAAGCCATCGCTGAAATTAAGCGCGGCCGCGACGCGATCGCGGAATTTTTCCGGAAATCAAACTTTCCCGAGCTCATCGCGAAAAGTTCCGAGATTCATTTCCTGGACGAATGGCTTGAAGAAGTGAGCGCAAAACGTCCGCGCACCAATCTCGAAATCATGGAGCGCGAGATGGAAACCGCGGTTGCGAAAGAGTTTTATGAACGAGCCGCCGAAATTCGCGACGCCATCAAGAAGCTGAAAGTCAATCAGTGACTTAAGCGATTAGTGATTCAGTGACTGTTGGTCGCTAAATCACTTAAGCTGCGACGTTTGTCGTCGGCCTAAACTTTTTCTTCCTCTCCGTCTTGGTCTGCTCTTTTGGATTAAGACAAAGGAGAAGAGGAAGCCGAGGTTAAGCAATGTTATCATCACCACAATTTCCATATTGAATGGAGCAGCTGTAATGCTCGATCTTGCCTATTGCTCTAACTCTAGGCACTCTCCCCTCGTGACAGCCGCAGAAATCCACCAGCTTTCCCCCGGCCTCTGGATCTGGCAGCAGTACGATCCCGCCGTCAAAGTTAACCTCTTTTCCAGTGCCATCCGGACGACTGCCGGGATCTACGTTATCGACCCGATTCCCCTATCGGAGGATCAACTTCGCCTCCTTACGGGCTGCGATCAGATCGTTGGAATAATCGCGACCAACGCCAATCATCACCGCTCTGCTTTGGCCTATGCCGATCGATTTTTGGTCCCGATTTTTGCGGACCCGAAGGCGTTCCCCGAATCGAAACCGCGTCGGTTGACTGCGCTGAGCGGCGATCTCAAGATTGGTGGCGATTTGGAGGTCATTGAAATTCAAGGGGCGGTCGCTGGCGAAATTGTGCTCTATCAAGAATCAAACGGCGGAACGCTAGTTGTTGGGGATGTGTTGATTAACTTCGAATCTTACGGCCTTGCATTTCTGCCGCGAAAATATTGTGACAACGAAAAGAGAATGCGAAGATCGCTGCCCCAACTGTTATCGCGCCCTGCCGAGCGGATCTTTTTCGCTCATGGGATGCCCATTTTATCAGGCGCAACTGCGCGTTTGCAGCAACTCTTGGAAGCGGACGCCCAAACTAAATGAATCCGCAAGATCAAGATCTTCCGGTTGAAGCGCCATCGGGCAACGCGCTGGAACGTTTTCTTCGGTTGATCCGATTTTCGCACACGGTGTTTGCCTTGCCGTTCGCATTAGGAGTGCTGGTGGTTGCAGCCGATGGGTTGCCTTCCACTCGAACATTCATCCTGGTCATGGTCTGCATGGTTTGTGCAAGGACAGCCGCGATGCTCTTCAATCGCTTGGTCGATTGGTCGCTTGACCAGCGCAATCCACGCACCGCGTCGAGACATTTGTTTCTTTCCAAAGGCGCCGTTGTGATTCTGTTGATTGTTAGTTCGGGCCTGTTTTTGGCCGCAGCGTCAGCGATCAATCGTCTGACATTTCTGCTCTCTCCGCTGGCGCTTGCGATTGTCTTTTTCTATTCGCTCACCAAGCGCTTCACTGTGGCGACACACTTTTTTCTGGGGCTTGCACTTGCAATCTCTCCGATTGGCGCCTGGATTGCTCAACGCGGAAATGTCGATCTTGCGCCGTTCGTTCTCGCACCCGGCATTATTTGTTGGGTCGCGGGCTTCGATCTCATCTACGCGACACAGGATTTCGAATTTGATCGGCGCGAAGGAATTCATTCCCTGGTCGTGAAGGTGGGGATCCCAAGGACGCTTCGTGCCGCACAATTGCTTCACACAATCATGCTCGTGTCGCTGGTCGCTTTTGGTTTCGCTGCGCATCTTGGAACGATCTATTTTTACGCAATGCCGGTCTTCGCTGCGGCTCTGGTCTACGAACACCGCTATGCGCGATCGGTCGACGTTGTTGGAATCAATCGCGCATTTTTCCAGAGCAACGTTTTTATTAGCGCTGTCTTCTTAGCGGCAGTTTGTCTGGACCGACTGATCTGATTGTCAGCCGATCGAGTTTACATCGTGTTCAACTGCGCGACCCGCCTCTCATGGCGGCCGCCCTCAAACGGCGTTGCAAGCCAGACTCGAACAATTTTCAGCGCGTTGTCCTCGGGGATCACGCGCTGTCCGAGTGAGAGGACGTTGGCATCGTTGTGCTGGCGCGACAGCCGCGCGACCTCTTCATTCCAGCAGAGCGCGCAACGCACACCATGAACTTTGTTTGCGGCCATGGCCTCGCCGTTGCCCGATCCGCCAAAAACGATGCCGCGCTCGCATTCGCCGCGCGCAACCGCTTCCGCCGCCGGCCGAATAAAAAGGGGATAATCAACCGGGTCCTCGTTGAAAGTTCCGAAATCTTTCACTTCGTGGCCAAGTGAAGCGAGCAGCTCCTTCACCTTTTCCTTGTAACGAAAACCGGCGTGATCTGTGCCAAGTGAAATTTTCATTTTTGTCTTCTTGCTACTCTGTTATATCGAGCCAAGTCGCGACATCTGTTATTATTTTCTGTTTTGGCGGAACTGATCTACGGAAATATTTGAGATTCCTCCACTTCGGTCGGAATGACAATGCAATTAGCCGCCGTGCAATTTCGCAATTTCGCTCCAGATATCGCGCTCGCGCTCCGTTAATTTTTTTGGAATCTGGATCTCAACGACCACGTAAAGATCGCCGCGATTGCCCGAGATTCCGGCTAGACCGCGCTCGCGCAAACGAAATCGCTGACCGCCTTGCGTTCCGGGGGGAATTTTCAGGCGCACCCTACCTTCCAGGGTCGGCACCTTCAGCTCAGTTCCAAGTACCGCCTGCGCCGGCGCGATTTTCACTTCATGGACAAGATCGCTGCCTTCGACAGAAAAATCGGGATGCTTGGCGAGGCGCACACGAAGAAACAGATCGCCGCTTTTTCCTCCGCGGGCACCAGCTTCGCCCTGACCGGCCAAACGAATGCGCTGACCTTCATGAACGCCACGCGGAATTTTTACCTGATACGTTTCCACTTTGTTCGAGCCGGCCCTCCGCAACGAAACGGTGCGGGTCGATCCGTGCAGCGCTTCTTCAAGCGTAACCAGAATATCCGCTTCGACATCGGCGCCGCGTTCCGTCGTTGCCTCCCGTCCGCCGAATCCGCCGAAAGCAGAACGGCCGCGGCCGCCGCCGAAAAATGTTTCGAAGAAATCGCTGAATCCAGTTCCTCCGAACTCAAACTGAACGCCTTCGCCACCGTCGCCGCTCCATTGATAAAATCCTCCACCGGGCTGGCCGCCCCATTCCGACGGCGGTCGAAATCCGCCAGGCTGGTTCCAGTTCGCTCCAAGGTGATCGTACTTCTTGCGCTTTTCCGGATCGCCCAGCACTTCGTACGCTTCGTTGATCTGCTTAAATTTTTCTTCGGCTACCTTTTTGTCCTTGGCGACATCGGGGTGATATTTGCGGGCCAATTTTCTAAATGCGCTCCGAATCTCATCATCCGTCGCTGTTTTTGAAACGCCGAGCGTTTCGTAATAGTCCCTGAATTGCACTGCCATCGCAGCCTCAACCTTGTGCCGCCGATCAATTCGCGCAACCTTCCTCGAGCATGCACGACATTGGGAAACTTCTGATGGTGATCGGCGCGGTCGTGCTCGTGCTGGGCTTCATCTTGTGGGGCGGCTTCGCTCCGAAGTGGCTTGGACGTTTGCCCGGTGACATTCGAATCGAACGCGAACACGCCGCGTTCTATTTTCCGATCGTTACCTGCATCATCATCAGCATTATCTTGAGTTTGCTTTTCTCGATTTTTCGGCGCTAATGGCGGTGTCGGCTAAACAGCTCGCCTTGGATCGACATGTCGCACGATTGCGTCGATGCCGGCGTTGTCCGCGCATGAAATCGACGCCAGTGGCGGGCGGGGCGGTCGTCACTGACGTGATGATTATCGGGCAGGCACCCGGCTCGCGCGAACCTACGTTGAAACGCCCGTTCGCGCACGTCGCCGGCCAGACATTGTTTCGTTGGTTCGAACAATTTTGCGGAATGAACGAGGCGGCCGTTCGATCAAGAATTTATTTCGCCGCCGTTTGCCGATGTTTCCCCGGAAAATCCCCGGGGGGCGGGACCGATCGCGTTCCGGCCCCGGACGAAATTCGAAATTGCGCTCCGTGGATGAACGAAGAGATCGCGATTCTGAAGCCGCGTCTGATTGTTCCAGTTGGTCGACTGGCCGTTGCGCAATTTATCGGCTGCGACAACCTCGAAAAAGTGATCGGTCGGAAGTTTCGAGTGCGCCGTGCGGATCACGTTTTCGACTTGATTCCGCTGCCGCATCCGTCCGGCGCTTCGCCATGGCACAAAATTCCTCCGGGGAAACAACTTCTCGCAAAAGCGATGCGCAAGCTCGCGCGCCACCCGGCTGTGCGCGCATTAACGCTCAAACAATCGGGAAGCTAGGAAACCGGGACCTCAATTACAATTACTCTTTTCTTGGCTTCTGGGTTTCCAGATTCATCTTCTAACGATGAGTTCAGAGGTCTCGGCACGCGCTGAAATTCCCGAATCAGACAAGTGGGACTTGAGCCGTCTCTTTGCCGACATCGGCAAGTGGAGGGAAGACTTTCGCTGGCTCGAACAGACGTATCCGCGAATCAAAGAGTGGAAGGGCAAGCTCGGCGAGTCGGCAAACGCTCTCGCGGGGTGTCTGGAATTTGAAAAGGAGCTCGACCTCAAACTCGAGCGTCTTTATCACTTCGCGTCGCTGCAACTCGCCGAAGACAGCGCTAAGACCGAATACCTCGCGCGGGTTGGACAGGTTCGAAATCTTTTCACGAAAATTGGCGAAGCGTTCGCGTTCGTGGTTCCCGAAATTCAAGCGATCGATGATGCGACCTTCGAAAAGTTCGTAGACGATCCTGCGTTGGGCGATTGGCGAATAAAACTTCACAAGATTCACCGAATGAAGCCGCATGTGCTTTCGGAACCTGAAGAGCGGATTCTCGCGCTCGGCGCCGCGGCGTTGGACGGGTACGACGAAACGTTCTCGCAGCTCACCGACGTTGATATGAAGTTCGGCGTCTTAAAGGACGAAACCGGTCGCGAAAAGCCGCTTACTCAAAGTTCGTTTAGTTCGTTCCTGGTGAAACGCGATCCCGCGTTGCGCAAGCGCGCGTTCGAACAGTTCTACAGCGAATTTCAGGATCACCAATATACGCTGGCTTCGTCGCTCGCTTATTCAGTGAAGGCGGATGTTTTCCGCGCGCGTGCGAGAAATTATTCGTCGTCCCTCGAGGCCGCGTTGTTTCCCGATGATGTTCCGGTCGCGGTTTATGAAGGTTTGATCAGATCGGTGCGCGCGAATCTCGCGTCACTCTTTCGGTATTTGGAGTTGCGACGACGTGTGTTGAAATTGAAGGAACTTCATCATTACGACACTTATGTCCCGATGGTCGCGGAAATTGAGACGCACATCTCGTTTGATCAAGCGGTCAATCACGTCGTCACCGCGTTGACGCCGCTCGGCAAAGAATATGTCGATGTTTTGAAGAGCGGACTCAGTGGGCGCTGGTGCGATCGTTACGAAACTAAAGGCAAACGTAGCGGCGCATTTTCGTCCGGCAGTTACGGAGCGCCGCCGTACATTTTGATGAATTACAAAGAAGACGTCTTCGCCGACACTTACACACTCGCACATGAAGCTGGCCACTCGATGCACACCTGGTTCTCGCAAAAATCGCAGAACTACCAGGATTACGATTATCCGATTTTCCTGGCTGAAGTCGCCTCGACCTTCAATGAAGAATTGCTAACGCATCATTTTCTCGAACAAGCGTGCGATCCGAAAATGCGCGCTTACATCGTCAATCGGCAGATTGACGACATCCGCGGCACGCTTTTCAGGCAAACGATGTTCGCCGAGTTCGAGAAGATTATTCACGAAATCGAGGAAAGCGGCGACGCGTTGACACTTGACGTTTTCAAAACGGAATATCACAAACTGCTCGCCGGTTACTTCGCCGAAAACTTCGTGCTCGATCCGCAGCTGGATTTGGAATGTCTCCGCATTCCGCATTTTTACGGCGCGTTCTATGTTTATAAGTATGCGACCGGAATTTCAGCGGCAGTCGCGCTTTCGGAAAAAGTTCTGCGGGGCGATCCCGGCGCGGTCGATGCGTACGTGGGATTTTTGAAATCGGGCGGCTCGAAATTTCCGCTTGACACGTTGAAGGCGGCTGGCGTCGACATGACGACGCCGGCGCCGATTGAAAGCACGCTGCGCTTGTTTGAGCGACGGCTCGGCGAGCTGGAAGAATTGGTGTTGTAGGGCATTAACTGGAGGGACGCGCTCCGTCGCGCTTGAGGAAAATGTGGCCAGTGCGAGCCGGACTGGCGCTTTGAGGACAACTCGTTCCACCTTAGCTTGCAGCGATGCAATTACATGCCGACGAACTGCGCCCGCGGCTCGAGCCGCTTTTCGTTGCGAATTTCGACAAGTTTGGCGAGCTTGGAGCCGCAATTTCAGTTTGGCAAGATGGGAAGCCGATTCTCGATCTTTACGGTGGATATTGCGACGCGCGCTGCGAACAACCCTGGACGAAAGACACGCTTGTTCTGATTTGGTCGGCCACGAAAGGACTTGGCAGCGCATGTTTGTTGCACGTGCTGCAGGAACACAAGATCGACATTGAACAGAGAGTGGGAGAGTTCTGGCCGGAATTTTCACAGGCCGGAAAAGAAGAGATCACGCTCGCGGAATTGCTTTCGCACCAGGCAGGGCTCGCTGCGTTGGATCGAAATGTCTACCTGTTTGATTATGACGCGGTCATAGCAGCGCTTGAGAAGCAGGAACCGAATTGGCCACCGGGAAGCGCTCACGGTTATCACGCGCGCACGTTCGGCTTTCTTCTGGACGAACTCGTTAAGCGACTTTCTGGAGCGAGAATCGCAGAGTACTGGCGAAAAGTTTTTGCCGAACCGCTTTGTCTCGATCTTTGGATCGGTTTGCCCGAAAACGAAAACGCGCGCGTCGCGACGATGTACGCTCCAAAAGCCAGCGAGACTCCGGAGCCAAGGCAATTTTTCCTTGATGTGACAACGCGCGGAACGTTCGCGCACAAGACTTTCACTTCGCCGCATGGATTGAACGCGGTCAGTGAGCTAAACAAGCCGGAAAATCGCGCACAATCGTTCATTTCTTTTGGCGGAGTCGGCAGCGCCAATTCACTGGCGAAGTTTTACGCGATGCTGGCGAACACTGGTCGAATTGAAGATAGGCAATTCTTTTCCGAACGGACGCTAAGCTGGATGGGAACGACACTCGCCGATGGAATGGATCGAGTGTTTGAAATTCCAACGGCGTTTTCGGCTGGGTTCATGAAAGACCCAGAAAAATCCTGGCGAAGGAGATTTGGGATATCTTCATCGAGCTTCGGCCACCCCGGCGCGGGCGGCAGCAATGGTTTCGCGGATCCGGAGAACAAGATCGGTTTCGCTTATGTGATGAACCAGATGGCGCAATCAGTTTTGCCTAACGAAAAATCCCTGCGATTGGTGGACGCGATCTATTCACGTTTGTAGTCGCGCTCTATGAGCGCCGCAATTGAATATAGTGCGACAGTCGCAGGCTACCGCTATAAATGCCGGCTCGGACCGAAACTTCTTTCATCGACCGGATTTTCTCATACGAAGCCGTTATCATGAAAATTCACTAGCTCCCAGCGGCCGTCGTTTTGTTTTGCATTGCAACAATTCTGAACACCTCCCCACGCGCGCGATCAGGGTTTCCGCTTTGAATTGACGAAACGCTTAGCGATGACCAAAACAGTCTCTTACAGGCGCGATTCCGAAAGTCCAAGTCGGCAACGGTTACTTCACCAGCGGCAAATCACAGTCCAGTAGCCTCACTCGCCGATAATCGTAGGTGATATCTTTCGCCAGTGCGGGTCGCGGCGATGTTCGAAGAGAAAAATTCCCTACCAGCTGGATTTCTCCATCGACGATCGGTACGGTCTCACTCGTCGGCGTCAACACCATCCGAGGACGCTACGAAACGATTATTATCCAGTGAACCATCCGCGCGCCTCGCCTCATTATCACTAATCGCCGATGACAGTTACAAAAATGCACCGCCGGTGAGGGGAGCGGCGATGCTCGAACAGGAAAATACCCTGCCATGTCCCAAGTTGAAGCCGGCCATCCACAATCGGGATCACCTCGCTCGATCTTGTGAGGGATGTCCTAATGTGCGAGGTTGAATCGTCCGCTCCTTCCGAAGTATGAGTAAAGTAATCGCTGTCTTCCGGGACTAGCCGTTCAAAGAACTCGTCCAAATCGACTCGCGCCGAGCGGTCAGCATTTTCGAACACGATCAGGCTGGCGCTAGTGTGCTGAATAAAGACGCTGGCCGTTCCGATGGATACTCGAGAATTCTGAGCGACGCGCGCGACTTGATCGGTGATCTCGTAGGTTCCCTTGCCCCGCGTTGAAACCTCGAAGGATTCACTGTGTGTTATCATATCCTGCGCACCCGCACTGCACACATGCCACCTGCGCTCAGCGACCCGACCAAGATGACTGGCGCCTCGCGGAGAGCAACTGAGAGGCAAGCGAAACCGGACGCGAACGGGAGCAGGTCGTTATGGAGTGCGGTTTCAAGGTGACCAGGAAGATGGAAGTAAAGTCAGTTGCGGCGTCACTTGGAATTCGCACGGTCAGAAGGCGCATTTTAGCATAAACGATGCTCGTCAATTAGAGTCGGGCAGGGTTCGGGAGATGGTGTCGATCCGGTCTAATGAACTTTTTGTTACGCAACTAGGACGACGTGTTCGTTTTGTCGGGCTTCAAGGATTGACGCACAGTCCAGGCAACGGTGTGTCGGCGGTTGCGTACCTCTGCACAACGTGAAAATAATTCATGTGCAGGTGACTTCCACACGCTACTAACCGGTCGAACAATCAATATGTCGGCAATCACGTTTATCGAGCGCTATTGCAATCTTCGATGCGTCGGCGTATTGCGAGCAGATTTGGTGAAGTGAAAGTGCACGTCAAGTTTTATGCGCAATTGCGCGATATTGCGCGTGTCCAAGCGGACGATGTCGATCTTACCGACCGAGCGACGGTTTCAGATTTGCTCCGGAAGATTTACGGGAAATTTCCGGCGTTACGTGCGCACGAGAAAAGCATTCTCGTTGGCGCGGGGGTGGAATTTGTCGATCGCAGTTACAAACTGAAGTCCGGTGAAGAAATTTCCATCATGCCTCCGGTGCAGGGCGGATGAAATCAGCGGTCAGCGGTCTTGCATCAGTCTCTAAAGTTCTTGAAGTTTGTCGCGACGTCGAAATCGCGACCGCGGACGAACTGAATCACGGCCTGAAGCTCATCTTTCTTTTTTCCGGTCACGCGAATCTGTCGATCTTGCAGTTGGCTTTGAACTTTGAAGTTTTGCGATTTGATCGTCTGAATGATTTCCTTGGCTTTATCGCCCTCCAAGCCTTGTTGGATCTTGAGTTCCTGCCGCGCGTGACCGACTGAAGAGAGTGCGGGCTGTTCTTGTTTGACATTGCGAAGGTCGACGCCGCGTTTGGAGAGTTTACCAATAACAATCTCGCGCAGCGCGCGCAGATGATTCGCATCGTCGGCGGCCAGCACAATTTTGTCTTTTTCTTGAACTATGTCGGTCTTTGCATCCTTGAGATCGAAGCGGGTCGCGAGTTCCTTGCGCGCTTGATGAAGCGCGTTGTCCATTTCCTGTTTGTCCACTTCAGAAACAATGTCGAACGAAGGCATGGTCAAGGATTATGTTCCGAGATCTTGATGTTTCCATCGCGGCACTCGAATTGGAAGGTCGTTTTGCCGCCATTGCCGACTAACATGTCGACCTTGTTGACCGGCTCGACGTGTCGTTGCTCTTTCTCCTCGAAATCATTGCCGATTTGCCCGGTCTCCGTGTGCGCGATGAGATGGAAAGTCGCATCGCCCGGGAAGTAAGCGAAAGCATTGCCTTCTTCTATGGTCGAGCGAATTGAGAATTCCTGTTTCTCCCACCATTCGTAAACGATGGAGAGATTTCCGGTGCCAAGGTGGAGAGCGAGATTGCCGAAGCAATTGTGCGCGAACAATCGGCCGTTGCTGAGGTTTGCGTGCGCTTCCTCGCCCCGCATCTCTTCCAGCAGGACTTCGCCATTCGCGAGCTCAAGTTTCAAAATCCGAATCGTCCGTGGGACGACAATCACGTAGTCGACCGTTCCCGATCGATCGGAAAATCCAGGGTTTGAATCGTCCGGGTAGATTGTTTCGATTGAGACCGAATCGCGTGTCGCAAAAATCTGCACCGAAATCGCCTTTAGGCGCTCCACGCTGTAGGCCTTTTTGATCGCCTCGACTTGCACTTCGCGCGTGCCGCCACCGGCCCCATAAACACGAATGGAGCCGTCGCGATTTCGAACACTCAAAGTTGCCTTCGAGTCGATCGGATAACGGTGGTCGATCATTTCTTCCAGCGTTGGATCGCCGGTCGGCCCACAATTGGCAAGCAAACACAACGAGGGTGGCAGACACGTGAGACAAATCCTTACAAGCCGGCGCATCCCTTCTGTCGTTCGACTCAAGCTTCTGGGAGATTAAGAAAATGAATGATGACGATTGCGCCGCTGATGAAAGTCAACGCGAGAATCGCGGCAAATGCGAGAAAGAATGCGGCCTCGGCCAGAAAATGTCGTGGTGCCTCGTAACGGAAATACTCGCGGCTGATGTTCCGAAATGACGCGGCTGGATTACCGCCAAATCCGCCATAGTAACGATGCGGAGAGAATTCCTGATAATTGCAGTCCGTGATCGGAAAGGCCCGTCTCTTTTCCTTCCGAAAAGATTCAGGTCTGCGATAATCGTCAGAGCTCGGTTTCATCGCTCACGTTTCTTTTATAAGATTCAGCCGGTCTCAAACTCGGATTCAACATTCCCCCAAAATCCGATTCCGCAAATGTGAGTCGCGAGTCATTCCCGTGACTTGGGAATGCGTTGTGTGCCTCTTGTTCGGCCGCGCTCCAACGGACCTTCATGATCGACAAACCAGTGCTTGGCAATATCGGTCTGACCGATTTTCGTTTTTGCGCAACGATGGTCGATGATCTGGTAATAACGGTTGCCAGTTTTCTCATCTCGATCCCGTTCGCTGGAAACATCGCGGCCCCAACCGCTCGCACGCGATGTGGTTCGAGCCCCTCTAGGCTCCGTGGTTCGTTTCGGCATGACAGCCTGTGCGATATTATCTCTGCGCGTTCGCTTGCACCTTTTCACTCATCAAAGCGAGAACGTTATTGAGATTCTTCAATAAGAAAACCCGCTCATGCAATCAGATCTCTGTAAAGGCTGCAAGGGTCAGCGCCCCAGGCCCCAACATTGGGGAACGGATCAGGCAGCCGAGGTTTACAGAAATTCGCAACGCGGAAAAACGGCAAATGTCCAAGTTCTTGAGGCCCTCGAGACGCGAAAAGCGACTCCCGGCGAATATTTTGAGAAAGATTGAACAAACCCCTACCGAACACTGTCACTATTCCGAATATTTAACCTTGTTAAATAGTTTCGCTGATGTTAAGAAATCCGATTAAGGAGCCAGCCACGAACATTAAGGCCGGCAGTTTGTCGGAGCAGTCCCCAGTTTTCCATGAAGAGAGGTTATATGGCCGCCGAAGATAGCGATACAGGAATAAAGATTTACCTGCGCGAGATCGGGCAAATCCCGCTTTTGACCCCGCAACAGGAGATCGAGCTCGCCGCCAAGATCAAAAGAGGCGATCGGGAGGCGCGCGCTCTCATGATCCGCTCCAACTTGCGGTTGGTGGTCAAGATTGCGCACGATTATGCCAATCTTGGCCTGCCGTTGTTGGACCTGATTTCCGAAGGCAATATCGGTTTGATGAAGGCCGTCGAGCGTTTCGATCCCGCAAAGGGCGGCAAGCTCAGCACCTACGCGGCCTGGTGGATCAAACAATCGATCAAACGCGCGCTCGCCAACCAGTCGAAGACGATTCGTTTGCCGGTCCATCTCGTGGACAAGATTTCCAAGATGCGCCGTGTCTCGCTGCAAATGAGTGAGGAGCTCGGCCGCGAGCCGACTGATGACGAGCTTGGTGAAGAAATTGGAATTGCTGCCGGTAAAGTTTCGCAGTTGAAGACGGTCTCAATTCGTCCGGCTTCACTCGACGCGCCAATCAGCGATGACGATTCGACCGAGTTCGGCGAAATCGTCGGCGATGAGGACGCGCAAACTCCTTTTGAGCTGTTGCGAGATAAAAACCTGCGCAATGAGGTCGGCGGTTTACTGGAGGTGCTCGATGATCGCGAGAAGAAAATCATTTTCCAGCGCTTCGGTCTTGACGGTGGAAAGCCGAAGACGCTCGAGGAAGTCGGGAAGAAGTTCGGTGTCACCCGGGAGCGCATTCGTCAGCTGCAAAATATTGCACTCTCGAAATTGCGTCGCGCTTTGAGCAAGAAAGAAAAGCCGATCGACGTCGAATTGCCGGTTGAGGCTTAGCCAAGACCGACGTAATAGTTTTTGAAAGCACGGAGAAACCGGCGCGTTTTATTTTGCCGCACGCAACTGGACGCAATCGACCAACGCGTCCCGCGCGCGAACATCGCTGATGATCACGAGGTTGTCTCCCGGCGCGGTCAGTTTTTGATCCCGTAGACATTTCTGTGCCGTTTCAATGGTCACATTCGGATCGTTGCTGAATTCAATTCGTATCGATAAAACGCCCCAGCAGATCGACAGCTGCCGCCGGACTTCTTCGCTCGGCGTAAACGCAAAAATGGTGGCGCGATCCGGGCGCAGGCTTGAAACATTACGAGCCATCGTTCCGTGTCGCGTGAAGACAATGATCTTCGAACGGGCAAGCGAATTGGCCAGTACTACTGCGGCTGAGACTGTTTTTT
>Ga0310917_10000029_pt1 | contig 53967 bp, 54 predicted proteins | sample GREbulkMGLF178_FD_203531 | JGI IMG/M metagenome (GOLD analysis project Ga0310917, IMG submission 203531) | Lab enrichment of tropical soil microbial communities from Luquillo Experimental Forest, Puerto Rico - GRE.bulkMG.LF178 | ecosystem: Environmental > Terrestrial > Soil > Tropical forest >... | reverse complement strand
TTGCGCTTTCAACACCTGGCTTGTGACGTGTCCGCCTCGTCGCAGCCTGAAATTTCATGTTTTGCGAAACAAACCCAATCGACCCGGCAACCATCTTCCGGCGCATCAGCCCGGCGTCACATCGGCGGTCGTGGAGCAATCGGCAGCCGCGAAACGCACCTCAGCTGGATCGCGAATCTTTTGTGGCGGCGGTCGGCAGGGGGGTCAGAAACTCGCGCGGATCGACCGCTTGATGTCCGTGGCGCAGCTCGAAATGCAACTGCGGCTCGCTGACGTTACCGGTCGAGCCGACCCGGGCGATGACTTGCCCTCGCGCTACCTTGTCTCCGCGCTTCACAAGCAGCTGATCGCAATGGGCATAGGCCGAGATCCAGCCGTCGGCATGCTTGATCAGAATCAGATTGCCGTAACTGTGCAGCTCGTTTCCGGTATAGGCGACGACGCCGGCGTCGGCTGCCTCCACCGCCGTCCCCCGCGGCGCGCCGATATTGATACCGTCGTTATGCGTACCGTCGCTCGAGGAACCATAAGCGGCGAGAACGCGGCCACGAACTGGCCACGAAAAAGTGTTGCCGGTGTGAGACGCGGGCGGTTCCGGCGCGCCCGGTGGCGCAGGCGCAGTAGAAGATGGTGCTGCCGGAGGAGGCACGATGTCCGAAGAGTTGGGAGCCAGCGTAGGGGCTTCACCCTTGGCCTCCCTCGCAGGTGAGACCACCGGGGGCAAGGGCGCGGCCTGAACCGAAGGCGCGGCCGGCGGGGCCGACGCCGGGTTATCGAGCCTCGTCGGAGCCAGCGCTGCTGCGCCCGGCTCAGTTGAGGGCAGCGCTGCGACCGAGACGGGTGCTGGAGCGCGGGGCTGGCCCGCTTCCGGTATCATCAAAGTGCGGCCAACCTGAATGCGGAAGGGCGGCGGCACCCCGTTCGCCTCGGCAAGAACACGCATTGGGATATGATGGGCATGGGCGATATCCGACAGAGTGTCGCCACGTTGAACTGTCACTCGCTCCGGTCCGCGTTCCACTGTCCCCCTGCTGACGACCGGTGCGGGAGCCTCGACGCGCGGCGCGCATGCCGCAAGCAACGAGCCTAATAGGAGAGCCCAGGACGTGGCGCCGAAGCCGCATCCGGCAGCACTGCGAACCATCATGATCCCCGATGCGCCCCCACGCGCGTGTACTTCCGCTATGTGGTACGCGAAGAGAAAATCATGTCAACCCTGGTCTGGGTGGCGTCGCGGCAGCCCAGCCACGAGCGGAACGAAGCGGACGAGACCGAGATGCTCGGTTGCAAATCCCTCGTCGCTGCGACGAATGCGCACGAGCTGCTGGTCATGGTGATCCTTGCCAATCGGGGCCACAAGAACTCCGCCCGAAGCCAAGCCATCTATCAACGCCGATGGCACCTCCGGGGCTGCGGCGGTCACCAATACGCGCTCATAGGGAGCCTGCTCGGGCCATCCTCTGGTGCCGTCGCCGAATCGGCATACGATATTGTGAAGGCCTAGCTCCGCGAAGCGGCGCTCGGCATCACGCAGCAGCTCGCGATGCCGCTCTATCGAAAAGACGCGGCGGCAAAGGCCGGCGAGAACCGCTGTCTGATAACCGGAACCGGTGCCGATCTCGAGAACCTTGTTCCGTTCGCCGAGTTCAAGATTTTCGGTCATCAGCGCCACGACATAGGGCTGGCTGACCGTCTGGCCGCGGCCGATCGGCAGGGCCACATTCTCATAGGCCTGATCCTCGAACGATGGAGGGACGAATCTCTCGCGGGGCGCCCTCTCGATCGCTCCGAGCACCCGCGCATCGGCGATGCCGGCGCGGCGCAACTCCATCAAGAGCCGCAGTTTCCTCTGGATTAGGCCGCCGTCGACCAGGCGGGCTCGGCCAGGCGTCACCCGAAAACCTTTTTCAGCGAGGCGAGTACAGGTACGTTAGTGAGGTTGAGGTAGATCGGGGTGACGGAAACCCGTTTGTCGTTGATGGCAGCCAAATCGGTGCCGGGCTCGGCGATGCCGTCCTCGCGCACGGGACCGATCCAGTAATAGGGTCGGCCACGCGGATCCAGACGCTCGGTCAGATTATCCGCGATCGCCCGCTTGCCCTGGCTAGTGACCGCGATGCCACGGACGGCTTGCGGCGCTTCGTCCGGAAAGTTCACATTCATCAAAGTGTGCTCCGGCCAGGGCAACTGGGTCAGCCGGCGGATCACCCCGGGTGCGAAGCGCGCTGCGGTCTCCCAGCATATTGGCTCGCCATCGACGAAATGCTGGCTTAAGGCGATCGCCGGGATGTCGAGCAACGTCGCTTCCATCGCGGCCGCGACCGTCCCCGAGTAAGTCAGATCCTCGCCGACGTTGCCACCGCCATTTATCCCCGACAGGACGAGTTCCGGGCGGCGCTCGCGCAACAAGTGCTTTACGGCCAACATCACACAATCGGTCGGCGTGCCGTCGACTGCGTAGCGTTGCGGCGCTACTTCCGCCATGCGCAACGGCCGCCTGGTTGTCAGCGAATGGCTCGCCGCACTCTGCTCCTGCTCCGGTGCAACAATCCAAACATCGGACGAAAGAGCGCGCGCCATCTCCTCCAACAGCTTGATGCCGGGCGACTCGATTCCATCATCATTGGTCACGAGAATGCGCGCTTTGGCGAGTTCGATGCGGCCCTCAGCCATAAGGTTCTATGACCTCCCGCCCTCCCATATAGGCCTGTAGCGCCGCGGGCAGCGCCACCGTGCCGTTATGGCGCTGGAAGTTTTCGAGAAGCGCTATCAAAGTCCGGCCGATCGCCAGGCCGGAGCCATTAAGGGTATGCACCGGCGAAGTCCCCTTGCCTCCGGTGGAACGATAACGCGCCTTCATGCGATGCGCCTGGAACGCGCCGCAGTTAGAGCAGCTCGAGATTTCGCGGTACGTTCCCTGGCCGGGGAGCCATACCTCGATGTCGTAAGCTTTTTGCGCGGCGAACCCCATATCGCCAGTCGAAAGCAGGACCACGCGATAGGCAAGGCCGAGCCGCCTCAGCACCTCCTCGGCACAGGCGGTCATCCGTTCGTGCTCGGCCGCCGAATCTTCCGGCCGCGTGACGGAGACCAGCTCGACTTTTTCGAACTGGTGCTGTCGAATCATGCCGCGAGTGTCTTTTCCCGCCGCACCAGCCTCCGAGCGGAAGCAAGGAGTCCAGGCGGTGTAGCGCAGCGGCAATGCGCTCTCGTCGAGTATCTCTCCGGCGATCAGGTTGGTGAGCGGCACTTCGGCTGTCGGGATCAGCCAATAGTTGTCCGTGGTGCGGAACTGATCCGAGCCGAACTTGGGGAGCTGGCTGGTCCCGAAGAGCGCTTCGTCGCGGACCAGCAAGGGAGGCGAAACCTCGGTATATCCGAACTCGGTCGTGTGAAGGTCGAGCATGAACTGGCCTAGCGCCCGTTCGAGCCGAGCAAGCGCGCCCCGCAACACGACAAAACGCGAGCCAGAGAGTCTTGCGGCGCGGGCAAAATCCATCATGCCGAGGCGTTCGCCGATCGCCTCATGGGGCAGCGGGCGGAAATCAAATCGGGGCGGCTCGCCGTGATGACGTAGCACCCGGTTCGCGCTCTCATCCGGTCCGTCCGGCACCTCTTCAGCCGGCAGATTCGGCAATTCAGCTAGAAGCTCGTCAATTTGGGCGCGCAGCCTGGTTGCCTCTGCGCCCGCTTCCGCTTCGGCCTCCTTGACGTCAGCGCTCTGGCGGAACAGCGTTTCTATCGGCTCGCCGCGCTTGCGGGCGGCACCGATGTCCCGCGCGAGGCGGTTGCGCCGCGCCTGGGCTTCCTGCGCGCGAGTCTCGGCGGCACGCCAGGAGCGGTCGAGTGCCAGGATCTCTTCAGCGCGGGCCGCCAAGCCGCGCCGCACCAAGCCCCGGTTAAATTCTTCCGGGCGCTCCCGGATCCACCTCAAGTCGTACATCCACTCCGTTATGCCCGGGCTTGTCTCGGGCATCTCCAGGATCGCCGGGTCAAGCTCGACGATGACGAAAATGAAAAACGGCACACATGAGTTGGGGATATAGAGAGCGGAATGCCCGGCGTCTATCCGCGTCCCTTCTGCTCACCCGCCGGTGGCTGGCTTGGCCTTGCCGGCGAGCTCGGCCTCCTCTTGCGCCTCGCGGCGGGCGCGCGCCTTCTCGACCATGCGGCACGAGACGATCGAGGCCTCGAAGAGCACGATCAACGGCAGCGCGAGGCTGGTCTGGCTTACCACGTCGGGCGGGGTCAGCACCGCGGCGACGACAAACATGATGACGATAGCGTAACGGCGTTTCCCGGCGAGCCCGGTGGAGGTGACGAGCCCGACCCGCGCCATCAGGGTCAGGAGCACCGGTAGCTGAAAGGCGATGCCAAAGCCCAGGAGCAGCGTCATGACCAGCGACAAATACTCGTTGACTTTGGGGTCGAGCACGATCGGCAGACTGCCAGGACCGCCCGGCGATTCGAAGCTGACGAAGAATCGCCAAGCAATCGGCATCACGACGAAATACGCGAGCGCCGCCCCCATCGTGAACAACACCGGTGTCGCAAATAGATATGGATAGAAGGCCCGCCGTTCGGTCTTGTAGAGGCCGGGTGCGACGAACTTCCAGATCTGGGCCGCGACGACCGGAAAGGCGAGGCAGAAGCCTGCCCAAAACGAGACCTTGACATAGGTGAAGAAGGCCTCGGTGAGCCCGGTATAGATAAGACGGCGATCCGGCTGCCCCTCAAGTGCGACAGCGAGCGGGTGGACCAGAAAGCCGTAGATGCGTTCCTTGAACTGATAGCAGATTAAAAATGCGACAAGAATCGCGCCGATCGACCACATCAATCGGTTGCGCAGCTCGATGAGATGATCGAGGAGCGGCATTCTGCCCGCTTCGAGCTCAGCTTCCCGGTCGTCGTCCGACATGCCAGGCCTAATAGCTCGTCAGTCCCGCACATGCGGGAATCCGGAATCGGCAGAGCCTTCATGATTGCCCTGGGCCCCCGATTCCGTCGGGGCGACGGCTCTTTCTCCTTCGGCCTGAGACATGTCTGGCGGAGGAGGTGTTGCCTCGGCCTGCGCAGGTTCTGTTGATGAATGCGAGTGGGCTTCCGACGCCGCAACGGGGGGTGCCTCCGGCTCGAACAGGCTCGGCAGTTCAGGCGGTTTCAGGCTCTCGGCGAGGCTGCCGGTCGGATCGATGGTCTGGCGAAACTCCTTGTCGAGATCGATCTCGGTCGCTTTCTTCAACTCCTGCCGCATTTCGTCGAGTTCCGCCTCGCGGATCATCTGCTCGACACTGCTGTGAAACTCACGCGACAATGTCCGCGCCTTCCCGATCCAGTAGCCGGCAACCCGCAGTGCTTTCGGCAAGTCCTTCGGCCCGATGACGACGAGCGCAACGACCCCGATCAGCATCAACTCCGTCATGCTGAGGTCAAACAGCATCGGCGTCGCGCTCCACGGCGTCCTGGTGAAACAAAAGCGGCATTCGCAAGCGGCGCGATGATGTCAGATGCCATTCATATGGGCAACCTCGACCAGCACGCCACCCTGGCAGGGTTGGGCCCGCTCACGCCTCCCTTGCGGCTTCGGGGAACACTGGTGGGATGAGATCGAGCAAACCGGTGGCGCGCAGCTCGTCGACCCCCGGCAGGTCGTTCAGGCTGTCCAGGTCGAAATGGACGAGAAATTCTCGGGTTGTCACCCACAGAAGCGGGCGCCCCGGACCGGCGCGCCGTCCCTTCGGCCGCACCCAACCGGCTTCCATCAGCGCGTCGATCGTTCCTTTGGCGACAACGACGCCCCGGATCTGCTCGATCTCGGCGCGCGTCACCGGCTGGTGGTAGGCGATCACGGCAAGTGTCTCGACCGCCGCGCGGGAAAGCTTACGAACAACCGGCCGTTCGACGCGTAGCTTTGGAGCAAGATCGGGCGCCGTGCGGAAGGCCCAACCTCCCGCCAACCGGACGAGATTGATGCCGCGCCCCGCAAAGCTCTCGGCCAACTCGCGCAAAAGGGTCGGGACCTCCGCTGCATCGTCGAGGTGTCGAAACAAAGCTTCCTCGCCCAGCGGCTCCGTTGCAGCAAACAACAGCCCCTCGAGTAGCCGCAACTGCTGCGCCCGCTCGCTCACCCGTCTATCCTGCCGTCTAGCGCTGACATTGGACCAGCGCTGCGCACATAGATCGGGCCAAACGCTCGATCTTGACGCAATTCGATGCGGCCGTTGCGCGCAAGCTCGAGAGTGGCCGCAAAGGTCGCCGCGACCGCCGAGCGGCGGAACAACTCGCCGCGCAGCTCCTTCGGCAAGAAACTCGACAGCTCGCGCCAATTCGGTACACGACCAACAAATCGCGCCAAACGCGCCAACGCATCGTCCATCGAATGAAAGAGGGTCGGCTCGATAGTCAGCACCGCCACCTCTGAGCGGCGACGAATCGCACCATAGGCCTGCAGCAGGGCGTAGAGGCCGATGTCGTAAACCGGTACCGGGATGACCGCAGAGCCTTCCGGCATACCGCGAAAAAAGACATCTTGACCGGTCCGCGGCCGCGCCATCAGCCGGGTTCCGGCAATCTGCATAGCTTCCAGCAGCCTCAGGCGATACTCGAGCTCGGCCGCCAGCTCGGTGCCGCTCGGCTCGTCATCTTGCGGTGGCTGCGGCAGCAAAAGCCGCGACTTCAGGTAGGCCAGCCACGCCGCCATGACCAGATAGTCGGCGGCGATGTCGAGCTTCAGCGACTGCTGGCTCGAGACGAAGGCGAGATACTGATCGGCAAGCGCGAGGATCGAGATCCGGCCGAGATCGACCTTCTGCTCGCGGGCGAGCGCCAACAATAAATCGATCGGCCCTTCGTAGCCATCGAGCTCGAGCACGAGCTCCTCCGAGCGCGGCGGCCTCTCACCCCAACCCTCCCCCCGCGAGCGCGGAAAGGAAGGGCCCCGCGACGCGGGAGGGTGAGGGGTGGCCTCGCTCACCCGCTGTGCCCTGTGATCGCTAGAATGAAATTGTATAACGCTTCTGCCGGCATGCCGACCAGCCAAGCGAGTATATTGAAATTGTAACCAGTTTGCGCCCCGATGTAAGGCACCACAAATAAAAACAATAGTATGATCAAAATACCGTATCGCTCTAGTCGCGCCAGCGGAAGCGCCAGCGGGTCTGGCAGCAGCCCCACGGCCACCCGCCCGCCGTCGAGGGGAGGCAGGGGCAGCATATTAAAGACGCACAAAACTACATTGATCAAAATCGAGTTCACGAAATTGCTTTCCAGCCAAGCCGCTGGTGCCGCCGGAAGTAAGACCGAAGCATAAATCAAAAATCCCGATAAGATGGCGAGCAGGACGTTCGTGCCGGGTCCGGCGAGGGCGACCCAAACCATGTCGCGTCGTGGCCTGTCGAGCCGGCGGAAATTGACCGGTACCGGTTTCGCATAGCCGAACAGAAAGGGCGAGCGCAGCAGGATCAGCATCGCCGGCAAAATAATCGTGCCGAAGGGGTCGACATGCTTCAGCGGATTGGCCGAGACCCGCCCGGCGCGCCAAGCGGTATCGTCGCCGAACCGGTAGGCGACAAAACCGTGCGCCGCTTCGTGCAGGGTGACCGCGAAGATGACCGGAAGCACCCAAGTGCTCGCCTCGTAAATCATCACGGCCGTGCTACCAGCCAGGTTCACCGCTCTGTAAGCTCCGATATTCGCGCTCCGGCGAGCAGCGCGTCGAATTGCGCCTCGGCTTCTTCGCGATCGAAGCGGACGCTCGCCGAGCGGCGGCGCGTCGCCTCGCCGTGCCCGAGCCGTTCCACGGTGCGAGGCGTGATTGGCGGAGCCGCCGCCGCGACTTCCTCCATTTCGGCTGGATTGCCGCTGCAATGGAGCGCGAGATCACAGCCGGCGGCAAGCGCCTGCCGTGTCCGTTCACCAAGTCGTCCGCCGAGGGCCTGCATCGACAGATCATCGGCGATCAGCACGCCGTCGAAGCCGATCTCGCCGCGGATGACCTCGATGATCACGCGTCGCGACAATGTCGCGGGCAGCGCCGGATCGACAGCCGCATATACGATATGGGCAGTCATCGCCCACGGCATCCCCGCCAACGCACGAAACGGCACAAAATCGGTCTGCACCAACTCTTCATATGGCGTTTCCACCAGCGGACAAGCGTAGTGACTGTCGACCCGGGCTCGGCCGTGGCCTGGTATGTGCTTGATGACCGGCAAGACGGCACCTTCCAGCAACCCGTCGCACACCGATCGGCCGAGCCGCGTGACGCGCTCGGGATCGGTGCCATAAGCACGGTCGCCGATCACCGCGTCGGCTCCGGAAACCACGAGATCCACTACCGGAAAACAATCGACGGTAATACCGAGCCGCGCCAGATCGTCGGCGATCAGGCGCGCGGCAAGCCGCGCCGCCTGTCCCGCCGCTGGGTCAGGCAGAGATGCCAGGCGCGCTGCCGACGGGTAGAGACGCCAATGCGGCGGCCGGAGACGCGCCACGCGGCCGCCCTCTTGGTCTATCAGGACCGGCGCGTCGTCGCGGCCGACACACTCGCGCAACGAAGCGACGAGTTCGCGAATCTGTTGGGGAGAGCTAGAATTGCGCCGGAACAGAATGAAGCCGACCGGATTGGCAGCGGCAAAGAAACTGCGCTCGAAAGGGCTGAGACTCTCGCCCGCGCAACCCAAGACGATCGCGCTCGGGACTTCACCGCGCAATGATGCACCCGACATTTCGCTGGTTGAGGTCATGACAGACCCGCTCCGCATCAGCAACGGGACTGCTGAGGACGCGGTAGAATATGCCTTTCTCGCCGAGATCCGCGCGGACCGGTGTTGCGGAAAGGTTGCCGAGCAGGTCGGAGTTCGCCCGCTTGATCCGATTCCATTCCTGGAGCGCCTCCTCCTCGCTACGCACCGAAGCAAGTTGCATGCGCGTCCCGCTCGACTTTGCCTGCGATGGTTGAGCGGCAGCCGACTTCACTGCTCCGTTCGATGTCGCCACGGACTTTACCGGTGGATTCGCGGCCGTGGCGGCCGACGAAGCTGTCGCCGGCGCGACGGGCGATCCTTGTGGCTGAGGCGACGCTCCGGACTGCGCTGTGGGCGTGCCCGGTCCCGCGGGGCGGGGCATCGGCTTCTCGGGGGGAGGCAGCAGGTGTTCCACGGCCGCGCGTTTTTGCGTGTAGATCAGCTTGTCTCGATCGGGGACTTCCATGCCGCCCGGCTTCTCCGGCTTTACCTTTATTGGGCCGGCGTCAGCGCGGATCAGCGGGACGTTCTCCATGCCGTGACCACCCGCATGGCGCGTCCCCAGAAGATAGGCATACCACATCCCTCCCACGAACAGCGCCACGACGAGAAGCGCGCTCAACCCCACCGCCAACCCGCGAAATCGCGGCCCAGCATTCCGAGCCTCCGGTTCGGCATAAAATTCGACGCGCTGGTCCGGCTCCGCGGATCCAAGCGGGTACGACATCGTCACATCTCCTGCGCCGGTTCGACCCCGAACACGGCGAGCCCCGAGGCCAGAACAGTCGCGACGCCGCGGACGAGCGCCAGCCGCGCGCGGGTCAATTCGCGATCGGAAGCAAGAATAAAGCGCAAGGCCGCTTCGTCCTTGCCTTTATTCCACAACACATGGAATTGCGCGGCGACTTCCTGGAGATAGAAGGCGATACGATGCGGTTCGTGCGCTTCGGCGGCGGCCTCGACAACGCGTGGCCACTCGGCGAGCTGACGAATCAGGGCAATCTCGGACGGGTCCGAGGGGTGGTCGAGCTCAGCCTCACTCAGCGCTGCGTCGGACAAATCGTCATCGGGAAACTGTTCGGCTGCGTGGCGCATTACGGAGGCGGTACGAGCATGGGCGTATTGCACGTAGAAAACCGGGTTGTCCTTCGACTGCTCGGTGACCTTGGCGAAGTCGAAGTCCAGCGCCTGGTCGTTCCGCCGCGTCAGCATGATGAAGCGGAAGACGTCCTTGCCGACCTCGTCGACGACCTCGCGCAATGTGACAAAGGTTCCGGCGCGCTTCGACATACGCACCGGCACCCCTTTGTCGAACATATTGACTAGCTGACAGAGCTTGACGTCGAGGGTCGCAGCGCCATCGGTCACCGCCCGAACCGCGGCCTGCAGCCGCTTGACATAGCCGCCGTGATCGGCGCCCCAGACATCGATTAGATTTGCGAAACCGCGATGGAACTTGTCGCGGTGGTAGGCTATGTCACCGGCGAAATAGGTCCACGAACCGTCCGATTTCTGGAGCGGCCGATCGACGTCGTCACCAAATTGCGTGGCACAGAACAAGGTCTGTTCGCGCGGTTCCCAGTCGTCGGGGAGCTTGCCCTTGGGCTGCGCCAGAACCCCGGTATAGATCAGCCCCCGTCGTTCCAAGTCGGCACGACATTCGTCGACCGCCCCCCTTTCGACAAGCTCGCGCTCCGAAACGAAGGAATCGTGGCGGACGCCGAGCAATGAGAGATCCGCCCGGATCAGCGTCATCATCTCTTTGACGGCGAAGTCGCGAACCGGTGCGAGCCACTCCGCCTCGGGTCGGCCGAGCCATCTGCCGCCGTCTCGCCGGGCGAGCGCGCGGCCGGTGTCGACCAGGTATTCGCCGGGATAAAACCCCTCGGGAATCGGCCCCACCACCTCGCCCAGCGCCTCGCGGTAGCGCAAATACGTCGAACGCGCGAGAATATCGACCTGAGCGCCGGAATCGTTGATGTAATACTCGCGCGCCGCGCAGAACCCGGCTTTGGCTAGTAACGACGCGAGGGCGTCTCCAACCACGGCGCCGCGGCCGTGAGCCGCAGTCATGGGTCCGGTGGGATTGGCGGAGACGAACTCTATGTTGACCCGCTCACCCCTGCCCATCGCCGAATCGCCGAACGCCGTGCCGGCGCGCAAGATGGCGCGGAGCTGTGCATGCCAGACCTCGTCGGCAAGCTTGATGTTGACAAACCCCGGCTTCGCCGGCGCGACAGTGAACCCCGAGCCGCGGTAGTCCCCGGTGGAGAGCTCGCGTCCTGTAAGCGCCGCGGCGATCCGCTCGGCCAGCGTCATCGGGTTTTGTTTGAGCGACCCGGCAAGCACCATCGCCGCATTGGTCGACAAGTCGCCGTGCTCAGGATCGCGCGGCGGCTCGACCGCAACCCGGCCGAAATCGAGGCCCTGCCGCAACACTCCCTGCCCCGCTAGCTCGTCCAGCGCGCTCAGCACGAGCCGACGGAAATCGGCGAAAATGTCAGTCATGTCTATAAAGGGTGAGTTTAGGTCAACTCAGGGAGAGGGGCCTCGATGCGGCTTCCCGCTACTTCGTCGACAAGTACAAAGCGCCCATGATCGCAAGCACGAAGCTCAGCCTTGGCGTTAAGGAGTTCCATGCCATACACGGTGCCGTCCGGGGAGAGATCGATTTTTACTTCATCATTCAGCCGAACAGCTTCCACCTGGACGCCGGCAATCTCGCGTAGACGCAGGTGTGCTGTCTTTCGACGCGGATCATAAGTCAGTTGCACTGTTCCGGTCTCCGATATTGCTCAAAAAACCTAACAATTATACTGATCACGAGCCAGTCATCATCTTCCCAGGCCGCAAACACTCGACCTGCTTCATATAGTACCAGCGGCCCCACCACAGCCTCTCAACCGCGAAATTTCGTCGGAATGCCTCGCGGGACCGCGCTGCGCGGCCCAAGGATAGGCTCCGCAGCTGTCTTGAAGGACACACTGGCCCAGCCAATCGCAAATTCTTAATACGACTTGCGCGCGGGATCGCTATGGTTCACCGCGTCGCGATCAGCGCGCGGCGAGACTCAGTTCTCGGATTGTCGCGGTGGCACCGAGCGACCGGGCGACCGCGTCGAGACGGCGCTGTACGGTTTCGCCGACAAACAAGCTGCTCTCAGACGGCACTTCGAGCACCAGCGTGTTGCCCGCGCGGGTGAGCCGAAGTTCGCGCAGAAGTCTGATCGTGCCCGCACACAAGGTATAGGCTAGGCGGAGCGCGAGGCCGAGTGTCCGTGCCTCCTGAGCCGACCTGTCGTCGAGCAAGTATCGGCTGGGATCTTTCACCGGGTCTTCGACCGCGCCGCCATAACGCGCGTGCAACGCGGTTGCTACAAAGACCCTGTCCGAGTGCGTGCTGCCGGCAAACGGCAAGGTCAGGCTGCGGGCGAACGCTTGTCTGGCCCGGTAATCGGGATGCTCGCTCCATGCCATATCGCTGAGCCAAGACGCCGCGCGATGGAGCCGCCGGGCTGGCTCCGGGAGGTTCGGAAACAGCGGCGCCGTCCATTCCTGTAGCCGATCGCCGTCGAGCCGGAAACGGCTCTGGCGACGGCCGACCGCCATATAGGCCGCGATCAGCGGGTCCGCGGCTCGGTCTCCCGGGGGAACGAGACCATGAGCATACCCCTCCCGCAACCCGAGCGCCGAAAAGACAACCCGTTGCGGTTCCCCGATTGTGATCAGCTTGCGCAGGACGAAAGCCGCGAGCGGCACCACCTCGAGCCGCTTGCGCGAGATTGTGGTGATGCGTTCCAGCGATTTGCGGGATTGGCGGCTGATGATGTCGAGGAAGCCTTCGGCCTCCCTGCGCATGAGCGTGTAGCGGTGGATGATGTGCAGCGGATATTGCGTCTGCTCCATGTGGAGCCTGGCGATGGCGCGGGCCGCGCCGCCGACCAGATACAAATTCTTTCCGGCAGCCGCACGCAGTATCGGAGCGGCGGTGAGCACCAGTTCCACTGTGTCGGAAAGCGTCTTGGCGGTACCGAGTTCATTGAGCCGCAAGGGCCCCAATGGCAAGCTGACACCCCGCCCGATTTGCCCGAGATCGCCGCCAGGAACCGACCGCACGGCCGGCCTCAACTGAACTAGCTCGACGCTCCCCCCACCGAGGTCGGCAACGACGCCGTCGGCGTCGGGAATTCCGGCGAGCACGCCGGCGGCAGACAACCGCGCTTCTTCCGCCCCATCGATGACTCTGACCGGCACGCGGCACTGCTCCTCGACCTGGGCGGCAAACACATCCCCGTCCGTCGCGTCGCGAACTGCCGCGGTCGCCAGTACCGCCAAGTGGTCGACGCCGATGGCCCGGGCGAACGCGACGAAGCGACGCAGATTCACCAATGCGAGGTCGACGCCGTCGGGACTTAAACGGCCGGTCGAGGCGATCCCGCGCCCCAAACCGCACATGACCTTTTCGTTGAACAGCGGAAACAGCGCTGCGCCCAGCCGCTCGAAGACGACGAGGCGCAACGAGTTCGAGCCGAGATCGATGACGCCGATGCGCTCGGTGGCCGAAAGCGGATCGCGATCCGACATCAGTTCAGCGCACGACAAGTCTCGGGTGAGCGCGCCTGAGCGCTTTGCCGCGCCCGGACAGGCTGGGATTGGTCATGAAATAAGTGTGTGCAGAGAAAGGTTCTTCATCAGCCGCGACGCGCTCGTAAGCGCCGGACGGCGACAAATTCCAGCTCTGCAACGTATCGCGGAGGTTCGCCACCATGATCTCGTCAAGCACTTGGCGGTGCACCGTCGAATTTTCAATCGGCACGAGCGCCTCCACACGGCCGTCGAAATTACGCGGCATCCAATCGGCGGAGCTGATGAACACCTTCGCCCGGTCCGAGGGGAGTTTGCTGCCATTGCCGAAGCAAACGATGCGGCCGTGTTCGAGAAAGCGGCCGATGATGCTCTTGACGCGGATGTTCTCGGAAAGCCTCGGAACCCCCGGTCGCAGGCAGCAAATACCGCGCACGACCAGATCGATGCTCACCCCTTCCAGCGAGGCGCGGTAGAGGAGATCAACGATTGCCGGGTCGACGAGCGCATTCATCTTCGCCCAAATCTGCGCCGGCTTGTTCGCTCTTGCATTTTCGATCTCGGCCTCGATCAGTTCGACGAGACGCGCTCTGAGCGTCAAAGGCGCGACCGCAATCTTTTCGAGGCTCGCCGGGCTCGCGTAGCCGGTCATGAAATTGAACAGGCGGGCAGCATCGCGGCACAGCGCCGGATCGCAGGTGAAGAACGACAGATCCGTATAAACCTTCGCCGTGTAGGGATGATAATTGCCTGTCCCGAAATGCACATAGGAGTAAAGCTGACCGGCTTCGCGGCGCACGACGAGAGAGACTTTGGCGTGCGTTTTCAACCGCAAGAAGCCGTAAATGACCTGCACCCCGGCGCGCTCTAGATCGCGGGCCCAGCGGATATTCGCCTCCTCGTCAAACCGCGCCTTCAATTCGATCAGCGCCGTCACCGACTTGCCGGCCTCGGCCGCGGCAGCGAGTTCGCGCACGATCGGGCTGTCCTCGCTCGTCCGGTACAAGGTCTGTTTTATCGCCACAACCGCTGGATCGCGGGCGGCTTGCCGCACAAACTGGACGACGACGTCAAAGCTCTCGTAGGGATGATGAACGACGATGTCCTTTTGCCGGATGGCGGCAAAGCAATCGCCGCCAAAATCCCGGATCCGCTCGGGAAAGCGCGCATTATAGGGCGTGAACGCGAGGTCCGGGCGCTCATCGACGACGATGAACTCCTCAAGGTCATTAAGGCCGAGGATCCCGTCGGTCGCGAACACGTCCGCCGGGGCGGTGTCGAGCTTTTCCACGAGAAAGCGCCGGAGCTCTGTCGGCATCGCCGCATCGACAGCGAGATGGATCGCGTGCCCGCGCCGACGCTGCTTCAGCGCGGTCTCATAAAGACGCACGAGATCCTCGGCCTCCTCCTCGATCTCGACCTCGCTGTCGCGCAGCAGCCGAAAGACCCCCTGTGCGACGACCGCAAACCCCGGAAACAGATGGTCGAGGAACAGAGCGATCATTTGCTCGATCGGCAGAAACCGGATTCGGCTCCCCGGCATACGAACGAATCGGTCGATCGAGGGCGGGATCAGGGTCAATGCCTGCAGGCGAACGCCGTCGCTGACCCGTTCGAGCTCGAGAGCCAGACCAAAGCCGCGATTGGCGACAAACGGGAACGGATGCGCCGGATCGATCGCAAGCGGCGTCAGGACCGGAAAGACTTCCGCCATGAACCGGTTTTCCAGCCACGCGCGGTCGCCCGGTCGGAGATTGGTAGGCTCAATCACGCTGATTCCTGCCTCATCGAGCTCGCGACACAACGCGAGCCAGGTGATTTGCTGGTCGGCCATCAACTTACTTGCTCGCTGACCGATCGCCTCGAGCTGCTGCGCGGGCGTGAGGCCGTCCTGGCTTAGCGTCTTGATGCCGGCAAGATGCTGACCTTTCAGGCCGGCCACCCTCACCATGTAGAATTCGTCGAGGTTGTTCGCAGAGATCGACAGGAACCGCACGCGCTCGAGCAACGGATGCCGGCGATTTTCGGCCTCTGCGAGTACTCGTTCGTTGAAGGCCAGCCAGGAAAGTTCGCGGTTGATGAAGCGTACCTCTGAGTTCAAATCTAGCGATTCGATCTCGACCGACTGAGCGCTGGTGCTCACGACCGCTCTCCCGAAAGGCTGGAACGGGGCTATTCGAGACGGATTTTATCCCTCGGGTGGAAGTGTGTCATGTCACTGTGATTGTGAGCTCAGGTCATGAGCGACTTGACTAGACTAGCGACAGGTGGCGTTGGGAGAAATCCATGCAACCTTGCCACGCCAACTGCGACATACGCCGCGGGAGGAACGTGAACATGAACATTTTGCACCTGCTGCGCCATGCGAAATCGAGCGCCAAAACGGGCATCGAGGATCACGAGCGCCCGCTCAGCCGGCGTGGCCGTGAGGCCGCACGCCGCGTCGGCAGACATCTTTCAGAGACGTGCGGTACCTTCGACGTCGTCCTTTGCTCAAGCGCGCGGCGGACCTGCGAAACCCTCGATCTCGTCTTGACGGAGTTCTCGTCACGTCCACGTTGCATGATCGAGGACGGGCTCTACCTTGCCGGCCGAGAACGACTGATCGAGCGGCTGCGGCGCCTGGACACGCGCGACGCCAGCGTGTTCCTGATCGGACACAATCCGGGGCTCCACGAGCTCGCTCTCGCGCTCGCCGACGAGCGTTCGCCGGGCTTCGGCGAACTGGCGTCGGGCAAATTTCCGACCGCGGCTTATGCGGGCTTCGATGTGACGGCCGACTGGCCGGCTCTCGGCTACTCGCGGTATCGATTGATCGGCTATGTCACACCGAAATCCCTGTCCGCCGGGAATCATTGACGATCGCGCTCGGCGAGCAGTTCACGCGCCAACGGAACGGTAATCGCTCGTCCTTCTCGCAGCGAAACGGCGTCGAGCCGATCAGCAATCTCCGCCGCCACCGCAAACGACCGTTCGATGTGCCTGGCCAGAAACAGGACCAGTTCAGGCCCAACCCGCAGCTGGCGATCGGCGAAGTGCTTAACTAGCACCGCTCCGAGGAGCGCGTCGTCCGGCGGCCCGATTTCGATCGCAAGCGCTGCACGCAAGCGTGAGCGAAGATCGTCGAGCGCCATGACCCAGGAGGCCGGCGCGCGGCGGGCAGCCATCAGCAGGCTGCCGTTGTTTTCGAGACACGCGTTGTACAGGTGAAGGAGCGCCAGCTCGCAGGCTTGATCGGCATCATCGATCGCGATACGAGGTGCCGGCTGGGTGACGAGGCGCGCCACGTCCTCCTCGCCGAGGGTCGCCCCGGCGACAAGAACCGCCGATGCGCGCTCGCACCAGAGGTGGGCAAGATGGGTCTTGCCGCATCCGGCTGCGCCGTGAAGCACAACCGCCCGGCAAGGCCACGCCGGCCACCGATCGATCCAGCCGACCGCCGTGGCGTTGCTATCGGAGACGAAAAAATCCGAGCGGCCCAGCGCCGTGCGTCGCGGCAGGTCCAGGGTGAGCTGTCGCGTCACAGGGCCTGTTCCGAACGGGCGAGAATGCGGGCCCACTGCACGAGATAGATCAAGCCCGAAGCCACGGTTGTCACCGCGACCGCCATGCCCAAAACCAAATCGGCCGGGCCGGGCATCGCACCGAGGCCTAGTCGTGCCAACACGTACCCGACCGCGGCTACCTGGACGCCCGTGTTGATCTTGCTGACGAACAGCGGCTGAAAGCCTTTCGGCATAGCAGCTAGCGCCTGGATCAACAGAAAGCCGCCGACAATCATGAGGTCGCGAAACACAACGAGGACGACGAGCCAAGGCCACAGCTGGCCGGCGATGCCGAGAGTGACATAGACGCTGACGAGCAGCACCTTGTCGGCAAGCGGGTCCAACAAGGCACCGAGCCGTGTGCGTCGGTCGAACCGTTTGGCGATAAAGCCATCGAGCGTGTCAGAGACGCCGGCGACGACAAAGACCCAGAAGGCCGCCCAGTAGCTGTCTTCGAGGATGAGAGAAATCGCCAACGGCACGAGGAGCAGGCGACCTAGAGAGATCAGGTTCGGCAGATTGAGCCCAAGCCGGCTCATTGTCGTCTAATGCGGGCTAGCCACGCGAGAGGGCTGGATGCGCCATACCGGATCGCCGCCGGCCAGCTCGAGATCGACTTCGGCGAGCCTGGATTTGAGCTGATCCTGATCGCCAATGTACTTGACTGCGATCTTCGCTTCCTGACGACTGAGTGAAAGCAGGTCGACTTTGCGGATCGAGGCCACCGAGGCGAGCCGATTGCGCACCTGCAACCATTCGCCGAGACTAGTGATAGGGACGCTGATGGTGAGGCTCGCCTGTCGGTCGAAACTCGAGGCAGTGTCTTTTTTCACGCCGCTCTCGATGTCCGCGGCGACCGCGTCGGCCGTCCGTCTGAGAATATCCGCCTCGTCCTCTCCGGGATTGGCGTCATAGGAGTTTCCGTGTGCATCGACGAGGCGGCCGGCGCGGTAATGCTTCACGCTAACCTCGACCCCGACTAGCCTGCCTTCCTGGCGTCGCGCTGTCGCCAGTGCAACGACGGTTTCGGAGCCCCCGTTCTGTTTGGCTATCGCGGCCAGCCCCGTGGCGTCGCCCGATCCGGCCTTGTCCGCATCGATAGCCGCTAGATCGCCAGCATCGCCGAGCGGAAGCAACAAATGTGTCGGTCCCGACCCGGCAGACCGCTGCGCCCAGGCCCCGCGCCAAGCGTTCGGATCGTTCCACAGCGTAAGGCTCGCTCCGTTCTTGAACACTGGCAGCACCACAATCGACTTGCTGCCGCTCTCGGCTGCGGGGTTCCCGGCGCCTTCTGCGGTGCTCTTGCCGGCGCCTTCTGCGGTGCTCTTGCCGGTGCCCTCAGCAGTGCTCTTGCCGGTGCCCTCAGCAGTGCTTTTGCCGGTGCCCTCGGCGGGCGTTGTGTCGGCCACTCGGACCAGCCGTCGAACCTTGGCAGAACGAAAATGAAATGTGTAATCGGCGACATAACGCACGGCGGACATCCGTTCGTTTGCTACCTCAAAACTCTGGACCATGTCGGTGATCGCCTTGTCATCGAGTTTCGGCAGCTGCGCTGGCTCCGACGCGCCCGACAACTTTCCGACCACGGCTGCGAGCGCCCGCCGCTGCCCATCGACGCGCGCCGCATCGCGCGCCGCCGCGGCACCGTCTGCCGTCGCATCGACCTTCACCGTCGCAGAGTAGGCATCCTCCGAATCCTGTGCCAGCGCCGGTTCCGCGCGAGGTGCCGCGAGGATCACCAGTAACAGAACGCAGGCAAAAGACCGGCGCGCCTGCTCCCCGGCGATCGCAGTCACCAGCCGTAGAGGCATTGCAAGCCGCCTCCGATCCGATATGTTCGCGGCCACGGGCCGCTTCCGGGCGGTCATACAGCAGATTTCGCGAGGACGCCATCTACAGCCGTTACCGCCCAGCGCGCGCCCCGGAGGGGCGGCTCGATGCCGGAGCGCCGCAATGGCGCGACTGAAGGTCGGCGTGCTGATTTCGGGCCGCGGATCAAACCTTCAGGCGCTGATCCAGGCGTGCGGTGATCCGGCCTATCCGGCAGAAATTGCCCTCGTCATCAGCAACCGGGCTGAAGCGCCGGGTCTCGGGTTTGCGGCTGCCGCCGGCATACCCGCGGCGGTCATCACCCAGCGAGATCGGCACGCTTTCGCAGTCGAGGCTCAAGCCCGGCTGCTCGACGAGCAGGTCTCCCTTGTCTGCCTGGCGGGGTTCATGCGCGTGCTCGACACGGATTTCGTAGCGAGCTGGTGCGATCGGATTATCAACATTCACCCCTCTCTGCTGCCGTCTTTCCGCGGCCTTCATGCACAGCGACAGGCGCTCGCGGCGGGTGTGCGGTTTGCCGGATGCACGGTTCACCTTGTCCGCCCCGAACTCGACAGCGGGCCGATCATCGGCCAGGCGGTGGTGGCCGTCCGCCCCCAGGATGATGAGGAGAGTCTTACGGCGCGCATCCTCGCCGCCGAGCACCGGCTCTATCCATTGGTGCTTCGGCTGATTGCGGAAGGCCGGGTGCGGGTCAGCGGCGAGCGGGTCGAGATCGATTCAGCGAGCGTTCGCGACATATTGGCCCTCAACCCGCAGGACGGTCCTAGCGAGCTGCTTGCCTCGAAGCCCGGTTAGGCTTTACCTGCGGCATCTTTACGATTGGAAGGGAACATGGCGGTAGTCGATCCTGATTACGAACGTCGTCGTCAAGGATGGCTGGGATTCGCCCGCCTGATCCGGTATGTGCTCGCCATCATTGTCATCATCCTGATCAGCATGGCGATCTTTTTGACTTAAGGGCAGATTTCGATCGCGGAGAAAAAGAACGCGATTTCCTGCACGGCGTTCTCCGGCGAATCGGAGCCGTGCACTGAATTTGCCTCGATCGACTCGGCGAAATCGCTTCGGATAGTTCCCGCGGCCGCCGTCGCCGGATCCGTGGCCCCCATGATTTCGCGGTTGAGCGCCACCGCGTCCTCGCCCTCCAGCACCTGGACGATAATCGGCCCCGAACTCATGAAGGTGACAAGCGATTGATAAAAGGGGCGACCCGCATGGACCTCGTAGAAGGCCCCCGCTTGCGCTGGTGAGAGCTGAATGCGCTTCTGAGCAATGATCCGCAGCCCTTGCCTCTCGAAGCGCTCGTTGATCGCCCCGGTCAGGTTGCGCCGCGTAGCATCCGGTTTGACGATCGACAGCGTCCGTTCGATGGCCATGCGCTTCTCTCGCTCCGGGCCGAGCCGCCGGTTATATCGACCGCGCGGCTGACCCGCAACGGGCGGATAGCGGCCCGCACGCCACCGGTGCGCTAGTCACGCCCCCGCAACAGCCTTTTGCTGTTTTCGCTGTTTTCCAGAAAAATAACAGCTATCGACATCGCGTTTCCCGCTAATCCTGGACTTGTAGTCGGCTCCGCGAACGAAGAACAGCGGAATCGCTCGCTGTTTTTTCGCTGTTTCTCGCTGTTTTTTTGGACGCAGCCACCACCGGAGACCTTCCAGCGCGACTCCATGAAAATCGATATACGATATCATGACAAGCAGCGATTGTCAATTGATATATATGTGTTTTTGAGTACAATTAAAATTCTAGTCACGCATCGCCATCGCGGTCGTTGGGCAGTGTGTGCGATAGTATGGAGTCCAGCCGATGAGAGAACGCGGTCCAGCCGCAACAAAGCTCGGAGTGACAGCCCTTCAAGGGCTGTCACCCTGAGCTGCGCTTCGCATAGTGTGCTCCCAAGAGGATTCCTGCCTCATGCCATCCGCTCCCAACCCGATGTGGTTTGCTGCCAGTAGGTGAGAGTGCGCCCGGCCTCACGTGCGCGGCGCCAACGGCCCCGCGCCGCTTCGACCGCGCCGTCATCGTTGCCATCAAAGAGGTCGGCGCAGCGACCAAAAGCGTCAAGATCGGCGGCCTCCAGCCCATCGACGAGAATCAGCGTCGAGGCGCCGTTCGGGTTCTCGTCGCGATCGGTCAGCCAGATCGGCTGCAGCGCCGGGTTGCCGTCGCGAACCGAGCCATGCGGCAGGAACGCTGCTTCGTCATAGGTCCACAGCGCGGCGTTCAAATGTTCGACGCGCTCCGCCGAGGCGGCCCGAACGACGATCCGATGGCCTTGCGAGAAAGCCCGCTCGAGCAGCCTCGGTAAAGCGCGCTCGAGCGGGGTGGACAGGAGATGGTAGAATCCGACCTCAGCCACGGCCTGACGGCCCAAAGCGTTTATTCCTTTTCGTAATACGCCGAGACGAGCCGGTCGAGAAGCCTGACGCCGAATGCCGTTGCGCCTTTCGGCACGGTCGGCGCATCTTTTGTCGACCATGCCATCCCGGCAATGTCGAGATGCGCCCAAGGGACGTCATTGACGAAACGCTGCAGAAACTGCGCGCCGATGATGCTGCCGCCAGCGCGACCGCTGGCGATGTTTTTAACGTCGGCGGCATCGCTGTCGATCTCGCGGTCATAGCTCTCGTCGAGCGGCAGCCGCCAGACCTGCTCGCCAACTGCCTTGCCCGCCTCGATCAGCCGCTCCGCGAGTTCGTCGCTGTTCGCGAACAGCCCCGCCCGGTGGTGGCCGAGCGCGACGATGACCGCGCCCGTCAGCGTCGCCAGGTCGATCATCAGCCGCGGTTTGAAGCGATCCTGGCAGTACCACAGCGCATCGGCGAGCACGAGGCGGCCCTCGGCGTCGGTATTCAAGACCTCGATCGTCTGACCGGACATCGAAGTGACGATGTCGCCCGGGCGCTGCGCGGTGCCCGAGGGCATGTTCTCGACGAGCCCAGCGATGCCGACCGCGTTCACTCTCGCCTTGCGCGAGGCGAGCAACCGCATCAATCCGATGACCACCGCGGAGCCGGCCATGTCCCATTTCATGTCGGCCATGCCCGCGGCAGGCTTGATCGAGATGCCGCCGGTATCGAAGGTCACCCCCTTGCCGACGAAGGCGAGGGGCCGCTTGCTTTCGGCATCGCCAGCCGCCTTCACGCCGTGCCACTCCATGACGACGAGGCGCGGCAGCCGCGCGCTTCCTTGCCCAACGGCGACCAGCGCGTTCATCCCGAGCTCGCGCATCTTGGGCTCGTCGAGGACCTCGACCTTGACCCCGAGCTTGGCGAGCTTCTCTGCCTCTGCCGCCAGCGTCTCCGGGTAGATCACATTCGCCGGTTCCGCGACGAGATCGCGGGTGAAGAACACCGCCTCTGCGGTTTGCTCGAGCGGCCGAAAGGCACGCTCCGCCGTATTCGCTGCCGCGGTCATCACCGTAAGAGTTTCCAAAGAAGTCTTCTGCTCGGGTTTCTGTTTGGTCTTGTACTTGTCGAACCGGTAGGACCTGAGCTGCGCACCAAAAGCCAGTTGGGCCGCCGCCTCTGACTGAGCAATCGGCGCACCGTCGCCGATTTCGATAGCAAAAGTCGCCGCCTCCTCACCGGCGCCATTCAGGTGCGCAAACAACTTTCCGCCGAGCTGCTCAAACGCGCGGGCATCTGGCGATTCGGGCTTGCCAAGGCCGGCGAGCACGATGCGGCTCAGTGCAAGATTGGCTGGGCCGACGATCGGCAACAGCTCATCCTTCTTGCCCTTGAACCGAGGCGCCGCCGCGACCGCCCGCGTGATCGCGCCGCCGGTCGCCTCGTCGAGCCGCCTGGCGGCCGGGGTCAGCACTCCTTCCTCCCACACTCCGACCGCGACGGCGCCAGATCGCGGTTGATCAGGCTCGGCAAAGTTGATCTTCATCATGCGACCTCGACAGAATTAACTCGGGAGCCGGCGTCACGCCCGCTCGGCAGCTCTACAGGGGTTCATGATAGATAATCGGGAGGTGAACTCGGCGCCAGTCGGCGCATCGCTAGCTCTGCGCGATTTAGGACCGCTGGCCCGGTTTGGCGCGCGGCAAGACAAGATCCCGCGCCGCGGGCTTCTGGGGCCCGGCGAACCGGATCACTAACTGCGGCTGGCCGGGCCTCGGCCCGCCGCTTATGATCGACCGGCGATGACGAGGCTGGACCGTTACATCCTGCGCCAATGCTTCGGCGTCATGATCTTCGTGACCACCGCGCTCAGCGCGGCGATCTGGCTCGCCCAGTCGCTGCGGCTGATCGACCTGATCGTCAACCGTGGGCTGTCGATCGATGTGTTTCTCTACCTTGCGGCACTGATCCTGCCGCGCTTTCTCGATATCGTGCTGCCGGTCGGCGTGTTTATCGCCGTGCTCTTCACTTTCAACCGGTTGACGGCCGAGAGCGAGCTGGTCGTCATGCGGTCGGCCGGGCTCAGCCATTTCGCGCTCGCCAAGCCGGTGCTGACGCTGGCCGGAATCGCGTTCCTCATCCTCGCGAGCTTGTCGATGTACTTTCTTCCGGCGTCAAATCGCGCATTCAAGGACCTGCAGTTCGAGATTCGCAACCGCTTCGTTTCGAGCCTTATTCAGGAGGGCACGTTCACGACAATTTCGGACAAGCTCACAATTTACGTGCGCAGTCGAGACGAGCGCGGAGAGGTCGTGGGACTGCTGATCCACGACAGCCGCAATCCGCAGCGCCAGGTCACGATCGTTGCCGAGCGGGGCGCCTTCGTCGATTCGCCGACCGGATCGCGAATCGTCATGGTGAATGGCAACCGCCAGCAATACGATACCGAGACCAGCAAGCTTTCGCTCCTCACCTTCGACAGCTACACGCTTGAACTCGACGCCGTTCGCGACGCCCCTGTCATTCGCTTTCGCGAGCCGCAGGAGCGTTTTCTCGGTGAACTGTTCTTTCCGCCCCCCGATACCGACGCCTTCTTCCGCCACGGTTTTCTTATAGAGGGGCACCAGCGCATCCTTGTTCCGTTGTCGGCGTTCAGCTTTTCTCTGATCCCGCTCGCCTGCCTGTTGCCCGGTGAGCTCAATCGCCGCGGCCAGCTGAAACGCGTTCTGCTCGCGATCTGTCTCGCATTCCTATTCGAATTGCTCGATCTCGGCGTCAATGATATCGCCGGCCGCTACACGGCAGCGATCCCGCTGATGTATGTCGCCGACCTATTGCCGCTGGTTCTGGGGTTTGGAATTCTGCTGCGCGGCGGAATAAGGCTCGGTTTCCGGCGGCCGTCGATTCTTGCCGAGCCGGCGCGCTGAATATCGCAGGGGTCGAGACGAGGGTGTCGTTGCATCTCGCCAAGACCTTCTCCGCCTACATTGCCCGCCAGTTCTTCGGCTGGTTCTGCGCGGTGTTCGCGGCGATGGTCATTGTGACTTTCCTACTCGACTATATCGAGCTGATCCGCCGCGGCGGCGCCAAGTTGCAAGCGACGCTGTGGCTACTGTTCGAGATGGCCGCGCTGAAGCTGCCGCATACGGCGCAGGAGGTGCTCCCATTTGCCATCCTGTTCGGGACGATGCTCGCGTTCTGGCGGCTGACCCGGAACAACGAGCTCGTGGTTGCGCGCGCGGCGGGGGTCTCGGTCTGGCAATTTCTGACGCCGGCCGTGCTTGTCGCGCTGCTCATCGGCATTGTCGCCGTGACCGTATTCAACCCGATCGCGTCATTCACCGAAAGAGCCTATGAGAAGCTGGAAGGTCACATTCTGCGGCAAGGATCGGACCCCCTTTCACTGTCCGACGCCGGGTTGTGGCTGCGGCAAAGCGACTCGCAGGGTAATCAGATCATCATTCACGCCGGGAAGGTCGCGTCAAAACACTTGGTCCTCGATCCGGTGACCCTCTTCTTCTTCGACGGCTCGACCCAGTTCACTTCGCGGGTCGACGCGCAGAGCGCGCGGCTCGAGAAGGGAGACTGGCTGATCGAGAACGGTGTGCGGTGGTTGCCGAACGAGCCGCCCCAGCCTTTCCCCGCGCTCCGCCTGGCGACCACGCTGACGCCGCGTAAGATCGAGGAGAGTTTCGCCTCGCCGGATACCATGTCGTTTTGGGACCTGCCAGGGTTCATCGACTTGCTCGAGCTGTCGGGATTCCCGGCGCAACGCCACCGTCTCCACTTCAACGTCCTGCTCGCCCGCCCGTTTCTGCTGTCGGCGATGGTGCTGGTCGCAGCGACTTTCAGCCTGCGAATGCAGCGCCGTGGGGGCGCGACGTTGATGATCATTGGCGGCGTAATCAGCGGCTTTCTTTTGTACTTCTTGTCGGACGTCGTCTTCGCCCTCGGCCTTTCCGCCAAGGTGCCGGTGATTCTGGCCGCCTGGACACCGACCGGAGTGAGCCTGATCTTCGGCGCGTCGATGCTGCTGCATCTGGAAGACGGCTGATGACCGGTCGCCTGGAGTTCGGTAGGCTGAGGGTCGGTAGCCTGGGGCCGAAAAGTCTCAGCCTTGCGGTGCGGCGGTCTTTGAGCGCAATTTGGAGTGCGCTGGTCATCCTGGCCGCAACCATTCCGGCAGCCGCCGAACTAGGTATTGGTGCGCACCAGGACACCAACGCTCCCATTCTCTTTCGCGCCGACGAGATCCAATACGACGAGCAGCTCGCCCTCACGATCGCCCGCGGTCACGTCGAGATCTCCCAGGGCCAGGGCGGGCAGGTGCTGCTCGCGGATGTGGTCACCTACAACCAGCGCACCGACACCGTCGCGGCTTCGGGCAACGTCAGCCTGACGCAGCCGACCGGCGAGATCGTCTTCGCCGATTTCATGGAGCTGCGGGATTCGATGACCGAAGGCTTCGCCAAGAACGTCCGCATGCTGATGGCGGACCGGTCGCGGCTCGCAGCCAACGCGATGCGGCGCACCAACGCCAACCACACCGAGCTAGTGCGCGGCGTCTATTCTCCTTGTGACCTGTGCAAGAATGACCCGAGCGCCCCGCCGCTGTGGCAGCTGAAGGCGCGGGAGATCGATCACGACACGGAATTGCAGCTGCTCGAGTTCCGCGACGCAGTGATGGAAATCGATGGCTGGCCGGTCTTCTACACCCCCTACCTGTCGACGCCGGATCCGTCGGTAAAGCGCGCCAGCGGATTTCTACCGCCCACGATAGGGGTTTCCAACAGCCTGGGTACACATATTACGATTCCCTATTACTTGGTGCTGGGCCCCGACAAGGATATAACACTGGCGCCACGGTTTTATACGATCGCGGGCCCCTTAGCCGAGGCGGAGTACCGCCAACGTTTTGGCAATGGCACGCTCGACGCCATTGGCAGTCTCAATCACAGCAATGTCGGCTCCGGCGAGAGCAGCTCGAGCCAAGGTGAGCAATGGCGCGGTCATATTAACGAGACCAGCGTCTTTGATCTGGATGACACCTGGCGCACGGGTCTGAATATTCAGCGCGTCTCCGACCAGACGTACCTGCTGCGTTTCGGCTTTGGCAATCCGCTGCTCAACGCGATGATCAGCCGCGCCTATCTCGAAGGCTTCGACCCGCGCGCCTCGACCGACGTCAATGCTTACATCTTTCAGCCGTTGCTCCCGGGGATCGGTGATTCGACGCAGCCGATTGTGCTGCCGGTCGTCAATCGAAATTGGCAGAGCGAGCCGGATGCTCTCGGCGGGCGATGGAACCTCAACGGCAACGTTCTCGACATTGTTCGAGAGGTGGGGACGCAAACGCGTCGGCTGTCCATGGGCACAGAATGGGACCGGAGCTTTGTCGATGGTTTCGGCGGACATTACGATTTTTCGGCCAGCGTGCGCGGGGACGGGTATTGGATCAACGGCCTCAGCGCGCTGTCGAACCCCGACCTCCCCTCCGCGTTTTTTTCGGTCAATGGGCAGCCGCCGGTCGCGCCACAGCCCGAGGCTTTCGTCACCGGCAGAACCTTCCCGCAACTCGGGCTGGTGTGGAGTTACCCGCTGGTTCATCGCGGCGAAGAGATGACGGCGCTGATCGAGCCGATCGTCGGTGGTTTCGCCGCACCCAGCAGCGGCAACCGGCGAAACATCCCGAACGAGGACAGCCTGTCGTTCCAGCTGGCAGATAGCGACTTGTTCCGGCACGATCGCCTGGCGGGGTATGACATCCTAGATACCGGCCAGCGCGTCGATTACGGCACCAAGCTCGGGCTTTATGACAAGACCGGCGGCAGCTACCGATTGCTGATCGGCCAGAGCTACCGCGCCCAACCCAATCCGTTTTTGCCGCCGGGGTCGGGTGCGGAAAGAAGGCTTTCCGATGTAGTCGGACGGCTGGTGCTGTCTCCCAGCAGCTATCTCGATTTGATCTACCGTTTCCGCTTCGATACGAGCCCCTTGAGCGATCGCAGCCAGCAAGTGGGCGTCAGCGCCGGGCCGCAAAGTCTGCGGGTCAGCAGCAATTTTGTCTATCTTCCGGCGCAAGTACAAGGCGAGCAGGTAACCAATCCCGTAACCGGCCAGAATGTCCTCTACGGCAAGCGGGAGCAGCTCTCTTTCGCGGTCACTGCGAAACTCACGCGCTATTGGTCGATGCAAGTCGCGGAAACCGTCAGCCTGATCAACAGCACCACTCTCGTAAACAACGTGCCGACGCCGGCGGCTTCCAGCGCCAGTCTCGGTGGATCTGTGTCGGCGATTTATCAGGATGAATGCATGGCCTTTATTGGCGCGGTAACGCAATCTGGCATCCGCAGCGGCGATGTCGTCCCAGGCTATTCGGTATTGTTCAGCGTCGTGTTCAAGAACCTCGGGGAGATCGGCGGCACGGTCGCTCAGATCGCTGGCGGTTCTTTGCCGTAGGGATCAACTGCGGTGTAAGCTTCACAACCAGAGTTAAAAATCGCAGGATCACTCTCGATGACTGCAATTCGCTGGCTTTGCATGATAATGGCGGGCCTGGTCTGCTGCTCGAGCGCGGCGTTTGCGGCCCGCATGCTTTCCGCACCGGCATCACCCGCCGCCGCGTCGCGGCCGCAGAACCCGGCGGCGCCTCCGAATCAGTTCGTCGAAACCCGCATCGCCGCGGTCGTCAACGACGAGGTGATCTCGGTGGGCGACCTGCAATCGCGCCTCAAGATGGTCATGCTGTCCTCGAACTTGGCCGATTCGCCAGAGAACCGACAGCGTATTGCCAATCAGGTGCTGCGGACGCTCGTCGATGAGAAGCTGCAGATTCAGGAAGCCAAACGACAGAACATCTCGGCTACGGAAGAAGAAATCAACAAGGCGATCGCGCAGATCGCAAAGCAGAACAATATGCAATCTGCTCAACTCGATCAGGTTCTGAAAGCCAATGGCATCGAGCGCAGTGCCCTTATCGACCAGCTGACGGCGTCGATCGTCTGGTCGAAGCTGGTGCGCCGCCTGGTCTCGCAAACCAACGTCGTGTCGGACGAGGAGGTCGATTATGCACTGAAGCGCGCCAAGGAGAGTTCAAACGAACCGCAAAGCCGCGTCGCGGAGATCTTTCTCGCTGTCGACAATCCGCAGCAGGAGGACGACGTGCGGCGGCTCGCCGAGCGGCTGACCGAGCAGATGAAGCAGGGCGCTCGGTTCTCCGCGATCGCCCAGCAATTCTCGCAATCGGCGACGGCTGCCGTCGGGGGTGACATGGGTTGGGTGCGCCCGGAGCAGCTCAGCCCGGAACTCGGCAAAGCCGTCGCCCAGATGCGGTCGGGAGAGCTATCGCCGCCGGTCAGAACCCCGGGCGGTTACTATTTGCTCCTCGTCCTCGACCGGCGCGCCGGTAATTCCGGCGGCCCGGAAGACAGTTTGTTGCACCTCGTCCAGATCGTCTTCCCGCTTCCGTCTCAGGCAAACGACGCCGCGCGCCGCGCTGCGATCGCAGAGGCGCAAAGTGCGAAGACCACCGCTAAAAATTGCGAGGACCTGCTCAAGATCGGCAAGGAAAAAGGTTCGCCACAGCTGTCGAGCGAGGGTCGCCTTCGAGCGGACCAGATCTCCCCGGCCATGCGCAGTCTCGTGCTCGGGCTGGAACCCGGGCAGGCTTCGCAGCCGATCGTGCAAAAAAACGGTGTCGGGGTCATCATGATGTGCGAGAAACCGGTATCGAGCGCGCCGCCGCCAGTGCCCACACGCGAGGCGGTCACGGAAACCTTGATGCGCCAGCGCCTCGATACTTTGGCGCGGCGTTACATGCGAGACCTGCGGCGCACCGCCTTTGTCGATGTCAGGCTCTAATCCAGTGGCGCTCCCACTAGCCGTAACAATGGGCGAGCCGGCCGGGATCGGCGGCGAGATCGCGCTAAAGGCTTGGCTCGATCGGCGCGGCGGCATCCCGCCTTTCTACGTCATTGACGATCCGGAGCGCCTGACTGCATTGGCTCAGCACCTCGGTTGGCCGGTAAGGATTCGCTCCATCGATACTCCCGATCGAGCGCTCGCCGCCTTTGGCGATGCCCTTCCTGTCGTGCCGATCGGGATGCCGGTTTACGCCCAGCCGGCCCGGCCCGACCCCAGCGATGCGCCGGCCATCCTCGGCGCCATCCAAAACGCCGTACGTGATGTTCGCAGCGGGCGCGCTGCGGCGCTCGTCACCAACCCGATCCACAAAGACAGTCTCTATCGCGCCGGGTTCCACCATCCGGGCCACACCGAGTATCTCGTCGAACTTGCCGGGACCAGCGAAACGCCGGTCATGATGCTCGTGTGTCCGGGGCTGCGGGTCGTCCCTGTTACGATCCATCTGCCGCTGCGCCGAGCTATCGAAACCCTTTCCACTGCGGCGATCGTCGATGCCGGCCGCATAACCGATGCGGCACTACGTCGAGATTTTGGTGTTGATGCCCCGATCTTGGCGGTCGCCGGGCTCAATCCGCACGCCGGCGAGGGCGGCAGCCTCGGCGGCGAGGAGATCGACATCATCGAGCCGGCCATCACCGAACTGCGGGCGGCGGGCATCGATGCGCGCGGTCCCCTGCCGCCCGACACGATGTTTCATGCCGAGGCGCGCCGGAACTACGATGCGGCGTTGTGTATGTATCACGACCAGGCGCTGATCCCGATCAAGACGATCGACTTTCACGGCGGCGTCAACGTGACCCTGGGACTGCCTTTCGTGCGCACTTCGCCCGATCACGGCACGGCGTTTACGATCGCCGGGCAGGGTAGCGCACGCGCCGATAGCCTGATCGCGGCGCTGCGGCTGGCTGCCGAGCTGGCCACAAGACGCGGAGCCGCTGGCTGAGAAGCTGCCCCCCTCACCCGGCGCTGCCGCCGCTGCGCGAGGTCATCGCTCGTCACGGGATCGCCGCACGCAAGAGGCTTGGCCAGAATTTCCTGCTCGACCTTAATCTGACCAGCCGGATTGCCCGCGCCGCCGGACCGCTCGATCACGCGACCGTCATCGAGATCGGCCCCGGCCCTGGCGGCCTGACGCGGGCGTTGCTCGGCGCCGGTGCACACCGGATCGTCGCGATCGAGCGCGATCGGTGCTGTCTCGCGGCTCTCGGCGACCTCGCTGCCGCCTATCCCGGACATCTCGAGTTGGTCGCCGGAGACGCGTTGGCGATCGACCCGGTCGAATTGTCGGAGCCGCCGCGCAAGATCGTCGCCAATCTTCCCTACAATATCGCTACCCCGCTGCTCCTCGGGTGGCTCGATCGGATCCGCGAGTACGAGAGCCTCACCTTGATGTTTCAGCGCGAGGTCGCTGAGCGCCTTGTCGCGACGCCGCGCAGCAAGCCGTACGGGCGTCTTTCGGTGCTGGTTCAATGGCTAACGGAGATAGAAATCCTCTTCGATATTCCGCCTCGCGCCTTTGTCCCGCCCCCCAAGGTGACGTCGAGCGTCGTGCGCATCATCCCCCGCGCCGAGCCGCTCGCCCCCGCCACAAAGCCGGCGCTCGAACACATCACCGCCGCCGCGTTCGGCCAGCGGCGCAAGATGCTTCGCACCAGCCTGAGAGCGCTCAGGGTACCGGTGCAGCAGCTTCTCAGATCCGCTAGGGTCGCGCCGACCGCGCGTGCCGAAGAACTCACCGTCGCCGAGTTCTGCGCACTTGCCCGTGCGTCGCGGCAAAACGATCAGCCGTCCCCGGCTTGAGCTTTCGGACCTACGGACGATTTCCCGGCGAAGCGGCAGCGATTGCACGGTGAGAACATTGACGAAGAAAGGTCAGCCGGCGAGTGTTGGTCAATGAAAAAGCAGATCATAACTATCGCCGGGTCGCCTGGATCAGGAAAATCCTCGACCGCAAAGGCGGTCGCCTCCACCCTCGGTTATGGCCATTTTTCCTCCGGCGATCTATTCAGGCGGTTGGCGGTCGACCGAGGAGAATCGATCGAAGCGATGAATATTTCAGCCGAAGTGCAGCGGGATATCGACCTCAAAGTCGACAATTTGCTTCGAGAAAAATACCGGCAAGAAGAAAAGCTTGTAATCGACTCCCGGATGGCATGGAGTTGGATGCCGGATTCGTTCAGGGTGTTTCTCATGCTCGACCTGGATACAGCTGCGAACCGCATCTTCAATCATTTGCAGGAAGAAGGGCGAATGAGCGAGCAGGCGAATTCTGTTCAGGAAGTGCGCAAAAGCGTCGACCGCAGGTTTGCGAGCGAACAGAAGCGGTATAACGCGCTCTATGGTGTCAATCCGACCGATCCGTTGAATTTCGACATCGTCATCAACACCAAATACAACGATTTGAATACGGTTAGAGCGATAGTGATCGGCGCCTACCGCGCGTGGCGGACCTAGCGCCCGTGGCCGGAAGTTAGTGGCATCTCCTGTGTGGATGGCCCCGCCGTGCAAGTGGTCATTCGATGTTCTGCACCTGCTCGCGGAATTGTTCGGCCGCCGCCTTTAGCGCGAGCCCGACGCGCGTCAGCTCGATATCGGCCGATTTCGAGCACAAGGTGTTCGCTTCGCGATTGAGCTCCTGGCACAAAAAATCGAGCCGGCGACCGACCGCCGATTCCTGCAGCAAGTCGGCGGCCTGATCGATATGCGCCCGCAGCCGGTCCAGCTCCTCGCGGACGTCCGAACGGGCAATCAGCAGCGCCATCTCCTGCGCGACCCGGTCCTCAAGCATGTTTGGGACTAGATCGGCAACGCTGACCAGCATCGTCCGCAGCCTCTCGCGAATCGCAGCTGGCTGAACCGCCGCGCTGCCCGCCGCCGCATCAACCAGAGCGGCGATTTCGGCGAGCTGCGTGCGGAGTACGACGGCAAGGCGAGCGCCCTCCTCAACCCTCGCGAGGGCCAAGCGATCGAGCCCGATCGCCCAGCTGTTCAGAACCGCCTGCCGACGCCCGTCGAGAATTGCGTCGGATTCTTCTTCGACGCTCTCGACAACCCCGCGAAGCGCCAGGAGCCCATCAATACGAGGCGGCGCCGCCTCGATCTCGCCGGCGAGTTCGTTCATAAGCGCAACGAGTTGCGCCAACGCCTCGCGGTTCACCCGCAACACCGCCGACCCCGTTCTGGTCACCGCAAGGCTTGCGGTAAAATTGCCGCGACGGAACCGCCGCGCCAGCAGCGCACGAAGCTGGGGCTCCAGGGCATCGAATCCTTGCACGAGCCGGAGCCGCAGATCGAGCGACTTGCCGTTGACGCTCTTGATTTCCCAAACCCAGGAGATGCCGAGCCCATCCCCCTCGGTCCGCGCAAACCCCGTCATACTGGCAATGCCCACAGCCGCCGCTCTCCTGCCGATCAAGGTTTTGGTTATACACTTAGGACCGGCAGATCATGGCCCACCTCGATTCAGCGAGTGGTTCCCGTCTCCCGAATTGTCCGCGGCCGGATGTACCGGTGCTTCGCCCCCGGGTTGCGTCGCCATACTGTGACGATATTGAAAAACATTTCGATAATGGTCGGCGAGGGTCTTGGCAAAAACGTGGCCGCCGGTCCCGTCGGCGACGAAATAAAGATCATCGGTAAATGCCGGCCGCGCCGCGGCTAACAACGCAGAGACGCCGGGATTAGCGATCGGACCTGGTGGAAGACCCCTGGCCGCATAGGTGTTGTAGGGTGACAAGACCGCCAGATCGGCCTGGGTCAGCCGGCGATCGAGCTTTCTCGTGCCCCTAGCGCTCAACGCGTAGATCACCGTCGGATCTGACTGCAACGGCATGCCAAGGCGCAACCGATTGACGAACACCGCCGCAATCCGAGCCCGCTCGTCCTCGCGCGAGGCTTCCTTCTCAAGGAGAGAGGCGAGGGTCACCAGCTGTTCCGGTGTCGTCAACGGCAAGTCGGGACGACGCTCTGCCCACGCTTTGGCAAGCGCGCGGCTCATCGCCTGCTCCATGCGCTCGACCATTTCCTGGCGAGGCTCGCCGTATTCGAAAAAATAGGTATCCGGCAGGAGATGGCCCTCGGCAGGCGGCGGGTGCAGATCGCCATCGAGCGCGGACGTCGTCCGCAGCAGCGCCAAAACTTCCGGGCTGGTCAAGCCCTCCGGGACGGTCAACCGGTGTTGAACGACCTTGCCACCGCGAATGATTTCCATTACCCGAAGGATGCTCGCTCCCTCCGGAAACTCGTATTCGCCTGCATGGAGGGCGGAGCCGTTGCCCGATAGCGTCGCTGCGATTTCGAATGAGCGACGGTGCCGGATAATGCCCTCCTGCTGCAACAGCGACGCGACGCCGCCGAGGCTCGTGTGGGCCGGGATCATGATCGTGCGCGCACCGGCCAGCGGCCCCGGGTTGGTAACGTCCCGGTAGAGCCAATATCCGACGCCTCCAGCGATTACTAGGACCAGCGTTACCGTGGCCGCAGCCCGGCCCAACAGACCGAGGAAACCTCGCATCAAACCACTCCACTACGTGCTGCGGCTCGCCCCCTGCGCTCAACGAGGCCTGGCAAAGACCAACGACGCGTTGGTACCGCCGAAACCGAAGGAATTGGAAAGCGCATGGTCTACCCTGCGCTCTTTCGCCTGTTTCGGCACCAGATCGATATCACAGGAGGGAGACGGGTTGTCGAGGTTCAGGGTCGGCGGCACAACCCCGTCCCGGATGGCGAGGATCGAAAAGATCGCCTCGACGCTGCCCGCCGCTCCAAGCAGATGGCCGATCGCGGACTTAGTCGAGGACATCGACAACTCGTAGGCGTGCTCGCCGAAGAGCCGTTTGACCGCGCCGAGCTCGACCTCATCGCCGAGGGGAGTCGAAGTGCCGTGGGCGTTTATGTAATCGATCTTTTCTGGCGCCATGCGCGCGCGTCTCAGCGCATTGCGCATCGAGCGGAAGGCCCCTTTGCCGTCCTCCGCCGGAGCAGTGAGGTGAAAAGCGTCGGAGGACATGCCATAACCGATCACCTCGGCATAGATCTTGGCGCCGCGCTGCCGGGCATGCTCGTATTCCTCAAGAACGAGAATTCCCGCTCCCTCGCCCATGACGAATCCATCGCGTTCCTCGTCCCACGGGCGGGAGGCTCGGGGCGGGTCGTCGTTGAATGCGGTTGACAGAGCCCTCGCTGCCGCAAAGCCGGCGAGCCCCAGACGGCAAACAGCCGCCTCGGTACCGCCGCACACCATCACATCGGCGTCATCCAGCATGATCAGCCGGGCGGCATCGCCGATCGCATGCGCGCCAGTCGAGCAGGCTGTGACCACTGCATGATTGGGTCCGGTGAATCCGTAACGGATCGAGACGTGTCCCGAGGCGAGGTTGATCAGATTGGCGGGGATAAAGAACGGGGAAATGCGGCGCGGGCCGCGCTCATGCAGCGTCAGTGCACCCTCGGTGATGCCCGGTAAACCGCCGATCCCGGAGCCGATCATGACCCCGGTGCGCTCGCGTGCCTCCTCGTCATCCGGTGTCCACCCGGCGTCCTCGACGGCCTGCGCAGCGGCAGCAAGGGCGTAGATGATAAACCCGTCCATCTTGCGCTGGTCCTTGGGCGACACCCACTGGTCGGCATCGAAGAGGCCCGAGGCGGTCTCGCCGCGCGGGACCTGCGCGGCGATTTTGACAGGGAGGTCCGACACCTCAAAGGACTGGATTGCACGGACACCAGATGCGCCCGCCAACAGGCTATCCCAATTCCGTTCGAGACCTATACCGAGAGGAGTGACCAGCCCCATCCCGGTCACGACCACGCGTCGCATTCTTAGTCTCGCGGTTCGCGCAAGCGGCGTTTATACACAGTGCACGAGCCGAACCGGATATGCCCCGACGCGGCCGGCTCAGCTGTGCGCTTCGATAAAGCTGACCGCATCCTTCACCGTCACGATCTTCTCGGCGGCATCATCCGGGATCTCGCACCCGAATTCCTCCTCAAAGGCCATTACGAGCTCGACAGTGTCGAGGCTGTCGGCACCCAGATCGTCGATGAAGCTGGCGTTTTCGGTCACCTTGGACTCGTCGACACCCAAATGTTCGACGACGATCTTCTTGACCCGATCGGCGACGTCACTCATCCGTTCTTTTCCTTCAGTGGCTTGCTGGAAATGGCTTTTACGCACCGAACGCCCCGGCGCATTCACGAAAATCGGCACCGCCCCCGGGACCGCGTCGAACGCAAGGGTCACAGTGCGGTCACATAGCATGTTTCCCCAGCACTGCCAAACTGGCTGACCCGGAAGGGAAGACACTCCACTTATACCATGACCATACCGCCATTGATATGCAAGGTCTGCCCAGTAATATAGGCGGCCTCGGCGCTCGCCAGATAAACAACCGACGCTGCAATCTCCTCCGGGACGCCTAACCGGCCGGCCGGTATCGTCCCGAGCAGCCGGGCTCGCTGCTGCGCGGTCAGCTTGTCGGTCATCGCCGTGACGATCAGTCCCGGAGCTATGCAGTTGACGGTAACACCGCGCCCCGCGACCTCGGCAGCCACCGATTTCGACATTCCGATCATCGCCGCTTTTGCCGCGGCGTAATTCGCCTGCCCGGCATTGCCGCTCAGAGCGACAACGGAGCTCACCCCGATCACACGCCCATGGCGCCGCCGAACCATGCCGCGCAATGCCGCACGCGTAAAACGAAAGGCGGCAGTGAGGTCGATCTCGAGGACAGCCTGCCAGTCCCCATCGCTCATCCGCAACGCGAGCGCATCACGGGTCACCCCTGCATTGTTGACGAGGATATCCACCCGGCCCATAGCGGTCTCCGCCTGTTTGACGAGCCGATCCGGGGCCGCCGAATCGGCGAGATCGGCGACGCCGACGTGAACGCGGCCACCAAGCTCCCCCGCCAGTGCACTTAGCACGGCCTGGCGGGTACCCGTCAGCATCACTTCCGCTCCCTGATGGTGCAGCGCCTTGGCTACGGCTCCGCCAATCCCGCCGGACGCCCCCGTGACCAGTGCCGTTTGACCCGATAAATCGAACACCGATTTCTTATGCCCGCTTAATTCTCGCGCCCGGGCCTGATCAAAGGCCGGTCGCTCACAGCTCTTTCATCAGCTCTTCGACTTCCGCAGGCGTGCAGACGGAGCGCGCCGCGACATCGGGGTCGATCCGTTTCGCGAGCCCTGCCAGCACCCGCCCTGCCCCGATCTCGACCACTTCCTCTACACCGGCGGCCTTGAGGAACAGCATGCTCTCGCGCCAGCGCACCATCGCCGTCACCTGCTCGACGAGACCACGCTTGATCCTGGAGGGATCGCATGTCGGGACTGCCGACACATTGGTGATGAGGGGTATCACTGGTGCTTGCAATTCTACCCGGTCTAAGGCCTCACCCATGACCTTGGTCGCGGGCGCCATTAGCGGGGAATGAAACGGGGCGCTGACGGGAAGCCGAATCGACCGCCGCGCTCCCAGCCCCCGAGCAATGATGATTGCCCGCTCGATCGCTGCGCAATGCCCGCTTACCACCACCTGGCCCGGGGCATTGTCGTTTGCCACCGCGCACACCTCGACGCGGTCGGCCGGACCGAGCGATGCTTCGGCCGCGACCAGCTGCACCTGCTCAACATCGAGGCCGAGTAGCGCCGCCATTGCCCCTTCGCCTACTGGCGTCGCCTGCTGCATCGCCTGGCCGCGCAACTTCAGAAGGTGGGCCCCATCACCGACGGAGAGCGCGTGCGCCGCCGCCAAGGCCGAGTATTCACCGAGCGAGTGTCCCGCGACGAAGGCGACATCCCGGGTGAGGCTGAGACCACCCTCCGTTTCGAGGACCCGGATGACCGCGAGACTCGCCGCCATCAACGCCGGTTGGGCGTTCTCGGTCAGAGTTAGCTCGCCTTCTGGCCCCTCGAACATCAAGTGGGACAGGTTCTGCGCAAGAGCGTCGTCGACTTCCGCGAACAGCCGGCGCGCCGGCCCGAATGCGGCAGCAAGAGCGCCGCCCATGCCAACCGCCTGTGAGCCCTGCCCCGGAAACACAAAAGCCCGCTTCATTCGGACCGCGTCTCCCCATTTCGTGACCGGCCTCGCACCGGCCGAGGCAGGCGATGTGGTCATAGCGGCGTCACCGTCGGTGTCAAGAAGGCGTTGCACCGCTCATCTTGTGCCGAGGCTGGCGCCCCAGTATATGAAATATGAAACACCCTTGCCGGCTGAAACCGGCTCGATCCGGTCGGCGCTCATGCTCCGGGTCATCACTAACCTCAAGGGACATCGTCCTTATGCCTCTGTATGAAAACGTCTTTATCGCGCGCCAAGATATTTCCAGCGCGCAGGCGGACGCGCTCGCCGATTCGTTCACTCAGCTCGTCGTCGACAACGGCGGCGAGGTCAAGAAACGTGAATACTGGGGGCTGCGCAATCTGGCATACCGAATGCGGAAAAACCGCAAGGGCCATTATGTGTTGCTCAATTTGTCTGCGTCCCCGGCTGCTGTGGCCGAGCTCGAGCGAACGATGCGCATTAACGAAGACGTGATTCGCTACCTGACGGTTAGGGTTCCCGCCTTGGAAGAGGGACCCTCGGTGGTGATGCAGAGTCGCAGCAGAGGCGATGGAGGTCAGCGGCGGAGCGACCGGGAGCGAGCGAGCGAAGGGCGCGAAGGCGGAATGGATCGTCCCTCCGAACGCGCCGACTCGGAAGCGGCAGAGGCGTAGATGGAAAGTCAATCGGGCGGCCCGTCGGCGCGTGGGGCAGCGGCACGCCGCCCTTTTTTTCGACGGCGCAAATCATGCCCGTTTTCCGGTCCGAACGCCCCCAGGATCGACTACAAGGACATCAAGCTGTTGCAGCGCTTCGTCTCAGAGCGCGGCAAGATCGTGCCCAGCCGCATTACCGCGGTGTCGACAAAAAGGCAGCGTGAGCTCGCGCAGGCGATAAAGCGTGCACGCTTTCTCGGCCTGCTTCCATACATGGTAAAGTAGCGGCGAATCGAGCGGGTCGTGTGGTGAGCATCGCCGTGAGCCGCCGCGGCGCAGCCGGAACTGCGGCGCTCTTCGGAGGTATCGCGGCGCTCCCCCATTTGCTGGCGCCAGGCGGTTCGCTCGGGGCCATGATGCTCATCTACCTCACGCAACTGCCGCTTTTCGGCGCCGGGCTATGGCTCGGCGTCGAGGCTTCGGTGATCGCGGGTGTTGTCGGATTGGGAATCCTCATGGCTGGCAAGGGTCTTCCGATCGCGGCGGTTTTTGCCGGGCTGAACGCAATCCCGGTCGTGCTGCTGGTGCGTCAAGCGCTGCTCGCACGATCCGGCGCGGAGGGTAGTGTCGACTGGTACCCACCCGGGTTGCTGACCGCTTGGCTGACCGGCCTGGGCCTCGCGGTGATCGCTGCCGTAATGCTCGTCCTTGGCAGCCTGGACGGGATGCGCGCCGCGTTACGCGAAGCGGTGGCGTTCGACAGCAGCTTTGGCGGGAATACTACGGGCCTTGCTGAACTGCTCGACTCGGTCGCCTTCGTTCTGCCCGGCCTCACCGCCGGCTCATGGATGGCGATGACGTCAACCAACGGCATCCTTGCGCAGGGATTGCTGGCGCGTTTTGGAGCCAATTGGAGACCCTCACCCGATATGACCGCACTTAGCCTGCCCATTTGGATCCTGGTGCTGCTCGCGTTTGCCACCGCTGCGACGCTACTTGGTGGGACTGCTCATTTTATCGCCATCAACGTCATGATCGTGTTGGCTGTTTCATTCTGCCTTGCAGGGCTGGCGGTTCTACATGTTCTGGCACGCAAGCTCGCGCGCCCGGTGATCCCTCTTGTAACCTTCTACGTAATCGCCGGGGTGTTGGGCTGGCCGCTGTTGCTGGTTGCTCTCTTGGGGGTGCTCAAATCATCGCTCGGGCTGCGGCGGCGCTTCGCTCAGTCTTAGGAATTTGGAGGATTTCGATGATTGAACTGATCCTGCTCGAGCGGGTCGAGAAGCTCGGCCAGATGGGCCAAGTGGTCAAAGTCAAGCCAGGCTTCGCCCGCAACTATCTGTTGCCGCAGAAAAAGGCGCTACGCACAACAAGGGAGAACCTGGCTTATTTCGACAGCCAGCGCGCGCAACTCGAAGCCAACAACCTGCAGCGCAAGACCGAAGCGAGTGAAGTCGGCGGCAAGCTAGAGGGCCTGACCGTCCTCCTCATCCGTCAGGCGGGCGAGAGCGGACAACTGTATGGCTCGGTGTCGGCGCGCGACATCGCGCAGGCGGTCACCGAGGCAGGTTTCACGATAGAGAGACGCCAAGTCGTCCTCGAGAGGCCGATCAAAACCCTGGGCCTCCATCCCGTGCGGGTAGCGCTCCATCCGGAGGTGTCGGTAACCATCACCTGCAATGTCGCCCAGTCTGCGGAAGAGGCCGAGATGCAAGCCAGGGGGATCGATCCTTTGCGCGCGCGAGAAGAGGAGGAAGAGGTGGCTCAGGCCGCGCCGCAAGAAGAAAGCCCCTCTCTTCGAGACGGCCCGCAGGGCCGGCCGCCAGGGAGTCGGCCCTCTCCCCGCTTACGGGGAGAAGGGGAGGCCCGCACAGCGGGAGGCTGAGGGTCAGCGGCGCGATGCTGCTGGCGAGGGTTCTCGAGCGCATCATTAGTGTCGGACGGCTCCGGCTCGTTGATGCCAGCGGTGCAAGCTACACCTTTGAAGGCGCGCCCGGCAGCAACGTTACGATTCGGCTGCGAGACCCCGCGCTACACTGGAAGCTGATCTTTCGGCCACGCCTTTATCTGCCCGAGGCGTATATGGACGGGGCGCTCACGATTGAGGAAGGCAATCTTTACGATCTGATCGATCTCCTGGCGGCCAATGTCGATGCCCATCCCAAAGGGTTGGTTGCCCGCTTCTTGAATGTCTCTGCGACGCTGTTGCGCCGACTGCATCAGTACAATCCCGCTCGACGCGCCCACCGGAACGCGTCTCACCATTACGACTTGTCAGATCAGCTCTACGAGCTGTTTCTCGATCGCGACCGGCAATATTCCTGCGCTTATTTTCGGGAAGGCGTAGACGACCTCGACACGGCGCAGCTCGACAAAAAACGGCACATCGCCGCAAAGTTGCTGATCCGCCCAGGGCACAAAGTGCTCGATATCGGCTCCGGCTGGGGTGGGCTTGCCCTCTACCTCGCTGGTGAATGTGGGGCCGATGTAACCGGTCTGACTCTCTCGATCGAGCAGCACAAAGCGGCGACGCGGCGTGCCGCCACGGCAAGGCTGTCGGATCGGGTGAAGTTTTGCCTGCGCGACTACCGCGAGGAGATCGGGTGTTACGACCGAATCGTTTCAGTCGGCATGTTCGAGCATGTCGGCATTAACCATTACGGCGGGTTTTTCGCAAAGCTGAAATCTCTGCTGACGCCGGACGGTATCGCGCTCTTGCATTCGATCGGCCGCAAGGACGGGCCGAGTTCCACCGACCCGTGGATTCGCAAGTACATCTTTCCCGGTGGGTATGTGCCCGCCCTCTCCGAGGTTGTCCCGATCGCAGAACGCCTCGGGTTATGGATTACCGATATCGAGATCCTGCGCTTGCATTATGCCGAGACTCTGAGAGCGTGGCGGACGCGATTCGAGCGCAACCGCGACCGCATCCGAACGATTTATGATGAGCGGTTTTACCGTATGTGGGAGATGTATCTCGTCGGCTCGGAAGTCGCGTTTCGACGCCAGGATCTCATGGTCTTCCAGATGCAACTCGCCAAAGCCGCCGATGCCGTGCCATTGACTCGCGACTACATGTTTGACTGGGAGCGCAGGCATAGCGCCGCCGCCGACTACGCGGCCTAAAGCATCCCCGCATTCCACAAGCATCCCCGATATACACAGCAAGTTAGACCGCCCCTTCCGTGCTACTCTGTTTCGGCATGGAAACAAGTGCACTGTCACGGGTCACGCCTCCGCGGGCTACCGAGCCCGAACTCGTTCGCACCCCACCGTACAATCCCGAGGCCGAGCAGACGCTGCTGGGCGCATTGCTGATAAACAACGCGGCCTATCTTCGCGTCTCCGAATACGTCCAGCCCGAGCACTTCGGCAACGCGATGCATGGCCGGATCTTCGCCGCTATCGGCAAGCTGATCGAGCGCGGCCAGATTGCCAATCCCGTAACCCTCAAGAATTTATTCGACCAAGACGGCGCGTTGACTGATATCGGCGGCGCGCAATATTTGGGTCGCCTCGTAGAGGCTGCCGTCACTATCGTCAACGCCACTGATTACGGCCGGATCATTCACGATCTCTATCTGCGGCGGCAGCTGATCACACTCGGAGAGGACGTTGTCAACGACGCATTCCGCCAGGATCTCGACGATTCGGCCCGTGAGCAGATCGAGCGCGCGGAGAAGAGCCTGTTCGATCTCGCCACGACCGGTCAGGCCGAAGGTGGATTTCGTGCATTCGGCACTGCGCTGACGAGCGCGATACTCAACGCCGAGGCGGCGTACAAGAAGAGCGGTAAAGTTGTCGGCGTGGCGACGGGATTTCGCGATCTCGATAAGCTGCTCGGTGGGCTGCACCCATCCGATCTGATTGTTCTTGCCGGAAGACCGGCAATGGGTAAGACGGCGCTCGCCACCAACGTCGCGTTCGCTGCGGCGGAAGCGTATAGGCCTGCGCAGACCCCCGACGGACGCAAAATAGCCGAAGATGGGGCGGTGGTCGGCTTTTTTTCGCTCGAGATGTCGGCGGAGCAACTCGCTACCCGTATTCTCGCCGAAAAGTCTAGTATTTCCTCGGACCGCATCCGCCGGGGTGACATCAGTAACGAAGATTTTGACAAGGTTATTCTCGCCAGCAATCAACTCCAAAAGGTGAAGCTATTTATCGACGACACGCCTGCGCTAAGCGTCGCGGCCGTACGCACACGCGCGCGGCGCCTGATGCGCCAGCAAGGTCTCGGATTAATCGTCATTGACTACTTGCAACTATTAAGACCGTCCGGCCAACTGCGCGCTCAGGACAATCGGGTCCAGGAAATATCCGAGATCACACGCGGGTTGAAGGCGCTGGCAAAGGAGCTGAATATCCCGGTCCTCGCGTTATCACAGCTATCTCGTGCCGTCGAGCAGCGCGAGGACAAGCGCCCATTGCTCTCCGACCTACGCGAATCGGGCTCGATCGAGCAGGACGCGGATGTCGTCATGTTCATTTTCCGCGAGGAATACTATCTCTTGGGACGTATGCCGATGAGGCGACCAGATGATAAGGATGAGCAGCACGATGCTGAGGTTAAAAAATGGCAGGCGCAGTGTGATAAGGTGTATGGCCTCGCTGAGGTGATTGTAGCGAAGCAGCGTCACGGGCCAACCGACACCATAAAGCTTGTCTTCGATGCCAAGACGACAAAGTTCGACAATTATATAGCGCCCGATCATATACCCACCGTGGTTTACTAGGGCCGTGAAGATGGGCAGCGACCCAGCTGACCGTTCGGGCGCCATCCTCGAAATCGATCTCGCGGGTATTGTCGCGAACTGGCGCTTACTGGCGCAGCGCGTCGAACCCGCGTGTTGCGCAGCGGTTGTCAAGGCGGACGCGTACGGCTTGGGCGCGGCAATAGTCGCCCCGGCGCTCGCCAGGGCCGGATGCCGCCTTTTTTTTGTTGCGACGATCGAAGAAGGAATCGCGCTTCGCAGCGTACTTCCGGACCCTCTAGAAATCGCTGTACTGAATGGTCCCCTCCCCGGCTGTGCGCAGGAATTCGTCCAATACCGCCTCATCCCGGTCCTCAACGAGCCGGGTCAGATTGCGGAATGGCTTAAAGCCTGCGCAGGCCACGGGGAGCTGCCGGCGATGCTGCACGTTGATACCGGGATGGCCCGCCTCGGATTGACCTTGCGCGAGTTCGACGGCCTAACTGACGAGCTTTTCGTCCAGAGTCCGATCGTATGGCGAGCTCTCGTTAGTCACTTGGCTTGTGCGGATGAGCCTGATCACCCGCTCAATAAACTTCAGCGGGCACGCTTTGCTTCCGCGCGACGGCGCTGCACTCGCATCCACGCCAGCCTAGCCGCGTCGTCGGGCATATTTCTTGGGCGAGAGTTTCATTTTAATCTGGTGCGCCCCGGTGCTGCGCTCTACGGCATCAACCCACAGCCCGGTTGCCCAAACCCGATGCGTCCGATTGTCCGGCTGCAAGCCCGGATCCTTCAGGTTCGCGAGGTTGAGCGAGGTCAGTCGGTTGGCTACGGCGCTACGCATGTCATGAATAGACCGGGACGCCTCGCTGCTGTTCCCGTCGGATATGCGGACGGCTGGTTCCGCTCGCTGAGCAACGGCGGCTCGGGCTGTCTCGGCGGCAAGCGGGTGCGCCTTCTCGGCCGCGTCTCGATGGATCTCGTCGTTTTTGACGTTTCTGATGCCGATCCCGTGCTCGCACGCCCCGGCGGTTTTATCGAACTTCTAAATGCCGATTACGGCGTCGATGCGGCCGCGGCCGATGCCGGGACGATCGGCTACGAGGTCCTGGCCGCATTCGGGCGGCGCTACTACAGGACTTATCACGGCGTGTCAGCTCTATGCTGAAGTTTCTCGCTGCAATTGGCACCGTCTTTCTGACTTTTCTCGCAGGGACTGGGCGCCTTGTGTTGTTCGCGGGGCTTTCTCTCGCAACTGCATTCACACCACCGGTTTATATTCGCCTGATCCTGCGTGAAATGGTTAATATCGGCTATTTCTCGCTGCCTGTCGTCGGGCTGACGGCAATCTTTACCGGTATGGTACTCGCGCTTCAGTCGTATACCGGTTTCAGCCGATTCGCCGCGGAGGGGGCGGTAGCGACGGTCGTGGTGCTGTCGGTAACGCGAGAACTCGGCCCAGTCATCACCGGACTGATGGTAGCCGGTCGCGTCGGCGCGGCAATGGCCGCAGAAATCGGGACGATGCGCGTAACCGATCAGATCGACGCGCTGACGACGTTATCGACAGACCCGCTGCGCTATCTGGTGCTGCCGCGCCTGCTCGCGGGGCTGATCACATTGCCGATGCTGGTGCTGGTAGCCGACATCATCGGTGTTTTCGGCGGATATCTCGTTGGCGTTTACCGGCTCGGTTTCAATCCCGAGGCCTATCTCAACCGGACGCACCAATACCTCGAGACGAACGATGTCGTTTCGGGTCTGGTCAAGGCGGCGGTATTCGGCTTTATCGTCGCGCTGATGGGCTGCTACCACGGCTACTACTCGCGCGGGGGAGCACAAGGGGTCGGTCAAGCGACGACCTACGCGGTCGTTTCCGCCTCTGTCTTGATCCTCGTCTCCAACTACCTGCTTACCGCAGCCTTTTTCGGGCGATGACGAACGGTTCCGAGGTCCAGAAGATTGTCGTAACTGGCCTCTGCAAATCGTTTGGCAATAAGCGGGTGCTCGATGGTGTCGAGATCGATTGCACCAGTGGCGAAAGCCTCGTGATCATCGGCGGCTCGGGTACTGGAAAATCTGTTTTGGTCAAATGTATTCTTGGCCTGCTGCATCCCGAGGCCGGATCGATTCGCGTCGATGGAGCGGAGACGGTCGGACTGCGGCACGCCGCCCGTGAGCGGTTGCTGCAAAAATTCGGTATGCTGTTCCAGGGGGGTGCGCTGTTCGATTCACTCGCCGTTTGGGAAAACGTTGCGTTCGGATTGATGCAAGGACGAGGCGTAGAGCGGCAAGCCGCAAAGCAGATTGCGCTGGCCAAGCTCGCTGCGGTCGGGCTCGGGCCGGAAGTCTCGCTGCTGCGGCCGGCCGAACTCTCCGGCGGAATGCAGAAGCGGGTGGCTCTGGCGCGTGCGATCGCCGCCGAGCCGGAAGTTGTTTTCTTTGACGAGCCAACCACCGGTCTCGATCCGATCATGGCTGATATAATCAACAATCTGATCGTGAAATGCGTGCGCGAAGTGGGTGCTACGGCGGTGTCGATTACCCATGACCTGGTTAGCGCGCGCAAGATCGCCGACCGGATCGCAATGCTGCACCAGGGGCGCATCATCTGGTGTGGACCGACAGCCGAGATCGATCATTCCGGAAATCCGGTTGTCGACCAGTTCATTAATGGCCGAGCCGAAGGGCCGATCAAAATGGAGATTCGCGCGGGATGACCCCCATCGGTTGCGCGCCAACCTCAGGGTAGCCGATGGCGCGGTCACAGGCGCGATACGCGTGCCAGCAGTGCGGCACCGTCCATGCCAAATGGACCGGTCGCTGTGAGGGTTGCGCCGCGTGGAACAGTCTGATCGAAGAAACGCCGCGCGAGGGACCGCCGAGCGGGCTCGGTAAGCGGAGCCTCGGCAAGGATCGCCGCAGCGGGAATTCGGTCGGTTTTGTCGGCCTGACCGGGCCGACAGTGCTGCCGTCCCGTCGCGAAACCGGGATCGCCGAGTTCGATCGCGTCTGCGGCGGCGGATTTGTTGCTGGCTCGGCGATCCTCGTCGGCGGCGATCCGGGGATCGGCAAATCGACATTGTTGCTTCAAGCGGCGGCGGCGATTGCGGTGCAGGCGAGCGCCGCTTACATCACCGGCGAGGAGGCCATCGATCAGGTGCGGTTGCGCGCCGAGCGGCTCGGCGTCGCCGGGAGCTCCGTATTGCTCGCGGCCACGAGCAATGTCCGTGACATCATCGCCTCGCTGGACCGGGATGACGCGCCGGATCTGGTCGTCGTCGACTCGATCCAGACGATGTATCTAGATACCCTCGACAGTGCGCCCGGTACGGTGAGCCAGGTGCGTGGTGCCGCGCAGGAGTTGATACGGTTAGCCAAACGGCGGGGTTTCGTGCTGGTCCTCGTGGGCCACGTCACGAAGGAGGGGGTTATCGCCGGACCGCGCGTGCTCGAGCACATGGTCGACACCGTGCTCTATTTCGAAGGAGAACGCGGTCATCGGTTCCGCATTCTGCGGGCGGTCAAGAACCGGTTTGGCGCCACCGATGAGATCGGCGTTTTTGAAATGAGCGAGCACGGCCTTATCGAGGTCCCGGACCCCTCCGCGCTGTTTCTCGCCGGACGCGCGGCTCCTGGGACAGAAGAAGACGAGGAGGTGGGATCGGGTGGCGATCAGGCCTGTGGCTCGGCCGTATTCGCCGGCATGGAAGGTACGCGGCCGTTGCTCGTCGAAATCCAGGCCCTCGTCGCGCCGACTGTGCTCGGCACACCGCGGCGCGCGGTCGTCGGCTGGGACGGAACCCGGCTGGCGATGATCACTGCCGTCCTCGACGCGCGCTGTGGGCTTTCGCTCGGCGCCAACGACATCTACCTCAACGTCGCCGGCGGGCTGCGCATCCTCGAACCGGCCGCAGATCTCGCGGTGGCCGCGGCTCTCGTTTCTGCGCTTACCGAGACACCGGTGCCCGGCGATACGGTTGTGTTTGGCGAAATCGCTCTCTCGGGCGATATCCGCCCGGTGGGTCACACCGAAGCACGGCTGAAAGAGGCTGCCAAGCTGGGATTTGGCGCGGCCTGGATGGCGATGCGGCGGAGCCGTGCGCCTGCCCGCTCGCGTACAGGTGACGCTAGGCTCGATATTATGGCAATTGGACATTTGAGCGAAGTCGTGGCGCGATTGTCTCTGCAGAGATCGCCATATCGCCGAGGCTTTAGAGAGATCGCGCAGTGAATGCCTTGGACCTTGCTATCATCGCGATAATCGCGCTTTCGGCGGTTTTTGCTTTTGCCCGCGGTTTCGTACGCGAGACGCTGTCGATCGCCGCGTGGGTTGGTGCGGCGGCGATCACGCTTTACGGATTTAACATGGCATCCAAGGTCATCGTTAGATTTGTAACGACCCCGCTTCTCGCTGACCTCGTTGCCGGCGCCGGTCTGTTCGTGATCGGCCTGATCCTGCTGACGATCGCAACCGGGTATCTCGCGCGCTTTGCCGATGGCAGCGCCCTCTCGCCAATCGACCGGACGCTTGGATTGATCTTCGGCCTCGTTCGTGGAGTGGTTCTCGTATCGGCTGCCTATCTCTTGGTCGATATCAGCTTGCCTCAGAATGAGCGTCCACCCTGGATCAAAGATGCGAAAACCGAACGGTTTCTTGCTAGGGGGGCAGACATGCTTCGCGACGCCTTACCCGAGTCGCTGCAGATCAAGAGCGCGGGCTTGGCGAGCGACACGCAGCGTACGCTCGAGCGTGCGCAAGACCTGCAGCGTGCGATTCGGCCCGAACCCGCGCCGGCGCAGCCCGCAGCCGGACAGGCGCCCAGCTACAAGCCGGTCGAGCGGCGCGAGATGGATCGGCTCATCCAGAACACACGATAGCAGGGTTGCGCGCGGCCGACTCGCATTTGGTTTGTGAAGGAATTATGTACCGGGTCCCGAGCGGAGGATCGCCGATGCGCCTCATCGATCCCCTACGGACTGATCCCCTGGACGCCGATCATTTCCACGAAGAATGCGGCGTATTCGGCGTGTACGGGCATCCCGACGCAGCTGCCCTGGTGGCGCTCGGCCTGCACGCGCTGCAGCATCGCGGCCAGGAAGCTGCCGGGATCGTGGCCTATGATGGCAAGCAATTCAGCGCGCAGCGCGGCCAGGGCCTTGTCAGCGATAATTTCAGCTCGAAGGAGGTCATCGAACGGCTGCGCGGGGGCGCCGCGATCGGCCATGTCCGTTATGCGACGACCGGCGAAGGCGCGTTGCGCAACGTGCAGCCGCTCTTTGCCGATTTCGAGTTCGGCGGGCTAGCCATCTGTCACAACGGCAATCTGACCAACTGCTTTCAGCTCCGACGACAGCTCGTGCGCCGCGGCAGCCTTTTCCAATCGACCAGCGATACCGAGGTCATCGTCCATTTGATCGCGACCAGCCTCAAGGACACGGTTGCCGACAGGTTGGTCGATGCATTGCGGCAGGTCCAGGGCGCCTATTCGCTCGTCGCGATTTCGCAAGATGAAGTGATTGGCGTGCGCGATCCGCTCGGAGTGCGGCCGTTGGTTCTCGGCCGGCTTGGAGAGGCGCGGATTTTGTCATCGGAGACTTGTGCACTCGACATCATCGGCGCCGAGTTTGAGCGCGACGTCGAGCCCGGCGAGATCGTCACCATCTCCGCGGGCGGGGTTCGCAGCGTAATGCCTTTCGAGCATTGCAACAGCCGCTTCTGCGTCTTCGAGCATATCTATTTCGCACGACCGGACAGCGTCGTCGAAGGCGCGAGCGTCTATGAGACGCGCAAACGCATCGGCAACGAGCTGGCGCGCGAAAGCCATGTCGATGCGGACATTGTCGTACCGGTTCCGGATTCGGGCGTGCCAGCAGCGATCGGGTATGCACAGGAATCGGGATTGCCCTTCGAGTTGGGGATCATCCGCAACCATTACGTCGGACGGACCTTCATCGAGCCGACCGATCAGATCCGCCACCTCGGCGTCCGCCTGAAGCACAATGCGAGCCGCGCCAATCTGAACGGCAAGCGGGTCATCCTCGTCGACGATTCGATTGTGCGCGGCACCACCTCGATCAAGATCGTCGAGATGGTTCGGCGCGCCGGCGCCCGCGCTGTCCACATGCGGGTCTCCAGCCCGCCGACGAGCTATCCGTGCTTTTACGGGATTGCCACGCCCGAGCGCGATCAGCTTCTGGCAGCGCATTTCGACGTCGCGGGCATGGCAAAATTTATCGGGGTGGATAGCCTTGCTTTCATTTCGATCGACGGCCTCTACCGAGCGATGAGAGAACCTCCGCGTGATCGCCTCGAGCCTCGGTTTTGCGACGCCTGCTTCACCGGCGAATATCCGATCCCCCCGATCGACGCAGATGTCGGCCAGAAGTCGGTGCAGCTATCCCTGCTCGCCGCGCCCGCCTGAGCATCCGCGCGTGACCCGATTAGAATGAGGATGGTGCCCCGGGAAGGGCGACTGGATGGCATGGTGGCGCTGATTACCGGCGCATCGCGAGGTATCGGAGCGGCAGTCGCCGAGCGTTTCGCAGGCGAAGGTGCCCATGTCGTGTTGGCGGCGCGCACGGTGGGCGGCCTCGAAGAGGTCGATGACAAGGTCCGCGCCGCCGGCGGAAGCGCCACGCTCGCGCCGGTGGATCTGCGCGATTTCATCAAGATCGACGAACTCGCCGCGGCATTGTTCGACCGGTACGGCCGGCTCGACATCCTTGTCTCCAATGCTGCCGAATTCGGGGTCTTCTCGCCGCTCGGCCATATCGGCCCGGCGATCTGGACGGAGGTCATGGACCTCAACCTGACCGCGAACTGGCGATTGATCCGGGCGATGGACCCACTGTTGCGCGCCGCCCCTGCCGGGCGCGCAATCTTTGTCACGTCAGGCGTCGCGCGCCGGGTCTCTCCCTACTGGGGGCCCTACGCGATCAGCAAGACAGGTCTCGAAATGCTCGTAAAAATCTATGCCTCTGAGATCAGTAAGACCCGCGTCCGCGCCAACCTTATAGATCCCGGGATCGTCCGCACCCGGCTGCGTGCCAACGCCTTCCCTGGCGAAGATTCGGCACAGGTGCCGCCGCCTGAAAGCGTCGCGGACGCCTTCTTCGGCCTTGCGCTGCCCGAATGCACCTACAACGGCGAAGTGATCACCGTAGGCGCATGATCGCGAACTGCCTCGAGTTACCGCGCTTCGTAAGGGTTGGCGCCTTTGCGCAGCATCAGCCGGATCGGAGTGCCAGGCAGATCGAAATCCCGGCGCAATGAATGGACGAGATAGCGTCGATACGAATCCGGTAGTTCACTTGGCCTTGAGGTGAAGAGGGCGAAAGTGGGGGGTCGGATGTTGACCTGGGCAACGTAGCGCAGGCGTAGCCGTCGTCCGCCGGCGGATGGCGGCGGATGGCGCTCTTGCACGGTCGCCAGCCAACGATTGAGGTCGGCGGTCGAAACACGTCGGTTCCACACTTCTCTGGCAGCGAAGACGGCCGCCATCAGCGCCTCGAGACCGAACCCTGCGAGCCCCGACACCCGGACGAGAGTGACGCCCGAAAGCTGGGGCAACGATATGGGTAAGCGCTCCCGTAGTTGCCTCCACAATACAGCGGGTTCGTCGACCACATCCCATTTATTGGCCGCGAGCACGAGCGGGCGACCCTCCTCGGCGACGAGCCGGGCGATCGCCAGATCCTGCCGCTCCAGCGGTTGTAGGGCATCCATTACCAGCACAACCGTCTCGGCGAACCGAATTGCGCGTAATGCGTCGGCAACCGAAAGCTTCTCGAGCTTGCCCTCGATGCGTGGCTTGCGGCGCATGCCAGCCGTGTCGATTAGCCGCAGAGGACGGCCATGCCAGCGCCAGTCGACCGCAATCGCATCACGGGTAATCCCGGTTTCGGGACCGGTCAACAGACGGTCCTGGTCAATCAATCGGTTGACCAAAGTGGACTTCCCCACATTGGGGCGGCCGACAATCGCGAGTTGCAACGCGCCTTGGGGATCCACTGCCGCCGGGTCGCCGGGCCGAGAAAACGGCATCAAATGCTCGTAAAGCTCGGCCAGACCCTCGCCATGTTCAGCCGAGATCGGCAACGGCTCGCCGAGACCCAGGCGGTAGGCTTCCCCGATTGCAGATAATGCTACGCGACCTTCGGCCTTGTTGGCCAAGAGCAGAACCGGCTTACCCTTGCGCCGCAACCAGCTGGCAAAGTGGCGGTCGGCCTCGGTGACACCCTCGCGCGCGTCGATGACGAGCAGCGCGACGTCGACATCGGCCAGAGCACGCTCTGTCTGCGCTTGCATCCGCTCGCCGAGTGAACCGGGGGGGGCGTCCTCGAGCCCGGCCGTATCCACGACCCAGAACTTCAGGTCGGCGATCCGCCCCTCACCCTCGCGCCGATCGCGAGTGACACCAGGAGTATCGTCGACGAGGGCTAGCCGTCTGCCGACCAGCCGGTTAAACAAGGTCGACTTCCCGACATTCGGGCGCCCGAGGATTGCAACCGAGAAGCTCATGACGGCAACCGCGCTTCGGCCGGAGATAGCCTTAGCGGTAGGCGGACAGATTGGCGTCGTCGGTCAAGACATAGAGCGAATCGTCGGCGATCACCGGCTCCATATACCCGCCCGCCGACATCTGCTCGCGGCCGAGCGGTTCGCCGGTATAGGGCGAAATGGAGATCGCGTCGCCGGCCGAGGACAGCACGATTAGCCGGTCGCTCCCCAGCACCGGGCCTGCCCAATTCATTGGATCCCTCTTCTTTTTCTCGTTCTGATAGCCCTGCAGCTTCCGCACCCAACGGATCTTGCCTTCGTTGCGGGTCAGGCAGGCCAGCTCGTTGTCGTTCGACAGAAGGTAAACATAGTCGCCAGCTACCCAGGGGCTATGCGTGCTGCCGAAATCTTGCTCCCAGGTGCGCTCGCCGGACCTTAGATCGATCGCGGCTATACGGCCGCTATGACTGGCGGCAAAGACCCGGTCGCGATCGAGTACCGGCCGGCCGCGGATATCCGCAAGGCTCGAGACGGCATTGACACCGCGAGTGTTGGAGAAGTTGTCCGACCACAGGGGCCGGCCATTTTCGACCGTGAGGGCGTAGAGCTCGCCCGAAGAATAGGCCGCTACAACGACCTCGCCATCGACCGCGGGGCTCGCATTCCCGAGAAGGCTGGCTGTTTCCGGAATCGCGTTCTGATTCCACAGGCGCCGCCCGTCGTCCGCGCCGAGGACGACCAGCTCGTTGTCGACCGTCACGGCAAAGACCCGCCCATCGGAAACCGTCGGCCCGCTACGCACGGGGGCGCCAACCGCCTTCCGCCAGATAATCCTGCCGTCTGCCGGATCAAGCGCCAAGACCTGCGCATACCCGGTCGAGACGTAGAGACGGTCATTCCAAAACGCAACACCTCCCCCCATCGAGTTGCCACGCTCGTCCTCGGGTTTGAGATCGACTTGCCACAGCCGGTTGCCGGTGGCAGCCTCAAGGGCGCTGATTTTCACAGCGCCATCCATCGCGTAGATCCGCCCTTTGGCAACAACCGGTTGGGACAAGACACGCGTGTAGCGGGAAGCGCCTTCGCCGATATTGGTCTTCCATGCCTGGGTCAGGTTGTCCGGCAGCGACAGGTGTTGCATGGCATGGTTCGGATAGCCGCCGGGTTCCGGCCAATCCGGATTGACGACGGGCCGCGGCAGGGTAATCGGCAGCGAAGCAAGCGCGGGGTCCGGCTCGAGTCGACGATCGAGGCTTAGGACCGAGATGCGCTCCCCGGGCAAGGGCTGCTTCTTGTCCCCGAACCAGTCGCATCCCGCGAGCACCACTAAGACCAGCAGCGGCGCGAGAAAACGCACCTTCCCGCTTCCTCGCGCCTTCTGCGGGAAGACCGCCCGGATCAAGCGAATATCCCGGTTCGCGGGCACTACAAGGCTAGCGCAGCGGCCATTTCGGCGGCACGAGCGCGTAGGTCTTGCGGTGCCGCAACATCATCCGCAAGGCTCTTGTAGAGCTCGAGCGCGCCGGCCTTATCACCGGATTGGAGCCGCGCGGCAGCCGTCAGCTCAAGGGCGGTTGGGCGCCACGGATTGTTAACCGACGTCATTGGCGCGAGGAGATCGATGATCGAGTGCGGATCGGCATCGGACATGCCATGCATGACCGAAAGCAGCATCGCCATGTCTCGAAAGGCGGGATCGAGCAAACCATCCGCGGCAATGCGATCGTACGCCGTCGGCGCCCCTTTGCGGTCGCCCGATTTCGCCAGCCGCTCGGCCTCCTCGAATGAGGCTAAAATGGCGTATCCTCCACCTTCCTGCGCTACCGCCGCGAAGACCTTGGCCGCATCGGCGTCCTTCCCCTCGCCTGCCAGCGATAGGGCCGATGCATACCGCGCCGATTGAGCCCGGCGCTCAGAAAGCTGGTGGTCGCGCCACGCCATGATGCCGCCGGCCATCACCAGCACCACCACGGCGAAGGCTATGACATAGCGTCCGTAGCGCGACCAAAGCTTCAGCAGATTGTCTCGACGAAGCTCTTCGTCTATTTCGCGAAAGATGTCGCTCACAAAACGCCCGGTAGACTCTCGTCCCGACGGTAGGATCATAGCGGTTCGCGCAAGCCGGAGCAAACCGCTCGAGTACGGCCGACCAATATCCGAACGGGTGACGCGATATCACACGGCTGGACGCCAGATGTAGAATCGTGAACACTAAGTGACAGCGGTCAGTGGCGATGGATAGCAATGAGCCGGAACGGTGCGACGGTATTGGCGTTCCGAGACGATCGGACAAGGCAAAGAACGGTGTATTTCACACGGGCCGAGCTGAACCAGCTCCTCGGTCTCTATAGCCGGCATGTCGCTCGCGGGGATTGGCGAGATTACGCGATCGATCATCGCGATGAAATCGCCCTGTTTTCGGTGTTCCGCCACACGCACGAGTTGCCAGCCTACAGCGTGATCAAGACGGCGCGCCCGGCCGAGTTCATTGTTCAGCGTGGACGGCAGAGGCTGCGAGCCGCGCGAAGCCTCCCCGAAGTCCTGGAGTTCTTCCAAACCCGACTCACTCTCGTCGTCGCCGAGCCCGGCTAGCGACGCGCCGGCAGCATCCGATCCGGCAGCGAATGCCGCATGATGACGGCATGCCGCACAACACCTGCAATGCGCAGCGCCACGAAGAGATACACCAAATATTGCCCGATGAGGTGGACTGCGATTGCACCTGCGCCAACCGGCCGTTTGCCGGCATTAGAGGCGGTTTGGAGAGAAACCTGAAGTGGTTGACCCTATGGCGCGGCCGTGGCGTTTACGTAGCCGCCGAGCGGCATGAGGATGAACGGCAGGTAAAGAACAAAGTGAGCGCAGCGGGCGGGAATGCGCCCCGGCGACCGGGACCGTAACCGGTCGCAGCGGCCGACGCGACGATCACTCGTCTGCGGGGAATGACACTGCCACGCGACCGAGCGGGCCAAAATCGGCGATGAGGTATGCGCCGCGCCTAGTGAAGACCATGCCGGTCCAGGATCCGGTAGTGACCATCGTGCCGGCCGTGACGCCGCCGCGCTCCACCATCAGATTGGCGAACTCGACG
>Ga0310917_10000027_pt1 | contig 54297 bp, 62 predicted proteins | sample GREbulkMGLF178_FD_203531 | JGI IMG/M metagenome (GOLD analysis project Ga0310917, IMG submission 203531) | Lab enrichment of tropical soil microbial communities from Luquillo Experimental Forest, Puerto Rico - GRE.bulkMG.LF178 | ecosystem: Environmental > Terrestrial > Soil > Tropical forest >... | reverse complement strand
CGCGCCCACCCCCGGGCCGGGGGCAACACCTTCGGGTGTGCTCGCGAAAGCGAGAACCTAACGATGCCAAACCAGGCGTCGAAAATCCCCCGCCTTCAGACGAGGGAGGAGGTCAACAGATAGGCTTTATCCGCGACGTGACCGGCGCGTTGCGGTGAGGAGGACGTCGTGGCCAGCCTCGAGCAGACTCGCCAGCTGGTCACCGAAATCCCAGGCCCCGCATCGCTGGAACTGAACAAGCGCCGGGCCGCGGCGGTGTCCCGTGGCGTGAACGTCTCCTTGCCGGTGTTCGTGGCGCGCGCCGGCGGCGGCATCGTCGAGGACGTCGACGGGAACCGGCTGATCGACCTGGGTTCGGGCATCGCGGTCACCACGATCGGCAACTCGTCGCCCCGCGTGGTGGACGCGGTGCGCGAGCAGGTCGCCGACTTCACGCACACCTGCTTCATGGTGACGCCGTACGAGGAGTACGTCGCCGTCGCCGAAGAGGTCAATCGGATCACCCCGGGTTCCGGCGAGAAGCGCTCGGTGCTGTTCAACTCCGGCGCCGAGGCGGTCGAGAACGCCGTCAAAGTCGCGCGCTCCTATACCCGCAAGCCCGCCGTGGTGGCGTTCAACCACGCTTACCATGGGCGCACCAACCTGGCGATGGCGCTGACCGCGAAATCCATGCCCTACAAGAGTGGCTTCGGTCCGTTCGCCCCGGAGGTCTACCGGGCGCCGCTGTCCTACCCCTATCGGGACGGCCTGCTCGACAAGGAGCTGGCCACCGATGGGGAAAAGGCGGCCGCGCGGACCATCAGGGTCATCGACAGCCAGGTCGGCGCCGACAGCCTGGCCGCCGTCATCATCGAGCCGATCCAGGGCGAGGGCGGATTCATCGTTCCGGCCGAGGGGTTTCTGCCCGCCCTGCTCGACTGGTGCCGCAAGAACGATGTGGTGTTCGTCGCCGACGAGGTGCAAACCGGCTTCGCCCGCACCGGCGCGTGGTTCGCCTGCGAGCACGAGGGCATCGAGCCCGACCTGATCTGCACCGCCAAAGGCATCGCCGACGGATTGCCCCTGTCGTCGGTGACCGGCCGGGCGGAGATCATGGACGCCCCGCATGTCGGCGGTCTGGGCGGCACCTTCGGCGGCAACCCGGTCGCGTGCGCGGCGGCGCTGGCCACCATCGCGACCATCGAGAGCGACGGTCTGCTGGAGCGAGCACGGCAGATCGAGAGGGTGATCCTCGAGCGGCTGACGCGGCTACAGGCCGCCGATGATCGGATCGGCGACGTGCGTGGCCGCGGCGCCATGATCGCCATTGAGTTGGTGAAATCGGGAACGGCGGACCCCGACGCTGAGCTGACCGAGAAGCTGTCCAAGGCGCTCCATGCGGCCGGAGTCATTGTGTTGACCTGCGGCATGTTCGGCAACATCATCCGGCTGCTGCCTCCGCTGACCATCGGCGACGATCTGCTGATCGAAGGGCTCGACATCCTGAGCCGGATCCTGGGTGACCTCTAGAGCCGGCAGCCCAGACTCGCGCGAGCCCCCGTGTGAAATCTCACACAACGACAAGTGGCCGCGTCATTGAGGAATACCGTTAGTTTAACTAACGTTCTTTCCATCAGCGCAACGTCGCGCGAGCAATACTTCCGCGAGCAATACTTCTTAGTCATCAAGGAACTGCTATGTCGACTATTACGCGCGAAGAGTGGCTGGCACGACGCGTCGAGGAACTAACCGCTACCGACCCACAGTTCGCCGCCGCCAGACCGGATCCAGCGGTCGCCGCGGCCCTCGAGCAGCCCGGCCTGCGACTGCCGCAAATCATCCGGACCGTACTGGAGGGCTACGCGGACCGCCCGGCACTGGGCCAGCGCGCCGTGGAGTTCGCCAAGGACCCGAAGACCGGACGCACGGTGCTGGGGGTCCTCCCCCACTTCGACACGCTCACCTACGGTGAGCTGGGCGACCGGGTCGACGCGCTTTCGCGCGCCCTGACCGGCGACCCGGTGCAAGCCGGCGACCGGGTCTGCGTGCTGGGCTTCAACAGCGTCGACTTCACCACGATCGACGTGGCACTCGCCCAGACCGGCGCCGTTGCGGTGCCGCTCCAGACCAGCGCCGCCACCACCCAGCTGCAGCCGATCGTGGCCGAGACCGAACCGAGCCTGATCGCGGCGAGCGTCAACCAGCTGCCCGACGCCGTCGAGCTGATCCTCGGTGGCGGCCACACGCCGGCAAAGCTTGTGGTGTTCGACTACCACCCCGAGGTCGACGACCAGCGCGAGGCCGTGGAAACCGCCCGCGCGCGGCTGGCGGACACGGTGGTCGTCGAGACCCTGGCCGACGTCCTCGAGCGTGGGCGGAAGCTGCCGGTCACGCCGGCCGCGGAGCCCGACGACTCCGGGGACCCGTTGGCCCTGCTGATCTACACCTCCGGAAGCACCGGCGCACCCAAGGGTGCGATGTATCCCCAAAGCAACGTGGGCAAGATGTGGCGCCGCTCCAGCAGGAACTGGTTCGGGGAAAGCGCCGCGTCGATCACCCTCAACTTCATGCCGATGAGCCACGTCATGGGGCGCGGAATCCTCTACGGCACGCTCGGCAATGGCGGCACCGCCTACTTCGCGGCCAAGAGTGACCTCTCGACGCTGCTGGAGGACCTCGAGCTGGTCCGGCCCACCGAGTTGAACTTCGTGCCGCGGATCTGGGAGACGCTGTTCGGCGAATTTCAGCGCCAGGTCGACCGCGGGGTTCCCGAAGCCGAGGTCCTCGAGGAGCAGCGCCAGTACCTGCTGGGCGGGCGGTTCATCTTCGCGATGACGGGCTCGGCGCCGACCTCCCCGGAGCTGAAGGAGTGGGTCGAGTCGCTGCTCGAGACCCATCTGCTGGACGGCTACGGCTCCACCGAGGCCGGAATGGTCTTGTTCGACGGCGAAGTGCAGCGCCCGCCGGTCGTCGACTACAAGCTGGTCGACGTCCCGGATCTGGGCTACTTCTCCACCGACCGGCCCCATCCGCGCGGCGAGTTGCTGCTCAAGACCGAAAACATGTTCCCCGGCTACTACAAGCGGCCCGAGGTCACCGCGGGCGTGTTCGACGCCGACGGCTACTACCGGACCGGTGACGTCGTCGCCGAGGTCGGTCCCGACCGACTGGTGTATGTCGATCGCCGCAACAACGTGCTCAAGCTCGCGCAGGGCGAGTTCGTCACCGTCGCGAAGCTGGAGGCGGTCTTCGGCAACAGCCCCCTGGTCCGGCAGATCTACATCTACGGCAACAGCGCACACCCCTACCTGCTGGCGGTCGTGGTGCCCACCGAAGAGGCGTTGGCTAACAATGACATTGAGGTCCTCAAGCCGCTGATCGCCGACTCGCTGCAGGACGTCGCGAAAGAGGCGGGCCTGCAGTCCTACGAGGTGCCCCGCGACTTCATCGTCGAGACAACACCTTTCACGCTCGAGAACGGGTTGCTCACCGGCATCCGCAAGCTGGCGTGGCCGAAGCTGAAGCAGCACTACGGCGAGCGGCTGGAACAGCTCTACACCGAGCTGGCCGACAGCCAGGCCAACGAGCTGAGCGAACTGCGCCGCGGCGGGGCCGACGCTCCGGTGCTGGAAACGGTGAGCCGGGCCGCGGCCGCAATGCTGGGGACGGCGGCCACCGACCTGTCGCCCGATGCGCACTTCACCGACCTGGGCGGAGACTCGTTGTCCGCGTTGACATTCGGCAACCTGCTGCGGGAGATCTTCGACGTCGACGTCCCGGTCGGCGTCATCGTCAGCCCGGCCAACGACCTGCAGGCCATCGCCGACTACATCGAGGGCGAGCGCAAGGGCACGAAGCGGCCCACCTTCGCCGCCGTGCACGGCCGTGACGCGACCGAGGTGCACGCGCGTGACCTCACCCTCGACAAGTTCATCGATGCGCCGACGCTGGCCGCGGCGCCCAGCCTGCCGAAGCCCACGACGGAGGTGCGGACCGTGCTCTTGACCGGCGCGACCGGCTTCCTCGGCCGCTACCTGGCGCTGGAATGGCTGGAGCGGATGGACCTGGTCGACGGCAAGGTGATTGCTCTGGTGCGCGCCAAGTCCGACGCGGAGGCGCGGGCGCGGCTGGACAACACCTTCGACAGCGGCGACCCGAAGCTACCGGCGCACTACCGGCGGCTGGCCGCCGACCACCTGGAGGTCATCGCCGGCGACAAGGGCGAGGCCAACCTCGGCCTGGATCAGCAGACCTGGCAGCGGCTGGCCGACACGGTCGACCTGATCGTCGACCCGGCGGCCCTGGTCAACCACGTGCTGCCGTACAGCGAGCTGTTCGGCCCCAACGCGCTGGGCACTGCCGAACTGCTCCGCATCGCGCTGACGACCAGGCAGAAGCCGTACACCTACGTGTCCACGATCGGGGTGGGCGACCAGATCGCGCCGGCGAAGTTCGTCGAGGACGGCGACATCCGGGAGATCAGCCCGACCCGCCAGATCAACGACAGCTACGCCAACGGCTACGGCAACAGCAAGTGGGCCGGCGAGGTGCTGCTGCGCGAGGCCAACGACCTGTGCGGCCTGCCGGTCGCGGTGTTCCGGTGCGACATGATCCTGGCCGACACCACCTACGCCGGACAGCTCAACCTGCCGGACATGTTCACCAGGATGATGCTGAGCCTGGTCGCCACCGGTATCGCGCCCGGTTCGTTCTACGAGCTCGACGCCGAGGGCGACCGGCAGCGCTCGCATTACGACGGCCTGCCGGTCGAGTTCATCGCCGCGGGGATCTCCATCTTGGGGACCCGGGTGCTGGACAGCGGAGTCGGGTACCAGACGTACCACGTGATGAACCCGTACGACGACGGCGTCGGCCTCGACGAGTACGTCGACTGGCTGGTCGACGCCGGCTACCCGATCCAGCGCATCGCCGACTACGGCGAATGGTTGCGCCGGTTCGAAGGGGCGATGCGGGCCCTGCCGGAGCGGCAGCGCCAGTACTCGCTACTGCCGCTGTTGCACAACTACCAGAAGCCGGGGACGCCGCTCCACGGATCGTTGGCGCCGACCGACCGGTTCCGCGCGGCGGTGCAGGAGGCGAAAATCGGTGCGGACAAAGACATTCCGCACGTCTCGGCGCCGGTCATCGTGAAGTACATCACCGACCTGCAGTTGCTCGGATTGCTGTAACACACCAAAGCGAATCGCCCAGCCCCGTTCGGGGCTGGGCGATTAGCTTTTCGCATCGGCGAATTACTGCTGAGGATGCGGCCACCGCAAGTACGCGGCGCCCGGCGACCCCGCCTCCGCGCCCACATTCTGACGGCGCCATCCCCGTTTCGGTTCGGCTACCGAGGGCGCGTATTGACCCGCCCGCGGCTTGGTGACGGCATCAGATAGCACCTCGGGCGCCGGCTCCTGAAGCCCTGCCGCTCCCACCCGTGCCAGGTCTTCGACATCACTCGCCAGCCGCACCGCGAGGCGCGCCACCGCGACGCCACCCACGAAGATGATCACGGCACCCAGACCCGAGAAGTAAGAAATCTCGAGCGCGGCCCGTTTGCGGTCGGTCGCGGCGATCGGATCGCCGGCGGAACCGATGCCCAACATCGGGGCGATCTGGCCACCGATCACGAACCATGCGCCGGCCAGAACCGCCAGCCAGCTTCCCACCATCGCGGTGACTCGATTTCCGGACAGGATCAGCAGCAGCCCAGCCAACACGGTGGCGGCTCCCGGAAGCACCTCTAGCCATCCCCGGGCCGTGCTCCAGGCCCAGTCCTGGTCGGGCGTGTAAGCGAAATTGAAGTGGGGACCGACAAACGGTATTAGCGCGCCCCAGGCACCCAAGATGACCAGGAGCAATCCACTCACTGCCCCGCGGGAGCGTGGCATCCACAACGCGCTGGGCTGGCCATTTTGTGCAGGTCTCATCAGATCTCCTCGGTAGACGCCGGGCTATTTCAGCATCGCCTGGGTACCCGGGCGGTGCCTCGTGTAACCCGTGAAATTCCGGAGGCGTGGCCAGTGGGGCCGGTGTGTCTGTTGTTACGAAGTAAGGCCGAGCGCGAGCAGCACAACGGCGATCACCGGGAAAGTGCCCTGCGTCAGCGCCGCCCGGGCTTTGTCCGGCGACGACAGCAGCAACACGATCGCGGCCGCGGCCATGGACCCGACCCCCGCGAAGATGAGCGCGGCGCCAACGGCCTTGTGTCCCAGGGCGACGAAGGCGATGCCGATGCCGGTGACTATCGCCAGGAACAGGTTGTAAAAGCCCTGGTTGAACGCGAGCAGCTTGGTGGTTTCGGCTTCCTCGGCTGTCGTGCCGAACGTGGCGCGGGTGCGCGGCGACGTCCAGGTCAACGACTCCATCGTGAAGATGTAGACGTGCAGTAACGCGGCCAGTGCGGCGAATACCAGCCCGGCGACGATCATTGCGAGGACATTACCGACCCAGTGCTGCACGCGCGTTGTCAGTTGTCAGTGGGCGCGCCCTAGACGCCGGCGTGGTGGTGCCGGCGGAATAGGCCACCCCCGGTGCCCCCTCCGAAGAAGCCACGCCCGGTGCGCCCGCGCGCCGCCGGCTCGTCGGCCGCGACCTGGTCCGTCCGCGCCGGTTCTGCCGCGGGCGCCGCCATCGGCGCCGGTTGGGCAACCACGACGTCTCGCGCATGCCGTACCGCCACACGCGCGAGGACGGCGCCGCCCAGGAACATGATCAGCGCGCCCAGACCGGTGAAGTACGTGATCTCGAGCAGGGCCCGTTTCAGGTCAGTCGACGCCGCCGGTTGCCCGACGTCCCCGATAGCCAGTGTCGGTGCGAAGGCCTGGCCCACCACGAACCAGGCACCGCCGAAGACCGCCAGCCAGCCGCCCAACGAGGCGGCGGCGCGATTTCCGGAGCCGAGGACCAGCAGGCCGCCGACTGCGGTGACGGCCCCGGGGAGCACCTCGAGCCAGCCCTTGGCCGTCGTCCACGTCCATGCCGGGTCGGTCGTATACGCCCAATCGATGTTGGGTCCGAAGAACGGTACCAACGCGCCCCAGGCGCCCAAGAGGATCAAAAGCAGCCCAGTCAGCGCGCCACGGGAGCGTGGCATGTACATAGCGCGAGGGCGTTCATAGTCGGAGCGCGGTTGCCTCATCAGAATCTCCTCCAACAGGTAGTTTCTGCTGGCTGGGTACCCGACCGGGCCGGGTTGTAACCCGCTCCGCTAGTCAAACAACACGGGTTGGCCCAACCCGGCCGCGCCTGCCGGCGGAGTCATGCCTAGGTGCGTCCAGGCTTGCACGGTGGCCACCCGGCCGCGCGGGGTGCGCGCGACCATGCCGGCGCGGACGAGGAACGGCTCGCACACCTCCTCGACGGTGGCGGCCTCCTCACCCACCGCCACGGCCAGCGTCGAAACCCCGACCGGTCCGCCGCCGAAGCCGCGGGTCAGCGCCGACAGCACCGCGCGGTCCAGCCGGTCCAGCCCGAGTTCGTCCACGTCGTAGACCGCCAGCGCGGACTTCGCGACGTCGCGGGTGATCACGCCGTCGGCACGCACCTCGGCGAAGTCCCGGACCCGGCGCAGCAGCCGGTTGGCGATCCGCGGCGTTCCCCGCGAGCGCCGGGCGATCTCCGCGCCAGCCTCGGCGCCCAGCTCGATGCCCAGAATTCCGGCGGAACGCGCCAGCACCCGCTCGAGCTCGGCGGGCTCATAGAAATCCATGTGCGCGGTGAAACCGAACCGGTCGCGCAGCGGGCCGGTCAGCGCGCCGGACCGCGTGGTGGCACCGACCAGCGTGAAGGGTGCCACCTCGAGCGGAATCGATGTCGCCCCAGGGCCTTTGCCGACCACGACGTCGACCCGGAAGTCCTCCATCGCCAGATAGAGCATCTCCTCGGCGGGCCGGGCGATGCGGTGGATCTCATCGATGAACAGCACGTCATGGTCCACCAGATTGGACAGCATCGCGGCCAGGTCGCCGGCGCGTTCCAGCGCCGGGCCGGACGTCACCCGCAACGCGGACCCGAGCTCGGCCGCGATGATCATGGCCAGCGACGTCTTGCCCAGCCCCGGCGGACCGGACAGCAGAATGTGATCCGGTGTGCTGCCGCGGTTCTTAGCCCCCTCGATGACCAGCTGCAGTTGTTCACGCACCCGGGGCTGACCGATGAACTCCCGCAGCGAGCGGGGCCGCAGGCTGACGTCGATATCGCCGTCGCCGACGGTCAACGCCGGGGAGACTTCGCGGTCGGAATAGTCCTCCGAATAATCCGCGCTCATCGGGCCTTACCCAGCAACGACAGGGCCGCCCGCAAAGTGCTGGATGTCGTGGCCGCTTCCCCTTTTTGGTGGTCCGCGGTCAGCACCTTGTCGGTGGCTTCCTCGGCCTGTTTGGCCGCAAAGCCGAGGCCGACGAGGGCTTCCACCACGGGGCTGCGCACCGCGTTGCCGTTGACCGCCGACGGGCCCGACGAGGTGGACGGGCACGCGCCTATCCTGTCGCGCAATTCCACCACCATCCGTTCGGCGCCGCGTTTGCCGATTCCGGGAACCCGGGTCAGCGCGGCGACATCGCTGTCGTGCAGCGCCTGCCGCAGCGCCGCCGCGTCGTGCACGGCCAGCGTGGCCATCCCCAGCCGAGGCCCGACTCCCGACACCGACAGCAGCGTCAGGAACAGGTCGCGGGTGTCGGTGTCGGTAAACCCGTACAACGTCATCGAGTCCTCGCGCACGATCATCGCGGTGATCAGCCTGGCCTCGCTCCCCTGCCGCAGTGTCGCCAGCGTCGACGGCGTCGCATTCACCCGGTAGCCGACGCCAGCCGCCTCGATTACAACGTGGTCGAGTGCCACCACGAGCACCTCGCCGCGCACCGAGGCGATCATCGGGCGGCCTTCACCTTGGCGAGATAGTTCTGGCGCTGCTGCGCGGCCAGCGCCTCGGCGGCCGCCATCCGGGCGATCATCGGCGCCCGCCAGCAATGGCAGATCGCCAAAGCCAGCGCGTCGGCGGCGTCGGCAGGTGTCGGCTTGGCTTGCAGCGCAAGTATTTTGGTGACCATCGCGGTGACCTGCGCCTTGTCGGCGGCGCCGTTGCCGGTGACCGCGGCCTTGACCTCGGTGGGGGTATGGAAGTGCACGACGATGCCGCGTTTGCCGGCCGCCAACGCGACGACGCCGCCGGCCTGGGCGGTGCCCATCACCGTCACCAAGTTCTGCTCGGAGAACACCCGCTCGATGGCCACGACGTCCGGCTGGTGGGTGGCCAGCCAGTGCTCCACGGTGTCACTGATAGTGAGCAATCGCTGGGGCAGTGGCGCGTCCGAGGGAGTACGCACCACATCGACGTCGAGCGCGACGACATTTCGCCCGCGCCCGCTTTCGACGACCGACAGCCCGCATCGCGTCAGCCCGGGATCGACGCCCATCACGCGCATTGCTCACTCCCGCTTCTCCATATTCGGGTACCGAACAGCTGTTCGATAGCCTAGCGGGTGGGACCGACGGGATCCTGCACGACACGCGGCCCCTACTCCGGGCAAAAGCTGTTAACTTAAAGCCGACATTTGCTCGGCCTCCGTGGCAACGGAAGGGTTTGTGTGGGAACACTGCTGTTCGTGCTCGCGGCGGTGCTGTTCATCGCGTCCATCGTGGTGCTCGTCATTGCTTTGCGGCGTCCGCGACACAAGGAGCAACCGGACCAGTGGAGCGGGCGTCCGGATCCGCTGATGTTCGACGCGACGCCGCAGTTCGGGCCCCGCGAACTCGGCCCCGGTGCCGTCGTCAGCCACGGCGGCATCGACTATGTGGTCCGCGGATCGGTGACCTACCGCGAGGGCCCGTTCGTGTGGTGGGAGCACCTGCTGGAAGGCGGCGACCAGCCGGTTTGGTTCAGCGTCGAGGTGGACGACGGGCGCCTGAAGCTGGCGATGTGGGTTACCCGCAAAGACCTCACGTTGCAACCCGGCAACCAGTACGTCGTCGACGGTGTGCCGTTTCACGAGTCCGAGCGCGGTCGCGCCTCGTACACCACCGAAGGCACCACCGGCCTGCCGCCGGGCGGTGAGATGGAATTCCTCGACTGCACCAACGCCGACGAGACCGCGCTGCTCTCGTTCGAGCGCTGGGCACCGAACATGCCGTGGGAGATATCGACGGGCAAGTCCGTGCTGCCCGGCGAGCTCACCGTCTATCCGGCGCCCCCCAGTTATTCCCCCTAGGACGCAAGAGGTTTCAGGTCGGTGCCCCTTCATCAGCTCGCCGTGACTCCGGCGGACGTATCCGGGGAAAGGCTGGGGCTGGCGCTCAACGCGCCCGCGCCGGCGCCGCTGGCGACCTGCTCGCTAGCGCATCCCGACGGCGGTGTGCTGCTGCTGGGCGTCCTCGGCGCGTCGCACGTCGTCGCGGTCGAGCACGCCACCGGCCGCTTTTCCGAGCAGGTTTCCTGCACCGCGCGCAGCCTCGGGGCCGATCTGCCGCAGCGTACCGACGCGCCCGGCTACCACCTCGAATCCCGCACCGAAACGCACGGCGAGGAGACCTTCCGCCGCCTCGCGCGCGAGCTCCGCGAACGTTGTGTGCGCGAACAGGGCTGGCTCGGCGGCACGTTTCCCGGCGATGACGCCGCGCTGACCGCGCTGGCCGCCGAACCCGACGGCACCGGCTGGCGGTGGCAGACCTGGCACCTGTACCCGCGCCGCCCTTTCGGGTCGGGGGGGACCGTGGTCCACACGACGAGCCGGTGGCGTCCATGAGCCGCGGCCTCCTGCTATTGATTTCCGGTGCGTTGGTCGCCGCCGCCGGCGCGTCGCTGTTTTTCGGAACCAAGTTCGTGAACAGGAACATTGCGTCCTACATACCGAGCCACTATCAGCAGTACGCCCGCGATGCGAACGGAACGCGCTACGCCTGCACCGGATCACCCGCCCAGGTGGCCAACACGCTCGTCAACTATCAGGACCCGGATGCGCGCGCCGCCAACGGCGACAACCAGTACCTGCGCTACAACGACATCGTGACCGTCGGCCCCGACGGCGACCGCCCCTGCAGCATCCGCGTGGAGCCCCTGAGCGCCGGATACAACCACGGCTCGTACCGCTTCCTCGGCCCCGGGTTCACCCCCGGGTCCCCCTCGGGCGGCGCCGGAGGCACCCCAGGCGGCCCAGGCGGAACCAAGTAGTCCAGCAAAGGAGACAGCATGTACCTCGCCGTCGAGATCGGGAACGTCGACGTCAACCCAGTCCTCCGCGGCGCAGTCGCGACGATCCTCTACTTCCTGGTCGGCATGGCCGTCCTGGTCGTCGGGTTCTACATGGTCGACCTGTTGACCCCGGGAAAACTGCGCCAACTGGTGTTCATCGATCGCCGCCCCAACGCGGTCGTCGTCGCGGGCGCGATGTACATCGCGCTCACCACCGTCATCGTCAGCGCCATCGTCAACAGCTACAGCCAGCTGGGCCAGGGACTGCTCGGCGTGGCGGTGTACGGACTCATGGGCGTGATTCTGTTGGGGATAGCGCTGTTGACGATGCACCTGTTGATCCCGGGCGACTTCCACGAGCACGTCGACGACCCCGCGCTGCATCCCGGGTCGTTCGCGGTGGCCCTGATACTGCTCGCCGTGGGGGGCGTGACCGCCGCCGCGGTCTCATGACTTCGCTTGATGTGCCGGCGCCCGAGGTTTCGGAGCCCACGCAGTCGTCGCGCCGCTGGCGCGCCGTGCTGCTGGCCGCCGTGGCGGCGTGCGCGGCCTGCGGCATCATTTACGAACTCGCGCTGCTGACGCTGTCGGCGAGCCTCAACGGCGGCGGGATCGTCGCCACCTCACTGATCGTCGCGGGCTACATCGCGGCGCTGGGCGCGGGCGCGCTGCTGGTCAAGCCGCTGCTGGCGCATGCGGCGATCGCCTTCATCGCCGTGGAGGCGCTGCTGGGCATCGTCGGCGGCCTATCGGCGGCGGCGCTGTACGTGGTGTTCGCGTTCGTGAACGGGTCGGACGGCTCGACGTGGGTGCTCGCGGTGGCCACCGCCCTGATCGGCGGCCTGGTCGGCGCGGAGGTGCCGCTGTTGATGACGCTGCTGCAGCAGAGGCGAACTGCCTCCAAAGACCCAGCCGCCGATGCCGGCCGCACGCTGGCCAACCTCAACGCCGCCGATTACCTCGGCGCGTTGCTGGGCGGCCTCGTCTGGCCGTTCGCGCTGCTGCCGCAGCTGGGGATGATCCGCGGCGCGGCGGCCACGGGCATCATCAACCTGGCCGCGGCGGCCGTCGTGTCGGTCTTCGTGCTGCGCCGGGTCGTTTCCCCGCGGCAGCTGGTGACGGCGCTGTGCGCGCTCGCGGCCGCACTGGGGTTGCTCGCCACCCTGCTGCTGCGGTCGGCCGACATCGAGACGACGAGCAGGCAACGGCTGTACGCCGACCCGATCATCGCCTACCGGCACACGCCGTACCAGGAGATCGTGGTCACCCGCCGCGGCAGCGACATGCGCCTCTACCTCGACGGGGGCCTGCAGTTTTCCACCCGGGATGAATACCGCTACACCGAAAGCCTGGTCTACCCGGCGCTCGGTCACGGCGCACGCTCGGTGCTCGTTCTCGGTGGCGGAGACGGCTTGGCGGCCCGCGAGCTGCTGCGCCAGCCCGGCATCGCAAGGATCGTGCAGGTCGAGCTCGACCCCACCGTGATCGAGTTGGCGCGCACCACGATGCGCGACGCCAACGGTGGTTCGCTGGACGATCCGCGCGTCAAACTCGTGATCGACGACGCGATGACCTGGCTGCGGGGCCCCGAGATCAGTCCCTCGGGCCGCTTCGACGCGATCATCGTCGATCTTCCCGACCCCGACACACCGGTGCTGGGCCGGCTGTATTCGACCGAGTTCTATGCGCTGGCCGCGCATGCGCTGGCCCCAGGTGGGCTCATGGTCGTGCAGGCCGGCAGCCCGTTTTCGACTGCCAACGGGTTCTGGCGCACGGTCTCGACGATTCGGGCCGCCGGCTATGCGGTCACGCCGTATCACGTGCACGTGCCCACCTTCGGCGACTGGGGCTTCGCCCTGGCGCAGCTCGCGGACACCGCGCCGACGCCCAGGGTGCCGGCCGACGCGCCCCCGCTGCGTTTCCTCAACCAGCGGGTGCTCGACGCCGCCACCGTGTTCTCCGGCGACATCGGGCCGCGTTCGCTCGAGCCGTCGACGCTCGACAATCCCCGCGTCGTCGACGACATGCGGCACGGGTACGACTAGGCGGCGTTTTCCCCTCGCACGACCCAGACCGCCGCGCGACCCTCTCGGTGCTGGTCGACACGCAGGCCGACGAAGCCCGCCGCGCGAGACTGCGTCGCGAACGACTCGGCCTGCGGTTCGGTCCAGCCGTGGCTCGCCAGGCCGGTGGCCCCGGGTTTCACCCGGCGCTCCATCACCAGCAAGCGCCCCGACGGCGCCAACACACGTCGCAGCTCGGCCAGGCCGGCCGTGACGTCCTTCCAGTGGTGCACCGTCTTCAGCGACCACGCGACCGTCGCCCAACCGGTGGTGACGGGCAGGGCCTCGGCGCCGCCCGGCGACCAACTGAGGTTCGGATGGTCACGCGTCGCGGCGCGCGCGAGGCGCAACATCACCGGAGAGGGATCCACCCCGATCACCTGCGCGCCCCGCCGGGCCGCGGCTCGCGCCGCATTACCCGGGCCACAACCGATGTCGACGACGCGGTCGGCGTCGGATACCGAGGCCAGGTCAACGGCGAGGCGTGCGTTATCCCGCCCCATGCTCAGGATGGCGAGGGCGGTCACCAGGCCGAGCACGCCACCAAAGCCCGCGTGGTCGGCGTGATGGTTGACCGGTAGCGGCGAATCGTTCATTCGTCGTCGAGAGCGGCCAGCACCTCGTCCGAGAGGTCGACGTTGGTGTAGACGTTCTGCACGTCGTCGCTGTCCTCCAGCGCGTCGACGAGTTTGAACACCTTGCGGGCAGCATCGAGGTCGACGGGAACGCTGACCGACGGCTGAAAACTGGCCTCGGCCGACTCGTAATCGATGCCGGCGTCTTGCAGCGCGGTACGCACCGCGACCAGATCGCCCGGCTCGGAGATGACTTCGAAGCTGTCGCCCAGGTCGTTCACGTCTTCGGCGCCGGCATCCAGTACCGCGATCAGCACGTCGTCTTCGGTCAGGCCGTTCTTCTCCAGGACGACCACGCCCTTGCGCGAGAACAGATAAGCCACAGAACCCGGATCGGCCATGGTGCCGCCGTTGCGCGTCATCGCCGTCCGCACCTCGCTGGCGGCGCGGTTGCGGTTGTCGGTCAGGCACTCGATCAGCACCGCCACGCCGTTGGGCGCGTAGCCCTCGTAGGTGATGGTTTGCCAGTCGGCGCCGCCGGCCTCCTCGCCGGCGCCCCGCTTTCGGGCACGCTCGATGTTGTCGTTGGGTACCGAGCTCTTCTTGGCTTTCTGGATCGCGTCGTAGAGCGTAGGGTTGCCCGCCGGGTCACCGCCGCCGGTACGGGCGGCGACCTCGATGTTCTTGATCAGCCGGGCGAACTCCTTGCCACGGCGCGCGTCTTTGACGGCCTTCTGGTGCTTGGTGGTGGCCCACTTGGAATGGCCGCTCATCGGTGTCTCTTACCTCTCCTGTTGCTTGAAAGTCGCCAAACGAGTCTACGTGGACGGATGCGGGCCCAGGATTCCCGCCGATGCGCACAAGGAAGCCACACCCTCCCCTCTCAGTGACTGAAGCCCGGATGGGGTCAGTGATTTCCATTGACGATGTCGACGAACAAATGATGGATGCGACGGTCGCCGGTCATCTCCGGGTGAAACGCCGTCGCCAGCATGGGGCCTTGCCGCACCGCGACGATGTGCCCCGCGGCCCGGGCAAGCACCCGCACACCGTCACCGACCCGCTCGACCCAGGGCGCGCGGATGAACACCGCACGCACCGGATCGTCGAGACCCGCGAACGCGATATCGCCCTCAAACGAGTCGACCTGTCGTCCAAAAGCATTGCGCCGCACCGTCATATCGATGGCGCGCAGTGGGAGCGCCTGCCGTCCCCGCGCGCCGGCGTCGAGGATCTCGCCGGCCAGCAGGATCATGCCGGCGCACGCGCCGTAGGCCGGAAGCCCGTCGGCCAGCCGCCGCCGCAACGGCTCGAGCAGGTCGAGGTCGAGCAGCAGGTGGCTCATGGTCGTGGATTCCCCGCCGGGAATGACCAGCCCGTCCACCGCATCCAGCTCGCGGCGGCGGCGCACCGGCATCGACTCGGCTCCGGCTTCGCGCAGCGCCGCAAGGTGCTCACGGGTGTCGCCCTGCAGCGCCAAGACGCCGATCTTTGGCGCGCTCATCCGACGATCATCCCTGCTGGCGGTGATATCCGCGCGCGAAGCGGGTGAGGCCCTCCTGCATCACCGCGGCGACCAGCTCGCCGTACTGGTTGAAGATCTTGCCCTGGGTCAGCGCGCGTCCGCCGCAGGCCGACGGCGACGACTGGTCATAAAGCAGCCACTCGTCGGCCCGGAACACCCGCATGAACCACATCGCATGGTCCAGCGACGCCACCTGCAGATGCGAGCGCTCTTCGAGGTGGGTGACCTGTGCCGACCCCAACAGCGTCAGGTCGCTCATGTAGGCCAGCGCGCAGATGTGCAGCACCGGATCGTCGGGCAGCGGATCGCGGTGACGAAACCACACCTGCTGCTGGGAGGCCTTGCCGGGCAACAACTCCAGGAGATCCCGCGGCACGATGCGGACGTCCCATTCCTGGAACTGACGGAATCCGGCGTCGTCGAAGACCTTCATCGAGCTCAACCCGGGCAGGCCGTCCGGCGGCGGCGCCTTGGGCATCGCGTCCTGGTGGTTGATGCCTTCCTGATCGGCCTGGAATGACGCCGACATGGAAAAGATGGTTTCGCCGTGCTGGATGGCGTTGACCCGCCTGGTGCAAAACGAGCCGCCGTCGCGGATGCGCTCGACGATGAAAACAGTGGGCGCCTTGGCGTCCCCGGGACGCAGGAAGTAACCGTGCAGCGAGTGCACCAGGTACTGCGGGTCGACGGTGCGCACCGCGGACACCAGCGACTGGCCCGCGACATGGCCACCGAACGTTCGCTGCAAAAACCCCGAATCCGGGCTGAACACGCTCCCGCGGTAGATGTTGACCTCGAGTTGCTCGAGATCAAGGATCTTCTCGATCGACACAGGATGTTCTTACCAGCCGCGCTGGGCCAGGCGATGCGGCTGCGCGATCTCCTCCACGTTGATCCCCACCATCGGCTCGCCCAGCCCGCGCGACACCTTGGCCAGCACGTCGGGGTCGTCATAGAACGTAGTGGCCTTGACGATCGCGGCGGCGCGGTGCTCCGGAGCGCCGGACTTGAAGATGCCCGAGCCCACGAAGACGCCCTCGGCGCCGAGTTGCATCATCATCGCCGCGTCGGCGGGGGTGGCGATGCCGCCGGCGGTGAACAGCGTGACCGGCAGCTTGCCCGCCCGGGCGACTTCGAGAACGAGCTCGTAGGGCGCCTGCAATTCCTTTGCCGCCACGTACAACTCGTCCTCGGACAACGACGTCAGCCGGCGGATCTCGCCGCTGATGGCGCGCATGTGCGTGGTGGCGTTGGAGATGTCCCCGGTACCGGCCTCGCCCTTGGAGCGGATCATGGCCGCACCCTCGCCGATGCGCCGCAGCGCCTCGCCCAGATTGGTCGCCCCGCACACGAACGGCACTGTGAACTTCCACTTGTCGATGTGGTGGGTGTAGTCGGCGGGGGTCAGCACCTCGGACTCGTCGATGTAGTCCACGCCGAGGCTCTGCAGGATCTGCGCCTCGACGAAATGCCCGATGCGCGCCTTGGCCATCACCGGGATGGTCACCGCGGCGATGATGCCCTCGATCATGTCGGGGTCGCTCATCCGCGACACCCCGCCCTGGGCGCGGATGTCGGCCGGCACCCGTTCCAGCGCCATCACCGCGACGGCGCCGGCGCCCTCGGCGATGCGTGCCTGTTCCGGGGTGACGACGTCCATGATGACGCCGCCCTTGAGCATTTCGGCCATGCCGCGTTTGACCCGCGCCGTTCCGGTCGCTGTCTGGTTCAGCTGTCCGGCGCTGGCGGCGCTTTCCATGGGCTTTTTCACTTCCTCAACCATTGCGCTTCCACTCTAGTGGTGTCCAACAAGTGAGTTTTGCCCTGATCAGCGGATCGGCTCGGGCACGCCGGAGTTGCGAGCGCCATCGGCCAGCTGGTTGGCGGTGGGCAACAACTCGCCCAGTTGCAGCGGGTAGACCTGCTCGCCGGCCGCGGTCAGCTCGGCGATGTCGTTCGCGTCACACCACCGGGCGCCGTGAATGTAGTGGCGTTCCAACTCCGTTCGCCCCGCAATGGACGGCTCGAACCGCGGGGTGCGATAGACCAGGTAGAACTCCTCGCTGTCGATCACCGACCCGTTGAACTCGAAGACCTCGTCGCGTCGCCAGACGGGTCCGATCATGTCGGCCGGCGCGACCCGCAGGCCGGTTTCTTCGGCCAACTCCCGCGCGGCCGCCTCGGCCAACCGCTCGCTTTGCCGCACCTCGCCCCCCACGGTGAACCACCACCTCGGCGCGTCCCCGTCCTGAAACGCCGGGTTCGCCGGATCCGACCCGCACAGCAACAGCACCGCGCCGGTGTCGTCGAGTAGCACCACCCGCGCCGAGGTGCGGTGGCTGAGCGCACCTGGCGCGCTCAAGCCGCCGTGCGCCAACGCGTGGGGACGCTCGACGATCTCGAAATAGCTTGGCAGCGCGGCCGTTCCGCCGAGCCGAAACGTGCGCACCAGACGGCGTTCGGCCAGCGCCAGGGTGTCCCGAACGGCATCGTTGTGGAATCGGCGGGCCAGCAACACCCGGGCCTCGGCGTCGGCCAGCTCTGCGATCAAACCCGACGGCAGCGACGCCGAGTCAACCATCGCCAGCGCGGCCGAGAGCTCGTTTTCCGCGTTCTCGCGCGCGTGCCGGGGCGCGCCCTCCGCGGCGTCGGCCAGCGCCGCCAGCCGCCTGCCTTCCGCACCCCCGCCGTAGGCATCGATCGCGACGGCACGCGCCACCACCGCGCGCCGGGCCAGCGCACCGTCCAGCGCCTGCCACGACAGGTCGTAGCGGACGTTGAGCCGGTTCAGCCGATTGGCCGTCTGATATGCCCAGGCGCCGGCCAAGATGACCAGCGCCACCGAAACCAAGATGGCGATAATCAGCCACGTCATCAGCTGGCCACCTGAACCTTGCTGCCCGACCCGGCGACCGTCTCGTATACCCGCATGATCTGGCCGGCCACCACCGACCAGTCGTAGCGGCGGACCGCCGCCGAACCCGCCGCCACATAACGTTCGCGCAGCACGTCATTCTCCAGTACTTCGATGAGCGCGTCGGCCAGCTTGTCGCCCTGCAAATCCGGGTGGTCAATCGGCACCAGCCGACCGCACTCGCCGTCGCGCAAGACGCGCCGGAAGGCATCCAGGTCGCTGGCCACCACCGGCGTGCCGGCGGCCATCGCCTCGACCAAGACGATGCCGAAACTCTCCCCTCCGGTATTGGGCGCGCAGTACACGTCGGCGCTGCGCATCGCCGACGCCTTTCCGGCGTCGTCCACCTGGCCCAGGAAGCGCAGGTGGTCCCCCAATTCGCCCGTCTGGTAGCGCAATTCGTCCTCGTCGCCGCGGCCGACAACGAGCAGCTGCACATCGGCGAAGCGCTCAGCCACCCGCGGCAGCGCGTCGAGCAGCACCGACATGCCCTTGCGCGGTTCGTCGTAGCGGCCGAGGAACAGAACCGTCTTGCCCGGCCGTGGATACCCGTCCAGCCGCGGTGCCGAGGCGAATGAATCGACGTCCACGCCGTTGGGGATCTCGACCGCGTCGGTTCCCAGCGCCTCCATCTGCCAGCGCCGCGCCAGGTCGGACACCGCGATCCGGCCGACGATCTTCTCGTGCATCGGCCGCAGGATGCCCTGGAAGACCGTCAGAGTCAGCGATTTGGTGGTCGACGTGTGAAACGTCGCCACGATCGGACCCGCGGCGATGTTCAGGGCCAGCATCGACAGGCTCGGAGCGTTGGGCTCGTGCAGGTGCAGCACGTCGAAATCGCCTTCCACAAGCCACTTTTTGACCTTGCGGTGGGTGGCCGGCCCGAACCGCAGCCGGGCCACCGAGCCGTTGTAGGGGATGGGGACAGCCTTGCCGGCGGAGACGACGTAGTCGGGCAGCGAAGTATGCGGCGAGACCGGCGCGAGCACGCTCACCTCGTGGCCGCGGGCGCGCACCACCTCGGCCAGTTGCAGGACATGGGACTGCACCCCGCCCGGTACGTCGAACGAGTACGGACAGACCATCCCGATCCGCATCAGGCTTCCCTCAGCCGGGCCAGTTTGGCATCGGACAGGTCGGCGAGCCACTGCGGCTGCAGCATGTGCCAGTCCTCGGGGTGGGCGGCGATGTTGGTCGCGAACTGGTCGGCCAGCGCCTGGGTGATCGCGCCGACGTCGCCGCTGCTGCAGTCCAGCGGCAGGTGCACTTTGACCGGCCAGGTGTTGTCCCCATACCAGGCGTGCGCCGGACAGAGCGCCGCCCCGGTCTCGATCGCGAGCTTCGCCGGCCCCGCCGGCATCCGGGTGGGCTCGCCGAAGAAGTCGACCTCGACACCGGTGCGGGTGAGGTCGCGCTCTGCCATCAGGCACACCACCCGGTTCGCGCGCAGCCGCTCGCACAGCACCTCGAAGGGTGGTCGTTCACCGCCGGACAGCGGCAGCACCTCGAAGCCGAGGCTCTCGCGGTATTCGATGAATCGCCTGTAGAGCGACTCGGGCTTGAGCCGCTCGGCGACGGTGGTGAAGGTGCCGCGCGTCTGCGCCAGCCAAACCCCGGCCATGTCCCAGTTGCCGCTGTGCGGCAACGCCAGCACAACGCCGCGGCCGGCGGCGATGGCCGCGTCGATATTGTCAGCGCCCAGGAACGTCTTGTCGATCTCGAGGGCCAGCGCACGGTGGTTCATCGTCGGCAGCCGGAACGCCTCGCGCCAGTAACGACCGTAGGACGCCAGCGAGGCGCGCATCAGCTCGTCCGGCACGTCGTCCGGTGGCACACCGATGACGCGGGCCAGATTCTTGCGCAGCTGGTGGGGCCCGCCGTTGCGCGCGGCGTAGCGGGCTCCGGTGTTCGACGCGGCGCGGGCCGCGAATTCCGGCATCGTCCGCACGGCCATCCACCCGGCGGCGAACGCCCAGTCGGTCGCGGCGCGAGTCAGCAGGCGCCGAGGGGCGTAGAGCGCGTTCATGCCCGGCACGGGGCGGGTCACGGCTCGCTCGTTCCCACCGGGCCCACGGGATCGCAGGCCCCGGGCGACGTCCGGACCGTGTGCAACCGCTGCGCGCAGGTGACCAGGCTGGCCACCGCCAACAGCCACATCGCCACCGGCAGCGCGGGGGGCCATGCGATGAACGGAAAGTCCGACACGCCGGCACCGACCAGGACGATGATCAGCCGTTCCGGACGTTCGATGATGCCGCCGTCGCCGCGTAGCCCGCTGGCCTCGGCCCGCGCCTTGATGTAGGAAATCACCTGCGAGGTGACCAGGCAGATCAGGGTCGCCACCACCAGCGGCCGGTCCCGCATGCCGAACGCTATCCACCACAGCAGCCCGCAGAACACCGCGCCATCGCTGATGCGGTCACACGTGGCGTCCAGCACGGCGCCAAAACGGGTGCCGCCTCCCCTTTCCCGGGCCATCGCGCCGTCGAGCATGTCGAAGAGCACGAAGAACCAGACCACCAGAGTGCCGGCGAACAGCTTGCCCATCGGGAACAGCGTCAGCGCCCCCGCGACCGCCACGACGGTGCCCAAAATGGTGACGGCGTCCGGCGTCAACCCCACCCGCAAACATGCCCTGGCGGTCGGGGTGGTCAGCCGCGCGAACGCCGCCCGGGACAGGAACGGCACCTTACTCACGGCTGCTTTGCCCACTCCGTTGCCAGCAACTGGCGGGTTTCGCGCAGCAGCTGCGGGATCACCTTGGAACCGCCGATGATCGTGATGAAGTTGGCGTCGCCGCCCCAGCGCGGCACCACGTGCACGTGCAAGTGCTCGGCCAGCGATCCCCCCGCCGATGTCCCCAAGTTCAGGCCGACGTTGAACCCGTGCGGCCGCGACACGTTCTTGATGACGCGAATTGCCTTCTGGGTGAAGGCCATCAACTCCGCGCTCTCGGCATCGGTCAGATCCTCGAGCTCGGACATCCGCCGGTAGGGCACCACCATGAGGTGCCCGGGGTTGTAGGGGTAGAGGTTGAGCACCGCGTAGACGAGTTCGCCGCGGGCAACCACCAGACCTTCCTCGTCCGACAGCTGCGGAATGTCGGTGAACGGCTGCTCGGATTCGCCGTTGTCGCGCTTCATCGGCGCTTCGGCCAGGTAGTTCATCCGGTACGGCGTCCACAACCGCTGCAGGTGATCTTGTTCACCGACGCCTCTGTCGAGGATGGTGTCTTCGGTGCGGCCGGCGCGCTGCTCGTCACTCACGGCTGGCGACCTTCATCAGTTCGGCTGTGGGAGCTGCATTTTCGTGAGCGGCGATCCACTTTACGATCGCATCGACCGCGCTGTCGCGGGCCACGCCGTTGATCTGGGTGCGGTCACCGAACCGGAAGCTCACCGCCCCGGCCTGCACGTCGCGGTCGCCGGCCAGCAACATGAACGGCACCTTCTGGCCGGTGTGGTGGACGATCTTCTTGGCCATCCGATCGTCGCTGGCGTCCACCTCGACCCGCACGCCGTGCGACTTCAGCTGAGCGGCAACGCCTTCCAGGTACGCGACGTGCTCGTCGGCGACCGGGATGCCGACCACCTGAACGGGTGCCAGCCAGGCCGGGAACGCCCCCGCGTAGTGCTCGGTGAGGATGGCGAAAAACCGCTCGATGGACCCGAACAGCGCGCGGTGGATCAGCACCGGCCGCTGTCGCGAACCGTCGCTGGCGGTGTACTCCAAGTCGAACCGCTCCGGCATGTTGAAGTCCAGCTGGATGGTCGACATCTGCCAGCTGCGGCCTAACGCATCCTTGACCTGCACCGAGATCTTCGGACCGTAGAACGCCGCGCCGCCCGGGTCTGGAATCAGGTGCAGACCCGAGGCCTCGCCGACCTCACGCAGAACCTCGGTGGCCTCTTCCCACACCTCCGCGGACCCAACGTACTTCTCCGGATCCTTGGTCGACAGCTCCAGGTAGAAGTCCTCTAATCCATAGTCGGCCAGCAGGTCGAGCACGAAACGCAGCAACGAGGCCAGTTCGTCGCGCATCTGCTCGGGCGTGCAATAGATGTGTGCGTCGTCCTGCGTCATGCCGCGCACCCGGGTCAGCCCGTGCACAACACCGGACTTCTCGTATCGGTAGACGGTGCCAAACTCGAAAAGCCGCAATGGAAGCTCGCGGTAGGAGCGCCCGCGGGCCCGATAGATCAGATGATGCATTGGGCAGTTCATCGGCTTGAGGTAGTAGTCCTGACCCGGCTTGCGCACCGTCGCGTCGTCGTTGTACTCGGCGTCGAGATGCATCGGCGGGAACATCCCGTCGGCGTACCACTCGAGATGGCCTGACGTGATGTAGAGCTGCTCCTTGGTGATGTGCGGGGTGTTGACGAACTCGTAGCCGGCCTCGATGTGCTTGCGCCGCGAGTACTCCTCCAGCTCCCTGCGCACGATGCCACCTTTGGGGTGGAAAACGGCCAGGCCCGAACCGATTTCGTCGGGGAAACTGAACAGGTCCAGCTCGACACCCAGCTTGCGGTGGTCGCGGCGCTGGGCTTCCTCGATCAGCTCGAGGTGGCGGTCGAGTGCCTCCTGCGACTCCCATGCGGTGCCGTAAATGCGTTGCAGGCTGGCGTTGTTCTGGTCGCCCCGCCAGTAGGCGGCCGAGCTTCTGGTCAGCTTGAACGCGGGGATGTGCTTCGTGGTCGGGATGTGCGGCCCGCGGCACAGGTCGCCCCAGACCCGTTCCCGGGTGCGGGGATTGAGGTTGTCATATGCGGTGAGCTCGTCGCCGCCGACCTCCATGACGTCCGGGTCACCGGACTTGTCGTCCACCAGCTCGAGCTTGTAGGGCTCGTTGGCCAGCTCCTCGCGCGCCTGCTCTTTGGAGCCGTAGACGCGCCGGTCGAACAGCTGTCCGTCCTTGACGATCTGGCGCATCCGCTTTTCCAGCGCCGCCAGGTCCTCCGGAGTGAACGGCTCGGCCACGTCGAAGTCGTAGTAGAAGCCGTCGGTGATGGGCGGCCCGATGCCCAGCTTGGCCTGCGGGAAGAGGTCTTGGACGGCCTGGGCCAACACGTGCGCGGTCGAATGCCGGATGACGCTGCGGCCCTCATCGGTGTTGGCCGCCACCGGGATGACCTCGGCGTCGGCGGCGGGCGCCCAACTCAGGTCGCGCAGCTTGCCTTCGGCGTCGCGCACCACCACGACCGCGTCGGGCGTGCCCCGCCGCGGCAATCCCGCCTCGCCGACCGCGGCGGCCGCGGTAGTCCCGGCAGGTACCCGGATCGGGGCTGCTGGGGCGGGCTGTGCGGCGGCGCTCATCGCGTTGGTTCTCCAAGTTTGGGTGCGGTGATTAATCCTGAATATCGATGCAATGTTATCGGGGCCGGCACCGGGGGGCCCACGCGATTAAAGGCCGCTCGTGCGCGGCCGCTGTCGCGACACGTAATCCACGCACACGACACGCCGACCTCCGTGTGCGTGGTTTATGTTTCGGCGCGCTTTGGCGCCCAGCGCTCTCAGGGCTGGCCAGGCTTGAGCCGCACGAACAATGCTTCGGCTTCGGTCAGCAGGGTGTCACCGTCGCTCAACCGCCCCGACACGAAGATCTTGCGCCCCTCCACCCGGTCTATGCCCGCGTCGAACTGCAGCTCCTTTTCGACCGGCACGATGTGGCGGTAGTTGATCTTGAGGTAGGCGGTGCGCTGGCGAGGACCCCCGGTGATCACGGAGGACGTCAACCCGAGCACGCTGTCGAACAGCATCCCCAAAGCCCCGCCGTGCACGGCGCCGTTGCGTCCCAGATGAAACCGGGCGAACCGCGCCGAGCCGTGGATGCGGCCGTCGTCGCCCTTACCGGCCGACATGGGTACCGTCAGGACGTTGCCGCGCATGGGCAGATCCATTCGGCGCCCCGATGGCGACTCCCACTCGTCGGCGTCGTACGGGCTCAGTAATGCCGAAAGTTTGTCCAGCAGGTCGGCGGCCTCGGTGATCACCCCGTCGGGCGCGTCGACGGCACGGGCGTGATCCTGCAGCTTGCGCACGGCGTCGACGAACCTGCCGTAATCGGGGCCGCCCTTGGTCGTGGGTTCGGGCGGATTGAAACCACCGCCGGGGTGTTGCTGATGTGCGCCGGCCACCAGGACACCGTATCGGTCGCCCAGGCGGGACTAACCGTTCAGGCCGACGTCCTGCGCGACCACCTGGAGGGGCACCACGTTGGCGGCCTCGGCCCTGGCATACGTCCCGCCCCCGGTGGCCATGAGCTGCACGAACTGGGCATGAAACAACGCCGCCTGCGCACTGAGCGCCTGGTAGGCCTTCGCGTGCGCACCAAACAGCGCCGCGACGACCGCCGACACCTCATCAGCTCCCGCCGCCGACACGCCCGACGTCTGACCCGCGGCCGCCGCATTGGCTTCGCTCAGTGAGGAGCCAATGTTGTGCAAATCCGTAGCCGCCGCCGTCAAAAACTCCGGCGCCGCAATGACAAACTGCATTGCTTCCCTTACCCCCGCGAAAACGAATGTTGTCAGTGTATTACACGTGCGATCGTTCCAGGCTCGGTCAGACCGTCCGCTGGCCGCCGGCGGCCGCCAGGGTCTCGAACTCCTGGTCGGTCAGGGTGATCTCGGCGGCGGCGACGTTTTCCTCCAGGTGCGCGACGCTGGACGTGCCCGGGATCGGCAGCATCACCGGCGAGCGTTTCAGCAACCAGGCCAACGCCAACTGCGACGGCGTCGCGTCATGCTCGCCCGCGATGCGCTGCAGCGGGCCGTCCGGGGCGGTCAGCGGCCCGCCGGCCAGCGGGAACCACGGAATGAAACCGACTCCCCGGCTGGTCGCCGCGTCCAGCAGCGGTTCGGCCCCGCGGGATGTCAGGTTGTACATGTTCTGCACCGACACGATCTCGGTGACCTGCTGGGCCGCGTCGAGCTGGCCGACGCTGATCTCGGACAGGCCGATATGGCGGATTTTGCCCTCGTTCTTCAACGTGAGCAGCTCGCCCACCTGGTCGGCCAGCGGGAAGCTCCGGTCGATGCGGTGCAGCTGGAAAAGGTCGATGGTGTCGACGCCGAGGCGGCGCAGGCTCATTTCGCATTCCTGCCGCAGGTAACTCGGATTACCCAACGGGATCCAGATGTCCGGGCCGGTGCGCAGCAACCCCGCCTTGGTCGCGATCACCAGCCCGTCATAAGGATGCAGCGCCTCGCGGATGATCTCCTCGGATACGTAGGGGCCATAGGAGTCTGCGGTGTCGATGAAGTTCACGCCGAGTTCGACGGCGCGCCGCAACACCCGGACGCATTCGTCCCGGTCTGCGGGCGGGCCCCACACCCCGCTGCCGGTCAGGCGCATCGCGCCGAAACCGAGCCGGTTGACGGTCAGGTCGCCGCCCAGGGTGAACGTTCCGGATGCTTGGGCAACAGAATTTTGCGCGGTCACTTCTAAGACCGTACGCCGCAAACGCAGCCGCGGAGCTTGGCGTGGCAAGCTGAAATCGTGGACCTAGGAGCGCTCGAGGAACTTCCGCTGACTTACTCCGAGGTGGGGGCGACCGCATCGGGCGAGCTGCCCGCGGGATACGACCATCAGCATGTCGAGCGCCAGATCGGCACGGGCCAGCAACGTTTTGAGCAGGCCGCCGACGCCGTCATGCATTGGGGCATGCAGCGCGGGGCCGGCCTGCGGGTACAGGCCAGCTCCGAGGTCGCCGAACTCGACGCGGTGCTGGTAGTCCGGTTGGGTTTCCTGCCCGCACCGTGCCGGGTGGTGCAGGTGATCGACGAACCCGACGTCCGCGGATTTGCTTACGGCACCCTGCCGGGCCATCCGGAGTCCGGCGAGGAACGCTTCGTCGTGCGCCGCGACCCGGCCACCTCCGCGGTCTTCGCGGAGGTGTCGGCGTTCTCCCGGCCCGCGACGTGGTGGAGCAAGGCCGGCGGGCCGCTGGTGAAGCTGGCCCAGCGCGTCATCGCCAAGCGCTACCTGCGCGCGGTGTGACGTGCCGGGCCGGTCGTGTCAGGGCCGCCCGATGCTGCCGTTGTGCACGCCCTGCGCCAGCCGAGCCAGCGCGATGGCGCCCACCAGCAAACCGAAGTCCCGCAATGCTATGTCGTAATAGCCGGACAGGGTCAGCAGGTCGAAAATGATCCCGGCCAGCCAGGCCGCGACGACCCAGGCGCCGATCCGCGGCGTGACCGCTACCAGCACACCGGCCGCTATCTCGATCACGCCTACGACGTACATGCACTGGTCGGCGCTGCCGGGAAATAGATGGCTGATCCAACCGGCCAGATACATGTTCCAGTGATGCGGATGGGTCAGCAGATTGAAGAACTTGTCCAGCCCGAAGACGATTGGCGCAACAGTGAAAACGGTGCGCAGGGCCAGGTAGGCCGAGTATGCCGGATCCTTCAGTTGATCTGCGAGGACAGGGGTGGCCCCGCCTTGTTGGTGGGCTTGTCGGGTACTCATTGCTTCCTCCTGGTTTCTAACAGATAATAATCTATACGTTAGAGACTGTAGACTGTAGCGTCAAGTGTTTTGTCCGTTAGAAATGGGTTGATCAAGTGGATGGCAAGGACTCGTTGGAGCGCGACGCCTCCGGCATCGGGGCACTGGCTGATCCGGTGCGTCACCAGCTCTATCGATTCGTCTGCTCTCAACCGGCGCCAGTGAGCCGTGACCAGGCAGCCGACGCCGTCGGAATCCCGCACCACCAGGCCAAGTTCCACCTGGACCGGCTAACGGCCGAGGGCCTGCTGGAAAGCGACTATGCACGACTGACGGGCCGGTCCGGCCCCGGAGCGGGACGGACTTCCAAGCTGTATCGCAGGGCCGGCCGCGACATCGCGGTCAGCCTTCCGCAGCGCGAGTACGAGCTGGCCGGGCGGCTGATGGCGACTGCCATCGCACGGTCGGCCAGCACTGGCGAGCCCGTGGTCGATGTGCTGAACCGGATCGCCCACGAGTACGGCCAGACGATAGGCGCCACCGATCGCCCGCCCGCCGATGCCGCCGCGGCTCTGGAGCTCACGGTCAAGGTGCTTAGCAACTATGGTTACGAACCCCGGTCCGCCGACGGGGAGATTGAGCTCGCCAACTGCCCGTTCCACGCGCTGGCGCAAGAACAGACGGAGCTGGCCTGCAACATGAACCACGCGCTGATCACCGGCGTGGCCGACGCCCTCGCACCACACGGCCCGGACGCCCGGCTATGCCCCGCGCCGGACCGGTGTTGTGTCGTGCTTACCCCCGGCGGCGGCGACTAGGCCCTATGAGCCCCAGCCGGCCAGCAGCCTTTCCGCGCCAACGCACATCCGCTCGATGACCTCGCCCACCGGCGTGTCGTCGCCGATCATCCCGACACCCTGGCCGGCATCGACGGGCGCGATGCCGCGGTCGTCGGCGGCGGTGGCCGCGGCCAGTTCGTCGCGGGCCGGCGGGTCGAGTGCGTCCTCGCGGCCCGTCCAGCGCGCGACGAAGTCGTTGGCCAACACCCGCGACGGGAATCGCGCCGGCCAGGGCAGGCCCTGGGCGACGTCGAACACCCGGGTGATGGCGGTGTCGGTGGCCCGGGCGGCGATCAGCGCCCGGCGGCTGCCGTCGCCGGTCAGCGCCTCCGGGCACGCCGCCAAACGGGTGCCCACCCACGCGCCGCTGGCACCGGCGGCCAGCACGGCGGCCAGGCTTCGCGCCGAGGCGACACCGCCGCCGGCGAGAACCGGCACCGAGACCGCATCCAGCACGGTGTCGAGCAGCGGCAGCGTGCCAAGCTTCACCTCGCCATGCCCACCACCCTCGGACCCGCGGGCGACCAGGACGTCGACGCCGGCGTCGACCGCCTGACGGGCCCCGACGCTGTCGTATACCTGTGTGGCAGTGGCTATTCCGGCCTCGTGCGCCTTCGCGACCCACGACAAGTCGGTCCCGAAACTGACCGACAACAGGGCGGGCCGGGCGGCCAGCGCATCCTCGAGCAGCGCGGCCTCGCTGCGAATCACCCAGTCCACCAGGCCGATGCCGAACCTTCCGCGCACCTGCCGCAGCTGAATGGCCAGCAACGCCCTGGAACCGTCGCTGCCCATGCCGACCATGCCCAGACCACCGGCGGCGGTGACCGCGGCGGCCAGCCGGCCCCCCGCGACCCCGCCCATCGGGGCGTTGACGATCGGTACCCGCAGCCCGAAACTCCGTGACCAGGGCGTGGACAGCATCCGGCTACTGAGCCCCGGGCAGGCTCTTCAGCACGGTCAGCATGATCACCGAATCCTCGACGGCGTGCAGGGCGTGCCGTTGCGCCGGAATCGCGACGTAGTCGCCCGTCTTGCCGTCCCACGCGTCGCCGCCGGTCGTCAGGCGCACGTGACCCTGCAGCACCTGCAGCGTCGCCTCACCGGGGCTGTCATGTTCGGAGAGGTCACGGCCGGCAAGCAAAGCCATCACCGTCTGCCGAAGCTCGTGGGTGTGACCACCGTGGATGGTGTGTGCGGCGCGCCCGCTGTGTGACTGTTGGGCCTCGGCCAGCTTTTCGGAGGCGAGAGTGGTCAGCGAGATGGATTCCATAAGCAATCGACCCCTTCGGTCTTGAAAGCCCACAATCAGACGGTCAATAGCAGTATCCCCGCCGCCAGCAGGGCCGCCGTCTTGACCACCTCCAAGCCGACATAGGCGTAGTGGGCGCGGGAGCGGGGTGCGTCCAATCCGGCCAGCACCTGATCCGAGCGGCGGGTCAGCCGTGGGCGCACCGCGATCAACTGAATGGCCAGCGTGGCCATGGCGACGGAGAACGTCACGGCGATCCGCGCCGGTGTCGGGACGGCCGCCACGATCGCCAGGATGACGAGGGCGAAGCCGACCTCGACGGTGTTGAGCGCACGAAAAACGAGTCGCCCGATGCCGAGCCCGACCTGCAACGTCACGCTGGGGGCGCGGAACTTCAGCGGGGCTTCTACGAACGAGATCGCCACCACCATGCCGAGCCAGACGAAGGTGACCGCGACAGCGATCGCCGGCCCGGTGCTCACCCGGCGGCTCCAACCGCAGTGACGTGGGCCAGACACAAATCGGGTTCGACGAACGCCTCGAGCCGATCGACGGTAACCGGTGCCCCCCAGGCCTCCAGGGCTCCCTGCATCAGCCCGAGGTGAATCGGGCACACGACGGAAGCATGGGTCTCGGCGAGTTCGAGGAAAGGGCAGTGGCGCAGGCCGACCCGCTGCTCCCCGTTGGAAGTCCGGCGCTCGGGGGCGAAGCCCAGTTCGTCGAGCGCCGCGACCAATTTGTCGATGGCCCCCTCCGTGCCGGCGGCGCCTGCCGGCAGCGATTCCAGCCTTGAATCCAGCCCTCGCCCCCACGCCCGCCCCGCGGCCATCGCCTTGGCGCGCGGAGTCCGTTCGGTGGCCAGCGCCGCGATCAGGATCTCGGCAAGCAGCCGGTAGTGTCGCGTGCCGCCGCGATCCATCTGCCGGACCGACTGGAACATGAGCGGCGGGCGTCCCGGCCCTTTGCGGCCGCTCGCGACCTGCTCCACCTGGCCATCGGCAACCAGGCTGTCGAGGTGGAAGCGCACGGTGTTCGGATGCACGCCGAGCCGGTCGGCGATCGCGACGATGCCCATGGGGGCGGGCGCCGCCCGCAACAACCGCAGCACCTCACGGCGGCGGCGGCCGGTGGATTCTCCGACTGACCTGATGTCGCTCACGCTCCTTCACGGCCTCCCGATCATGCACGTCATCATCCGACCGAGTTTACACAATAAATTTTGTGAAAACCAAGGAGCGCAGCAGAGCCGTTGGCGGACAACGAAATTGGCGCGCGTGAGTCCCAAAACCCGTCGCGGCCGGCACACGTCGCCGCCATGACGGCCCCCCGCGATGTCGATGACTTTGGACCCTATCCGCAACCTGTGCGTGACGGAATAATGACCTCGTCTGGCGTAACTTGGCTGCGGCGGTTGCGGCTGAACAAAGGAGTAAGACGGTTATGGGTGGCAACCCACCGTTGTTATTGACCGATTCTGACGTAGACGCCCTCGCGCGGGAATTCCTGGGCTCGCGATACCTCGGTCCCACTTATGCCGGCTGGTCACCCGATCGGCGCCTCGACACCTTCCTGCGGCGGCGCGGCCTGTCCCGCGTTGCCGACGACGGCGATCTGTCGAACAACGTCCTGGATCGCATCATGGCGCAGGTGGGGGCGGTGCTTCGCGGCTGACACCGCGACCTTTTCCGGGAACCCGGCGCTCAGCCCCAGCCCTAGAGCGGTCGAAAAGCCATGGCGGACAGCATGAAGTCTGGGGCGGCGGTCCCGGGAGGGGGGTTCCGGGACCGCCGCAGTATTCGAGTTGGTCCTGTTGCATTTCGCGGTCGCACGTTCAGCGGTGCAGGCCGGTGATCGGCTCGTGGGTGCTGGCTTGGATATCGGTTGAGGTCAAAGCGAATAGCTGATTCGACAGATCGGCCAATGCCCGCGCGACCGCAAGTTCGTCGCCGATCTGGGCCACCGGCTCGTCGGACGGATCGAGTCGCGCCAAGCCGATGCCAACCAGCTTCCTGCCCGCCCATGCCAGTCGTGCCTTTGCCCGGGTGCGCTCTTCGTGTTCTTCGATCAGGACGTCGATTTGGCAGGTCTTGGTGCCGTCATCCTTATCCGTCATCGCCGTTCTCCTTGTCGTGCGGATGCTTTGCCCCACCGGATGCTGCGCCCCAATAGATGCGATTACCATTGCCGGGCCGGCCGAAGTAGGGGCGAAAGTCACCAGTCCCGCTTTGTCACGCGAAGACCGCGTGCATGAGCACGATCTGACCCCCGCCTCCGAAGGCGCGCAGAGAACTTGTTAAGAAAACAAATTCCGACAAGCTGTCGACGGCTTAGCAAATTGGTCGATAAACAAACTGTCGATATTAATCGACAATATTGTTGGTTTTAATCAACAATTCGTTGACATATATCGACGCACCCATAGGGTAGGCCACGTGTCCGACCGCTCGAGTCAGGCCGCGTACACGCAGGCCTCCAGGGGCCGCCGTTCATCGCATCACTCGGGCGACGACCGCGAACAAGCGATCCTGGCCACCGCCGAGCGGCTCCTACAGGAGCGTCCGCTGGCCGACTTCTCCGTCGACGACCTGGCAAAAGGCGCGGGCATCTCCAGGCCCACCTTCTACTTCTACTTCCAATCAAAGAACGCGGTGTTGTTGTCGCTGCTTGACCAGATGAACAGCAAGGCGCTGGCGGCGCTTACCGCGCTCGGCGCCAAGCTGTCCCGTGACCCGGCGACGCTCTGGCGGGCGCGCATCGAGGCGTTCTTCGAGGTGTCGGGCTCTCACCGGGCGGTCGCCGTGGCCGGTGCCGCGGCCAAGGCCACCAATCCCGAGGTCCGCAAACTCTGGTCGACGCTCATGCAAAGGTGGATCTCCCATACCACGGCGGCGATCAAGGCCGAGCGCAAGCGCGGCGCCGCGCCCGACACCTTCCCGGCCGAGGACCTGTCGGTCGCGTTGAACATGCTGAGCGAGCGACTGATGGCTGCGACGTTCACCGCCGAGGAGGCGGCAATCCCGGAGGACCGGGTGATCGACACGCTGGTCCACATCTGGCTGGCCAGCATCTATCAAGCCGACGGCAAGGCCCTGGCGACTAGCGGCTCTTGAGCACTCGCCCAGCCCGGTCGATGCTCTCGTCGATCAAACGGTCAACGGCGCCGAAGTAGGTTGGGGACGGGGCCTTTTCCGCAAGGCCGGCGACGGCTCGTTGCTCACCCAAAACATCTGCGGCACCGAGGTTCTCGGCCATCCGCGCGGTATGCACCTGCAACTCGGCCAGCAACTCGCCGCACTGGGAGCCAGCGACGGCGGTCCGCCGCGCCAAGGTGCGCAGGGTGTCCCATTCGGCGTGCCAAGCGCCGTCGGGTCGTTCGTCGTTGGCCAGCGCGGCGGCGGAGTGCAGGGCCGCCGCCAATTGCGGCGCCGACACGGCCGCCCGGCGGATCAAGATGGACAGCACGGGATTGCGCTTGTGCGGCATCGAGGACGATCCGCCGCGGGTTTCGGTGGCCGGCTCGCTCAGTTCGGCGATCTCCGGGCGAACCAGCGTGACGATGTCCGAGGCGATACGGCCCCAGGAATCGGTGCATCCGACGAAGGCGTCCGCGGAAGCGGTGACCGGCGTCCGCGTGGTGTGCCATGGCAAGCGGACGCGCAAGCCCAAAGCGGTTGCGGCGCTTCGCACAAGGTGCTCCGAAACCTCCGCCGGGTCGGCCGCTTCGGTGAGCAGCGTCGCCAGTTCCGTGGTGGCGGCCCACGTTCCGGCGGCACCGCCGACCTGGATCGGGGTGACCAGCGCATCCAGCCGCTCAAAGGCGTCGACGACTCCGTTCAACCAGCCGGCCGCCTTCGCACCAAACGTGGTGGGAGCCGCATGCTGGGTGAGGGTGCGGGCCACCATGGGCGTGGCCCGATGGGCGGCCGCAAGCGCGGACAGCGTTGAAATCTGTTCTGCGAGGCCAGATATGAGGTGATCGACGACGCCGCGCACCCCGAGCATCAGGCTGGTGTCCAGGACGTCCTGGCTGGTGAGTCCCCGGTGGATCCACGGCGCGATCGCCGGGACGGCCCGCTGGCGCAGCAGGTCGACCAAACCGATGATCGGGTTGCCGCCGTCCTCGGCGGTGACCGCGAGAGACTCGCAGTCATCCTGCCCCAGCAGGTTCGACAGGTCTACGCCGGCACACTCGCTGGGCGCCAGGCCGGCGGCGGCCAGGGCACCCAGCCAGGCGGATTCCACCGCAACCATCGACCGCAGCAGCGCCTGATCCGTCATGTGCTCGCCGGCCCGATGGTCTCCGGGCCACAACAGATTGGTCATCGCCCGTCACCCCGGTACGACAGAAACACGGTCTCGTTCGGGCCCTGCAGATGGATGTCGAAACGATATGCCGCACTGCTGCTTTCGGCGACGCATAACAGAGTGTCCCGCCGCCCGGCGCCCACGCTGGCCAGCACTGGGTCGGCGTCCAGGTTGCCGTGGGGCAGGTAGGCGCGGGTGAACAACCGGTCCAACAGCCCTCGCGCGAAGATTGCGATCGCGAAGAACGGCGCGCGCCCGGCGCTCGCCGAACCGGGTGCCACCGTGGTGAAGCCGTACCTCCCGGCGGCGTCGGTCGCGGACCTGCCCCATCCGGTGAACACGGTACCGTCGCGCCGCAGCGAACCGGCCCGTCGCGGTATGTGGCCGGCATCGTCGGGTTGCCAGAGCTCGACCAGCGCGTCCGGGACCCCGTCACCGGCGCCGTCGTACACGGTGCCGTGTAACCGAACGGCCCGCGGACGCGCGTCGTCGACCAAGTGACGGTCGCCGCGATAGGTCAGCCCCAGCGCGAAGAAGGGGCCCGCCGTTTGCCCTGGGGTGCAAGGGGATTCAGTCATCGCTTTCGGTCCAGGTTCGGCGGCTGCCACAGACCACGATGTCCCAGCGGTAACCGGTCGCGTACTCCGGTTGCGTGAGGCCGTGGTCGTAGCGGGCGATCAGCCGGTTTCGGGCGGCGGGATCGAGGATCGACTGGAATATCGGATCCAGATCGAACAGCGGGTCACCCGGGAAGTACATCTGGGTGACCAGGCGCTGCGTGAAGGCGGTGCCAAAGACCGAGAAGTGGATGTGCGCCGGGCGCCAGGCGTTTTGATGATTACGCCACGGATAGGGGCCCGGCTTGATGGTCACGAAACGGTATGACCCGTCCGGCCCGGTCAGGCAGCGGCCGGCACCGACGAAGTTCGGATCCAGCGGAGCCGGGTGCTGGTCGAGCCGATGACGGTAGCGACCGCCGGCGTTGGCCTGCCAGATCTCGATCAGCTGGCCCGCGACCGGCCCGCCCGAGTCGTCGACGAGCCGCCCGGCCACGATGATGCGCTGCCCGAGGGGCTCACCCGCATGGCCGGCCGTCAGGTCGGCGTCAAGGGGGTCCACGTCCCGGCGGCCGAAGCACGGCGCCCGGCATTCGACTTCCTCGGGGTCGACAACGAGCAAGGGCTGTTTCGGATGGCGCAGGACGCTGCTGCGGTAGGGCGGGTAGTCGAGCCGCGGCCCCGCTTGGCTGCCTGCGGATCGCAAGCCGGCGATCTCCGCCGAGATGTCGTCCTGGGACGCGACACCCTCGGCGTTCATGAGGCGTCAGGCTACTCTCGATCGCCCGCCCGACCACGCAACGCGCACCGTTCGTGCGGCGCGGAGCCGAATCCTCATTGACCGGCGGGACGCGGTGCGCGATTCTATCTAGCGGAAGATATTTCTGTAGAGCAGAGGCATGCGTGGCAGATCTTCGGGATGTTTTCGACAATGTTCGGCGGGGCATGATCCCCGCCCACATCTACAACGACAGGGAGCTGTTCGCGCTCGAGAAGGAGCGCCTGTTCGGCCGGGCGTGGACATTCGTGGCCCACGAGTCGGAGATCCCCCAGAACGGCGACTACGTGGTGCGCCGGGTTCTTGACGATTCCTTCATCATCACCCGCGATTCGGAGGGCAGTGTGCGGGCCCTTTTTAATATGTGCCTGCACCGGGGAATGCAAGTGTGTCGTGCGGAGATGGGCAACGCGTCCAACTTTCGCTGTCCGTACCACGGCTGGTCTTACCGCAACGACGGCCGGCTCACCGGGCTGCCGTTTCACCGGGAGGCCTACGGGGGCGACGAGGGCTTCGCGAAGGGCGCCCAAAACTTGCTGCCCGCACCGAATTTCGCGAGCTACAACGGTCTGCTGTTCATCAGCATGGACCGGGCGGCCCAACCGCTCGAGGACTTCCTCGGCGACTTCAAGTTCTACCTGGACTTCTACACAAAGCAGAGCGCCGGCGGCCTGGAACTGCGGGGACCGCAGCGCTGGCGGATCAAGGCGAACTGGAAGATCGGCGCCGAGAATTTCGCCGGCGACATGTACCACACGCCGCACACGCACGCGTCGATCGTCGACATCGGCCTGTTCCGCGAGCCGAAAGCCCAGAAGCGCAAGGACGGCGCCACCTACTGGGCCCACCGCGGGGGCGGGACGACCTACAAACTCCCGCCGGGCAACTTCGACGAGCGGATGCGCTACGTCGGCTACCCCGACGAGATGATCGGCCGGATCAAAGACGTCTGGACGCCCCGGCAGCGGCAAGTGGTCGGCGAGGACGGATTCATGATCTCGGCGGCCACCTGCTTTCCGAACCTGAGTTTCGTGCACAACTGGCCCAAGCTGCCCGGGAGCGATCGGGTGCTGCCGTTCATCTCGATCCGGTTGTGGCAGCCCATCAGTGAGAACGAAACGGAGGTGTGCTCGTGGTTCGCGGTGGACTCGGCCGCACCCGACCGTTTCAAGAAAGACTCTTACAAGGCCTACTTGATGTGCTTCGGGTCGACCGGCATGTTCGAGCAGGACGACGTGGAGAACTGGGTCTCGCTGACAACCACCGCAGGCGGCGCGATGGCGCGACGGTTGCTGCTCAACAGCCGGATGGGCTTGTTCTCCGACGGCCGCCCCGTCGTCGAGGCGTTGACCGCCGGGTCTTTCCATGGACCGGGACGCGCTCAGGTCGGCTACAACGAGTACAACCAGCGCAAGTTGCTCGGATTGTGGGCCGACCACCTGGAGCGCGCTGCGGTATGAGGAAGTCGCTGCCCTTCAATGACATTCGCCACCTGCAGGCGCACCAGTTCCTGATCGACGAGGCCTACCTGCTGGATGCCCAGCAGTATGAGCTGTGGCTGGACACGCTGACCGACGACATTCGCTACGTGATGCCGGTCCGGGTGACCACCGCGCGGGGTGCCGGGTTCGACACCTCACCGGAAAGGGGGCCGGGGATGGCGCACTTCGACGAGGACAAGTACTCGCTGAGCCAGCGGGTCGCGCGCTTCGCCACCGAGCACGCCTGGACCGAGGATCCGCCGTCGCGGCTGCGACACTTCATCACCAACGTGCGCACCTTCGAGTGCGACGACCCAGACGATGGGGCGCACTTGATCGTCGAATCGGCCGAGCTGCTGTTCCGCAGCCGGGGAGACGTCAACGAGAGCGCGTTGGTGTCGTGCGGCCGCGAGGACCTGTTGCGCGTCAGCGACGACAAGCAAACACTGAAACTCGCCCGCCGCAATATCATTGCCGACGAGTCGGTGCTACGGATGCAGAACCTGGCGGTGTTTTTATGACTGACGACCTGGCCCGGTTCCTGGACGGCACCGTCGGCGAACCCCTCACGGTCGCAAACGAATTCACCGAGGTCGTGGTGCGCCGAGTGGATACCCGCAACGGGTCGCGGCTGCTGATCACCGCGCCCAAGACCGGGCGCTGGATCAGCCTGGACGCGCTCGAGGTCGAGGCGCTGACGTGGCAGAACCCCCGTACGCTGGCGGCCATGGTCGGCAATCCCGACGGCCCGCTGCTGCCCGACGAAGGGGAAGCGCAGCCATGACGGGCTGGCTCGAAGGCAAGCGGAGCCTGGTCGTGGGCGCCGGTTCGGGGATCGGCCGCGCCGTATTGGACGCATTTCGCGCCGAAGGCGCCAAAGTTGCTGCACTGGAAAGGGATTCCGGCAAGTGCGAGCGGTTGCGACAGGAGTTGTCCGACATGCCGGTGGTCGAAGGCGACGCCGTGACCCGCGAGGCCAACGAGCGCGCCGTCGCGGCCGCGGTCGAGGCCTTCGGCGGGCTGGACACCCTGGTCAACTGCGTCGGCATCTTCGATTTCTACCGGGGCGTCACCGACATCGATGCCGGCGACCTTTGTTCTGCCTTTGACGAAATGTTCCGGACCAACGTGTTGAGCCACCTGCAGTCCGTCAAAGCGGCCATCCCCGCACTGCGGGCCACAACCGGGGCGTCGATCGTGTTGACCGAGTCCACGTCGTCGTACTATCCCGGGCGCGGTGGCGCACTGTACGTGTCGTCGAAGTTCGCGGTTCGCGGGCTGGTGGCAACGCTGGCACACGAACTGGCACCGCAGATCCGGGTCAACGGGGTGGCGCCGGGCGGCACGCTCAACACCGACCTGCGCGGTCTGGCCAGCCTGGGACTCAAGGACGTCCGCCTCGACGCCACCGCTGACCGGGCGCGCGAGATGGCGGCGCGTGTCCCACTCAATCTCGCGCTCACTGGCGACGACCATGCCTGGAGTTTCGTGTTCCTGGCGTCCGACCGATCCCGCGGCATCACCGGCGAAACCGTCCACCCTGACGGCGGATTCGGGCTGGGCGCACAGCGATGACCTTCCTCGACGAGCTGCGCGCGTTGGTGGCGCAGGGCTGCCGGGTTGCGGCGGCCCGCGGCCTTGTCGACGGCATCCTCGGTCACCTGAGCCTGCGCGTTGACGACGAGCGCCTGCTCATCCGCTGCCGAAGCGACACCGACACCGGGGTGGCGTTCACCCGGCCGGGCGACATCCGGCTCATCAAATTCGACGGCGCCGCTGGGGCCGGCGGCGAACTCGACGGATACCGCGTCCCCAACGAATTGCCCATCCACGTCGAGACGATGCTCGCCGATCCGCGGCATCGGGCCGTCGCGCATCTGCACCCGCCCGCCGTGGTCGCCGCCGATCTCGCCGACATACGGATCCGACCGATCTACGGGGCCTACGACATTCCCGGCGCGTGGCTCGCACGCGGTGGGGTGCCTGTTTACGAACGCGCCGTGCTGATCCGAAACTCGGCGCTGGGCAAGGAAATGGTGGCGGCGATGCGCGGTGGGCCGGTGGTGATCTGCCGCGGGCACGGAATCACCAGCGCCGCCGCGACGGTGCAGCAGGCTGTGCTGCAGGCGATCAGCCTGGACGCGCTGGCGCGAATGTCGTTGCGGGTGCGCGCTGCCGGCGGAACGCTGCGCGAAATCGACGACTCCGATTGGGAGCACCTGCCGGACCGGGGGCCCGGCTTTACCGCCGACGCGGCCTGGCGCCATGAGGTCGCTCGGCTGCCGGCTGGCTAACATCACAAATTCATATCCCCCAGCAGACACTCGACAGATGTGCAGGGATTGCGGTGGCGAATGGGCTTAGCCTGGGCTGTCGAAATTGGCGCCGCATGCTTGGGAGTACACACGTGAGCGAACTGGACCGGCGGCGGTTCCTGGTCGCGGTGGCCGCAACGGTGGCGGTCAGCGGTATCTCGTGGGGCGCCGCCGGCGGGCCCAAGGAACCGGTGGCGCGCGGGGATGTTCCCGGATCGGCGCCGCGCCCGGCCGCCCCGGCCCTGCCGCAGGTGCTGCCCCCACCGGACCCTCGATCGCGTGTCGAGTTGCCCGGCGGTGGAGTGCTGAACAAGCTTTCGGGCCAGGATGATCTCTTGGCATGGACCGTCGATGACGGTGTCAGCACCGATGTGGTGCGGCTTTACACGCAATTCGCCAAGGACACCGGCGTCCGGCTCACGTATTTCGTCACCGGCGCCTATCGCTCGTGGACCGAGAATGCCGGCTTGCTTCGACCGCTCGTCGAATCCGGGCAGATTCAGCTGGGCAACCACACGTGGACGCATCCGGACTTGACGAAACTGTCGAAGGGCCAAATCGCCGACGAACTCAGTCGCACTGACGCGTTCCTGCGGAACACGTACGGTGTTGACGCCGCCCCGTACTTCCGGCCACCGTATGGCCATCACAATGCCGATCTCACCGCGGTGGCAGCCGATCTGGGCTACCAGGTGACCACGCTGTGGTCGGGCGACCTCACGGATTCCGCGCTGGTTTCCGAAGACCAAATCGTCAAGATGGCGTACCAGTACTTCACCGCGCAGAACATCGTGATTGGCCACCTCAACCACCCGCCGATCACCCATGTCTACGGGCAGCTTGTAGACATCATCCGAGCGCGCAGGCTGCGCACCGTGACGCTCAATGACGTTTTTCTGCGATCGGAGATCCCGCACCGGACGTCGGGAGCCGTCGCCTGAGGCAGTCTGTCAGCCGAGCTGATCGCCGATCTCCTTGGCGGCCTTGGTAAGTGCGGCGGCCACGGATGGATATCGGGAGCTGTCGAGCCGGTTCTGTGGCGCGGCGGCGTTCAGCGCGAGCCGCAGACCCGGTGCCCGAGTCGGTATCGCGACCGCAATGGAAGCGACCCCTTCTTCGCTCTCCTCGCGGTTGATGGCGTAGCCGCGCTCGCGGATGCGGGACAGCTCGGCCTCCAATTCCCTGCGGCTGCCAATCGAGCGGGAGGTGATGCGCTGAAGCCGTTCGTCCGGCAGTAACTGTCGCAATTCCGGCTGCGAGAGCTGGGCCAGCATGACCTTGCCCGTCGAGGTGCAATGCGCGGGCATCGTTCGTCCCAGCCGGGACGCCACCCGGACCGCGGCCGGCCCCTCGACCGCGGCCACGAAATGGACATTGGCGCCGTCGAGCATCCCGATGTGGATCGATTCCCGAAGCTGCTCGCTGAGGCTGCGCATGATCGGCGTGGCGGATCGCTGGATGTCGATGCGGCCGAAGATCGCAAACGCCACACCGGTGAGCGAGGGACCCGGCAGGTACGCCTTGGACACCGGGTCCTGCCGGGCGAACCCGCGGTAGGTCAGCATCGCCAGCAGCCGGTGTGCGGTCGACGGTGCGACACCCAGATATTGGGTCGCCTCGCTCAGCCGGATCTCGGGCCGCTCCCCCAACAGCAGCAGCAGCTTCAGCGCGTTGTCGACCGACTCGATCGGGTACTGGGGCGCGAGCGAATCGGCGGCCCGCTCGCGCTTCTTCTCCATTAGCCAACGGTAGCCACTTTCCCGGCCGGCTACGTCGCAGTGGCCCCAATTGCCACAGGAGCCTCTGCGCGACGTGGCAGGCTTTTTGTCCACCTCACAGCGACAAGCGATCGGAATCGCCCGTCACCCAGGTTGTCGCTGTGACATGGACAAATAGACCACCCGCTCCCGCCGGGGACCAATGTTGCCGACGAGACAACAGAGACGTCGAGCATGCGGCACGTCACAGCCCACCAGAAGCGGAATTGCGGTTAGTCTCGGCTGCGTGTACGGGGTGAGTGAAACCGGATACGGCCGATACGTCGCCATCGGTGACAGCCAGACCGAGGGCCTATGGGACGGTGACGACGCCGTCGGCTTCGTCGGATTTGCCGACCGGCTCGCGGCGTTGCTCGATTCGCACTACCCCGGTCTGCACTACGCCAACCTCGCGATTCGCGGCAAGCTGGTGGCCGACGTGCTCACCGAGCAGGTTCCGCCGGCGCTGGCAATGCGGCCGGACCTGATCACCGTGTGCGTCGGGATGAACGATGTCATCCAGCCGGGATGGTCGTTCGGCCGTGCCCTTACCGACCTCGAATACGTTTATGCCGCGCTCGCCGAATCGGGGGCGACGGTGGTGACCACAACCTTCCCGAACGTCGCGCAATTCCTCCCGCTCGGGCGGCTGGTGTCGGGGCGTCTCGCCCGCATCAACGATGCGATCCGAGCAGCCGCCGAGCAATACGACTTCAGGCTCGTCGACCTCTACAGCGCGCCCTCGATGCGCGACTTGGACACATGGGACATCGACCGCGTACACGCGTCCACCAAGGGGCATATCCTGTTCGCCGCGGCGGCCGCCGAAGCTCTCAATTTACCTGGCAGCAACCATGATTGGGCCGAGGCGAGTGGGAGTCTCACGCGGCTGCCGTTCAAGTCCCGCACTTATGGACAGCTGCGCTGGGCGCACGAAAAACTCAGGCCATGGGTTTGGCGACGCCTGCGCGGCATGTCTTCGGCCGACGGACGAGTACCCAGGCGTCCGAACCTGGCGCCCCTCTTCACGCCGAGCGCGGGGATAGCGGCGCGCCTCGAGCAAAGGTCAGGCATTCTTGACGCATGAATGTGGAGGCCCTGCTGCACTCGATCCCGCCACTCGCGGTCTACCTGGTGGTCGGCGGTGTGGTTGGAATTGAGAGCCTGGGCATTCCCCTTCCCGGCGAGATTGTGCTGGTCAGCGCGGCGCTGATGTCGTCGCACCACGACCTGGCGGTCAATCCTGTCGGTGTCGGCATCGCCGCGGTGATCGGCGCCGTGGTCGGCGACTCGATCGGCTACACGATCGGGCGCCGGTTCGGCATGCCACTCTTCGACCGGCTCGGCCGGCGGTTTCCGAAGCACTTCGGTCCCGGGCACGTCGCCCTGGCCGAAAAGTTGTTCAACCGCTGGGGCGTTCGGGCGGTCTTCTTCGGCCGCTTCATCGCGCTGCTGCGGATATTCGCCGGCCCGCTGGCCGGCGCCCTGAAGATGCCCTACCCACGGTTCTTGGCGGCCAACGTGTCCGGTGGGATCTGCTGGGCGGGCGGCACGACCGCGCTGGTGTACTTCGCCGGGATGGCCGCCGAACGCTGGATGGAACGCTTCTCGTGGGTCGCGTTGGTCATCGCGGTGGTGTGTGGAATCGCCGCCGCCATCCTGCTGCGCGAACGCACGTCCCGGGCGATCGCCGAACTCGAGGCCGAGCACTACCGCAAGACCGGTACCACCGCACCCGACGCCGCGTGAAACACCCGGCCGGGCTGACTAACCGACGGCCTCGCCGAGGCCCGACGATGTCACCGGCCGGTGCTCTTCGATCAGGGCGCCGGCCATCTTGCGGGCACGCAGGGCGGCGTCCAGCTCACCCACGGCCGCAAGAATGATCGCGCCCTTCATCAGGAGGTGCCAGGACGAGGCGAATTCCTCCACATCGGTCAGTCCCGCCGCGAGGGCGCGGTGGCGCACGATATCGCGGACGTGGTCGATATGGGCGATGCTGGCCCGTCCCGCCGGGTGGTCCGCGCCCAACTCGAGCAGCACGTTGATGAACGAGCAGCCTTCATAGCCATCGCGGCTTTGGAACCAGTCGTGCAGGACGTCGAAGATCGCGAGCAACTGTTCCTCGGGAGTATCGCCTCGCGCCAGCGACTGGGCTTCGATGAGACCGTGCGTCCACACTTCCTCGCGCCGCTGCAGGACGGCCAGCACGAGATCGTCCTTGGTCGCGAAGTGACGGTAGAGGGTCGCCCGGGCCACGCCGGCGCGCTCGATTACCTCGTCGGTGCCAACAGCGCGGATCCCACGCCGGCTGAACAGCTCGTAAGCCGCGGTCAGGAGCCGTTCGCGCGCCGACGGAGGCTTAATGACATCCGGGCTTGTCATGGCGCGACTTACCCTACTCTTAAACGTGGCATGTAGACAGACCGCCCTGTCTCGTTATATAAATGAGATTCGCAATTCGCGAAAGTCTGTCTTCAGACAGCAGGACGGGCATCTATCCCGGCATCCCCTACGCCGGTAGACTAGGAGTCCATCATGAGCCCGGTTATTGCGGAACCCATGTCCAACCCTCATTTGACGCTCAGCACGCGGCTGGTCTACGAGTTGGGCGATCCACACAGCACGCTGCGGGCGACCACCGATCGCCGCGGCGCGGCGGTACTCATCAATGCGGGCGGCGAGATCGACGCCTGCAACGAACGCACGTGGCGCCACTTGGTAAGCGAGGCGGCCAGCGTCGTCATTCCGCCCGGGCCCTTCGTGGTCGACGTGACGGGGCTCGCCTTCATGGGCTGCTGTGCGTACACGGTGCTGACCGAAGAGGCGCGACGTTGTAGACAGCGCGGCGTCGAATTGCGCCTGGTGAGCCGCGACCCGCTCGTCACCAAGGTCGTCGACGCCTGCGGGCTCAACCGCGAGCTACCCATTTACCCGACCGCGGACGCCGCGCTCGCTACGGTCCGCTCGCTGGTGGGCTGAGCGACCCAACCCCTGATCGGCCTGGTCACGCCACCGTGAGCAGGCGGTACAGCCCGATTAGGCCAACCACCACGATGGTGGCGCGCAACGCATTCCCCGATAACCGACGCCCATAACGCGCGCCGACCCATCCGCCGACCAGCGAGCCCGCCGCGATAAGCCCGGCGACCAGCCAGCTGATCCGATGAAAAGCCACCAGCGAATAGCTCACCGCCGCAACGACATTCACCACCAGCGTCATGAGGTTCTTGGCCGCGTTCATGCGTTGCACGGACTCGGGCAGCAATGCGCCCATCATGCCGACCAGCAGGATGCCCTGCGCGGCGGTGAAGTAGCCGCCGTAGACACCGACGGCGAACGTGCCAAGCACGAGCACGGCCATCCGCGCCGGTGTGATGTGCTCGGGTGGGCGCCCCGCCACCTCGGCACGCCGACGCGCCCACGATTGGATCCGCGGCCCGATCACCACCAGCACCAAGGCCAAAACCAACAGCACCGGCACGACGTCGGCGAACACCTCCTCGGGCAGATGCAGGAGCAGGAAAGCGCCCAGCACAGCGCCGGCCAATGACGCCGGGAGCTGCCACCGCAACCGATTCCACTGGCCGGACAGCTCGCTGCGATAACCCCAAGTGCCCGACACGCTGCCGGCGACCAGGCCGACCGCGTTCGACATGGTGGCCGTGACGGGCGGATAGCCGAGGGCGACGAGCGTCGGGAACGTGATCAGGGTGCCCGATCCGACGAGCGCATTGATCGCGCCGGCGGCGAACCCGGCCAGGCCGATCAAAACCATATGGGAGAGCAGCACTTCCGGAGAGCTTAGTCTCCCGCTTTCGTCACACCGGAGGCGCTTCGCGGCCGCGGTCTACGCCGGTGCGTAGCTTGACCGACGCCGAGTAGGCAAGGGTGCGGAACCGAAGGACCGGGTCATCGGAGGGTTCGATGCCATCGGTGACGCGCATCGGGTCGAACACGACGATGTCGTTTCCACGCTCGCGCTGCGTGTCCAGGCCGGTGATCTCGACGGTGCCGACGGTGACGAACTGTGTGCTCTGCCACGGCGCCGACGGGTCGACGGTCGAGTCGTTCGGCCCGGCAACCTGGACGCGAAAGTCGAACCGCACCGGCCCACTTGCCAGGCGGGTTTCCAGCTCCTCCGTCAGAAAGTCGCGGCCCTTGCCGCGAGTGGCCGGCCCCGACGCCTCGTCCGCCGTGGGAACCAGGTGATAGCGAACGAACGCGGCGCTCTCGTCGGCGCCGATCCAGCGGAAGGCGTGCAGGCCGTGGTACTCGGTGGTGGCGTAGCTTGTCGGGACCTTGTTGGCCTCCCGCAGGCCGGGCAACGCGCCGAGCAGCCGGGGATGGGTCAGGAGGTATTTGGTCATGCGCAGCGGCGTGGTCAGGCCGGGCCGCATCGCTTTGAGCAGGTCGATGAATCCGTCGGGTGTGCTGGAGACGAACAGCCGGGCGGTCTGCGTCGACACGTCGGTGGTCGACCCGTTGGGCAGCGTGAACTTGACCGCCATCCCCCGCACCCCCGGCAGGGCGTCGCTCTGGGACGGGTTTCCCGATCCGTTGGAGAAGCGGATCAGCGCCGGGACCACCGAGCCGTCGAGGTGCTTGGCGCGCGAAAGCCCGGCGGCCTCGGGGGTCGCGGTGAACGTGCCGCAGTACAGCGTGCCTTTGGCGTGCAACGCCCGACAGCCCGGCTTTGCACCGCCGGTGCCTCGAATCGCCTCGATCGCCTCGTCAGGAGTAACCATGCGCGAATCTTAAGGCGCTACGTGGGGAAGCCGAAGAGTTTGATGACGCCGTGATCGCGGCCGGCGGTGTAGCCACCGTCGACGGCAATGGCCTGACCGCTGACGAACGAGGCGTCGGGAGACAGCAGGAACGCCGCCATGGCCGCAACCTCCTCCGGCCGGCCGAAGCGCTGTAGGGCATGCTCCCCGGTGATCGAGGTCCGCGGATCCTCCATTCCGGGCAGGCCGAAGATACTCTGGCTCATCGGCGTGTCGATGAAGCCGGGGCAGACGGCGTTCGCCCGGATGCCGCTCGGCCCGTAGTCGAGCGCAATGTTCTTGGTGAGCAGAACGACGCCGCCCTTGGCCGCGTTGTAGGAGCTGCCGCCCGCCGTACCCTCCAGGCCCTCGATGCTGGCGACGGTCACTATCGAGCCCCGTTCGCCGTCGACTCGTGGTTGCTCGATCATCCTGGCCAGGGCCGCCTTGGCCACCAAAAACGTGCCGGTGAGGTTGATCCCGATCACCCGGTCCCATTCGGCCCGGTCCAGCAGATGAACCGGGCCGCCGCCGGCAACGCCGGCGGCGTGGAAGACGCCGTCGAGGCGGTCGGGAACGGCGGCCAGCACCGCGGCGACGGCGGCCTCGTCGGTCACGTCGGCGGTCACGAAGTGGAACTCGGGGCCTCCGAACTCCAGGTCGGGTGGGGCGGCCAGGTCGGCGCCGACGACGGTGCCACCTTCGGCCAGCAGGCGCCGCGCGGTGGCCAGGCCGATGCCCGACGCCGCGCCCGTCACGATGAATGTCCGCGACCGCGCGCGATCGGTGCTCACCATGGCAGTCATGTTGGCACACGGTGGCAGGCGTTCATGCCGCCGAGCCGAATCGAGTGTGCGCCCACGGCGTCGCGTGTGACCTCCTGGCGGAGAATTGGCCGAATTTGCGCCCTCACGTCACACTCGACAGCCCTCAGAGGCGTCCGTCGACACGCAGCTCCGGATGCACCCAATCCGGCGAACGCCGCTCCTTGAAAGCGCGGAAGCCTTCCCTCGCCTCGGCATCGCTGAGGCTGCTGGTCATGCCGATGCGGTCATACAGGCCGAGATAGTTGTCGATGCTGGACTTGATGACACCGCGGGCGCGGGGTGCGGTCCGACAGCTTTGGGCGAGTAGGTCTTTCGCGTCCGGGAGCAGGCTCTCGTGCGGCACGACTCGCGCCACCAGGCCCCAGTCGAGGGCTTCGGGTGCGGACAGGACCCGTCCGGTGAACATCAGGTCGCGGGTGCGTACCGGCCCGATCAACCGGGCAAGCATCTGGCTGTAATAGGTATCGGCGTAGCCGCGGAACAGCTCAGGCACGCGGAACGTCGCCCGCTCGCTCACCACGGACAGGTCGCTGCACAACGCGATCTGCAGGCCACCGCCCTGGCACAGTCCGTTCACCGCGGAGACGACGGGCTTGGCCGAGGTCCGCACCGCATCGAACGGCGTGACGTCCATGCCCAGCGCGGCACCGAAGCTGATCCAATCGTCCGTACCACCTCCCCCGCCCATGTCGCCACCGGGCGCGAAGACGTCTCCCGTTCCGGTGATCAATAGCCCCGCCAGCTTCGGATCCTCGTTGAGACGGCCTACCGCACAACGAATTCCGAAGTACATCGCGGGAGTCATGGCGTTACGCGCCTCCGGGCGATCGATCGTGCAAACCGCGATCGGGCCCTGGCGCTCGAACCTCAGGTACGGGGTGCCCAGCCAATCGCCCTCGGGCGGGCGCGGGGTGCTGTGCGATGGGGGGAATTGCGTCACGGGGCTACTCGTCTACGCATACGGCATCGTGGCAGTCCGGATGACCTCGCCGGCGTCGTCGATCACATCAGCCAGCTTTTTCTGCAGCGTGGCCGTGGACTCTCCCACCGCCTTGTCGCAGAAGCGGCAGTGCGCCTTGAACTGTGGCTGGTCGTCTTCATCCGGCCAGAATCGACGCTCCCCAACCATGGCCCCCGGGTCGTATACGACGGACTGATGCGGCGCCTCCTTGAGGATCCTCCCCACGGGATGCATTTGCGGGCACTCGAGTTTCAGCGTGCCGATCCCCTCTTGGTTGCCTACCATCGTCCACCGTCCTTACGTGGTCTTGATCCTGTCGGTGCGCAACCATTGTCGCCCCGGTGGCTAGATCGCGCCTCGTTGAACCGGAGTTGCCTGCCATTCGTGTTCCTGATGTCGGGGAGCATTGGAACACCAACGTGATTACTACCGAGCAGGCCGTCCTGTCGAGGCGTGGTCGTGTCCGCACCACGCTGTTCGACTATCTGGCACTGACAAAGCCGCGGACCCTCCACCTCGTGGTCGGCGCGATTCCGGCGATGCTGCTGGCCGAACGCGGCGTCATGGCCCCGCTGCTGATAACCAACACGCTCACTGGCGCGATACTCATGACCGCGGGCGCCAACACGCTGAATTGCGTCGCTGACGCCGACATCGACAAGCTGATGAAACGCACCGCGGGCCGGCCGCTGGCAAGGGGCGCGATCTCGACCCGCCATGCGCTGGTGTTCGGGTTGGCGCTGGCCGTAGGGGCGTTCTTATGGTTGTGGTTGACCACAAACGCATTAGCCGCCCTGCTGGCGGTGGCGACGATCGCGTTCTACGTGTTGGTCTACACGCTGCTGATCAAACGGCGCACCTCGCAAAACGTGGTCTGGGGCGGTGCCGCCAACGCTATGCCGCCGGTGATCGGTTGGTCCGCCGTCACCGGCGGCATCGGGTGGCAAGCGCTGGTGATGTTCGCGATCATCTTTTTCTGGACGCCTCCGCACAGCTGGGCCTTGGCGATGGGCCCCACCGAGGACTACCGCGTCGCGGGTGTGCCGATGCTCCCGGGCCTGGCGAGCGAATGTCAAGTCGCCAAGCGGATTCTCGGCTACACCTGGTTGACGGCCTTTGCGACGTTGTTGCTCGCGCTTGCCGCCGGCTGGCTGTACGGCGCGGTGGCACTGGTCGCCGCATCGTGGCTCCTCGCGATGGCCTACCGGCTCTACGCCCGGGTGCATCGCGGCGAGTCGGTGGAACCGCTGCGGCTGTTCCAGCGATCCAACAACTATCTGTCTGCGGTGTTCTGCGCGCTCGCGGTGGATTCGGCGCTGGCGCTGCCGACGTTACTGGGCCACTGACCGGTGAGCGACGACGAGCAGCTGATCCTGGTGGACCGCGATGACCGCGAAATCGGCCACCTCGGAAAGGCCGATGCGCACCTCGGCAGCGGGGTGCTGCACCGTGCCTTCTCGGTATTCGTCTTCAATCCCGACGGCGAACTGCTTGTGCAGCAACGCGCATCGGGCAAACGCCTGTGGCCAGGCTACTGGTCCAACACCTGCTGCTCCCATCCTCGCCACGGCGAGCAGATGGACAGCGCCGTCGCCCGTCGCCTCAAAGAGGAACTGGACATGACGGCGGAGTTGCGCTTCCTGTTCAAGTTCCGGTACCAGACGCGATATGACGCGCATGGCGCCGAGCACGAGCTGTGCTGGGTCTACGCCGGCCGCAGCGCCGAGCAGCCGCACCCGAACGTCGACGAGATCGCGGCGTGGCGCTACCTGACGCTGCCGACCTTGCAAGCTGAAATAATTTATGCCCCTGAACAATTCACGCCGTGGTTCAAAATTGAGTGGGCGCGCATGAGGAGTCTATTGCGAACGCTCCCGGACAACTTTGGCGACATCGATACGTTTGATCAGCCGCGCGGCCGGTAGCTGCGAGACGGCGGCGGCCGCTGTGACGGCGATGGCGGCGAGGGTCAGTGCCGAGGCGCCGACGGACAGGTGCAGGCTGAACAAGTCGTTGTTGAACGAGCGCAGGAACAGCCATCCGGCACCGACGCCTGCGGCCAGGCCGATCGGGACGGCAAGCAGCGTCACGGCGATATTCTCGATGGCCACGGTGGCGGTGAGTCGGCGGATCGGCGCGCCGGTCGCCCGGAGGGTGGCGAGTTCGCCTGTCCGTTCGGCCAGATTGATGGTCATCGTGACGTAGATGACCGTGAACGCCAGCAGCGCACCGAGCACCAGCGTGGCGCCGGCGAACACCCAGAATATGACGAGGTAGCTCCTGAGTTGATTTTCGACCGCGCGGTTGTCGGTGTACGCGACCACGCCACTGAATCCGCTGGCGGTGGCCCGCACTCGATCTCGGTCGGCGCCGTTGCCGAAGCGAAGCAGATACCCATTGGATTCGGCATTCGTGATGGACCGGGCGGTGGCGTTTGTGGAATACAGTGCGGTGCCCAACGGTTCGTCCACCAACCCGGCGAGGTGAATCGATCGGGCGGGCCCAGTCGAGGGGACGACGGTCAGGTCGTCGCCGACGCGTACGCCAAGCTTGTTCGCGAGCGCCGCACCCGCAAGGACGCCGCCGGCCGGCAGCGAACGGGAGGCGCCGTCCGGGTTGCGGAATCCGTGCATGACCGTCGCGGGTTCCAGCCCGGTGAGTGAGGTCGGGTACGGGTGGCCGTTGACGACCACGGTGACCCGCGCGATGGCCGCCGGCTCGACGACGGCCACTCCCGGAAGCGATTGTAGCTGTGCGTCAACATCATTCGCGCCCGGCGCGACCAGCACGGTGGCATCCTGACGCTGCACCTGGTCGAACTCGGTGTCGACCATCGCACGCACGCTGGTGAGCATGCTGGTGGAGGCGAGGATCAGGACCAGCGCGAGCACGCCCCCGACCATGGTCGCGACGGTGCGGCGTCGGCTTCGGGTCAGCGAACGTAACGCCATTCGGAACACCACGGGTATCAGCGTCCATCGCGCCGACGCCCGGGTCACTGGTCCTATGCGAATTGGGCGGACACCGTCGCCGCGCATCGCCTCAGCGGGGGCGATCCGGGCGGCTGCGATCGCCGGTATCAGTCCCGCGATCACGCCAGTGGCCAGCCCGAGCGCGAAACCGATGGCGGCGGTGGGGATTCGGTGGACGATCACGGTGTCCGGGAGTTTCAGCAGAGACGCGTAGGCCTTGGTGTAGAGAGAAGTCGCCACTCCCCCGATGAGGACCCCGGCCAGCGCGGCAACGGTCGCGACGACTCCGCCGTACCACACGTAGTGCCGGACGACCGCGTGTCGGCGCGCGCCCAGGGCGAGCAGGGTGCCGATGATCGGTCGCTCGGTGTAGATGAGGCGGGTCAGCAATAGGTACTCCGCAATCGCCGCGGCGCTCAAGAACATGGCGGGAAAGCCCACCGCCATGACGCGGAAACCGTTGAAGTTTTGCCGAAGCGCGGCATTGGACGGTTGATCGCCACGGTCCTCGATATTCATGGCGCCGGCCGAACGCAGCAGGCTGGTGACCCGGTCGCGGTCGGATTGGGTAGCGCTGCCTGCCATCTCGACCAGCGCCTGGTTGGGCGTCGTGCGCGCCGACAGGGTCCGGGCCAGTGATTCGGGCGCGAACACCACGGCGAACGCATGGGGATCGCCGAGGAGATCTTGGCGATTCCGCGCGGGCCAGAGATATTCCGGAGACTGCACCACGCCGGAGACGGTCACGTCCCGCCATGCCGTGTCGTCGAACACCCGTATCTGTTTGCCCGCCGCGAGGTCAAAGGTGTCGGCGGTATGCCGCTCGACAACCACCTCGTCAGGGCGCGCGGGATCGGGTAATCGTCCGGCGATGAGATCGATCTCGTTGATTCCCCGGCCGTTTGCCGTTGGCATTCCGACGACTCGGCCGACCAGTTTGGTAGCGCCGATCGCCATCGGTCGATCAGCCTGGGTGCGAGTAGCGATGCGCTCGACGCCGGCGGCGTCGTGGACCGCGGCAGCGATCGTGTCCGAATCGCCGCCCGTCACAGTCAGATCGGCGAAATGCGTCCTGTCGTAGGTCCGGTCGTACGACGCCTGCACATTGCGAAAGGAATCGTAACTGGCAACGAACAGCAGTACCCCAAGCATCACCGTCGCGCCGATCGCGGCGACCTGCGGCAGCCGCCGCCGTAAGTCGCGCAGGGCCTTCTTGTGCAAGGCGGTTGTCATCACGGTGCGTCACCATCGAAGGGTCGCGGCATCGGCCGGCGAGCTGTTGCGGTCCGTGGAAACGATGGCGCCGTCACGCATGCGCACGACGTGATCGGCGACCTCGGCCGTAGCTTCGTTGTGCGTCACCATGATCACGCCGCATCCAGTGGCCCGGCTGGTCTGCTGCAGCAACTCCAGAACACGACGACCGGTCGCGACATCCAACGCCCCTGCCGGTTCGTCGGCCAGCAGCAAGTCCGGGTCGGTCGCCAGCGCTCGGGCAATCGAAACCCGTTGCTGTTCTCCCCCCGACAGCTGGGCCGGGAAATGCGCGTCGCGATCTGACAAGCCCACCGCGGCGAGCAAATCGGGGACGCGCCTGCTGTCGCCTCGGCCGGTGAGCTCCATCACCACCTGGACGTTCTCGTACGCGGTGAGAGTAGAAATCAGGTTGAAGAACTGGAAGACAAAGCCGACATGCAGGCGTCGGAATTCCCCCAGATCTCGCGGTCGACACCCCGAAATGTCGTGTCCAGCAACAACTGCCGTACCACAATCGGCTGATTCGATGCCCCCGATGACGTTGAGCAGCGTCGTCTTGCCCGATCCGCTGGGACCGAGGATCGCCGCGAATTCGCCCGCACGGATGTCGAGATCGACCCCGCGCAGGGCAGGTACCGCAGCCGCGCCCTCGCCGTAGGTTTTGCTGACCCCGCGTAGCCGAACTCCACCGCGCGTGTGTTTGGTCATCGCGACGTCCTAAAGGCCAATCGATCGGCCCTTTGCCCGCCACCAGGATTGGGTGCGCATGGGGTCGCTGACCTGCTCGGGCCTGCGCGCCATGACGAACTGAGAGATTCCGCGCAGATGCTGGTCGATGTCGGTCAGTCCGGCGGCTGCAAAGAAGGCCGGGATGGTGATGCGGTCGAACACGCGCACCCCGCACATCTCGGCGCCGAGCTCGAGCCCCTTGCGTACCAGCAGAGACTCGCGACCGTAAGTCGTCATCACGGCGATCCGCCCGCCGGGCGAAAGCACCCGAATCATCTCGTGCAGAACGCCGATCGGCTCCGGAACGAGATGTAGCGCGGCAAAGCAGCACACGACGTCGAACGCACCGTTATTGAACGGAAGGCTGAGCGCGTCGCCACGCATGTAGACCGCACGCGGGCAGCTGTTGTCGCGTACGGCGCGCTCCATCATCGCCACCGAATTGTCCAATCCGATGACAAAGCCATCCCCGCTGAGCTGACCGGCGAAGAAACCAGTGAAACTGCCGGGACCACATGCCACGTCGAGCACGCGCTGGTTGCCGCCGAGATGCAGGGCATCGGATGCCCTTTGACGCTCGGCGTCAATCGAAATCCCGTGCATCCGCATGATTGCGACCATGACCGGGCGCCAGAAGCGCTCGTACAACGCTGCCACCGCTGGGCTGTGCATGGCGCGCTGTGCGAGGCTGCGCCGGGCCGGGGCTTCTCCTAACAGGTCGGTGAACCCATCGGAATAGCGCATCGAGCGCATCACATCGTCGCGGATCAGCCCGCGCGCCAGCGCAGGCGACCACATCGCATCGGGGACGGTCTCCGCCCCGGGCTGTTGGGCGGTCATACGTTAGCCACGCTGTCGGGCGTTCGATGGTTCACCGACTCGGCAAGATTTCTGGCGCCGCGCACCGCTACCTGGTTCGGGCTCGGCGCCAGACCCGATGTGCGAAGTCAATCGGTGCAAGGGCAACTTGCCACGCTTTCCCTCGCCACGGACGCCCTACGCCGACGAAGGTCACGACGGCGCCGTCCGCGCCCCGGCTCTTTCCGGGTATCAGATCGATCGTTGCGTGCGCAACGACTATCCGCCCGTCTTTGCGCAGGGCCGGAACCTTGAACAACTTGCGGTGCAGTTGACCGGTCTTCATCGCCTGATCGAACCCCCACCAATGCACGGGCCGGAGTGCGGGCGGGATCACCACGTTCAGACTTCGCCCCAGGGTGTCGTCCGCCGAATGACCCACGACGTCCGTGACTGCATCACCCCATTGATGGATGATGCCCTCGCGGTCGACGGTCACGGTGGCGCGGTCATCGGCCGCCCCGGAAGCGTCCATAACGTGATCACGACTGCCACCGTCGCCGGGTTCACCGATGCGCCGACTCGTTCTCCGGTGGTTGGCCACCGTCCAGGGCGTTACATGTAACATTGCTGTATGGCATCCACCCGCGACCGGGTACGGCAGTATCGTCAACGACTGCGGCAACAAGGCTTGCGGCCGATTCAGATCTGGGTTCCCGACGTGAACGCCCCCGAATTCGTCCGCGAGGCACACCGCCAATCGACCCTCGTCGCCGCGAGCGACCAGGATCGAGACGATCAAGCCTTCATCGATGCGGTCTCGTCAGACTGGGACGACGACGCCTAACGTGCGGCGAGGAGACATCTACACCGCTGCGGCCCGAGGTGCCTACAGCGGGAAACCTCGCCCGGTCGTCGTCACTCAAGATGACCGGTTCGACGCAACCGTCTCGGTCACCGTCGTCCCGCTTACCACAAGTCAGCTGGAAGCGCCGCTATTGCGGCTTCCCGTGCAGCCCTCTGGCACAACCGGTTTGACGCGAGTTAGCCAGCTGATGGTCGACAAGGTGACGACGGTTCCGCGCACCAGCCTCACCAACCGCGTCGGCCGCTTGTCAGACTCTGACGTCGTCGCGCTTGACCGTGCACTTGTAGTTTTCCTGGGGCTTGCGGTCTAGCTTCGGCATCAATGGCCAATCTAACCGGTTCGCCATGACCGGGTGCTCGTCGTGGTAATGATGACCCCATGGCGTACGTCCTCACACAGCCGCAGGTGATGGAGACGGCGGCTGCGGACGTGGCGGCAATCGGTACGACGATCAACGATTCCACGGCGGCCGCGGCGGGCAGGACAACCGGTGTGGCGGCGGCGGCCGCCGATGAGGTATCCGCGTCGGTAGCGGACCTGTTCAACGCATACGCCCGGGAGTGGCACGCGGTCATCGGGCGGGCGGCGGTGTATCCCGGTGAGTTCGCCCAGACGCTGGCCGCGGGTGGCAACGCGTACGTCAACGCCGAGGCCGCCGGCGTGGCCGTGCTCGGTGCGCCCCCGCGGGGGACGACGGCGGCGTCGACGGACCCTTACGTCACTTTCGTCATGGGCGGCAGCGGAACGCCGACACCGTCGCCAACCTTCGTGGCCAACGTCGTCAGCAAGTACGTCCTACCGAATTTCCCTGTCGACATCGTCCAAGCCCTGTCCATGCCGGCCGGGGAATATCCCGATAGCGGTATCAAGGACTTGCAACAGAACGTTTCGATAGCCCGCGGCGTCACGATCCTGAACAACGCGATCCAACAGCAACTCGCCGCCGGAAACACCGTCAACGTTGTGGGCTACTCGCAGGGCGCCAACATCGCCTCGCTGGAAATGATCGCGTTGGACCCCAGCGGCACACCGAGCTCACTACCGATAAACTTTGTGCTGCTTGGCAATTCGATGAATCCCAACGGGGGCTGGGACGCGCGCTTCCCGGGTCTGAGTCTCCCGAGTTTGGGTTTTTCG
>Ga0310917_10000026_pt1 | contig 54433 bp, 49 predicted proteins | sample GREbulkMGLF178_FD_203531 | JGI IMG/M metagenome (GOLD analysis project Ga0310917, IMG submission 203531) | Lab enrichment of tropical soil microbial communities from Luquillo Experimental Forest, Puerto Rico - GRE.bulkMG.LF178 | ecosystem: Environmental > Terrestrial > Soil > Tropical forest >... | reverse complement strand
GATCTTCACCGGATTGCGAGCGTCGGAGTTGCGGGGCTTGCGGTGGCCGGATGTCGATCTCGACAAGAAAGTCCTGACCGTTCGGCAGCGCGCCGATTTCGAGAACAAGATCGGCGACCCGAAGACCGGCGCCGGCAACCGTGAAGTGCCAATCGCGCCGATCGTCGTCAACACGCTGAGAGAATGGCGGCTCACTTGCCCGAAAGGTTCGCAGGATCTCGTCTTTCCGCACGAGAAGGGCGCCGTCCAGTCGTACACACGCATCCGTCGCGGGTTGGGCCAGATCGAAGAGGTTGCCGGACTATCGAAAAAGGAGCAGCCGAAATACGGGCTCCACGCGTTCCGCCACGCGGCCGCCTCGCTCTTCATCGAGCAGGGGTTCTCGCCCAAGCGCGTCCAGGCGATCATGGGGCACAGCTCGATCGTGATGACGTTCGACCGCTACGGGCACCTGTGGCCCTCGCCTGACGACCAGGAGGCGCTGACGGAGATGCAAGCGCGGCTGGTGATCACGTGAGCGCAACATAAACGGCGACATAACGGCTAAAAACGGCGGAAACCCTAGTAAAAAACCGGAACTCAGCTCCGAGCGCATCAGCATTCTGAGCCGCGGCGAGCTCGCCAAGGTCGTGGATGCCGCGGTGCAGGCCTATTGTGCCCGCAATGCCTTGGAGATTGACGCGATCGCCCGCCGCGATCTGATCACGGGACTGATCAAAGGCCTTCTCGACCCCGCCAAAGCGGCGGCCGCATCCGACGATGGGGGCTCGCGCCGCACCGCCAATCGGTCTGCGGTCGAGGCGGCAAAAACGCAGATTCAGCCGCTCGTCCTCGAGCATATGGATGTCGCCGCTGCCGCGGAGATGCCGCGTGCGGTCTTCGAAGCGCAGCTCAGCGGCTGGGTCAAGGACCTGCTGACCGAAACCAAGATCCAGCTCAACTTTGCGGAGCAGCGCGAGCTCGTCCAATCGCTGATCGCCGACATGCTCGGGCTCGGACCGCTGGAGCCGTTGATCGAGGACGAGACGGTGACCGACATCATGGTCAACGGGTCGCAGCAGGTTTATGTCGAGCGGCGCGGCAAGCTAGAGCTGACAGACGTCAGGTTTCGCGACGACGATCATGTGATGAACGTCGCGACCAAGATCGTAACGCGCATCGGCCGGCGCATCGATGAATCGACGCCGCTCGTCGACGCTCGCCTGCTGGATGGCAGCCGGGTCAACATCATCGTGCCGCCGCTGGCGATCGACGGGCCGTCGATCTCGATCCGCAAGTTCGCGAAAAAGACGATCACCCTCGATACGATGGCGCAGCAGGCCAACATTTCGCCGGAAATGGCGACCCTGCTGAAGATCGCCGCGCGCTGCCGCCTCAACATCCTGATCTCCGGTGGCACCGGCTCCGGCAAGACAACGTTGTTGAACGCACTGTCGCGAATGATCGATCCGACCGAGCGGACCGTGACGATCGAAGACGCGGCCGAATTGCAGCTGCAGCAGCCGCATGTCGTGCGTTTGGAGACGCGCGCGCCGAACCTCGAGGGCAGCGGCGAGATTACGATGCGCGAACTGCTGCGCAATTCGCTGCGCATGCGCCCCGACCGCATCATTCTCGGCGAGATCCGCGGCGCCGAAGCACTCGACGTGCTGCAGGCAATGAATACCGGCCACGACGGCTCGATGAGCACGATTCACGCGAACGCACCGCGCGATGCGTTGACCCGGCTCGAAAACATGGTGGGGATGACCGGCATCAACTTGCCGTCTCGTGCCGTGCGCACCCAGATCGCGGCCGCGCTTCACCTGATCGCGCAAGTCAACCGCATGCGCGACGGCATCCGCCGCGTGACGCACATCATCGAAGTCGTCGGGATGGAAGGCGACATAATCACGACCCAGGAGCTGTTTACTTTTCAGTTTCAGGGCGAAACCAGCGACGGCCGATTACGCGGGGTTTACCAGTCGACTGGAATCCGTCCGAATTTCCTCCCACGCGCCGAATATTTCGGGCTCGATCGCGCACTGCTCGAAATAATTTGAGTGAGCGAATAGGTCGCGCATGTTCGATATTTCGTTCGATCTGGAGACTTGGCTGGTCATCTGCAGTGCGATCGGCGCCGGATTTGTCTTTTACCTAACAGCGACCGCGCTGAGCGACGGCTTGGGTGGTCGCCGCCTCAGGCGGCGCCTCAATGCAGTGCGCGACCGGGCTCAAGGTATTCCTGCCCCGGCGACCACGGCGGAGCGATCGCTGTCGCGGCAGCGCAATGCAACGACGATCGACCGCATTGCGCGCCGGTGGCTGCCCCGCCGCGACATTCTCGCCTCCCGGCTCGCGCGGACCGGCTACGCGATCACCGTCGGCCAATATGCACTGGTGATGATCGGCCTGGCGGTCGTGGCGGCGATCGGGCTGATTGCCGCCACTTCGATCGGCCTCATCCCAAGCCTGCTCGTCGCGGTGCTGATCGGAACGGCGCTTCCGCACAAGATCGTCAGCCGCATGGGAAGACGCCGCGTCGCTGCCTTCATCAAGCTCTTTCCGGAGGCTATCGATCTGATGGTTCGGGCGCTGCGGTCGGGTCTGCCAATTAGCGAAGCGATTATCGGCGCCGGCCGCGAGATTGCCGGTCCGGTCGGTGCCGAGTTGGGCCGCATCGAGGCCGGTATGCGGCTGGGCCGCGACCTCGACACCCTGCTGTGGGACATCGCCACGCGCATCGACGTTCCGGAATTCCGCTTCTTCATCATCGCCCTCAGCGTTCAGCGCGAGACTGGCGGCAATCTTGCCGAGACCCTCGACAATCTCGCCGACGTCCTGCGAAAGCGACGCCAGATGCGGGCCAAAGTCCGCGCCATGTCGAGCGAGACGCGAGCGACGACGATGATCCTCGCCGGTCTGCCGGTCGTCGTCATTGTGCTGCTGGCGGTGACCTCGCCCCATTATCTCACCCCTCTGTACACCGACGTCCGCGGACTGCTTCTCGACGGCTTGGGGTTCGCGATGCTCGGCACCGGCGTTTTCATCATGATCAAGATGGCACGGTTCGAGATATGAGGAGCACCCGCCTCCAGGACTTCAGCATTGCCGATTGGCTGCCGGCGGGGGTAGGGCTCGACGACGCGATTGTCCTGCTCGCATCGCTCGCAGTGCTCGCGGCTTTTTTGGCGATCTGGCAGGCGTTGCGCCCGAAGACCTCGTTCGAGCGGCGGCTCGAGCAAGTTATCCAGCGCAAGGAAAGCTTGCGCGAAGCCGCACTTGCGACGCGCCGCAGCCAGCATCGGCGCAACCCGGTCGGATTGATGCGCGAGGCGGTCAGCCGCCTACACTTGTTGCGCTCTCGCCATGCCGCGGAAGCGCGCGGCATGCTCGCCCGTGCCGGGTTCAGATCGCAAGATACGATGGTGCGCTATCTCTTCGCGCGGATCAGTCTCCCTTTCGTGTTCGGCGTTGCGATGCTGGCGGACACGCATGTGCTGCATTTGATGCCGCTGCCGCCACATTGGGGTTTACTGCCGGCGATGGCCGGCGTCGTGTTCGGCTTTTACGCGCCGAGGATTTATCTGCGAAACGCCGCCGATAAACGCGCCAAGCAGATTCAGCTGGGGTTGCCCGACGGGCTAGATCTGATGGTCATCTGCGCCGAGGCGGGGCTCAGCCTCGATGCGACGCTGGTTCGCGTGTCACGCGAGCTCGGCAACACTTGGCCGGCGCTCGCCGAGGAATACGGCATCACCGCGGCCGAACTGACGTTCCTGCCCGAGCGCCGCATGGCCTTCGAGAACCTAAACGCGCGCACCGACTCCGACGGCATCCGCGGCGTCGTCAATACCTTGCAGCAGACCGCAAAGTTCGGCACCCCGCTGGCTCAATCGCTGCGCGTCCTCGCTACCGAGATGCGCAATGCGCGGATGACGCGCGCCGAAGAAAAGGCGGCGCGGCTGCCGGCTCTGCTGACGATCCCAATGATGATCTTCATCCTGCCGACACTGTTCATCGTCCTGCTCGGCCCGGCCGCGATCAACGTCATCGACACCTTCGCCAAGCATTGACCGGAACAGCTGCGCTATTCGACCCGGACTTAACTCTCCCCCGGGTGCGATCGAGCTGGCGCGCAGCCATTGTTATCAATGATCATGAGCCTGTTGCGACAAAGGAAGAGCTGGCGAGGGCACGAGCTCACTGCCAAGGAAGATATCGCCAGACTTGAGCGAGACACCAAGGAGGATTTCGCTCGACTTGAGATCGGCACCAAGGGTGAATTCGGCACGCTTGCCGCGGAAATCGAGAAACGCCCGACGCGACGGCAAATCATCGCCGACGTCGCTAATGATCGCTGGGCTCGTCGGCGCACTCATCACCTTGAGCGCGAGGCTGGCCCACTGAGGCTCTCCGTCCATCACGGGCTGGAAAGCACTGCCAATCGCGACAGACCGTGCTAGAGAAATATCTATCATTGACAAAATTAATAAATTGGGATAATTGTCACGTCTCGGAAGCGCTGATCCGCGGGATTGCAGTAAATGACTTTTCGACAAATATTTGGAATTACGTATTGAAAAACAGCGAAAAACAGCGGCGGAACAGCTGACGTTTCGCTGTTATTTTGGCTGCGAAATTGTCGGCAGCCTAGGATTTCTGCGACAAACGAGATCCGGTTCGCTGTTAATTTGCGGGAAAGACAGCGGAAACAGCGAGAAGCGCCGTGCCGTACGACAGCGCGACCCTATACGCACCGCGATGCGTCCTGGCGACAGCCAGCGCAGCCGCCTAACCTACGGTTCAATGGTCCAGTGCTGATAAAGTGCCTAACCAAGTGCCTGACGATATCCGTAGCTCTCTACAGGCGGAAGCGAGCCCACGCCCGGCGGACCTTGTACTGGGATCGGCATTGGGCCGGCGGCAGCAAGAAGCCGCTCAGCATAAGGCAGCAGGGGACCCGCGATCACACGGGCTGCATTGTCGACCACTCGGACGGCCACGTGACCATTGAGTGTCGGCTGCTCCTCGAACGGGTAGACGTTCTGAACGATGATAATCGCTGCTGTCTCTGCTCGCGGGTCGAGGTAAGGGTCCGGGGGTTGGAGGCGGTGGTCAAACATTACCGTAAATTCGGTTGCCGGCACATTGAGGACCGACGCTTCGACAAACACACGGCCGCCAAGCGCCAAAGCCGCCTGAAGACCCGGCGGCTCCCGCCCCAGCTCCGGCTAACCATCCTGGCGCCAGCCCTCCACGCGACCCGAAACGCGCTGTGCCAATTTCTGCTGGTCGGATTGAAACCAGCGTCCCGTAGAAGAAAATCTACCGACTCCGCCCGTTCCCAGACCGCTGGGGTGCACGCGCTCTGAGTCGGCGGAAGCGACCGAGCGAGATCTTTCAACTATTTCGATTAAATTCTAGACAATCAACCCCTCGACCAGGTTCCGCCGGACAGTATCGCCCGGCTTCTGGCCTCGGGCGATAGTTGGCGAAGTGTCTGATAATAGGCTAGGTTGGTCTGCACCTCGGTCGGATTCAAATAGCGCCCGTTGAGTCGAGCAGCCTGTTCCGGATTACCGCTGAGACCATAAATTAACGCCAAGGTTTGCTGCTCCTGCGGTGATCCGGTTGGTCCCATCGCAAGGGGTTGCAAAACGGCTATAGCATTCGGGTAATCGCCGCTCAACGTCAGAGAGAGTGCAAGATTAACCGTCAAGGCCGGGTCGCCGGGCGCTCGAGTGAGACCGTCTCGGTAGTAGGCTTGCGCCTCCCCGTGCTGTCCTGCCAGATCTCGGGTAACCCCCAGCAGGAGCAGCAATTTGGGATCGCCTGGGCTCTCCTCCAACGCCGTGGAAATCGGCGCCAGCGCCAGTTCGGGTTTGCCGGTCTTCAGAAAGGCCTTGGCCAGCCCGACTTGGGCGCCGTGCGTGTCACCGGGCCGCACGAGTGCGGCGTGATAGCTGACAATCGCTTCGTTGACCTCGCCCATCTGGAGCAGCACATCGCCGGCAGCGATCAGCGGCGCCGGATCGGTGGGCGCCATCTCGGCGGCGCGGCGGTAGACGCCGACAGCATTGGGCAGATCGCCGCCGGCCCGCGCGGCGTCGCCGATCCGCATCAGCATCGGAGCGCTCGGCGTCGGACCGCCGCCGTCACGGCCGTCGACGTTGAGAGCGTCGAGATGAACTGGAGAAGCGGCGCATCCTGCAAGCGCAAGCGCACCGAAAGACGCGAACAGAAATGCTGGCGCCAGCGTCCTCTTGCTCCTGCGCCATCTGGATTTTGTGTTTTTCATAAACCTACGCCGACGCAATCCACCCCCGATTTCATTATGCAGAATGCGTCAAAATCTCGTCCAGAATTTCTTGTTTCCGCCATGTTGTGCGCGGCTGGACGACTTATCCGAAGGCGAGAGGGTTTGGCCGATATGCGAATCGCCCCTCCTCGACGGCCTGGAAATCTACTCCGCAGCCTGGGCTTGGCCTTTCCCGGCAACCGCAGCTTCGACCGCGGCAAGCGCCGCTTCGGCACGTCCGGCATCGGGGCCGCCCGCCTGCGCCATGTCGGCGCGCCCGCCGCCGCCCTTGCCGCCGAGCGCGGCGGCACCGCGGCGGACCAGTTCAACCGCGTCGAAGCGGCCGGTCAGATCTTGTGTGACGCCGACGACGATCGCCGCCTTGCCGTCGGTGCGTGAGATGACGGCGACAACGCCGGAGCCGACGCGCCGCTTCAGATCATCGGCCAGGGATTTGAGCTCGCGGCCGGGGACGCCGTCGACGATACGGCCATCGAAAGCGACCTCGCCGATGCGCTTTTCGGTCGATCTCGTCGCCGGGCCAGCATTGGCCAGCGCCCGACGCACCTCCGAAAGCTCGCGCTCGAGGCGCCGTCTCTCCTCGACGAGACTGACGATGCGTGCCGGCAGCTCGGCGGGGGTCGTGCGCAACGCGGCTGCGGCTTCGCGTAATATGTCTTCCTCATGCGCGAGATAAGCCTCCGCCGAGGCGCCGGTCAGAGCCTCGATCCGTCGCACCCCGGAGGCGATGGCCGTTTCGCCGACGATTTTGAACAGGCCGATGTCACCGGTGCGGCCCACATGCGTGCCCCCGCACAGCTCGACGGAGAAGGGCCGGTTCCCTTCGGGCGCGCCACCCATCGCGACGACCCGCACTTCATCGCCATATTTCTCCCCAAACAGCGCCAGTGCTCCCTCAGCGACGGCCCGGTCTGGCGTGAGCAGGCGGGTGCGCACGGTGGAGTTGGTGCGGATCTGCTCGTTCACCTCCTGCTCGATCGTCTGAAGCTCCTCGGGGACCAGCGGTCGCGGATGGCTGAAATCGAAACGCAGGCGGTCGGGCGCGACGAGCGAACCCTTCTGCGTGACGTGTGCGCCGAGGTGCTGACGCAGCGCTTGGTGCAGGAGGTGAGTGACCGAGTGGTTGGCGCGCAGCATCCGACGGCGCTGCCCGTCGACCCTCAGCTCGACGGCGTCGCCGACCTTCAATGCGCCGTGCGTCACGGTGGCGAGATGGGCGTACAGATCGCCGGCCTTCCGCACCGTGTCGCGTACCGCGAGTTCGGCGCCGGCTGGCGAGAAAATGGTGCCGGTATCACCAACCTGGCCCCCCGACTCGGCGTAGAACGGCGTCTGATTGACGATAACGGCGATCTCGTCTCCGGCGCTGGCCTCTGCAACGCGCCCGCCATGGCGAAGCATCGCCAAGACCACCCCCTCGGCGCTCTCGGTCTCGTAGCCGAGGAACTCCGTGGCGCCGACTTCCTCGCGCAGCGTGAACCATACCGCCTCGGTTGCCGCCTCGCCCGAACCGACCCAACTCTTGCGCGCCTCCTCGCGCTGCCGCTCCATCGCCGCGTGGAAACCTTCCACCGCCACTTTGCGGCCTTGCCCGCGGAGAACGTCCTCGGTCAGATCGAGCGGAAACCCGTAAGTGTCGTAGAGTCTGAAGGCGACCTCGCCGGGTAAAGCTTGGCCCGGGCCGAGCCGTGCCGTCTCCTCCTCGAGGAGGCGGAGACCGCGGTCGAGCATCTGCTTGAAGTTGCTCTCCTCGAACCGCAATGTCTCGGTGACCAGCGGCTGCGCGCGCAGCAATTCAGGATAGGCGCTGCCCATCTGCTGCACGAGCGCCGGCACGAGCCGCCAAACCAACGGGTCCTTGCAGCCGAGGATATGCGCGTGGCGCATCGCGCGCCGCATGATCCGGCGCAGCACATAACCGCGCCCCTCTTTGCTCGGCAGCACGCCGTCGGCAATCAGGAAAGCAGAGGCGCGCAAGTGGTCGGCAATGACGCGATGCGAGACCGCATGCGGCCCGTCGGGCGCCACCCCCGAGGCTTCGGCGGAAGCCAGGATCAATGTGCGGAACAGATCGATGTCGTAATTGTCGTGCTTGCCCTGCAGGACCGCGGCGATCCGCTCCAGCCCCATGCCGGTGTCGACCGACGCGCGCGGCAGCGGCATGCGTTCTCCGGCCGCCAACTGCTCGAACTGCATAAAGACGAGGTTCCATATCTCGACGAAGCGGTCGCCCTCAGCATCGGCGCTGCCCGGCGGGCCGCCCGGGATGTCCTCGCCATGGTCGTAAAAGATCTCCGAGCACGGACCGCACGGCCCGAGATCGCCCATCGCCCAAAAATTATCGGAGGTCGGGATGCTGATGATCTTGGCCTCGGGAAGGCCGGCGATCTTCGCCCACCCACGGGCGGCCTCGTCATCTTCGGCGTAGACGGTCACCAGCAGGCGGTCGCGGGCAATCCCGAACTCGCGGGTGATCAAGTACCAGGCCAGCTCGATCGCGCGATCCTTGAAATAGTCCCCAAAGGAGAAATTCCCCAACATCTCGAAAAAAGTATGATGCCGGACGGTATAGCCGACATTTTCCAGATCGTTATGCTTGCCACCGGCGCGCACACATTTTTGCGCCGTTGCGGCGCGCTGATAGGGTCGCTTCTCCAGGCCGGTGAAGATGTTCTTGAACTGAACCATACCGGCGTTGGTGAACAGCAATGTCGGATCGTTGCGCGGCACGAGCGAGCTCGACGGCACGATCTCGTGGCCGTTTTTCGCAAAGTAGTCGAGAAAGGCGGCGCGGATGTCGTTGGTCGTCTGCATAGACAGATTCTGGCCCTCCGCGCCGGTCATACAAGGGGCGGACGTCAAGCTCTGACCGGCGTTTTATACAGGGCGGCCTTGGGTGTCCAGCCGGGGTGGGTGAACGGCGACGCGCCGCTGAGACGTTCAGACCGCGGCCAGCGTCTTACCAATATGTTTTTTAGCCAGCCAGAATATCAATTATCGCGGAATCTATCTTTTGCTGGCAGTGCCAAGTCTCGTACGACTCTACGAATTGTGTGGCGAGGCAGTGATCAGTCGAGTTTACCGCCAAAAGATTGCAGCCGTGCTCTTTGTCATGTAGGAGGAGTTCTTCGGCCGCAACCTCCACAACATCGCCGCTCCTGAAACAAGACACGGGTCGCGTTCGCGGGTCAGAACAACTTCGCCGGGGGTTCGCCGCTGCGGTACAGCCTGTGAGGACGAGGCTTTGCTAACGCAGCCGCGCTGCAACGGCGGGAAGGCTGGCGATGTCGATACCGTGCTGCGCGGCTGTAGCGATCAGGGACAGCGCGTCGGCCCCCTCGCGCATTCGCACCAAGGCCCACAACAGCGCCGAGCGCGTCCCGCTGCGGCAATGCGCGACGACGGGCGCCGGCGCATCCCGCAATACCGCGGCAAATGCGTCGACATCGGCACGCGACAAGGTTGCGGCAGTGACCGGGATGTGATGGTAGACGATCCCTTGCGCTTCGGCGGCGCGCCGCGCTTCGGCGGCCGGGAGCTGTCCGGGATCCTCGCCATCGGGCCGGTTGTTGACGATAGTCCGCGTGCCCGCTTTGGCGAGCGCATCGATGTCCACGCGGTCAAGGCGGCCGGCGACGTTTATCCCGGGTCCCAATGGAAAGAGCTGGGCTGGCATAGTGATCCTCCGCGATCGGTTGAGCGCAGAGTTACAGCCGGCGGCGCCGATTTCAGCAAAAAATATCAGGCGGCGAATTGGGGCGGCCGCTGCACCATATCGCCGGCACGGATCCAGAACCGCTCGAGGCGGCGAAGCATCGTGGCCCCGTCCTGCAGCTCCTCGGCTGTGAGCCCCGCCTGTGGCAGCATCGCGGCGTGGCGGTGATGCATGGTGGTCAGGCGCTCGCGCAACTTCATGCCCTTATCAGTCAGCCGGACATGGATCGAACGTCGGTCGTGCAGCGAACGCTGCTGTGCGAGATAGCCGTTCTCGACCATCTTTTTGACATTGTAAGAGACGTTCGAGCCCAAGTAGCAGCCGCGCAGGGTAAGCTCGCCAACCGTCATTTCCGCATCGCCGATATTGAACAGCATCATTCCCTGGACATTGTTGATATCGTGGACGCCAAGCCCTTCGAGCTCGAGCTTGACGATCTCGAGAAAATGGCGATGCAGGCGTTCGACGAGCGAAATCACGTCAAGATAGGCGCTATTCATCAAGACCTCGATAGGTGACCCGATCGAGGCAGATGTTAGTGCCGGTTTCGTAAATTTATCGTTTCAAATTTTACGCTCGGGCTTGCGGATGAAGCGATAAATGCCCGAGAAATCCAGCCCGGCCGTGCCGTCGTCGACGAAGAGTTGGTAAAGGCTGGCAGCCGAGGCGCCGAGCGGCGTCGCCGCCGCCGTCGCACCAGCCGCCTGCTGCGCGAGGCGCAGGTCCTTCAACATCATTGCGGCGGTAAAGCCCGGCGCATATTCGCGATTAGCCGGCGAAGTGGGAACGGGTCCCGGCACCGGGCAATAGCTCGTCAATGCCCAGCACTGCCCGGAGGATTTGGAGCTGATGTCGAACAATGTCTGAGCCTCGAGCCCCAGCCGCTCGGCGAGCGCGAAACCCTCGCACACCGCAATCATCGAGACTCCAAGGACCATATTGTTGCAGATCTTCGCTGCCTGCCCGTTGCCGGCCGGCCCGGCGTGAACGATCGTGCGGCCCATCGCCGCCAGCACCGGTTGCGCGCGGGCAAAAACGTCGGCCTCGCCGCCAACCATGAACGTGAGGCTCGCCGCTTCGGCGCCGGCGACGCCGCCCGATACCGGGGCGTCGAGCATGTCGAACCGGGCTTCCTTCGCCGCTGCGGCGACCGCTCGCGCGGTCTCGACATCGATGGTGGAGCAGTCGATCAACAGCGAACCGTGGCGGGCATGAGCGAGCACGCCTGCCGCGCCGAGATAGACCGAACGGACCTGTGGCCCGGCGGGGAGCATCGTGATCAGGATCTCTCCGGCGGAGGCGGCCTCGGCAACAGAGCCAGCCGCCCGGCCGCCTTTTGCCGCCAATGCCTCGACCGGTCCCCGCGCGATGTCGAACCCGGTTACGCGATGGCCGGCCTTCGACAGATTGGCCGCCATTGGCGCTCCCATATTGCCGATCCCAATAAAGCCGATCGTCGCCATCCGCCGTTTCCTCCTACCCTTCAACGAGAGGCCGCTCAATCGAACCGCAGCTCGCGATCGCCGATCGGCGCAAAATACTCATCTACGATGCTGTCGCTGACCTCGGCGAGCGTTGCCGGCCGCCAACGCGGCTGCCGGTCTCGGTCGATCAGCATCGCGCGGATCCCCTCGTAGAAATCGTGCTCGGCCATGACATGCTGGGTCAGCCGGTATTCGAGGGTGAGCGACGCGTCGAGGTCGTAGTGTCGGCCAACCGTGAGCTGGCGCAAAGTGATCTTGAGGCTGGTCGGCGATTTGGTCAGCAGCGCTGTGCGCGTTTCCTCGGCCCAGGCTGCATATGCGCTGTCGCCGGCCGCCTCTGCCGCGAGCGCATCGAGGATCGCCTCGACGCTATCAGGGGCAAAGCATCGGTCTATCGCAGGTTGCAACGCCGCAAGGGGGGCAGCACCCGGATCGACCGCGAAGCGGGCCAAACTGGCTGTCGTCAGGACGTCCTCATTGCCGGTCCGCCACGAAACCCGCGCGAGGTCCGCAAGCAACGTCTCGATCTGGTCGTGCTCGACGGCATGTGTCGCGAACCCGCAATAAAGCACGTCTGCGCCGGCCAACCGGGCGCCGGCGAGCCCGAGATAGCGTCCGACTTGCCCGGGACAGCGGTTGAGAAAACGCGTGGCCCCGACGTCGGGAAAGAGCCCGATCCCGGTCTCCGGCATCGCAAAAAGAGTACCTTCCGTCGCGACGCGGTAGGATCCGTTGACCGAAATCCCGGCCCCGCCGCCCATCGTGATGCCGTCGATGATCGCGATGTACGGCTTGGGAAACCGCTGGATCTGCCGGATTAGCCGGTATTCCTCGCGAAAGAATACCGCGGGCAGGTCCGGGTCACCGCCGACACCCCGTCCCGCTTCGTAAACCGCGCGCACATCGCCGCCGGCGCAGAATGCCCGGCCGCCGGCGCCGCGGACGACGACGGCATGCACCGACGGATCCGCCGCCCAGGCGCGCAGGGCCGGGTCGAACCGCCGATAATTGTCGAGGGTCAGTGCATTGAGTGCCTGTGGCCGGTTGATCGTCAGAATCGCGAGACCGCCTTCGCGGCCGCAGAGGATCTCGTCGTTCTCGTCCATCAGTGGCCGAGCAGGCGGCGGGCGATGATGACCCGCATGATCTCGTTGGTGCCTTCGAGGATCTGGTGGACACGGACATCGCGCAGATAGCGCTCGATCGGAAAATCCTTGAGGTAGCCGTAGCCCCCGAACAGCTGCAGCGCGTCGTTGCAGATGTGAAACCCGGCATCGGTGGCGACGCGCTTGGCCATCGCGCAGTGCGTTGTCGCCTCGGGATCGCCGCGGTCGAGATTCGCGGCGCCGCGCCGCACCATTAGCCGTGCCGCCTCCAACTCGGTCGCCATGTCGGCAAGCTTGAACCTGAGTGCTTGGAAATCGGCGAGCAATTGCCCGAACTGGCGCCGTTCGAGCAGATGCTCGCGCGCCGCGTCGAGACAGGCACGCGCGCCGCCGAGCGAGCAGGCCGAAACATTGAGGCGACCGCCGTCGAGCCCCATCATCGCGATCTTGAACCCGTCCGCCTCTGCGCCGAGCCGGTTGGCGGCCGGTACGCGGCAATCCTCGAAGATCACCATCGCTGTCGGCTGCGAGCTCCAGCCGAGCTTTCTTTCCTTCTTGCCGAACGACAGACCCGGGGCGCCTTTCTCGATGACGAGGCAGGAGATGCCTTTGGCCCCGGAGCCGCCGGTGCGCACCATCGTCACATAAACGTCGCTGACCGAGCCGCCGGAGATGAACGCCTTCGTGCCATTGAGGACATAATTATCACCATCACGAACCGCCCGGGTGGCGAGCGCCGCGGCGTCCGAGCCGCTGCCCGGCTCCGTCAGGCAATAGCTCGCGAAATGCGCCATCGTCATCAGCTGCGGCAGAAACCGCGCGCGCTGCTCGCGCGTGCCGAAGCGGTCGATCATCCACGCCGCCATGTTGTGGATAGAGAGATAAGCGGCGGTCGAGACGCAGGCGGCGGCAAGCTCCTCGAAGATGAGCGTGGCGTCGAGCCGGCCGAGGCCGCTGCCGCCGAACTCCTCGCCGACATAGATCCCAGCGAACCCCAGTTCTGCCGCCCGACGCAGCGCTTCGACCGGGAATTCGGCGCGCTCGTCCCAACCCGGCGCGTGCGGCAGCCATTCTTCGCGCGCGAAGCTCCGCGCCGTCTCGGCAAATGCCCGCTGTTCGTCAGTCAGCTCGAAATCCATGCACCAAGATTAGGGGCTGCGACGGCCCGCCAGCAATCCTGGCGAATCGCCCAACTGTTCGAGCCGCTCGATTTGCGCGAGGACCGCCTTGCAAGGCGGGTTGGACATTCCGGCGCTGCCGTCAGTCCGAGCGGCAGCGCGGAACATCTCGGCGAAGCGCGATTTCGCGGCCATTCGCTGGCTCGGGTCCTCCGACGCGGCGATCATCAGCTCACGGATGACCTTTCCGGCCCGCACGACGCGCTCGTCGGGAACGCCGCAGCGATGCGCATTCCCGAGCAGGACAGCGCCGGTCTCGGCGATCCGGATCGAATTGGCCGCTGCGGCGATCCCGACGCCGGAGAGGATCACCGCGGAAGCAGCAATCACCGAAAAAACATGCATGGTAAGCTTTCAACGTTGGCGCTTGCCGGTACGATCCAACGCAAAAAGCGAATTTGTCGGGTTTTATCTATGACATTTTCAGGGCGGGTTATGGCAGGCCTGCCATTTTTCCGGGTCACTCGCCGTAATAGTGGATCTCATAAAGCAGGCAGCCGCCGCTCGATTTGAAGGGCCCATGCACGGCGCCGGGCGGGCGGCACGCATAGGTGCCGGCATGGAAATTCTCGCCGCCATTGCCCGTAGCGTCGTTGCCGACCGTGAGGTCGCCCTCTACCAGAAAGACCTCCTCCCAATAGTCGTGCACAAACGGCTCGGTCGTGAATACGCCCGGAGCAAACCGCAACAGGCGGGTGCGGCTGCCGCGGCGCCGCGCCTCGTCGAGGCCGCCCGCCAGGATCTTCTGCTCGATGCCAGCCGGATAACCGGGAGGGGTCGACCACCCGGAGCTCATGTCGACGCGGTGGAATTCTAGATGGGGCTTGTTGACGGACATTGGCCGACGCTCCTCTTGCTGCTTTCGGCGGGGGTGACTGCTTGGTAATTTTGTGCCATGCCAGTGATCAAAGAAGAAGAGGAGGCTTCGATGCTGTCACGCCGCTTGTTCGCCGCCGGGGCAGCGGGTGCGCCTGTGGTCCTGGCCGATGCCGCGCGAGCGGAGGACCAACCGGCGGAGTCGACGATCGAGCGGGTCAAGCGCGCCAAGGTGCTGCGCATCGCCGCGCTGCCCGGCGAGGCGCCCTATTTCAACAAGGATATCGCCTCGGGCAACTGGTCGGGCATGTGCATTGAGATGGCGAAGGACATTGCCGGGGTCTTCGACGCGCAGGTCGAATACGTCGAGTCGACTTACGGCAATTCGGTGCTCGATCTGCAAGCCAACAAGATCGACCTGGCGTTCTCGCTGAACCCGACGCCCAAGCGGGCGCTCGTCATCGATTTCACGCATGCTTTCTACCTGCACGGCTTCGGGATGGTCGGGAAGAAGGGCTTTCACGCCGCGAACTGGAGCGACCTCAACAACCCCGATGTCAAAGTGGCGGTCGATATCGGCTCGGTGCACGAGATCGCAGCGCGCCGCTTTGCGCCGAAAGCAACGATCATTGCATTGAAAGCGCGCGACGACTGCATCCTCGCCGTGCAGTCCGGAAGGGCCGATTGCGTCATTCTCGCCGCCAATCTGGGATTGACCGCCGTCAAGAAAAACCCGGCACTCGGCGAATTCCAGATGCTGCACCAGCCGCGCGTGCAACTGCCGACCTGCATGGGCGTGCGGATGGAGGCGGACAAGCGCTGGCGCGAGTTCCTCAACGCTTGGGTCGACTATAACCGCGGCATCCAGCAAATCCGCGAATGGCTCTACGCAGGTCTGGCCATCAATGGAGTCAAGCCCGAAGACGTTCCGTCCGATGTCGAGCTGTGATGCACCTTTTTTCGCAAACCACGCGAGCCCAACGAGGAGATCGAAGAACGTGACTTTGCGGGTTGCGATCGGCGGGTTTGGCGCAATCGGGAAGGTCGTCGCCCGGCGTCTCGACGAGGGCATCGACGGGCTGACGCTCGCCGCCGTCGCGGCGCGCGATGTGGCGCGGGCGAAAGCGGGTATGGAGGGGTTCACACATGAAGTGCCGGTGATGCCGCTCGCCGGGCTTTGTCAATTTGCCGATGTCGTCGTCGAGTGCGCGCCGGCCGCAGTGCTGCGCGAAGTCGCCGAACCGGCGCTGGAGCATGGGCGCACCGTAATCGTACTGAGCTGCGGCGCGCTCCTCGACAATTTCGATCTCGTCGACCTGGCGCGCCAACATAGCGGCCGCATTCTCGTGCCCACGGGTGCGCTGTTGGGGCTCGACGCCGTTGCGGCCGCCGCCGAGGGTAGTATTGCGAACGTAAGGATGGTGACGCGAAAACCGCCGGGCGGGTTGGCCGGTGCGCCTTATCTGGTGGCCAAGCGCATCGACATAACTCGACTGAGCGAGCCCAAGCTGGTCTTTGCCGGCACCGCACGGGAGGCGGCCCGAGGTTTTCCCGCCAATGTCAATGTCGCGGCAGCGCTGGCGCTGGCCGGCATCGGGCCTGATCGCACGATGGTCGAGATCTGGGCCGACCCGACAGTGACCCGCAATACCCACCGCATCGAGGTCGAGGCCGAAGCCGCGCGCCTGTCGATGCAGGTCGAAAACGTGCCGTCTGCCGAGAACCCGCGCACGGGCCGCCTTACCGCCCTCTCGGTGATCGCTGCGTTAAAGAAACTAACGAGTCCGCTCGCGATCGGCACGTAATTACGCCGACCGCAGGAAATCGACGGCCACCTAGGGAGAGGCGCCGGCGAGTCAGCTACGCGGTGGCTCCTTCCTCAGTCGCCAGCCGGCAGAAATCGGGTGTCGACCGCTCCTTTGCGAGACGCTCGAACAACACCTCGATGCTGTAGCGGTCGACGCCGTCACTCTTCATCAGCAGGCCGATAAGGGGGTCTGAAACCAGCTCGGCAAGCGAAGGTTCTGTGATCTTGTCGTTCATAACCCCTCTCCACCCTCAGCCCCAGCGCCTGATTGATCCCGACAGGAATAAACAAGCGGTTAATTTAGTAACCGCCACGGCGGCTGTGTGTGATGTTCCTCACACCAGCGGCGAAGTAAACGCCAGTGGAAGAAATTTACGCCCGTAGATTCCAGTTCGAAACGGGAAAGCCTGGACGCCGCCCGTTCGTCGATCCACACTCGCCGCGCCTCGTGCACGTGCCGGGGAGGAGAAGCCGATGGAACTGGGTAGGCTCGGCGTTTGGGTGTCGATGGACAGCATGACCGCCGCGGCTGCGGCGGCGTTCGCCAAGCGGGTCGAAGCGTGGGGATATGCTGCGCTGTGGCTCCCCGAAAGCCGCGGACGGAATGCGCTGGTGCATTCTTCGTGGCTGCTCGCCAATACCCAGCGGCTCGTCGTCGCGACCGGCATCGCCAACATCTATGCCCGCGATGCAATGGCCATGGCCAGCGGTCAGCGCGGTCTCAACGAGCAATCGGACGGGCGTTTCCTGCTCGGGGTCGGCGTATCGCACCGGCCGATGGTGCAAGGCGTGCGCGGCCACAGCTACGGCAGGCCGGTCGCGACGATGCGGGGCTATCTCGAGGCGATGCGGGTCGCTCCCTATCAGGCGCCGATGCCGCGCGAGAGACCGCTGACGATCGTCGCCGCGCTGGGCCCCAGGATGATGGCTTTGTCGTCCGAACTTGCCGACGGCGCGCATCCGTACAACACGACGCCGCAGCACACGGCGAAGGCGCGCTCGATCCTCGGCCGCGGCAAGCTCCTGTGCCCGGAAGTCTGGGTCTTGCTCGAAACCGACCCGGCCACTGCGCGCAGCGCCGCGAGAGAGGCGCTCTCCCGCTATCTGCAGCTGGAAAACTACGTCAACAGCTGGCGGCGCGAAGGCTTCGGTGACGACGACCTCGCCGGCGGCGGTTCGCAGCGCTTTCTCGATGCGATGGCGGCGTGGGGCGACGAAGACGCGATCCGCGCCCGCATCCAGGAGCATTGGGACGCCGGCGCCGACCATGTCTGCATCCAGCCGATAAATGCCCAAGGCTCGCGCGAGGTCGATGAGAGAATTCTCAACCTGTTGGCACCCGCGCGCCGACCTTGACGGCATTCTGCGCGCAACCGACATTGGTCCGAGGATCGCGCTGCCGGCGGGGCCGGCCGGAAAACGAGGATCACGGCGATGTACTCGGAAACCACCCGATCGATAAAGGTGACGGTCGAGCCGTTTTACCTCGAGGACCAATCTTCGCCCGTCGAAGACCATTACGTGTGGGCCTACCACGTCCGCATCGAGAACCGCGGCAGAGAAACAGTCCAGCTGCGCAGCCGCTATTGGCGGATCACCGACAACCGCGGCCAGGTGCAAGAGGTGCGCGGTCCGGGCGTCGTCGGCGAGCAGCCGGTTCTCCGGCCCGGCGAAAGCTTCGAATATACGAGCGGGACCCCGCTGCCGACGCCGTCGGGTATCATGGTCGGCACCTATCACATGGAAACGAGGGGCGGCGACAGCTTCGCCGTTCGCATTCCTGCCTTCTCGCTCGATAGCCCCCACCAGTCGGTTCGCCTCAACTGACCGCCGCCCGGGGAGCGACCCGGTCTCTCCGGGGGCACATCGCTCAACCAAAAAGAGAATATTGATGCCGCGAGCTCTAGCCTCTTCCGTTTCCTTGTCCGAACGGCGCCCCGAGCCGCCGGCCGCTGTGCAGCGCCCGACCCGAGAGCAAGCCATGGAGGCGATCCGCACGCTGATCCGCTGGGCCGGCGACGACCCGAGCCGCGAGGGGCTGCTCGGCACCCCGGAGCGGGTCGTCCGCTCGTACCGGGAATTTTTCAGCGGCTATGACGAGGATCCGGTTGCGCTGTTGCAGCGCACTTTCGAGGAGACGGACGGCTACGACGAGATCGTCGCGCTGAAGGACATCCGCTTCGAATCGCACTGCGAGCACCATATCGCGCCGATCATCGGCAAGGTTCATATCGCCTATCTGCCCGATAAGCGGGTCGTCGGCATCTCGAAGCTCGCCCGGCTCGTCGATGTCTTCGCCAAGCGTCTGCAGATCCAGGAAAAGATGACGGCGCAAATCGCCAACACGCTCGACGAGGTATTGCAGCCCAAGGGGGTGGCGGTGATCATCGAGGCGGCCCATCAATGCATGACCACCCGCGGCGTCCACAAACCGGGGGTGACGATGGTGACGAGCCGGATGCTGGGCGCCTTTCGCGACGACCCGCTCAGCCGCCGCGAGGTCCTGGCGATGATCGGCACCCCGGGCGGCGCCAAGCTCGACAACGTGTGACCCTTCACCGCCGCTCCTGCGACGCTCGCCTCCGCGACGTCACTCCGACCGGCACTGCTTCGTCGCGCAACGCGCAATTCACAATCAAACCGCACACAGCTAGGCAGGTGTTCAACCGGCCGCCTGTTTTTGCAGGAAATTTACAGGCATTAACTTTTCCTTCAGCGGGTCGCGATCCACGACGTCATTGCGATATAAATAATAACGCACGAATGTGGCAAAATTAGCGACGGCATGCCGAAAAACACCGGGTGGCTAATTTCTGCCCTACCCGACGCACATGCTTGGACCAGGGAGTGGCTCGGCGAGGGTCGCAGCATTTGCCGTAATTGAATAGCGAGGAGGTGCTTTTCCTCTCAGCTTGAATAGCCGGGAGCCCTCTGGCCGGGGGGATGGCCTCGGCCACATAGGTGTTGAGGCGGAATGCCGGGCAGCCGCGCGTCGGTATTTGGTGAAGCCGAGGATTTTCAGGCGGCTTTGAGCGCGGACCGCGTCGCCGGCTTGCTGGTCACCGGCCGCGGCCAATTCCGAGCGCGACTGACCCAAGTTCGGCTCGACGGCTGGCGACTGGCGGCGGTCGAAGAGGCATTATCGCGGATCGCTTTTGTCGCGGTGCCCGCGGGCATGGTGCTAGTCTCGTTTTCGATCGATGGAGGACCATCGCCGGTCTGGGGCGGGATCGAGGTGCGAACGGGTGAGATCCTCACCCTCGGCCCAGACCAGCGGGTGCATGCAAAAACGCTCGGATCCGCTCACTGGGGCGCCATTCAGGTGCCGGACCAGCAGCTTGCCCGATACGGCCGCGCGCTGAATGGAGCTCGGTTTGTCGTTCCGCCTGTGGCGCGCTGGCGGCCGCCGCCTGCAGTGGTCAGACAATTGCGCAACCTCCACCGAGCTGCGATCCGGATGGCGGAGGCGCGCGCGGGAGCACTGACGGATCTTCAGGCCGCTCACGGACTGGAGCAGCAATTGCTCCAGGCACTGATCGAGTGTCTGGCGGATGGGGCGGAGGAGGAAAAGGCGACCGGCCGCCGCCATCGAGACATTCTGACCCGGTTCGAGGCTCTGCTCGTTGCTGAACCGTCGGCGGGCATCGCCGACATCTGTGGGGCGCTCGGCGTGTCGCAGCGCTCGCTGCGCTAGTGCTGCAACGAGCATTTAGGTATGGGCCCGAGCACATACCGGTACCTCTGCGCAATGCAACGGGTGCACCGCGCCCTGCGGCGCGGAAATTCGGGCGCGACGAAGGTCTCCGGAGTCGCCGAGCGATACGGCTTCCGTGGTCTCGGCCGTTTCGCCACCCGCTATCGTGCGTTATACGGCGAATTACCGTCGGCCACTTTGCGGCGAGCCTCAAATCCGGGCGTGGTAGAACTCGCTCTTGGGCGGCAGCGCGTAAAATTTTCGTGACAGCGTTGACTTGGTTCAACAGGAGCGCGACCTTGGCCGCCCTTCAGCACATTGCGTCGAAAACCCTCTGGCGAGGTCCAGATGCCATCGAGCGCTGTGCGAACCTTTTCGGACCCCGACGATTACGCTGCATCGATCCGAGGCGGGACCGTCGAGATGACGGTCGTGGGGCGCGGGGATTTCAGCGCCAAATTGACCCGCATTCAGCTGCATCGGCTATGGATGCAGCGGTTCTCAGAGAATCTACCGCGTGTTGTCGAAGCGGCCACCAGAAAAGAGCGGGCCTACATCTCGTTCCGCCGGCAGCCCGGGCCCGATTTGCTTCAGGCTGGTGTGGAGATCGAACCTTCTGCTGTCTTAAAGCACGGCCAAAGCCACGAGTATTATCAGCGCTCGTCGGGACCGATCAGTCTTGGCACGATGTCGCTGCCGGTCGAGGATATTGCGTCATTCGGAGAGGCATTGGCCGGGATCGACCTGACAACGCCGCGTGATTCGATGTCGAGCACGCCTGCAGGGGCCGCAATGGCGAAGCTACGACGGTTGCACGCGGCAGCCGGCCGACTGGCGGAAGATGCTCCGGAAATCATCGCTCATCCCGAGGCGGCGCGCGGTCTCGAGCAGGCGCTGATCGAAGCCATGGTCGGCTGCCTCGCACAAGGCGAGAGCCGCGAGAGCAGCTCCGCGCAAGGGCAGCACGCGATCGTGATGCGCCGCTTCCGCAGGGTGGTGGAGGAAAATCCGGAGCAACCGCTCTACATCCCGGAGATTTGCAAGGCGATCCGGGTTTCGCAGCGGACGTTGCGCATGTGTTGCCAGGAGCACCTGGGAATGTCACCAAAGCGCTACTTGCTGCTGCGCCGCATGCATTTGGCGCGGCGGGCGTTGCGCCAGGCAGCGCCAGATGCAGCCTCGGTGACGGATATCGCGACGGGCTATGGCTTCTGGCAGCTCGGGCGCTTTGCGGTCGAGTACCAGGCGTTGTTCGGCGAGACTCCGTCCGCAACGCTTCGACGGCAATACGGCTAGCCGCGCAGCTTTTGCCGAAAATGAATAGTCGGACGAGGGATCAGACGCCTAGGGTCGAGGCTCGGGCAAGCTCTGCCCGCTAGGCGTCAACCCGTTCGGAGACATGGCCATGAAGATCGACTTGGCAGCCGCGGCGCGGATCGTCCCGCTGACCGCACTGATGTTGGGGGCTTGCGTGTCGCAGGGCGCCTACGAAAAACAGGGACAGGAGCTGCAGGCCGTTCGCGCGCAGGCGGCAGCCGAGCAGGCGCAGATCGGCAAGATGCAGCAGCAGCAAAAATGGGTGGTCGCCGGCGACGTGCTGTTCCCGGAAGGCGGCTATCAGCTCAGCGCCAACGGCAAGCAGGCGCTCAACCAATACGTGCCAAAGCTGCAAAGCCTGGAGAACGCCAAGGTCGTCGTCTACGGCTATACCGACAACCTGCCGGTCGGCCCGCCGCTGCAGCGCGCCGGCATCGCCAACAACATCGACCTGTCCTCGCGCCGAGCGGACAAGGTCGTGGCGTATCTCACCTCGCAAGGCGTCAACCCCAACGTCATTTCGGCCAAAGGGTTCGGCGACACGCATCCGGCCGCTTCGAACGACACGCCCGACGGCCGCGCGAAGAACCGCCGCATCGAGATCGTGCTGGAGGGCCCCGGCGCCTGACGCCGCGCCCCGCAGGCGGATTTTTCGTCATTCCCGCGAAAATGCAGCTGCACCAGTGCAGTGCGTCCTTCGAGACGGCCGCTCCGCGGCCTCCTCAGGATGAGGGGTTTTTTTAATGCCATCAAAGGCCGCCCCTCATGCTGAGGCGCGCCCAAAGGGCGCGTCTCGAAGCACGCGCGGCTTCGCTGCAGCCTATTTCTTTCCGAGCTCTTCGCCGGCATGACGTCTAGCCGGACACTCACCACGATGGGGGTTACGCAATGAGACACAAATTTTTAACTCGGCTGCTCGGCGGCGCTGCCATCGCGCTGATGCTGACGACCTTCCCGGCGCTGATGAGCCGGGCGCAAGCTCCGGCCCCAACACCCGCACCAGCGCAACCGCAGCAGCAAAAGCCCAACATAATTCTGATCGTTGCCGACGACCTCGGTTACGGCGATACCGGCCCCTATGGCGGCGGCGAAGGCCGCGGCATGCCGACGCCGAATATCGATCGGTTGTCAGGTGAAGGGATGACCCTGTTTTCGTTCTATGCCCAGCCGAGCTGCACACCCGGTCGGGCTGCCATCCAGACCGGTCGCATCCCAAACCGCAGTGGCATGACGACGGTGGCCTTTCAGGGACAGGGCGGTGGCCTTCCGGCGGCCGAGTGGACGCTGGGCTCGGTACTGAAACAGGCCGGCTACAAGACCTTCTTCTCCGGGAAGTGGCACCTCGGTGAGGCCGACTACGCGCTGCCCAACGCCCAGGGCTATGACGAGATGAAATATGCCGGGCTCTATCACCTCAACGCCTACACCTATGCGGACCCCGAGTGGTTTCCCGATATGAGCCCGGACTTACGGGCGATGTTTCAAAGGGTGACCAAAGGCTTCCTGTCGGGTAATGCAGGCGAGACGGCGCATGAGGACTTCAAAGTCAACGGCGAGTACGTCAACACACCTACCCAAGGCCTGGTCGGGATTCCTTTCTTGGACGAGTACATCCAGAAGGCGTCGTTGGACTATCTCGATGGGGCGGCGAAGGATCCAGGCCCGTTTTTCATGAGTATCAACTTCATGAAAGTGCATCAGCCCAACATGCCGGCCCCCGATTACATCCATAAGTCGCTCTCCAAGAGCAAATATGCCGATTCGGTCGTGGAGCTCGACGCGCATGTCGGCCAGCTCATGGACAAGATTCGGGCGCTCGGGCTCGACAAGAACACGCTCGTCTTTTTCACAACCGACAATGGCGCTTGGCAAGACGTCTATCCCGACGCCGGCTATACACCGTTCCGCGGCACCAAGGGGACCGTGCGGGAGGGCGGTAATCGAGTTCCTGCGTTTGCCTGGATGCCCGGCAGGATCGCCGCCGGAAAAAGGAATTATGACATTCTCGGCGGCCTTGATCTGATGGCGACCTTCGCCGCAATCGCCGGTGTGAAGCTGCCCGAGAAGGATCGCGAAAACCAGCCGATTATCTTCGACAGCATCGATATGTCGCCTGTCTTGTTTGGCACTCGTAAGTCCGCGCGAACCTCCTGGTTCTATTTCACCGAAAATGAGCTGACGCCGGGCGCGGCGCGAGTCGGGAACTACAAGGCCGTGTTCAACCTGCGTGGCGACGACGGCGCCCCGACTGGCGGATTGGCGGTGGATACCAATCTCGGGTGGAAAGGGGCCGATAAGTATGTTGCGACGGTTCCTCAGATATTCGATTTGTGGCAGGACCCACAGGAGCGCTACGACATCTTTATGAACAACTATACCGAGTGAACATGGACTTTGGTCAGCATAAGTGCGGCAATCAAGGACCTCATGAAAACTTATTTGCAATATCCACCGCGGAAGCCACAGAGCGAGGCTTATTCTGGGTCTATCACCCTCTCGCAGTATGAGCGGTTCCAATACATTCGGGAGGTGCTCGGCAAGGAGGGTATCAACATCCCCCTTCCCACGGGTAACTGACCGTGCACGGCGGGCTCTCCGATAACGGGCGCACGCCTCGCGCCTCTGAGCAGGCGGCAGGCCGGCCCCAAGGTTCGAAATTGGCGCGAGCCACTCCCGTTCAGCGGGCTAGGGCCGCACAGCAGAAGGGTTTCACCGATATGACAGAACCAGCGCTTCATCGTACTGTCCCGCCGCTCAAAGCGACGCTTGTTGCAGCTGTACTCGCAATCGCCGGCTGCTCCGGCATGATGAATACTCCAACCGCGCAGAGCGTCGCAGGCCTGTCGCCCTCGGGCAATGTGACGATCACCGAGGATTTCGTCACTGGCCTGGGGGGCGGCAGCGGCACGCTGGAATTCCAGGGGCGGACCTACCCGTTCAAAGTGGTAGGCAGTGTTGCGGGCCCCGGTGGCGGTCTTGAGAAGATCAGCGCTTCCGGCCCCGTCTACAAGCTCGCCAGCGTCGCCGATTTTCCCGGCAGATACACGCAGAGTACCGGCAAGGCCGGTCTCAGCTCGTCGGGCAGCAGCGATTTGTGGCTGGAGAACAGCGCCGGCGTGATCATGCATTTGCAAGGCACGAGCAGCGGCGCGATGCTGACCCTCGGGAAGGACGAGATCTTCATCCGACTCAACCAATAACGCAATTTAGCGTCGCTACAGCCGGTAAACGACGTAAGTGGAGGGTCGATCATGCCGAAGAAGAAAGTTTTGATTACCGGCGCGATCTTGTAACTCTCGACTTCGAGTTCGATGGCGCAGATGCGGCCCGGCGCGCGGGCAGTCCTGCAAGCGTGCTAGCCCGATATTGCGCGGTTCTGCAGTCAGGTCCCGCCCGGCCAAGGCCGGATCAAAGCCTGCATGAAAGAGCATCTTCCTGAGCTTTCGGAGCCCTGCAAGGAAGGGCTCTTCCAAGCCTGGCTGCGGGAGTCACGCCTACTTGCTGAGACGATGTTTCGTCGGCATCTTTGCCGCCATTAACGAAAGGAAGGGAAGGGACGCAATGAAGCAATTAGCAGCCAGATCCGTTGCCGGATTGTTGGCCGTGTCCCTGGCACCCAACGCGTTCGCCTGGGGCGCCTATCACGGCGGGTTTGGCGGCGCCAGCTACCACGGTTCCATGGGCTCGTTCTCGCGCACCGGTAGCTCTTGGAACGCGACCGGCTTTCGTGGCAGCACCGCTTCGGGTGGTGGCGGATCGTGGAGCGCAAACGGTTTCCGCGGCGGCTCCGCTTCCGGCAGCGGCGGGTCATGGAGCGGGACCGGTTACCGCGGTGGCACAGCCTCCGGCAGTAACGGCTCGTGGAGCGCTCACGGCGCCTATGGCGGCACAGCCTCGGGCGGTGGTGGGTCGTGGTCGGCCACCAACCGGTACGGCCAAACGGCGTATGGCGGCGCCAATTACTACCACGGTGGTTATTACGGTGGCGCCTATGGCTATCACGGCGGGACCTATTATGGCGGTACCACCGTTGTAACCCCCGGCTATTCGGGCTGGGGCGCGGCCGCGGCGGGCGCAGCGGTCGGCGCGACTACCGCGGCGGCGGCCACTGCCGCGACCGCCAATGCCTATGCGGCGTCGACCTACAATTACTACCCGCCTCCTTATTACCGGCCGTACCTCTATTAGTCGTGAGCGCGATTGCCGTTGGTTGCATCGTGTTCGCGCTGGTGTTCAGCAGCGCGATGCTTGCCATGGCGGTTCACACAGCGTTGCCCGAGCATCATCTCAGTACGGATTCGAAAGATGTCGTAAAGCTCGGGACCGCGCTGATCGCGACGATGGCGGCGCTCGTTCTCAGCCTGCTGATCGCCTCGGCAAAAACCGCTTTCGACACACGCAGTAACCAGCTGGTGCAAGCCTCCGCCGATATCATCCTGCTCGACCGCGCTTTGGCCCGCTACGGGCCGGAAACAAAGGAGGCGCGGTCTTTGCTGCAGCGCTCGGTGGCTGGCACGGTCGAGCGGATTTGGCCCACCGAAGGCGCCAAGCGCGTAACCATTGATCCGGGAGCGTCCCCGATCGAAGCTGTCTACGACAAAATCGAGGCACTGTCGCCGCAGAGCGAGGCACAGCGCTCGATGCAGAGCCAGGCCCTGACATTGGCTGCCGATATGGGGCGGACGCGCCTGCTGCTGTTCGAGCATTTGGGCAGCTCAATCCCGGTGCCGTTCCTGGTGGTGCTGGTGTTCTGGTTGTGCATCATTTTCGCCAGCTTCGGCCTCTTCGCCCCAAGAAACGCGACCGTGATCGCTGTCCTATGCGTCTGTGCGCTGTCCGTTTCCGGTGCGATCTTTTTAATTCTCGAGCTTGACCGGCCTTTTGAAGGAGTGCTCCAGGTCTCGGGCGCCCCTCTGCGCGCCGCCTTGGCTCAACTTAGCCACTAGCTAGGGCTGAGGCGGCGGCTCGGGCGCCGGAGCTGGTGGCGGCTGCGGCGGCGGCTCGGGGGCGGGAAGCACCCGCCTTTCCACTTCGTCCGGCAGATCGCCGAAACTGAGGAAGATCCGATAGCTGCGCCACTCCCGCCGGTAGGCGACCTCGTCGGGCAGCGTGATCGAAGCGGTTGAGACCATCGCGAGCAGCTTGGCGTTGCCTTGCGGGGCGCCGGCGAGGTCGGCAGGAAACGGCACACCGGCGGCGAGATTGCCGATGCCGAAGGTGCTGCCGCCATAGGGGCTGTCCGCGAAGCGCTGATAATAGGTGACGCTCGGCGACGGGTTCACATGGAGGTAGGAAGCCGGGGTCGCGTCGCCGTCGGGGGCCACGAGCTCGGCGGTTCGCAGCGGCAATCGGTCCACGGCATCGACCTCGATGGCGTTGGCCACTCCGCCGGGAGGAAAGCGCACGCGGACCTGGTCAGTCGGCAATGGCGACAGTCCGCTCTCCGGACCGCAGGCAGTCAAGAGAACGCTCGTCAGCAGAGCAGCGGCAAGGCGCATCGCGACCACAAGAGAGGTGTAGCGCCAACCGCAGCGGCCGCAAAGGGCGATCGTGACAGCGGCGCGAGCCGCGTGGCACGCTCCGCGTCGAGGGGACAGCGCTGCCATTGGCGGCGATCACAGGGGCGAGGGCGATGGCAATGGTGGCCGGCGGCACGGCTCGCGGCGGTGATCTCGGAACTGTCGAGGACCGGTTTTTCGAGATCCGCGACTTTCGACTGCAGAACGGCATGGTGATGCCGCGAGTGACGCTCGCCTACGAGACTTGCGGCGAGCTGGCCGCCGATGGCAGGAACGCGGTGCTGATGACGCACGGCTACACCAACGGTCACCACGCCGCGGGCCGCAACCCGGCGAACGGCAATCAACCCGGGTGGTGGGACGGGTTGATCGGCCCGGGGAAGGCGATCGACACCGGCCGGCTCTACGTGGTTTCGTCCAACATGCTCGGTTCGTCCTCCGGCTCGACCAACGGCGCCAGCATCGACCCGGATACCGGCCGGCCGTACGGACCCGATTTTCCGGCGATAGCGGTGCGCGACATCGTCGCGGCACAAAAGGCGTTGCTCGACGGGCTCGGCGTTACGCACCTCGCCGCCATCGCCGGCCCGTCCTTTGGCGGGTACCAGGCATTCCAATGGGCGGTCAGCTACCCCGATTTCATCGACGCGATCGTCGCGGCGGTGACCGCACCGATGGCGCGCGGGAATGTCGAAGAGAGCCTCGCCGAGCTGAAGGACCGGCTCGCCACCGACCCCGAATGGAATGGCGGGCGGTATTACGACAGGGGTGGCGCCAAAACCGTCCTGACGGAGCTGCGGATCGAGACGTTGAAGCGTTATGGGATCGAGGCGGCGCTGGCCGATCGCTATCCCGGCCGCGAGGCGCGTGAAGCGGCGATCCGGGAGCTCGCTGCGGATTGGGCGAGGCGTTTCGATGCCAACTCGCTGGTGATCCTGCGGTGCGCCACGATCGGTTATGACACCGTGAAGGAATTCCGAAAAATCAAGGCGAAAGTCCTTTATGTGCTGTGCCGGACCGACCGGCTCTTTCCACCGGCGATCGCGCCCGGCGTGATGAATGCGCTCGCTGCCGCCGGTGTCGACGCGCGCTATTTCGAGATCGACAGCGAACTCGGCCACTCGGCGAGCGGGCCGGAGCACGCCAAATGGTCGCCGGTGCTGCGCGAATTCCTGGCGCCGCTGATGCCGGCGCCTGGTTAGCACCGCACCGGGGGGCGCGGACGTGGCCACAACTTCAGCTGGGCTCTCGCTCAGAACGCTCGGTCACGCGTGCCTCGCGCTGTACCAGGGACGGGAAAACCCCCTGCTGGTGACCGATCCGTGGCTCGTCGGTTCGGTCTATTGGCGTAGCTGGTGGTTGGAGAATTATCCCAGCGCAGAGGAGATCGATTGGCTGGCTAACACGGCGTTCGTATATGTCACGCACGAACACCCCGACCACTTCCACATGCCGACGATCCGCCGGCTCGGCAGCGGGCCGACCTATTTGTTTCCCTCATTGGCCGAGCAAGGCTATCTCGTGCATATGGCCCGATATGGATATCACGCAGAAACTGTCGTGCCGCTGCGCTGGCGAGCCATTGCCGAGGGTGTTTCGATTTTGTCGATCCCGGTATGGAACGACGACAGCCTATTGCTGATCGATACCCCGGGCGCACTGATACTCGACATCAACGATGCCAAGCCGCTGGGAGCGGTCGTAAGAGCTATCCGCCGTATGGCGGACAGAATCGGCAAGCCCAGCATATTGCTGTGCAGCTACTCGCCGGCGAGCCTGGTCAACAGCTTCCTCGACGACACCGGCGTCGTCTCGCTGAAACCAGCCAGGCATTACGTCGACTATGTCGGCCGGTTATGCGACAGGCTGGCGGTCGATTTCTATATGCCGTTCGCCAGTCAAGCCGTGTTCAATCGTTCCGACAGCCGCTGGGCCAATGGTTTCCGGACGACCTATCGGCATCTCCAGCGGCATTGGCGGTCGCGCGCGCAGTTGCTGCCGCCCTACGCAACGCTAGATCTGACGGAATTCACGCATTGCGCGACAGCGCCCGGGCAATACCGGGCGGCGGAACAGTCGAGAGTGGCGATTGCAACACGGTGCCGTGCCAACGAGGAGGACGCTGCAACCGTTTCGACTCAGGACATCATGGCGCTCGAGCGTAAGCTCAACGCATTCCATTGGCTGTTGTGGCTGATGTTCCCGCGCGGTTTTGCGTTCCAGCTCGGAGAAGTCCGCCTCGATTACAATACCTGGCGCGGCCGCATCGTCGATGCCGATGCGCCGCGCAGCCGGCAAGGCGATTTCATCGTCGCGGTACCCAAATCGACGATCAAGGAGGCCATCGAAAACAACCACGTGTCCGATCTGGGCATCACGATGTTCGTGCGGATCCGCCTGTTGCGGAGGCTCGACCCGAGAAAGGTCTATGCGTTGTTCGTGCTGCTCCAGATAGACGATTACCGGCACCTGAGGAGCAGCGCAGCGTTTTTGCGCTGGCTGTGGCGGGGGGTGAAGTTTACCTTCGCCTTGCGCCTGCCTGTCATGCCCTCGCCTACTGCAAAGCGGTGATTGGTTCGCCGCTGGCCGGCAGGCTCAACCGTGATGCGTTGCCGGCTCTCGACGCACCGCCCGCTGCAGGAACTCGACGGCTGCAGTGAGTTGCGGGTCAGTGGCGGTCCCGATGATCATCGGTTTGATCGGGTGCTCCGCGGCGTCCGCCGCAGCCGTGCGGCTCGATGGCGCGCCATTGGCACCCGCATTGGGGTTGATCGATCCGCCGTTCTTCAGGGCGCCGTAAAGGTCACTTTCGAAGCTGATGACCGCGTTCGCGACCTGCTCATCCTTTGGCACCGCGACAACAACATCCGGCGAGATCCCCTGACCCTGGATCGATCGGCCCGAGGGCGTGTAATAAAGGGCGGTGGTCAGGCGCAGCGCACCGTGTCCCTCTAGTGGAATGACGGTTTGCACCGAACCCTTGCCGAAGCTGCGGGTTCCCATCACCGTGGCGCGATGATGGTCCTGCAATGCACCGGCAACGATTTCGGCGGCCGAGGCCGAGGCGCTGTTGATCAGTACGACCATCGGAACTCCCTGTAGCAGGTCGCCTGCCGCCGGCGCGCGATAAACTTGATCGTCTGCACTGTTGCGCCCCCGGGTGGTGACGACGACGCCGCCATCGAGAAAGTCGCCGGTGACGTCGATCGCCGCATCGAGCAATCCGCCGGGGTCATTGCGCAAGTCGAGAACAAAGCCGTTCAATCGGCCCTGGGTTCGCGCCTTCATCCGGGCGATCGCACCGGCGAGTTCGGACGAGGTGTTCTCGGTGAAGGTGGTGACGCGGGCATAGCCAATATTGTTCGCTTTGAGGTCCGATTTGACCGAGACGACACGGATTACGTCACGCGTCAGCGTAACCTCGAACGGGTTGCGGTCATTACGCGCAATCGTCAAGGTCACCCTGGTGCCTGCAAGCCCGCGCAATCGTTTGACGATCTCCTCGACCTCCATGCCGGTGGTCGGTTGCGCGTCGATCTTGACGATACGGTCGCCGGGCTCGATGCCGGCTTCCGCAGCCGGCGTGCCGTCAATCGGGGAGATCACCTCAGGGACTTTCCCTTCGAGGGTCAGCTCGACGCCGATCCCACCGAAGTGGCCGCGAGTGACGGCCGTCATCTGCTGATACTGGTCCTGGTCCATGTAATCGGAATGGGGATCGAGCCGGCTGAGCATGCCCTTCAACGCCCCTCTGGTGAGCTCGCTGCCGCTCACCGGCGCGACATAATTCCTTTCGACCTGCTTCATCGCCTCCTGGAGAAGGCCGAGATCGGTGGCATCGGCGGGATAGGCGCCGGTTCCGGCTCCCGCGTTGTCGCAAGCATAGAGCGTCAGGGTGAGCACGACGGCAGCGGCAGCGCGGGCTGCCGATCGGGACTGGTATGAGATTTGGATCATCGGGCCCTTTGCGGCGAGGCGTTGGCGCGGGTTCGGTACGGCCGCGCAGAATGTAATCTTTCGCGCCGCTGCGTCCAGAGCGCGTCCCGCCGATTAGCCGGGTCTGAGACGCTCCAGATCGGCCCGATCGAAGACGTAGCGGGCGTTGCAGAACTCGCAGGTCACCGTGGTAATCCCCTCTTTGTGCATATCGTCGAGCTCGTTCGCCGGGAAGGCGCGCAGGATCGCTCCGATGCGCGCGCGCGAGCATCGGCAACGCGCTTCGAGGGCGTGCGGGTTGTAGACCCGCACACCCTGCTCGTGGAACAGCCGAAACAGCAGGCCATGCGGAGGCAAATCCGGGTCGACGAGTTCCTCCGGCGTCGCTGAACTCATCAACACCATCGCCTGCCGCCAGCCGTCCTCGACATCATCCGCTATGACCGCACGGCCGCCCTCCGGCGGTACGCGCTGCAGCATCAGGCCGCCCGCACGCCAGCTCCCGCCGGGCCCGGCCCGGCCCACCGACAGCTTGATCCCGGCTTGGAGCTGCTCCGACTGACGGAAATAGTGGCTGGCGCATTCGGCGAGGGTTGATCCGGCGAGCTCGACGATGCCCTGATAACGATCAGTGTCCTCGCCCTGGTCGACGGTGAAGGCGATGTAGCCGGAGCCGACGAGAAGCGGCACCGAGGGCGAGGACACCCTGGCACAGGCCAGCGCGGCCTCGAGCTTGGTCGCGTCGTATTGCGCATAACCGCGCACCGCACCTTCGGTAGAGACATCCGCGACCATCATGCGGATCGGCCCGTCGCCCTTGGTCTGCAGCGTGAAGATCCCGTCGTATTTGAGAGCGCCGGCGAGCACCACAGCTAACGTGATCGCCTCGCCCAGCATCGCGGCGACCGGCTCGGGGTATTCGTGCTGGGACAAGATGCGGTCGATCGCCGGGCCCAGCCGAACCAGCCGTCCGCGCAATGCAAACGGATCGATGCGGAAGGGTTGGATGAGATCGTCGGGGGCCGTCTGACTAGGCGAATTCAAAATCGAGCGCTCCAGCAACAAAGCTGTTTATACGAAATCGGCCATTCTTATTCGGTCATCACCGAGTTTGTCCCGGTGATCCATACGCTCCGCGGCACTGCCTTGGCGTAACCGATCGCGTGGATGGCCGGAACAGGTCCGGCCATGACCGATGAAGAGCGAGCGGAGACCAAATACCTTACGCGTTGGGATGACAAGCTCCTGCCGTCACCTACCCGAGGCACCAGGCGAGAATCCCTTTTTGGGAGTGCAGCCGGTTCTCTGCTTCGTCCCACACCACCGATTGGGGGCCATCGATCACCCCCGCGGTCACCTCTTCGCCGCGCTTCGCCGGCAGGCAATGCATAAAGATGGCGTCGGGCTTAGCGTGCGCCATCAGATGCTCGTCGACGCGATACCGAGCCAGCAGGTTGTGACGGTTGACGCTCGCCTCGACACCCATCGAGATCCACGTGTCAGTCGCGACGCAATCGGCGCTCGCCACCGCCTCCAGCGGGTCGGTCGTCACCTCGACGCGACCGCCCTCGCGGCGTGCCCAATCGAAGAGGCGCTGTGGCGGGCTGAGCTCTTCGGGACAGGCGAGCCGCAGCGTGAACCCGAAGCGTACCGCCGCGTGCACCCAGCTGACCGCGACATTGTTGCCGTCGCCGCTCCAGGCTACGACCTTACCGGGAAGTGATCCTTTCTTCTCCTGCAACGTCATCACATCGGCCATCAGCTGGCAGGGATGCGACGTGTCCGTCAGCCCATTGATCACCGGAACGGTCGCATAGCGCGCGAGATCATCGAGCTTTCGCGGTTGACTCGTACGGATCACGATTGCGTCGACATAGCGTGAGAGGACGCGTGCTGTGTCGCCGATGGTCTCGCCGCGCCCGAGCTGGCTGTCCGCGGTGTTGAAATAGATCGTGTCGCCACCGAGCTGGCGCATCGCTACCTCAAAGGATACGCGCGTGCGCGTCGACGGCTTTTCGAAAATCATCGCCAGCGTCTTGCCCGCCAGAGGCCGGTCGCGCCGGCCGTTTTTATACGCAAAGCCGACATCGAGCATTCGCCGCAGCTCGGCGCTGTCGATCTGGTCGAGGTCGAGAAAGTGCCGCGGCGGATCGGGCGGCGCGCGCCGCCCATCGATCGACGCCAGCTCGCGCACGGCGCTCCTCATGACGGCCACTCCCGGGCCACTCTGTTCATGATGTCGAGCGCCTCGTCGATTTCAGCTTCGCCGGCAATAAGCGGCGGCAGGATGCGCAGCACGTTCTCTCCCGCCGTCAAGGTCAGCAGGCCATTCTGCCGCAGCTTTGCGACGAAGTCCGCCGCCGGTACGATGCAGCGGATGCCGAGCAGCAGGCCCGCGCCGCGCAGTTCGGCGAACAGCTTGGGATAGGAATGAACCAACGTCTCGAGCCGCGTCCGCAGCCGCGCCGCCATCGCCTGGATATGGGCGAAGAAGCCCGGCCCGAGCATGATGTCGAGGACGGCATTGCCCGCTGCCATCGCGAGCGGGTTGCCGCCGAAAGTCGATCCATGGGTGCCGGCTACCATGCCGACCGCGGCGCGTTCGGTGGCAAGACAGGCGCCGACCGGCAAGCCGTTTCCAAGCGCTTTGGCGATCGCCATGATATCGGGTGGGGCATTCTCCCATTCGTAGGCGAACAGCTTGCCGGTGCGCCCCATCCCGCATTGGACTTCGTCGTAGACGAGCAACAGGCCGAATTCGTCGGCGATCTCGCGTAACCCCCTCAGATACCCCTCGGGTGGGGCACGTACGCCGCCCTCGCCTTGGATCGGCTCGACCATCATCGCCGCGGTCTCTTTGCCGATCGCCGCGCGCATCTCGTTGAGATTGCCGAACGCGACCTGGTCAAACCCGTCCATCGGCGGTCCGAAACCCTTGAGGTAGGCCTCGTTGCCGGCTGCGGCCAATGTCGCAAAGGTGCGGCCGTGGAACGAACCATGGCAGCCGATGACGCGATAGCGCTCGGGGTGGCCGGTCTCGGATTGGTATTTGCGCGCGACCTTTATCGCCAATTCGCAGGCTTCGGCGCCGGAATTGCCGAAGAAGACGGTATCGGCAAAGGTATTTTCGACAAGACGCTGCGCCAGCCGCTCCTGCCCCGGAATGCGAAACAGGTTGGAGGTATGCCACAGCTGCTTTGCTTGCTCGGAAAGAGCGGCGACGATATGCGGGTGGCAATGACCGAGGCCGGTCACCGCAATGCCGCTGGTAAAATCGAGAAACTTGCGACCGTCGGTAGCGTAGAGATAAGGGCCCTCGCCCCGTTCGACTTCGACGTCCCACCGGGCATAAGTCGGCATAACGGCTGGTATCACGAAATCTCTCCTGCGTGATTGGGTCGGGGAAAATCAAAGAAGGTGCGCCACTATCGTCGTCGCCGGTCGCCCGCCGGCGCGCCCTTCCGCACCCATCCCAAACGCCGGCTGCCGCTGCCGGGACTACGCATCATCGGCACTCTCCTCGCCTCGGGAGGCCGGCGCGCCGACCCCCAACGATTCAGCAGGAAAGCGGCGGAGTATGAGGACCGCGGCCAGCGGTGTCAATTCACGCTGCGGCGCCCATCCGGCCACCCCGTCAACGGTCGGGATGGCCGGCCCATAGAAATGACCGAAAGTTAAATTGCTGTAATGGTGACGTTAGCGGGCACGGTATGAAACGTAGCCTCGTAAGTCATCGGTGAGGGGCAAGCGCCCTGACTGTAATAGAGGTGAAAAATCATGATGTTTCGTACCCCATTTCTTGCTGCGGCCCTTCTCACGGGCGTTGCTGCGGTCGGATTGACCCCTGCGCTCGCGCAGACCGCGTCGTCGCCGGCAGCCCCCGACGCGGCGCAGGCGCCGATGCGCCATCACGAGCGGATGCTGCCGAGCCAATTGGTCGACGGGCGCGTCGCCTTCCTCAAGGCCGAGCTCAAGATCACACCGGCCCAGGAGCCGCAGTGGCAGCAGGTGGCGACGGCAATGCACGACAACGCAAACGCGCTCGACCAGGTGATCACCAGCGCCCGGCAGCAGCGCGGCACAATGGACGCTGTCCAGCGTCTCACCCTGCGTGGCCAATTCGCAAAGGTGCGCGCCGACAACGAGGCGCGGCTGCTCACCGCGTTCAAGCCGCTCTACGCCAGCCTGTCGCCGGAGCAGCAGCAAACCGCCAATGCGCTGGTCGGGGAACATCACGGCTGGCACCATCGCGCCTGAAGACTCTGAGTAATGGCGGGCGGGCGGATTGACACCGCCGTCCGCCTCGCCGAACACTCGCGCTCGTCATCAGACGGGCGAGGGGATCGCGGTGGTGGAGGGCGGAAGACTGGGTGTCGATATCGGCGGCACGTTCACCGACGTCGCGCTCGAATTGGGCGAGAGGCGGTGGAGCGCCAAGATCTTGACCACGCCCGAGGCGCCCGAGCGCGCCGTCATCGACGTGATCCGGAGGGTTCTCTCGGAGGCGGGACTCCGCCCCGTTGATCTCTCGATCATCATTCATGGCACGACGCTCGCCACCAACGCGATCATCGAGCGCAAAGGCGCCAAGACCGCGCTGCTTACGACCGAGGGTTTCCGCGACACGATCGAGATCCGGCACGAAAACCGGTTCGAGCAATACGACGTCAACATCGACCTGCCGCCGCCGCTGGTGCCGCGGCGGCTGCGCTTTCCAGTGAAGGAGCGCGTTGAGGCGCACGGCCGGGTGCTCGTGCCGCTCGACGAGGCCGGCGTATCCTCGGTTGCGGAGCGCCTCGCGGCCCTCGGCATCGAGGCTGTCGCGATCGGCTTTCTGCACAGTTTCACGAACCCGGCGCACGAGCGCCGCGCCGGCGAGATCCTCGCCGAACGCCTGCCGCGCGTCGCGATCACACTGTCGAGCGACGTGTCGCCGGAGATGCGCGAATACGAGCGCTTCTCGACCGCCTGCGCGAATGCCTATGTGCAGCCGCTGATCGGCCGCTATCTCGCCAATCTCGAGGCGTTGCTGCAAGCCGAGGGGTTCGTCTGCCCGCTGTTCTTGATGCTGTCGGGCGGCGGGCTGACTTTGGCCGAGACCGCGATCCGCTTCCCGGTGCGGCTCGTCGAATCCGGCCCCGCCGGCGGCGCGATCTTTGCCGCCGAAATCGCGCGGCAATGCCGGCTCGACAAGGTCCTGTCCTACGATATGGGCGGGACGACCGCGAAGATCTGCCTAATCGACGATTTGAAGCCGCAGACTAATCGCGCCTTCGAGGTCGCGCGCATCTACCGCTTCAAGAAAGGCAGCGGGCTGCCGCTGCGCATCCCGGTCATTGAGATGGTCGAGATCGGCGCCGGCGGCGGCTCCATCGCGCGAGTTGACCGGCTCAAGCGGATCACCGTCGGCCCGGACAGCGCCGGCGCTGATCCCGGGCCGGCCTGTTACGGACGGGGCGGTGCGGAGCCGACCGTCACCGACGCCGACCTGTTGCTCGGCCGCATCGATCCTGCCGCATTTTCCGGCGGGCGCATGGCGCTCCACCGCAACGCGGCCGAGGAAGCGATGCGCCGGGAGGTGGGCGAGCCGTTGGAGCTGGCGGTCGAGCTCGCCGCGCTCGGGCTCAGCGAGATCGTCGACGAGAACATGGCAAATGCCGCGCGGGTGCACGCGATCGAGAGCGGCAAGGACGCGCGCGGCCGCAGCCTCGTCGCGTTCGGTGGCGCGGCGCCGTTGCACGCCGCGCGCATGGCCGAAAAATTAGGGCTGGACCGGGTGCTGGTGCCGTCCTACGCGGGGGTCGGCTCGGCGGTTGGTTTTCTGCGCGCACCGATCGCCTACGAGATCGTCCGTTCATCGCTGCAGCGGCTCGATCAGTTCGATGCTGCCGCAGCCAACCAACTCTACACGGCGATGCGCGCCGAAGCCGAAGCAATCGTCCGCCGCGGCGCCGGCGACGCGCCGCTGACGGAGACCCGCTCGGCGTTCATGCGCTATCGCGGACAGGGCCACGAAATCGCCGTGCCGCTGCCGATCAGGCCCTACCGCGAGGACGACGCGGCGGTTTTTCACGCCGCCTTCGAACAGGAATATCGCCGGCTCTACAGCCGTGTCATCCCGGGGGTCGAGGTCGAGGTGCTGAGCTGGGTATTGCTGCTGTCCGCGCCGAGCCCGGCTCAAGCCGACACCGCCGGACCCGCCCCACAGCCCTACATGCCAAAGCCCGCACGGCGGCGCCCGGTCTTCGATCCCGACACCGGCGAGTTTATCGACGTCGCGCTATACGAGCGCCGCGATCTTAGGCCCGGCGCGCTCATCCGCGGCCCCGCAATCATCGTCGAGGACGAAACCTCGACCGTCGTCAGCGCCCTGTTTGAGGCGAGGATAGACCCATTCGGCTATATCGAGCTGACCCGCCGCGGAGGCTGACCGGTTTCGCTCGATATCGGTACGACGCAGCACCGAGCAGAGCGGGCCCTTGTTGCCAACACGGCATCCAAAATTTTGCCTCATTCGTATTGTAAGTTCCGGAACGATGGCGGCTCGGAGGCGGCGCACGAGAGCCCCAGGCGGGTATGCGGATGCAATCAATGAGAGAATTTCGCTGCTGATTCGCTGCAGATTGCACAATGGACGAAAATTGATGCAATAGTTGGTTGTAGCTAATGGCGGCCAACGCGGTCGCCCAGCGGAATGGGTGAAGACGCAATTGCTACGACAAATGCGGCCGACCTCGCCGCTGGGCCTCGCGCTCGAAGCGATCGCTCGCTAGAATGCCTCAGCCTTCCTTAGTCTGGAATTGTAGGGACTAGGCCGATGCTCGGCAGACCTAACACTGCATTGTCGCAGATGCACATGCAGATCATGTGGAGCCGGCTCATCGCCGTCGTCGAGGAGCAGGCACAGACACTGGTGCGCACGGCGTTTTCGACGACGGTGCGCGAGGCCGGCGACCTCTCGGCGGGCGTGTTCGACCGCGACGGCAATATGCTGGCGCAAGCGGTCACCGGCACGCCGGGGCACGTCAATTCGATGGCGGCGGCGGTCAAGCATTTCCTCGACGCCTTCCCGCTGAAAACGATGCGCCCGGGCGATCACTACATCACCAATGACCCGTGGCTGACCTGCGGGCACCTGCACGATCTGACGGTGGTCAGTCCGACTTTTCTGCGCGGCGAGGCGGTCGGGCTTTTCGCCAGCACCGTGCATGTCGTCGACATCGGCGGGCTCGGCATGGGTCCGGATGGCCGCCAGGTCTATGAAGAGGGCCTATCGATCCCGCTGATGGCCCTGGCGCGGGAAGGCCGGATGAACGACGACCTGTTGCGTCTGATCCGCGCCAATGTCCGCGAGCCATTGCAGGTCGAGGGCGATGTCTACGCGCTAGCCGCGTGCAACGACGAAGGCAGCCGCCGCCTCATCGAGATGATGGAGGAGTTCGAGATCACCAATCTCGACCGCCTCGGCGAGCACATCATCGAGACTTCGCGCCAAGCGACGATCGAGGAGATCCGCAAGCTAAAGAAGGGCTCCTACCGCAACAGTCTGAGGATGGACGGCTTCGAGCGCCCGCTGACACTCGCCGCCGAGATGACGATCGGGGAGCACGGCATCCACGTCGATTACACCGGCACCTCGCCGGCGAGCGCGTTCGGCATCAATGTCGTGCTCAACTACGCGACGGCTTACACCGCTTTTGGGGTAAAGTGCATTGTCGCGCCGGAGGTGCCGAACAACGCCGGCTCGCTCGCGCCGATTACGGTCAGCGCGCCCGAGGGCTGCCTGCTCAATGTGAAGCGGCCTCGCGCCGTAGCGGCCCGGCATACCGTTGGCCACATGCTGCCCGATGTCGTTTTCGGCTGCCTCCATCAGGTGATGAAAGACGGGGTGCCGGCCGAAGGCGCCTCCTCGCTATGGATCCCGCAGATTTATGGCGGGGCCGACGTGCTCGACGAGCTCGGCACTGCAGACGGCCGCCCGCGGCCCGAGATCAGGCCGTTCAGCACCGCGATCTTCCATTGCGGCGGCGCCGGCGCCCGGCCGGGGAAGGACGGGCTCGATGTGACCGCGTTCCCCAGCGGCGTGCGGACGATCCCGATCGAGGCGAGCGAGGCGGTGGCGCCCGTGCTGTTCCGCCGCCGCGAATACCGCGAGGGCTCGGGTGGCGCCGGACAGTTCCGCGGCGGGCTCGGCCAGGTGATCGAGCTGGGCGGCGCCGACGGTACGCCGATCGCGATGCTGTGCAATTTCGAGCGGATTTCAAACCCGGCGCGGGGTCGCGATAGCGGCGGCAATGGCGCACCCGGCCGAGTCAGCCTGGTCTCAGGCAAGCCGATAGGGCCGAAGGGGCGGCAGAGCGTGCCTGGCGGTGATTTCATCCGCCTCGAAACGCCCGGCGGCGGCGGTTTTGGCGATCCCGCCGCGCGCGACCCCCAGCAGGTCGCTCTCGACGTCGCCGACGGCCTGATCTCGCGCGAGACGGCCGAACGAGACTACCGCCTCGCCGTCGCGGCGGATGGCAGCATCGATTCGGGGGCAACGGTCCGGTTGAGGGCTGGCTGTAGGGTGGGTTGAGCCTCTCGCGAAACCCAGCGATGATGATCCGGCCGAAGGTGATGGGCTTCGCTGAGCTCAACCCATCCTACCGACCGCCGGTGCAGCAATGATCCGGCCCATCGGCTTGGCACCCTGCGCGTCGAAGCCGGAGGAATCGCGGGGTCGTCTTTATCCGGAGGCGGAGCATGCGGTGCGCTCGCCGTTCCAGCGCGACCGCGACCGCATCATCCATTCGACGGCGTTCCGCCGGCTGACGCACAAGACCCAGGTCTTTGTCTATCATGAGGGGGACCACTATCGAACGCGCCTGACCCACACGCTCGAAGTGGCGCAGATCGCGCGCACGATCAGCCGCGCGCTCGCTCTCGACGAAGACCTCGCCGAGACCTTGGCGCTTGCTCACGATCTCGGCCATACCCCTTTCGGCCACGCCGGCGAGGAGGCGCTGAATGCCGAGATGGCGCGGTTTGGCGGTTTCTCGCACAACGATCAGACATTGCGCATCCTCACCTGTCTCGAGCGTCGCTATGCCGAGTTCGATGGGCTCAACCTGACCTGGGAATCGCTCGAAGGCACGGTCAAGCACAACGGACCCTTGCTAAGCTCCGGCATGGATCGAGCGGTGCCCCCGTCGATCGCCGAATATGACCGCCGCCATCCGCTCTGGCTGGACAGCTTTCCGAGCGCCGAGGCGCAGGTGGCGGCGCTCGCCGACGATATCGCGTACAACAATCACGACGTCGATGATGGACTGCGCGCCGGGCTGTTCGCCGTCGCCGATCTCGCCGACGTCCCGCTGGTCGGCCCGGTGTTCCGCGACGTGGAGTCGCACTATCCAGGGCTTGAGGAAGCGCGGGTGATCCACGAGGCGATCCGGCGGCTGATCGATCGGATGGTCAGCGATCTGATCGACGAGACGAGCAAGCGGCTCGCCGACAGCGCTGTCCGCTCGGCCGACGAGGTGCGGCGGCTCAAAGCGCCGGTCGTCGGTTTTTCCAGCGAAATGAGCCGCAACGATCGGGCGCTCAAGGAGTTTTTGTTCGAGCGGATGTACCGCCATCATCGGGTCAACCGGATGAGTTCGAAGGCCCGCCGGGTCATCCACGATCTCTTCTCGCTTTACCTCGCCGAGCCGCAATGCCTGCCGCGCGAGTGGCGTGACAACGCCGGCGGACCGGACGAGCCGCAAACCGCCCGTGTCGCGGCCGACTATCTCGCCGGCATGACCGACCGTTTCGCGCTCGACGAGCACCACCGTTTGTTCGACACCTACGCCCGCACTTAGTGAGCCTCCATCCTCACGCAATCGCTCGGATGATGGAGAGAGGAGCAACACCGGAGGAGGCGGTCGCGACAATTCAGGAAGGAGAGCCCGTACGACCGCACTGCAGCCCTCCTACTGAGGAGCGCGTTCCGGGTCCAGCAGCTCGACGAGACGTATGCGGTTTTGCCGGACCGCCAGCGCCCGCTCTCCGTGCTTCAACGCCAGCGCATCATTGCCGAAGATCTCGCGGCGCCACCCCGACAACACCTTTACCGGCGCGTGGTCGTCGGCGGCGACCGCTTCAAGGTCTTCGGACGAGGCCAACAATTTCTGCGCGACCTCGTGGTCCTCACAGCGCTGCTTCAACAAGACGCGCAGCAACTCGACCAGCGGACCGAGCCCCGAAGGCGACTCGATTTTCGCGGGTTGCGGCAGATCGAATGGCGGCGGTTCGGTGAGCCCGCGCCCGACCGCCTCCAGGATCTCGCCACCGAGCTTGCCCTCCGCCACACCTTTGCCGAGGCTGCGGGTTCGCGCCAGCGCCTCGATCGTCCTCGGCGAGTGGGCGGCAATCTCGAGCACCGCTTCGTCCCGCATGATCCGATTGCGCGGCAGATTGCGTTGCCGGGCCGCGCTCTCACGCCAGGCCGCAACTTCCCGCAGCACGCCAAAAAATCGGCCGTCGATCCGGCCACGTAGACGGAAGCGCCGCCACGCCTGATACGGATCGTTCCGATAAGTATCTGGATCTGACAACTCGGCCGCTTCCTCCGCAATCCAGCTCGCCCGCCGGTTCGAGGTTAGTCGCTCCCGCAGCTTTTCATAGACGGTACGGAGATGGACGACATCGGCGAGGGCATAACGGATTTGCCGCTCGGTCAACGGCCGGTGCGACCAGTCGGTAAAGCGCGAGGATTTGTCGAGCGCAGCACGCGCAAGCTTGGAAACGAGCGTCTCATAGCTCACCGCATCGCCAAAGCCGCACACCATCGCGGCAATCTGCGTATCGAAGATCGGCGCCGGAACCGCGCCGGAGAGGTTGAAGAAGATCTCGATGTCCTGGCGCCCGGCATGGAACACTTTGAGCATGCGCTGGTCTGCCATCAGCGCGAGGAGCGGGGTCAGATCGATCCCCGGCGCGAGCGTATCGACCGCCGCCGCCTCTGCAGGCCCGGCGACCTGCACGAGGCACAAAATGGGCCAATAGGTCCGCTCGCGCATGAACTCGGTGTCGACCGCGACAAATTCCGCGCCTCTCTGCCGCTCGCAAAACTGCGCCAGCGCATCGGTGTCGGTAATGACCATCATGGCTGACGCTATACCCCGAAAGCCCGGGCAGCGAAAACCCAGGAGCCTGGCTACGAGCGGGTCGGGGCGAGCTTTCCGAGTAACGCGGGTTAAAGTTCGACGCCGCGCGTATTCACGTCAACCGCGTAGAGCGAAGTGGAGGCGCAGATGAAGAGCCGGTTGTGGTCGTGGCCGCCAAAGCACAGATTGGCTGCGGTCTCCGGCAAGACAATGCGCCCGATGACATCGCCATCGGGCGCGAGCACCGCCACGCCGTTGAACAGCGGGTCGGCAGCCCAGCCGCCGGCACTCCAGATGTTGCCATCCTCGTCGCAGCGGATGTCATCCGACAAACCACCCTTCGTATCACTGAAGTCGTGAAATAGCTTACCGTTGACCAACTTGCCGCCATCGGTCACGTCATAGACGCGGATCAAAGACGGCGAGATCCCATCTTTGCCGCGGCCGGTGTCTGTGATGTACAGCTTCTTCTCGTCCTGGCTGAAACACAATCCGTTCGGCTGATCGAAATCATCGGCCACGACGGTCATACTCCCGGTTTTGCCATCGATCCGGTAGACGTTGTGCGGCAGCTCGGACGGCGCGCGGTGGCCCTCGTGATCGCCGCCGGTTCCGTAGCTCGGATCCGTAAACCAGATCGAATCGTCCGACTTCACGACCACACCGTTGGGCGAATTGAGCTTCTTCCCTTGGTAATTATCCGCCAGCGCGGTGATCTTCCCGCCGTACTCGGTGCGGGTGACGCGCCGTGCCGCGTGCTCGCAGCTGACCAGCCGCCCTTGCCGGTCGCGGGTGTTGCCGTTGGTGAAGTTGGAGGGCGAGCGAAACACCTTCGTGTCGCCCGACATCGTGTCATGGCACAGCAGCCGATTGTTCGGGATATCGCTGAAAATCACGCAGTGCATGTCTCCGAACCACACCGGTCCCTCGGTCCATTCGGCCCCGGTCCAGACGCGGCGCAGCAACGTTGTGCCGGCGAGGTATCTTTTGAAGCGGGGATCGAGCACCTGAATATTCGCATCGGGATAGGGGACGGTCGGATTCTCGTTGTTCCATTCGCGCGCCGGCAGCGACGGTCCGGTCGGGATCGAGTTGGCGGCCAGCGTGGTTCCGGCGGCTACGGCGCCCGCGACGGAAGCGCCCGTCGCAAGCATGAGGCGACGACGATCGAGCATTGTTTCCTCCCTCAGCGCTCGGTTCTGGAAGCGACGCAAAGCATAGCAGCCGGCAGACGGCCCACAAGACTCGCCGCCACGAGGCTTCGCCGACCGCGAGCCGTGCGATCCTCGGCACCCCGCAAAATAGCCACAATCACATGCTGCCATGCTAAGATGACAAGCACAGCCGCTGCCATCGCAGATGAGGGTTGGTTGGTGCGACAGATTGATGTCGCTGATGCTCGGGAACGGCTGAGGCAAGGCCTCGGCGCGCGAGCGGTCGACGGGAGGAAATGGATGTCCGGCTTTCCTGTTCTGTCGCCGGCGCGGTTCCGAAGAGCCCAGGATTTTTGATGACACAGCCGCCCTCCGGCCTGTTTTTCTCCTGTAATAACAGGTGGCCTTGCCGCGAGGAGGTGGGGTCGCGCCCGGCTTGACAACCGCCGCTGTTCCGTGCCGTTCTCCCGCCCCCAACGAGATTGGCCGTTAATGCACGTCTATCGGACCCATACTTGCGGAGCTTTGCGCTTGGCCGATGCGGGCCGGCCGGCGCGATTGTCGGGGTGGGTGCATCGCAAACGCGATCATGGGCAGCTTCTGTTTATCGATTTGCGCGACCATTACGGGATCACGCAGTGCGTGATCGACATCAGCTCGCCGCTGTTCCCGGCGGCGGATGCGGTGCGTCTGGAGACTGTCGTGACGATGACCGGACGGGTCGTCCCCCGCTCTGCCGAAACGGTCAATCCCAAGCTCGACACGGGCGAGGTCGAACTATCTATCGCCGAGATCGAGGTGCTATCGGAGGCCGAGCCGCTGCCGTTTCCGGTCAACTCCGACGCCGAATACCCGGAGGAGATGCGCCTCCCGCACCGTTTTCTCGACCTGCGACGCGAGCGGGTGCATGCCAACATCATGCTCCGCTCCAAGGTCATAGCGTCGATCCGGCGGCGCATGATCGAGCAGGGTTTCGCGGAGTTCCAGACCCCGATCCTCACCGCCAGCTCTCCAGAAGGGGCGCGCGATTACCTGGTGCCGAGCCGGCTGCATCCGGGCGAGTTTTACGCGCTGCCGCAATCGCCGCAACAATTCAAGCAGCTGCTGATGGTCGCCGGGTTCGACCGCTATTTTCAGATCGCGCCGTGCTTTCGCGACGAGGCGGGCCGCGCCGACCGCTCGCCGACCGAGCATTATCAGCTCGATTTGGAGATGTCCTTCGTCACCCAGGAAGACGTGTTTGCCGCGCTGGAACCGGTTCTGCACGGAATCTTCGCGGAATTCGGCGGCGGCCGTCTGGTAACGGCGGCGCCGTTTCCGCGCATCGCCTATGCCGACGCGATGCGCAAATACGGCACCGACAAACCCGACCTGCGCAATCAGCTCGAAATGCACGATGTCACCGAGCATTTCCACGGTTCAGGCTTCAAGGTGTTTGCAAGCCAGCTTGATGCAGACAGCAACGCCAGGGTGTGGGCGATTCCGGCGCCAACCGGCGGTAACAGAGCGTTCTGCGACCGCTTGAATGCGTGGGCCCAATCCGAGGCGCAGCCCGGGCTCGGGTACATCTTTTTTCGCGATCGGGAGGGCGCCGGGCCGATCGCGAGAAGCATTGGTTCGGAGCGGACAGAACGGATTCGCGCCCAGCTTGGTCTCAAGGACGCCGACGCAGTCTTCTTTGTTTGCGGCCTGCCCAAGGAGTTCACCGCCTTTGCCGGCGCGGCTCGGCTCAAGATCGGCACCGAACTCGGCCTCATAAAAGAGGGGCGTTTCGAGTTTTGTTGGATCACCGATTTCCCGATGTACGAGATCGACGAGGAAACCGGCCAGATCATATTCGGCCATAACCCGTTCTCGATGCCGCAAGGCGGCCTCGCAGCGCTCGAACAGCAGGACCCGCTCGCCGTCCTCGCGCATCAATACGATGTCGTCTGCAACGGTTTCGAGCTCGCCTCTGGAGCGATCCGCAACCACCGTCCCGACATCATGTACAAGGCCTTTGCGATCGCCGGCTATTCCGCCACGGACGTCGAATCGCGGTTTTCGGGGATGCTGAACGCGTTCAAATACGGCGCGCCGCCGCACGGCGGGATGGCGCCTGGCATCGACCGAATCGTCATGCTGCTCGCGGATACGCCGAATCTGCGCGAGGTGGTCGCGTTTCCGACGAACCAGCTGGCGCAGGATTTGTTGATGCAAGCTCCCGCACCGGTGACGCCCGAGCGGCTGCGGGAACTTCATATCCGTCTGGATCTGCCGCCGGCGAAGCGCACGAGAAACTGAGCCGACAATATCTGCGTATAATCCGACGCAATGATTGCGATAATCTGCGGGCGAGCACGTCCCGGGAGCTTTGGGTCGATGAAAAGATGGTGCTTCGAGCCGTTGATCTTTGCCGTGGCCGCCGTCGCGACGACGGGGTGGGCGCCGATGGCGGCCGTTGCCGAGATTGCGCCGCACCGCGCGCTGTATACGATGATGCTGGGTGGCGCCCGAAACGATTCCGGTGTGCTCGATGCCCGGGGCGCGATGGATTATGAATGGGGCGAGACCTGCGACGGCTGGACGATCGAGCAGCGTTATCGGCTCAAGATGCGATACGCGGAAAGCCCGGATGTCGACATCGTCTCGAGCTTCGTGACCTGGGAATCGAAAGACGGGCTACGCTACCGCTTCAATCAGAAGCAGACGCGAAACGGCGAGCTCGATCAGGAGACTCGCGGCGAGGCTAAGCTCGATGGTCCTGGCAAGGGCGGGGTTGCCGAGTTCGCAAAGCCGCAGCCGCGGACCATGAAGCTCGAGCCCGATGTGTTGTTCCCGAGCGCGCACACGATTGTGCTGATCGACGCCGCCCGTCGGGGCGAGAATTTTGTCACACGTCAGGTATTCGACGGCGCCACGGACGAAAACGCGGTTCAGGTTTCGGCAGCGATCGGGCTCAAGGTAACGCCCGCGCCCGTCGCTGCAAATCGCAACGCCTTGCTGGACCGGCCGGGATGGCGCGTCCGGCTCGCCTTCTTTCCGGTCGATGCGAGCGCCGAAAAGCCGGATTACGAGCTCGGTATGCGATTACTCGACAACGGCGTGTCAGAAGACATGCTGATCGACTATGGCGAGTACTCGATCCACGCCAAACTCGATGATATCGAGGCGCTCTCGAAGCCCAGCTGTTAGCGGTTAGCCGCCTTCGCTTGGCTTGGCTTGGGAAGCTCATCAAGGTTCCGGCCAAATTGGGACCGAGCCCTCGCCGAGCCGCCTGCGAATTTCGTCACTGCGAGTCCAGTTGGACGTCCGGCCAGTTCCGGCCGATCGCGCTTTTCGACGGTCGCGTAAAAGGCATCGCAATCGACGTGGGCGATCGACAACGAGCCGAGCTCGCGGTGATGTACGAGGCGCGGTGAGCCGCACGCGTCGCAACGCTCCTTCAGAGCGGTCGAGGCGCCGAAGGCGCTGCAATCGCGGCACAGGGTGTTCACGGCGTCTCGTCCGCCGGCCACAGCCACGCCGCGCCCCGCACCCCGCTCGAGTCGCCGTGAACCGGCGGGAGGAGCCGGGTGATGACGCGATCGGAAAAGACATAGCGGCTCCACAACCGCGGGACCTGCTGATACAGCACAGAAATGCGCGACAGGCCGCCTCCGAGGACGATCACTTCGGGATCGATCAGGTTGATCACCGATGCGAGCCCGCGGGCGAGCCGATGCATGTACCTCTCGAGTATTGAGCGGCAAAGGGGCTCTCCGCTCTCGGCTGCGCTGGCGATCTGCTGCGGGCTCAGGCCTTGACCCGTATGGCGATAATGATCCGCGGCCATCGCCGGTCCGGAGAGAAAGGTTTCAACACATCCCGACAGGCCGCAATAGCAAGGCGGTCCAGGGATTTCGTCCGGTTCCGGCCAGGGCAGGGGATTGTGGCCCCATTCCCCGGCGATGGCGTTGGCGCCGGGCAGGATCTGCCGCCTGAGAGCAATGCCGCCGCCAACCCCGGTTCCGAGGATGACGCCGAAGACCGTCTCCGCGCAGGCCCCGGCGCCGTCAGTCGCTTCAGACAAAGCGAAGCAATTGGCATCGTTGGCCAACCTCACCGGCCGGCCGAGCGCAGTCTCGATATCGTCCTGCAAGGGACGCCCGATCAGCCAAGTGGAGTTGGCGTTTTTGATAAGGCCGGTGACCCGGGAAACAGCGCCCGGAATGCCGATCCCGACAGAGGCCGTCGTCCCGATTTCTTGCTCGATCGCCTTTGTCAGACCAGTGATTGCCTCAATGGTGCCGCGATAATCATGTACTGGTGTGGCGACCCGCCGGCGGATGCGCGTGATTCCGGTGGCGTCGATTGTGGCCCCCTCGATTTTGCTGCCGCCAAGATCGATGCCGATGCGGAACCCTGCTGACATGGCGGTCTTCCTCGCGGAAGGGTTCAGTTACGGATAGTTAAGCCCGATATATTATGACATACCCGTCTAACCGTGCGGGAGCGGCGGTTAGCGGGCCGGCATCATGCAGCTTTTCGAGGCCGATGAGCATGAGGTTCGAGGACATGAAACCGGAGGCGAACGCCGATCGACCTCTCGGGAAGAAGGTGTTGATCGTTGAGGACAACGATCTCAATATGAAGCTCTTCAATGATCTTCTTGTAGCCCATGGCTATGGTACGCTGCAGAGCAAAGACGGGGTCGAAGCTCTCAAACTTGCCCGTCAACATCGTCCCGACCTTATCCTGATGGATATCCAGCTTCCCGAAATATCGGGTCTCCAAGTCACCCAGTGGATCAAGGAGGACGAAGATCTGCGCACAATCCCGATCATCGCGGTAACTGCTTTTGCGATGAAAGGAGATGAAGAGAAGATCAGAGAGGGCGGCTGCGAAGCGTATATTGCTAAACCAATATCGACAACGAGTTTCCTGCGAACCGTCGAGCGCTTTCTCTCGTGAGAGTGCCCAGTGCAAACCCACTAGCTGCGGGACGCTGATGTCTGGCCGAGTGTTGGTCGTCGATGACGTCGAAGCCAATGTAAAATTGCTTGAGGCCAAGCTGTCGAGCGAGTACTTCGACGTCTTGTCGGCATTCAACGGTCCTGTGGCCCTCCAAATTGCCGATACCGAACTTCCAGACGTCGTTCTCCTCGACGTCATGATGCCGCGAATGGACGGTTTCGAGGTCTGCCGCCAGCTAAAGGCCAATCCGCGAACCGCCGATGTTCCGGTCGTCATGGTCACGGCCCTGTCCGATGTCGCCAATCGCCTACACGGTCTTGAGGTCGGAGCCGACGATTTCCTCACTAAACCGGTCAACGACATCGCGCTGTTCGCGCGTGTACGGTCGCTCGTCCGGCTGAAGCGGATGATGGAAGAGTTGCGTGTCCGCGAAGGCATTTGCGGTCAGTTTGGAGGCAACGATAACCCCATCGTTGAGGATGCAGGCCCTGCCCGCATCCTGATCGTTGAAGACGACCAATTCGCCGCCGCAAAAATGGCCGAAACTCTCCGCGCGATCGCGACTTCCGTAGCGAACGCGTCGAGCTGTGCCGAGGCTCAGAGCTTGCTTGGCGCCGACATTGAGCTGATCATCGCCAGCCTGTCGATACCGGGCAGCGATGCCTTGCGGCTTGTCTCGCAGTGCCGTGCCAACGAAACCTTCCGCCAGCTTCCGATCCTGTTGATCGCCGAAAACAGGGATCTGCCGCGTCTCGCCAAAGGCCTTGATCTGGGAGCAAACGATTATCTGATCCGTCCGGTGGATCGCAACGAGCTCCTGGCGCGCACGACTACCCAGGTCCGCCGCAAAAGGTTGCAGGACCGGCTGCAAGAGAGCTACAGACGAAGCCTGTCGCTCGCGCTTACAGATGAACTGACGGGCCTTTACAATCGTCGATATTTATTCGCCCATCTCGATGAACTGATCGGCCGGGTTCAACAGGACGGCATTAGTGCTGCCGTCTTGGTGTTCGATATCGATCATTTCAAGCTGGTGAACGATAGCTACGGCCATCCGGCAGGGGACTATGTGCTGCGCGAACTCGCCGCGCGAACAATGAACAGTGTGCGCAGCGTCGACCTCGTCGCGCGCCTGGGAGGTGAGGAATTCGTTGTGGTCATGCCCGAGACCGATCTCGGCATCGCCACGGCCGTTGCCGAGCGCCTGCGCGCCGCCGTCGCACGGGAGCCCTTCTTCTTGAGAGAAATTGGCGAGAAGCTGTCGGTTACGATCAGCGTCGGCGTCACCGCCGCCGGAAATGGCGATGACGACCGCGACAAGATGCTGAAGCGCGCCGACGACGCTCTCTACGCCGCCAAAACACGTGGCCGGAACTGTGTCGTCACTCGTTCGCTGGCAATTGCGGGTTCGCTCGTCGCTTCGTCCCTCGCGGACGACGCAGACGTTGTGATCAGCCCGTAATCCATGAACTCGCGGTGACCCGCGCTATTTGATCTTGGCTTCCCGGAAGATTACATGCTTGCGGGCGACCGGATCGAATTTCTTCAGTTCCAGCTTGTTGGTGTTGTTGCGCGGGTTCTTCTTGGTTACGTAGTAGAAACCGGTGTCAGCGCTGCTGACGAGCTTGATGAGCACGGTATTCGTCTTTGCCACTGCCGAGGCCTCGCTCAGGGGTTTCGTGTACCCGAAGATAACGCCGGACTGGCTCCTGTCAAGGCACCCCCGATCGTCGGGGCCGTGGTTGCCACCGGAACCGCCGCGAGGTTCTGACCTGGAGTGACCGCGTGCACCGCCTGCGCGTAGAGAGCAGGGTCCGCGAGTAGCCGCTCCGCCACTTTCAGGTCGATCCCATGGTCGCCTTGCCGGGCCGGACAAGATTGGCGCAGCCGCGACCATCCAGTTTCGTCGAGTGAAGCACGCGGGGTCGGCGAGTTGGCGGGGGACGAGGCGCGCTGGATTGCGACCTGCATGGAACGATCATCGTCTCCGAGGTCGCTCGTGCACAATGACGGAACGACGCCGTGTTCATTCAGCAGGTACCCGGAGGGTGCGACCAGTTGGGCCCAAGTGAGCGTGAGTTCGCCGTCGTTCGGGAGACGCAAGACGGTTTGCACCGTGCCTTTTCCGTAGGAGGCGCTGCCGATGATGACCGCTCGCCCGACGTCTTGCAAAGCCGCGGCAACTATCTCGGAAGAGGAAGCGGACCCGCCATTGATCAAGACGACTAACGGCATCCGCGGAGCGATGCTGTCACCCGAGGCCTCGAAAAACTGGTGGCTTGCGGGGTGACGCCCAACCGTCGAGACAATCGGGCCACTAGGAATGAACACATCCGAGAGGCTCACGGCCTGGTCAAGCAGTCCGCCCGGGTTGCCGCGCAGATCGAGCACGATGCCGCGCAGTTGTGAACCCATCTCACGCTTCAACCTCGTGAGAACATCGACAATTTGTTGGGTGGTGTTCTGGTTGAAGCTTGCAATCTGAAAGATCGCGACGCCGCCGTCGCGTGACACCGTGACGGTCGGGAGGATCACCAATTCGCGCTGCAGTCGGTACGTCCGTTTCTGCGCCAGACCAGGACGATAGATGGTCACGTCGATGGGGCTGAGGATGGGGCCGCGCAGCGCATGAACCACATCGCTTTGCGAACGGCCGGCCGTTGGCGTGCCGTCGAGGGCAATCAGTCTATCGTCGGGCCGAATGCCCGCCACGTCGGCGGGACCATGCGGTGTGACCGACGAGATGCGGTACTCGTCGTTCGCGACTTCGAGGGTCACTCCGATCCCGCCGAACCCGTCGCGCAAGGCACGCTGATCGCGCGCCACGTCGGGTGAGGCATAGCGGGAGAAACGGTCGAGCGCTCCGGTGACCCCCTCGAACACGGTCTTGTCGATCTGTTCCTCCGGAAGCGCTGCGAGCGTCGGAGAGGCCGCCCTGGCATCAGCGGCGAGCCGGCCCATCAATGCCCCCCAATCATGCGGTTCGTCACGGGCTGGCACCGGGTAGGCCGACACTTCGTACCCGGCGTAAGCGAGCGCGACCCGCGGCTTATCCGGCTCGGGTGTTTCCAAGACGGAAAGCTTGTCGTCAAGGCGGGAGAGCCGAGCTCCGCCCGCGAGGACGAGCTGCCGGCTGGAAACCGGCGCGATGTAAAGATCGGTGATTTCGTCGAGACCGCGTGCAAAGAGCCGTCCAGTTGGATCGTTGGGAAGCGCCTGACGCTCCGCGCAGGCCGCCAGCGCAACAACAAAGACCACGCTGCTCGCGCGCAAGAGCGCAGAGGACGGTTGCAGCGACACCGCAGTCACTCCCCCAAGACGAACCCCCAAATTTCCTCGCAGCCGAGTGCAGAACGCGCTCTGCCCGCGTCGGCGACATTCATTCAACTCTGATGAGTACATTAGAACGACCGCACTGGCCACGCAACGGCGCGTAACGCTAGTCGCGCTCTCAGCATCATCCGTGCGGTCGCTTCGCGCGGGGTCGCAGACGAGCGCGACCCCGGCGTCTTGAGGATTGGATGCTGCGGGATAGCGTGCCGGCCTCGAAAACATCCTCTTCCTCGATCCGAAAGATCAGACGCCCCCCTATACCGTCGGCTTCGACAAGACGCACCGGGAGTTGGTCGCCGAGCCGGAAAACGCGACCGGAATTGCGCCCGATCAGTCGCTGCGCTTTCGTGTCTTGCCTATAATAGTCGCTGGGAAGCATAGACATCGGAACAAGGCCTTCGGCGCCGTTCTCGGTCAATGTGACGAACACCCCAAATGACGCGACACCGCTGATCCGAGCGCTGAAGAGATTTCCCGCGGACCCGGCGAGGAGCATCGCGCGATACCGCTCGATGACCGCCCGCTCGGCCTCGGTGGCACGACGTTCGGTGGCCGAGATATGTTCCGCGATCGCCTCTAGCTGCCCACTCCCCGTCTCAGGCGGTGGCCCACCAGGGCCTGCGATCAGCGCTCGATGCACCAGCAGGTCGGCATAGCGCCGGATCGGTGAGGTGAAATGCGCGTAGCGCCGGAGCGCCAAGCCAAAATGGCCGAGATTGTTCGGGCTGTAGGCGGCTTGCGCCTGACACCGAAGCACGAGGTCATTGATGAGCTCGGCTTGCGGCGTTCCGACGGCGCGGCGCAGCACCCGATTGAACAGTTGCGGCTTTAGAGCCTGACCTCTGGCGAGCGTCAGACCGGGAACGCCCATCTCCTGGAGAAAGACGCGCAGCGCCTCCACCTTTTCCGGGTTGGGCGCGTCGTGCACGCGGTACATGCATGGCTGGCGCCGCGCCTCGAGCTCCTCGGCCACGGCCACATTCGCCAGGATCATGAACTCCTCGATCAGCCGATGGCTGTCGAGGCGACCGCGGCGCACCATTGCCGTCGGCCGATTTTCGCGATCGAGCACAACCCGGTCCTCGAGGATCTCGATCTCTAGGGCGCCCCGCTCAGCGCGTACCTTGGCGAGCGCAGCGAAGGCGCCATAAAGGGCGGTGATCGCCTCATGCGACAATGCGCAGCCGGCCAAGCCATCCCGAGCAGCTTGCAGTTCCTCGTAGGTCAGGCGAGCGGCCGAACGCATGAGGCCGCGCTCGAACCGATGGCGCCGCTTGTGGCCGGCACCATCGATCCAAAGATGGACGGCGACACAAGCGCGGTCGACGCCCGGTTTGAGCGAGCAGAGCTCGGTCGACAAGGCCTCCGGAAGCATCGGCACGACGCGATCCGGAAAATAGACGGAGTTGCCGCGCCGTTCGGCCTCGCGGTCGAGCGTGCCGCCGGGGCGGACGTACCATGCGACATCGGCGATCGCTACGATCAGGAGCCAACCGCCCGGGTTACCCGGGTCGGAATCGGGCTCGGCCCAGACCGCATCATCAAAATCGCGCGCGTCGCTGCCGTCGATCGTGACGAGCGGAAGATGGCGCAGATCGACGCGGCCCTCCCGGCCCACCGGAAGCGCCGCCTCGGCCTCGGCAATCGCCGCCGCCGGAAACTCGGTCGGAATATCGTAAGTCGCGATCGCGAAGAGGCTTACCGCTCCCGGGTCCGAGACCGGCCCGAGACGTTCGACAACCCGGGCTCGAGGCGCCCCGAGCCTTGCCGCCGAGATCCGCTCTGCGACAACCAATTCGCCGTCCGTGGCGTCGGCTGCATCACTTATGGCTACCCGGTACTCGGTGCGGTCGCGCCGGTCAGCCGGCTCGATCCGGCCGCCTTCACGCGTATTGCGAAAAGTGCCGATGATCCGCTTGGCCGCGGGCTGGAGCCGCCGGATAATCTGGGCTTCTACATCACCGGTTTCGAGCGCAACGAGCCGGGCGGTGGCGCGTTCGCCAATCATCAAAGTTCCGAGCGCACCGCTCTCGGCGAGACGCAACAACGGAGCCGGACCTGGACCCGGCCAAGCCACCGGCCGCGCAAGCGCGACACCGTCCTCATCGCGGCCGAAGCCCTCGACGACAGTCACTTCGGGGAGCGGCGGAGCGGCCGCAAGGCGTCGGTTGCCGGCTCGGCCGACCATTCCCGAGCGCTCGCCATCACGCATCAGGGCGCGCAGTTTCGGCCGATCCGCCGGCCTCACGCCGAATGCACGAGCGATTTCGCGCACGCCGACCGGGGCGGGGTTCCCGTGAATGTAGGCGACCAGCTGATCCAGCGAGGGGAGCTCCGCTTTCTTCGTGGAAGATCTCACTGACGACCAGGCTGCGCACTCGGTTTCGCCGGAGCCTTTTTCGTAGCTCGCGGGGTGCCGGCCTTTTTGCCGCCTCTCGTTCTTTTCGCGGCGACGGACGCGACATGCTTGCTCCTACTCTCAGCCTTTGCGGGCGCCGCCTTTGTCGAGGCAGTCTTTCCCGTCTTGCGCCGCCCTTTCCGCTTGTCGCGCTGTGCGGCGAGCAGCGGCAATGCCTGTTCGAGCGAAAAGGTGGTGGGGTCGCCATTGCGCGGCAGCGAAGCGATCACCCCGTCATGGCTGACATAGGGGCCGTAGCGGCCTCGATAGAGACCCACGCTGCCGCCCTTCGGATGAGCTCCGAGCTCGCGCAGCAGCTGCGGCCCGCGCCGCCGCTCGGGCGAAGCTTCGGCGAGCAAGACGATCGCGCGATTCAGTCCAATCGTCAGCACGTCGTCATCGATGCCGAGCGATTTGAACGTGTTGCCATGCTTGATGTAGGGCCCGAAGCGGCCGATCCCGGCGATGATGGGCTCTCCGGTCTCCGGGTGTCGGCCTAGCTCGCGCGGCAGCGAGAGTAGGCGCAAGGCGGTCTCGAGGTCGACATCGACCGGGCTGATCGAGCGCGGCAGGGCTACCCTCTTGGGCTTGGCGTCGCCGTCGCCCTCGCC